>Ga0335075_10010713_pt1 | contig 13914 bp, 14 predicted proteins | sample Lox_Sample_24_FD_206723 | JGI IMG/M metagenome (GOLD analysis project Ga0335075, IMG submission 206723) | Soil microbial communities from Loxahatchee National Wildlife Refuge, Florida, United States - Lox_Sample_2.4 | ecosystem: Environmental > Terrestrial > Soil > Wetlands | place: USA...
TGACGACGTAGCGATCGCCGTCCCGGGCCGCCGTGGTCCGCAAGTGACCGACGTCGGAGCCTCCGCCGGGTTCGGTGATGGCCAACGCGCCGATCAGCTCGCCGGCCAAGGTCGGGCGGACGAACTTTTCGATCAGCCGCGCGTCGCCGGACGCGATCATGTGTGGCACCGCGATGCCGCAGGTGAACAGCGAGGCGAACACGCCGCCGGGTACGCCGGCCTCGTGCAGCTCTTCGCAGACGACCACCGCGTCGGCGCCGTCACCGCCACCGCCACCGACCGCCTCGGGAAAGCTCGCCCCCAGCAGCCCGGCGGCGCCTGCGCGCCGGTGCAGTTCGCGCGGTAATTCACCGATCCGCTCCCACTCGTCGACGTGGGGCGATATCTCCCGCTCGGCGAATGAGCGCACTGCCTTGCGCAGCTGGTCACGCTCGGGTGTGGTCCAGATGTTCACATGATCCTTTCCGGAATGTCGACATGGCGGCTGCGCAGCCATTCACCGAGCCCCTTGGCCTGGGGGTCGAATCGGGCCTGGTAAGCGACGCCCTGGCCGAGGATGTCGTCGATCACGAAGTTGACCGCGCGCAGGTTGGGAAGCAGGTGCCGGGCGACCGGCAGGTCGGCCGTCTCGGGCAGCAGTTCCCTGAGCATCTCGACGGTCAGCGCGTTGGCCAGCCAGCGCCACTGCTCCTCGGTGCGCACCCATACTCCGACGTTGGCCGACCCGCCCTTGTCGCCACTGCGGGCTGCGGCGATTCGGCCCAGCGGCACCCGCTGCGTGGGGCTCGGCGGCAACGGCTCCGGCGGTGGCGGCGGATCGGCGGGCGCCAGTTCCAAAGTCTCAGTGGCGCAAGGGATATAAGCCCCGGTCCCGTCCGCATGTACGGCGACGTGCGGCACTTTCGCGGCATCGACGTAGCCGGCAGTGAACACGCCGTACACCTGGCCGTCGCCGGGCGGGGCGGTGACGGTAAATCCGGGATAGCTGGCGAGCGCCAATTCGACTGCGGCCGAAGAGAACTTACGTCCGACATTGGCGGGGTCGGGGTCGCGCACCACGCAGTGCAGCAACGCGCTGGCGGCTTCTTCGGTGTCGGCGTCGGCGTGGTCGGTGCGGGCCAGCGTCCATTCCAACTCGGCGGGCTTGACGGTCAGCGCGGCCTCCAATTGGCGACGCACCAAGGCGGCCTTTTCTTCGATTTCCAGACCGGTCAGCACGAACGTCATGGTGTTGCGGAACCCGCCGATGCCGTTCAGCGAGACCTTCAGCGTGGGCGGTGGTGGTTCGCCGGCCACCCCGCTGATCCGCACTCGATCGGCGCCGTCGGCGGACAGCTCGATGCTGTCCATCCGGGCGGTGACGTCCGGGTTGGCGTAGCGGGCGCCGGCGACCTCGTAGAGCAGTTGCGCGCTGACCGTGTCGACGCTGACCAGCCCGCCGGTGCCGGGATGCTTGGTGATCACCGACGAGCCGTCGGCGTGGATCTCGGCCAGTGGAAAGCCGGCATAGCTCAAATCGGGGATCTCGGTGAAAAACGAGAAATTGCCGCCAGTGGCCTGGATGCCGCATTCGATGACGTGACCGGCGACCACGGCACCGGCCAGTTGATGATAGTCGTCCCGCTTCCACCCGAAATGCGCGGCCGCCGGGCCGACGGTCACCGACGCGTCGGTGACCCGGCCGGTCACGACGACTTCGGCCCCACTGTTGAGGCACTCGACGATGCCCCAGGCGCCCAGGTAGGCGTTGGCGGTCAGCGGGTTACCCAGCCCGAGCTCCGCGGCGCGGGGCGTCAGGTCGTCACCCTCGATGTGGGCGACCCGGACTGGCACGCCCAGGCGCTCAGCCAGCGTGCGTACCGCGTCGGCGAGTCCGGCGGGGTTGACGCCGCCGGCGTTGGCGACGATCCGCACCCCGCGGTCGTGTGCCAGCCCCAGGCACTCTTCGAGTTGGGTCAGGAAGGTCTTGGCGTAGCCGCGGTCGGGGTGCTTCATCCGGTCGCGGCCGAGAATCAGCATGGTCAGCTCGGCCAGGTAATCGCCGGTGAGGTAATCTAGCTCGCCGCCGGTGAGCATCTCGCGCATGGCAGACAGCCGGTCGCCGTAGAACCCCGAGCAGTTCCCGATTCGGACCGGCCCAGCGGATCCGGGAGCATCAGAAGAAGTCACGCCTGTCCTCCCTCCGCCGGACGCACCAACCAACCGGTAGGTTAGCGGGTACCGCCGGTGTCACGTCAAGGATGCTCCCTTTCCGGGCCCGACGGTCGGCGACTGATTTTTGTCAGCAGCAGGTCACCGACTATTATTTACCGCAACTATCGCCGTCGAGGCTGCTTGAGCGGCGACCCCCTACCAGGAGAAGGCCTGATTATGGCTGTGCCAAAGCGCAGGATGTCGCGCGCGAACACCAGGAGCCGGCGCGCACAGTGGAAGGCTGCCAAGCCCGAACTCGTCGGTGTGACGGTCGCCGGCCAGAAGCACAAGGTGCCGCGCCGGCTGCTCAAGGCGGCGCGCCTCGGTCTGATTGATCTGGATCGCCGCTAACTTTTTCGCCATGAGCCCTGCTGTCCGGCGACGAGTCGGGCCGCGGCACGGCCCGACGAAGAGCAGGGCGATTAGCACCTGCAGCTCTCAGGCCGCTCTCAGGCGATTGGATGAAACTGGTGGCCGTGCGAATTCTTGTCGTTGACGACGACCGGGCAGTGCGCGAGTCGCTGCGCCGGTCGCTTTCCTTCAATGGCTACTCGGTCGCGTTGGCGGAAGACGGCGTAGAGGCCCTTGAGATGATCGCCGCCGATCGGCCGGACGCGCTCGTCCTCGACGTGATGATGCCGCGGCTGGACGGCCTGGAGGTATGCCGTCAGTTGCGCAGCACCGGGGACGATCTGCCGATCCTGGTGCTGACCGCCCGCGACACGATCTCCGAACGGGTCGCCGGCCTCGACGCCGGCGCCGACGACTATCTGCCCAAACCGTTCGCGCTTGAAGAGCTGCTGGCCCGCATGCGGGCCCTGCTGCGCCGCACCAAACTGGAAGACTCCAATGAGTCGGTGGCCATGACGTTCGCGGACCTCACCCTTGATCCGGTGACCCGTGAAGTGACTCGCGGGCAACGCCAAATCAGCCTCACCCGAACCGAATTCGCCCTGCTGGAGATGTTGATCGCCAACCCGAGGCGGGTGCTGACGCGCAGCCGGATCCTCGAGGAAGTGTGGGGGTTCGACTTCCCCACCTCGGGCAACGCGCTGGAAGTGTACGTCGGATACCTGCGTCGCAAGACCGAAGCCAATGGCGAGCCGCGATTGATCCACACCGTGCGGGGTGTGGGTTACGTGCTTCGCGAAACACCGCCCTAATGCCCTTGTTCCACCGGCGAAGTCGAGCTCAGCTGCGAGCCAGCACCTCGTTGTCGCTGCGGTGGCGGGTGATGCTGCTGGCGATGTCGATGGTGGCGATGGTGGTCGTCCTGATGGCCGTCGCTGTGTACGCGGTGATCTCCGCGGCGCTGTACAAGGACATCGACAACCAGCTGCAGAGCCGGGCTCAGCTATTGATCGCGAGCGGATCACTGGCGGCCGACCCTGCGAAAGCCATTGAAGGAACGGCTTATTCGGATGTCAACGCGATGCTGGTGAACCCCGGCCGATCGATCTTCACCGCCAACCAGGAGGGCCAGACGCTGCCGGTCGGACCGCCGGAGAAGGCGGTCATCCGCGGTGACCTGTTCATGTCGCGGCGCACGGCGGCCGATCAGCGGGTGTTGGCAGTTCACCTGCCGAACGGGAGTTCGCTGCTGATCTCCAAGAGCCTGGCGCCGACCGACGCAGTGATGACGAAGCTGCGGTGGGTGCTGCTGATCGTCGGCGGGGTGGGCATGGCCGTGGCCGCGGTTGCCGGTGGGATGGTCACCCAGGCGGGCCTACGCCCAGTGGGCCGGCTGACCGAGGCGGCCGAGCGGGTGGCGCGCACCGACGATCTGCGGCCCATCCCGGTGTTCGGGAGCGACGAATTGGCCCGGCTGACCGAGGCATTCAATTTGATGCTGCGAGCGCTCGCCGAATCTCGGGAACGCCAGGCACGCCTGGTCACCGATGCCGGTCATGAACTGCGCACTCCGCTGACATCACTGCGCACCAACGTGGAATTGCTGATGGCATCAATGGAACCGGGCGCGCCGCCACTGCCCGAACAAGAGATGGTCGATCTGCGTATCGATGTGATCGCGCAGATCGAGGAATTATCGACGTTGGTAGGCGATTTGGTGGACCTCACTCGAGACGACGCCGGCGAGGTAGTTTACGAGCAGGTTGACGTCAGCGAGGTTATCGACCGTTGCCTGGAGCGAGTACGACGGCGCCGCAACGACATTGAGTTCGACGTCGATGTAACGCCGTGGCAGGTCTACGGCGACTCGGCGGGCCTGTCGCGCGCGGTGCTGAATCTAATGGACAATGCGGCGAAGTGGAGTCCGTCCGGGGAGACCGTCGGTATCCAGCTGCGGCAGCTGAACGCCACGCACGCCGAGTTGGTGGTGTCCGACCACGGGCCGGGGATCCCGACGCACGAGCGGGCACTGGTGTTCGAACGGTTCTTCCGCTCGGCGACGGCGCGGGCGATGCCGGGCTCGGGTCTTGGGCTGGCGATCGTCAAGCAGGTCGTGCTCAATCACGGCGGGGCGCTGCGCGTCGAGGACACCATCCCGGGTGGCCAGCCGCCGGGAACATCGATCTACGTGTTGCTGCCCGGACGGCCGATCCCGACATCGCAGTACCAGACCCCTGAGGAAGAAACTGCGGCGGATGTTAACTCATCGTCAAATCCGGGGAACTCATTACGTCCGGCGAACGTTATTTCAGTCGATTCTCAGACTACGCAGGCAGGGTAGTGATCCAGTGACTGTTGAATCTGAACCGACTGTTCAAGGAAAGAGCGACCTAGCGACATGACGAATCACCCGAGGTATTCGCCACCGCCGCAGCAGCCCGGGTACCGCCCGGTCTCCGATCAGCGTGGGGCCCCAGGCTATTCCGGCCACGGGCAGCAGCAAACGTACCCGCAGCACTACGACTGGCGCTACGGTCAGCAGCCGCAGTACCGGCAGCCCTACGGCTCGTTCGGTGGCGGTCAGGCCGGCCACGCCGGCAGCCCGCCGCCGCCCCAATTGGGCGTCAGACGAAGGCGTTCCCGCGCAGGATCATTGGCCGTCGGCGCACTGGCCATCGCAGTCGTATCGGCCGGCATCGGTGGTGCGGCGGCGTCGGTGATCGAGCACAACGGCAAGCTCTCGGCCATCGGCGACGGAACATCACTGGGTGGGGCGGCTCCCAGCGTGCCGGCCGCGAACGCCCCGGTCGGCAGTGTCGAACAGGTCGCCGCCAAGGTAGTGCCCAGTGTGGTCATGCTCGAGACCGACCTCGGTCGTCAATCCGAGGAGGGTTCCGGCATCATCTTGTCTTCGGACGGGCTGATCCTGACCAACAACCACGTCGTTGCCACTGCGGCCAATCCCGGTCACGCGGGTCCGCCGCACCGGCCGCCGGAGGGCGGTGGCCCCCGGGATCCGGACACCGATCACCCCGCCGGGCCACCGAAGACCACGGTGACGTTCTCCGACGGGCGCACCGCCGAGTTCACCGTGGTGGGCGCAGATCCCACAACTGACATTGCAGTCGTTCGGGTGCAAGGAGTCTCCGGGTTGACGCCGATCAGCCTCGGTTCATCGGCGAACTTGCGCGTCGGCCAGCCAGTGATGGCGGTAGGGTCGCCGCTGGGCCTGGAGGGCACGGTGACCACCGGTATCGTCAGTGCGCTCAACCGACCGGTCTCGACGACTGGCGAGACGGGTAACCAGAACACCGTTCTCGATGCCATTCAGACCGACGCCGCAATCAACCCCGGTAACTCCGGGGGTGCGTTGGTCAACATGAGCGGGCAGTTGGTCGGCGTCAACTCTGCGATTGCCACGCTGGGCGGCGACTCGCCGGATGCACAGAGTGGTTCGATCGGACTTGGCTTCGCGATACCGGTCGATCAGGCCAAGCGCATCGCGGACGAGTTGATCAACACCGGAACGGCGTCGCATGCGTCGCTGGGTGTTCAGGTCACCAACGACAAGGCCACGCCCGGCGCCAAAGTTGTCGAGGTGGTACCGAATGGAGCGGCGGCAGCCGCCGGCCTACCCAGCGGGGTGGTCGTCACCAAGGTCGACGACCGTCCGGTTAACAGCGCCGACGGCTTGGTCGCTGCCGTGCGGTCCAAGGCACCCGGTGACAAAGTGACACTCACGTTCAAGGATCCATCGGGCGACACCAAGACCGTCCAGGTCACCTTGGGCAAGGCGCAGCAGTGATGAGAGTCCCCGCATCGTGGTCGGACCCCAGATATACGGTTGCAACCATGGAACAGAGCGCGGAGTTGGTGGGCAGGGCACTCGTCGTCGTCGTCGACGACCGAACCGCGCACGGAGATGAGGACCACAGCGGCCCACTGGTCACCGAGTTGCTCACCGAAGCGGGGTTCGTTGTCGACGGAGTGGTGGCCGTCGCAGCCGACGAGGTGGAGATCCGCAACGCCCTGAACACCGCTGTGATCGGGGGAGTGGACTTGGTGGTATCCGTCGGCGGCACCGGCGTGACCCCGCGCGACGTAACCCCGGAAGCCACCCTGGAGATTCTCGATCGCGAACTACTCGGCATCTCCGAAGCCATCCGGGCGTCAGGCTTGTCGTCCGGCATCATCGACGCAAGTTTGTCGCGTGGTTTGGCGGGGATCTCGGGAAGCACGCTGGTGGTCAACCTTGCCGGTTCGCGATACGCGGTGCGCGACGGCATGGCGACATTGAATCCATTGGCGGCCAGCATAATCGGCCAACTCTCAAGCTTGGAGATTTGACTCCGGCATGCCCAGGCGGAGCAGCGGGGACCGAGGCTTGATCAACCAAGTGTTTGGGACAGAGCTGCCGCAAGAGTCGACGGACGAGCGCGATCACGACGCTGATGATCGCGAGCAGTGGCTGAGGGAGAACGCACCCCCGCACCACATTTGAACACCGACTCGCCGACCGATTCCGATGACCAGTCTCGGCGCGCGGATGTCACGGCATGAACACCCTTGCATGACTAATTCGCCGCAAAGCCCGCAATCGCGGACTTAGGGACATAACGTTTTTCCGGGCGATCTTGTGTCGCCCTGGTAATTCGTGGTGACGGAGGTGGCTTTCGTGTTCAAAGGATTCAGAGATTTCATAATGCGGGGTGACGTGATCACCGTCGCTGTCGGGTTGGTTGTGGCCTTGGCCTTCTCGAACCTGGTCAAGGCCTTTACCGACAGTGTGATCAATCCGCTGGTCGCCGCAGCACAGCCCCATGCCACCTTCGGGTTGGGCTGGCAGCTCGGCAATGCAGGCAACAAGGAGACTTTCGTCGACATTGGAGGGTTCATCGGGGCGATTGTCTACTTCATAGTCTTCATGACCACCATCTACGTCGCGATCGTGTTGCCCTACAAGCACATCCAGAAGCGTCGTGGGGTAACCGTGTTCGGTGATGAGCCCGCGACTAAGGCGTGTGGCGAGTGCATGTCAGACATCCCTGAGGCCGCGCACAAGTGCAAATACTGTGCCAGCGACCAGCCGACGGCCGCCTGAAACATCTTCGGCCCGCACTCAACGCAGGACCAGGGTCACGGTCTGGGTCAACGCGGCGCCGGCCACGGCGGTGGCTGCGGCGGCCGGCAGCGCCACCAGTACCACCCGGTCGGCAGTCGCGCTTTGAGCCTTCTGCTTGGCCGAGACCAGCACGACGATCGCCGAGGTGGCGACGACTCTCGGGGCGGCTTGCGAGCCGGCGTCTGATGCGGCAACGACGTCGACGACATCGCCGGGTCGCACCAGCTCGGTTAGTGCGCTGTCTGCCGGACGCACCGGCACTATCCGGGCTTCTGGGCCAGCGGCCGACTCGGCCAGTCGGCGGCCCAGCAACCGGACGTCGGTCAGCACTTCGCCGCGCCGAGCCGGCCCGGCCAGCGTGGAGCCGACAACCGCGCTCAGGTCGGATTGTGACCCGTCGGGAATAGTTGGAACTAAACGCTTTTCGAGTCGGACGTCGTCGGTGGTCAACGCGGCGCCGGGGCCGAGATCGCGAGCCGCCACCACTACCTGGGCGTGCTCGCCGTCCGGATTGGGCCGCAGCGCCGCGACTGCGGCCAGCACGACGAACCCGGCTGCGGCAATTCGCCGGGCCAGCACGGTCCGTGACCAGTCCGGGCGCAACCACTGCGAGATCCGGCTCGATAGCGACGGATTCAGCGATCTGAGGGAATCCCCCATGCCCGCAACGGTAGGCATGGGCCGGTAATGGGTGCGGCGGCCGGAAAGCCGCTTGTGGATAACCTGCTAGCTGGCGGCGGCGGTCGCCGACTTCGAGCTCGCCGAGTCCGATTTCTCGCTGGAGCTACTCGACTTTTCCGATGAGCCGGACTTGTCGCTGCTAGCCGAGCCTTCGCCGCCCGAAGACGAGCTCGTCTTGGCGGAGCCGTTCGTCGAGCTTTTTGCCGACTCGCGGCTATCGGTCCGGTAGAAGCCGCTGCCCTTGAACACCACGCCGACCGAGTTGAACAGCTTGCGCAGCCGACCCGAGCACTGCTCGCACGTGGTCAGGGCGTCGTCGGTGAAGGCCTGAACCACATCGAAGCGATTGCTGCACTCGGTGCACGCATAGCTGTAAGTCGGCACAGAAACCTCCGTGATGGTCTAAGCAATTAGCACTCTACAGTCTCAAGTGCTAGAACCGCTATGTGGCGCGTGTCATTCCCGCCCGACGTGCCCGGTGGAGGGACGCGCTGGCCCTGCTAGTCGTCCTCGCGATCGCCGGGGGTGTCGGTTGGCTCTACGTCCGCGATGCCCGAAGCCGGGAACGGCCGACCCCGGGCAAGCCACCCGCGAGCCCGGTCTACGACGTGGCCCGACGGGAGCTCGATGCACTGCTCATCAAGGGCTGGGACGGCTTCCGGTCTGCGTTTGTCGCCCGTCAGGTCGAGGTCAAAACGGACTACCGGTTGTGGGTGTCCGCCAGGGAGAAAGACGCGATGCGGCGGGTGCTGCGGGACTGCTAAGCGCAGCCGCTACCAGCACCGTCTCCCAGTTCGACCAAGCCGCGCCCCGGAGTGAGCGCATGCGTCATCGGCACGTCGTGCGGCTCGCGCGGCAACTCGTCGAGCAACTCCTCGTCGCGGATCACGGCGATCAAGCGCGCTCGCGGATCCCGGTGCACCAGCGTGCGGTCGTAGAAACCTTGACCACGGCCGAGTCGCACACCCGCGCGGTCGACGGCCAGCGCGGGAACGAGCAGGACGCTGGCCTCGGACACCGCCGTCGCCGGCAGCCACGGCTCGGTCGGCTCGAGCAGTCCGAACCGCGCGGCCACCAGTCGTCCCGGCCGGTATTCACCCCATTGCAGGGCCACCGGCGAGTCGTCGGCAGTGGTACGCGCGACCGGCAGCAATACCCGGCCGGCTCGTCGCAGCAACAGATCCAACATCTCAATCGATCCCGGCTCGACGCCCACTGGCACGTAGGCGCACACGGTGTTGCCGCGGCCCGCCACGGCATCGAGGTGTTGCGTCAATGACTGCGCCTCGTCGGCCCTGATGTCATCCGCGACCGAACGCCGTGCCGCCAGCAGCCTTTCCCGCAATGCGGCCTTGCCCGCGGTCGCCATACGGTCAACGATTACAGCCCGGCTTTCACCCCGCCACACCGGCCGGGAGAATCTGCTGCGATTATGGTTTGAACGATGTCACGCTCACACGTCCCGGTTCCGCGCACGGCGATCGTTCCCGCGGCCGGTTTGGGCACGCGTTTTCTGCCCGCGACCAAGACGGTGCCCAAGGAGCTGCTGCCTGTCGTCGACACGCCCGGCATCGAGTTGGTGGCAGCCGAAGCGGCCCAGGCCGGCGCCGAGCGGCTGGTGATCATCACCTCCGAGGGCAAGGACGGTGTCGTCGCGCACTTCGTCGAAGACTTGGTGCTCGAGGGCACGCTGGAGGCGCGGGGCAAGAAGGCCATGCTGGCGAAGGTCCGTCGCGCGCCGGGACTTATCAAAGTCGAGTCGGTCGTGCAGGCCGAGCCGCTCGGTCTGGGCCACGCCATCAGCTGCGTCGAGGCGACGCTGTCGGCTGACGAGGACGCCGTATCAGTGTTGCTGCCCGACGACCTCGTGCTGCCGACCGGTGTGCTGGAGACGATGTCGAAAGTGCGGGCCGAGCGGGGCGGCTCGGTGTTGTGTGCGATCGAGGTCTCTTCCGAAGAGATAAGCGCCTACGGGGTTTTCGACGTCGAGCCGGTGCCCGGCGCCCACAAGGACGTGTTGAAGGTCAACGGCATGGTGGAAAAGCCGACTCCGGATAACGCTCCGTCAAGGTATGCGGCCGCGGGCCGCTATGTCCTCGACCGCGCCGTCTTCGACGCGTTACATCGCATCGAGCGAGGCGAAGGCGGCGAAATGCAGCTCACCGATGCGATCGCGTTGCTGATCAAGGAAGGGCACCCGGTACACGTTGTTGTGCATCGTGGCTCCCGACACGACTTGGGAAATCCCGGCGGCTACCTCAAGGCTGCGGTTGACTTTGCATTGGACCGTGACGATTACGGCCCGGAATTACGGCGGTGGCTGGTGACTCGATTGGGCCTGGCCGAAGACTAGCGGGCGCGCCCGGGCTGAGGCCTAGTTTGCGCCGGCACGGCTTGACGGCGGAAAGGCGCGCTGTGCGTTCGGTGGAAGAACAACAAGCCCGGGTGTCGGCCGCTGCGGTCGCGCCGAGACCGGTGCGCGTTGCCATTGCCGAGGCGCAGGGCTTGATGTGCGCCGAAGAGGTCGTAACCGAGCGTCCGCTACCCGGTTTCGATCAGGCCGCAATCGACGGCTACGCAGTACGCAGTGTCGACGTGCTCAGCGCCGGCGAGTCCGACCCGTCCAGTGACCAAATCGGCGACGACCATCTGCACGCAGTCCCGGGCGAAACGGAGGGGTCGCCGTTTGTGTCCGGCGGCGTGACGCTACCGGTGCTGGGCAATATCGAAGCCGGCACGCGTACACCCAGCAGGCTGCAGCCCGGACAGGCAGTGCGAGTGCAGACGGGTGCCCCGCTGCCCACACTGGCCGACGCGGTCTTGCCGTTGCGGTGGACCGACGGCGGGCAGTCGCGGGTGCGGGTGCTGCGGGGCGTGCGATCGGGAGCCTACGTGCGGCGCACCGGCGATGACGTTCAGCCCGGTGATGTCGCTGTGCGGGCCGGGACGATCATCGGCGCGGCCCAGGTCGGGCTGCTGGCCGCGGTTGGTCGCGAACGGGTATTGGTCCATCCGCGCCCACGGCTGTCGGTGCTCGCGGTCGGTGGTGAGCTGGTCGACATCTCACGCACTCCCGGCAACGGACAGGTCTACGACGTCAACTCCTACGCCCTGGCGGCCGCCGGCCGGGACGCGGGCGCGGAGGTGAATCGTGTCGGCATCGTCAGCAACGACCCCAAAGCGCTCGGTGAGGTCGTCGAGGGGCAGATCAACCGTGCCGAGATTGTGGTGATTGCCGGCGCAGTCGGTGGCGCAGCGGCCGCGGCGGTGCGCTCGGTGCTCTCCGAGCTCGGCGAGATGGAAGTCACCCGGGTCGGCATGCATCCCGGATCTGTTCAGGGCTTCGGACAACTGGGCCGCGAAGGCGTCCCGACGTTTCTGTTGCCGGCCAATCCCGTCAGTGCTCTGGTGGTCTTCGAGGTGATGGTCCGGCCGTTGATCCGGCTGTCGCTGGGTAAGCGCCAGCCGATGCGCCGGATAGTGCAGGCTCGCACGCTGTCGCCGATCACTTCGGTGCCCGGTCGCAAGGGCTTTCTCCGTGGACAGCTGATGCGGGACCAGGAGACCGGCGAATACCTGGTACAGGCGCTGGGTGGCGCTCCCGGTGCCTCGTCGCACCTGCTGGCGACGCTGGCTGAGGCAAACTGTCTAGTCGTGATTCCCCGTGAGGCCGAGCAGATCCGGACCGGCGAGATCGTCGACGTCGCGTTCCTGGCTCAGCGTGGCTGAGCGACACGGCGGTGCCCACTCGTGAACTTGTGGTCCTCCAGTTCCCAGCATCCCGGCTGGCCGATGGTCGTGGGACTGCTGCGGGTTTCCGCCGGTGTGATCCGGCTGCGTCCGGTGCGCATGCGCGACGCCGCTCAGTGGAGCCGTGCCCGGTTGGCCGACCGAGCCCATCTTGAGCCCTGGGAGCCCAGCACCGAAACCGATTGGACTGCCCGGCATACGATTTCGTCATGGCCGGCGGTGTGTACGAGCTTGCGATCGGAGGCTCGTAAAGGCCGCATGCTGCCGTACACGATCGAATTGGACGGCCATTTCTGCGGGCAGCTGACGATCGGCAACGTGACTCACGGGGCATTGCGATCGGCATGGATCGGCTATTGGGTGTCCAGCTCGGTCACGGGTGGCGGGGTCGCCACCGGCGCGTTGGCGCTGGGCCTCGATCACTGCTTCGGTCCGGTCAGGCTGCATCGCGTGGAAGCCACCGTGCGACCGGAGAATGCGGCCAGCCGGGCAGTGCTGGCAAAGGTCGGATTCCGCGAAGAGGGGCTGTTGCGCCGCTACCTCCAAGTCGACGGGGACTGGCGGGATCACCTGTTAGTGGGTCTGACGGCCGAAGAGGTCTACGGCTCGGTGACGTCGGCTCTGGTCCGCGACGGGCACGCCACCTGGGCCTAGCCCGGACCGGTTTGCGCCCACCGCCGTGTTGTAAATGTGACACTTGTGACTAATGGTGCTTGTCAGCAGGAAATTACAGGTGTGTAATTGTCCTGGGCGCGCCTCGACCGGATGCGCCGGCTACCGGCCTAGCCTGGTAGGGAAAGGAGCAGGTCACCATGCCAAGCATCCCGCAATCGTTGTTGTGGATATCGCTCGTGGTGCTCTGGCTGTTCGTGCTGGTTCCGATGCTGATCAGCAAGCGCGACGCGGTGCGACGCACCAGCGATGTCGCCTTGGCTACCCGCGTGCTCAACAGCGGTGCGGCCGCTCGTCTGCTCAAGCGGGGGGGACCTGCGGCGGGGCATCGGAGTGACCCCGAATGGCAGCCCGAGGAGGACGAACACGACGACGAGATGGAGAACCTCGACTCCGACGACACTGAGGAAGTGCCGCAATCGCGCGGCGTAGTCGTAACGGTCGCGGCCGCAGTGTCTGTCGAGCAGACCGGGCCCGATCATCTGGGCGTCGACGCAGTCGACACGGACTCCACGCCGCTTCGGCCGGGCGACAGCGCGGTGGTGGCCGAAACGCTGCCCCCGGCCCAGGACCAGACCGCCGATGGCGAGGACACCGAGGCTGAGTTAGCGATCGAGGACACCCAAGACACAGAGGAAGCCGACATTCTCGATGACGACGGCGCCGATCAATACGAGTACGTCGACGACACATCGGGGATACCGGTCGCCGAGGAACCTCCAACGACCGTCACTCACGCCGTCTCGCGGCGGCACCAGCACGACGCGAACACCGCCGCTGCGGTTGGTGCCCGCAAATACGCTTTCCGCAAGCGGGTGCTGATGATCATGGCGCTGACGTTGGTCGGATCGGCGGCGGCGGCCTTTAAGCTGACCCCCGCGGCATGGTGGTTCTGTGGCAGCGCCTCCGCGCTCACGGTGCTCTACCTGGGGTATCTGCGCCGCCAGACCCGGATCGAGGAGCGGCTGCGGCGCCGCAGGATGCACCGGATGGCGCGGTCGCAGCTTGGCGTCGAAAACGCTTACGACCGCGAATTCGACGTGGTCCCGTCGCGACTGCGGCGCCCGGGAGCCGTGGTTCTCGAAATCGACGACGAGGACCCGATCTTCGAGCATCTCGATTACGCGCCGTACGCGCGCGATTAC
>Ga0335075_10010714_pt1 | contig 13914 bp, 14 predicted proteins | sample Lox_Sample_24_FD_206723 | JGI IMG/M metagenome (GOLD analysis project Ga0335075, IMG submission 206723) | Soil microbial communities from Loxahatchee National Wildlife Refuge, Florida, United States - Lox_Sample_2.4 | ecosystem: Environmental > Terrestrial > Soil > Wetlands | place: USA...
ATAACCAAGAATCAATACATTCAATAATCCTCATGTTCATGTGCTCCGCCTATAAAACTTGACAATGAATAAAGACATATGAGCACCGTATACTTATCTGCCTTTTCAGTTGAGCGCCGTGTGCGTTCTCAGCGTTGAAACGACAGGGCAATGTGCTCACGTCGGCTTTTGGAGTTTCATGTCAACCATCCAGAAAAATATATTGTTTGTTGAAGCACCTTCAGACAAAAGATGAGGTGGTTACCTTCAACATACCACAACTCGCTGGGAAAGCTACCCTTTAAGTACTCCGTAGACCTCATTCCAATGTGGATGACGCGGCCGAGTATACGTACATTAGATGTCACGTGATGTTCTCCGTTTCACCCTTCCCTCTCTTGTGTACCAGTCATTTCATTTCCTATTGTAGTTATGTTCTTTGTGATAGTTGCGAGTAATATCGTAGAGTTGTTGCATAAGTCTAGTGGTAGAGGCGAAGGCAGACAGCACAGAATAGGTGTTTGCTAGGAAATTAAAGCGAGAGCCATGTTACGATCGTTGTGGTCGAACTTCAGTCCTTCGCAAGATGAAACAAATAACTAGCAGTTTAAGGTAGGAAAGAATGATTAGCCTGAGGAACAAGCCTCCAGTGTGGCACATGGTAAGCGCAATCGACTTCATGTATACGTGCAACGCAGAGGTCACTGTAGAAGGGTGTAAGTGAGCATTGACAGTGAATGATGTGGAATTAAAGAAGTCTAGAAGTCATCACGAGATAGAAGTGACATTACGTCAAACATCTAATCCTCCAATGCAAAGTTAGGTAGTCGGTCCTATCGCCCATATTCCAAACTATCCATCACACAACATAAGTACTCCTCCAACACGTCTTGTTGTGGAAGGCTATCTGTTCTTCGACCATGCTTCCACAAATGCGGCTTTATCCTTCACGGTAAGTCCAACCCGCTTGACTCTTCCCAGTCTCGCAAGAGCTTCACCAACTTTGTCCAAAACCCTCTTCTCCTCGGCATTAAGTTCCCCATTTTGCTCTGTAACACTCGTCAAGGTATCTGTACTGCTTGTCATTGCCGAATCGTCCCCGAGCGTATCCAGAAAGTTCGTAAGATATCTTTCCTTTTTTTCAGCAACATCGGTAGGCTTCGCGGTATTATAAACGACCTCGGCGATGCGAACCCGGATACAATGTGTCGGTTGGGAAAGTAGGTTCCATATGAATGAGATGTATGCTCTAGGCACGGGAGTTGTGATGTCTGGAGGGGTATAGCGGAGATTCACCGGGAAGATTTTCGTGGTGGGTGCTGCTGATAAAAGACTTGGACTAAAGGGAAGTATGCCCCTTCCATTGGTCGTTGTACATTCAGGGAAGACCACGATCACACGCTTTGGATGTTCGACGACCAGCGTTTTCAGATCTGTGAGCTTTGTCCCAGGCGGAGGGTATTCTTCCGGTGGGGATAACGCCCGAAAAATGGCGCCTAAGAGCGATATGTACTGTACTTGACGGGTATGAGGATATGACACCGTGAAGATAGGATCGAAGATGGCGGCCAGATATAGCGAGTCGATGGGAGATGTAAATGAGGAAGCGATAATGCTCGAGGGACCAGGAACTCGTTGGGCATTGCCTCTTGCGAGGGATCCCTTCTTGACTCCATCAATCTGCAGGTCTATCCACCATATACCAGGAATGCCAAGGATCATCCACAACATGGCCTTCTTTGCCAGCGAACCAAGAGGTATCCATTGCAGGAAGAGAAAATATGACGTTGCAACGGTGAGGAAGAAAGGTAGTTTTAGGGCGAATAAAAAGATGTAGATGGGAAGATAGAGGCCTGCAGGTTGGGATGTAACGGGAAAGAACGGCGCGATTCCAGACCCTGATAGCATGCATTAGATGCGACCCTTGTAAAGTCTAGAAGTCTTGTATGATGTACTAACCTCGATCTCGAAACTGGGAGTACTTCTCCATCCTGAACTGCGCCGAGTGACTAAAGGAGATGAGAAGCCTGTGCTTAGAACGCTATCGTACCAAAGCCTTGCGGGGGATAACACAAGTCATCGTCCAGCCACACCACAAAACTGACTCGTCACTTTTCGTGATTGATAAAGCGTGACCTAGCTTGGATAAATTTGAGGCATGTGATAGTCATGCCTTAGGCTAAACACAAGGCAGCAAGGCTGGTTGCTTTGTTTACTGGGCCAACCGATTTATTGTGGGAACACCAACATCGATCCACTAGCAGCCTCAACATCTCACAATTACTTCAATTCAGGACATGCTCTTCTTTTTTGCATAGTATTATTCTTTAGTCCGCAGCATTATGGATCAAGTAGAGAATTCGGTCAGTATTCTAGTGTACAATATCGGTGTTATAACCGCAGCGGAATTCACTGACTGTGACCCAGTACATGAAGAGGTCACAGATCCGTCCTCCCAGCAAGATCCCGTCACCTGCGAAAGGTTTATCCGAAATCTCCGAATCCCAGAGCAATGCGCGATCTAGGGCATCAGCAATTCCTCCGCCACAAATGTCTTCAAAGCTCAATGGCATGTCCAGTGAGTATGGCACAGCGCCACAATGCGGATAGCTTGACTGATCTGCAGCTTCTATACGCTTAGTCAACGAGCCAGAACCGAAAAGAAAAACCCTTGTTGAACGAGCAGGAGAACCGGCAACATCGGGATTGGCTTCTATAGCTGCGCAACGTCCGCCAGTAAAGGGGACATCTCTCGTCGGAGCACGAAATACTTCGCTTGCTTCTTCAGTCTCCTCACGACCGCCATCTACCTCGTCGCGCAATGCCTCAAACAGTAGCTTCGCAAGCAGCATGGGCCCTGGCAGCCGACCGCCATCCTCTTACATCAACCGTCCCCAAACCTCGATGGCATTTAGCCAGTCTACCACAACTCGACCGTCACACTCAGCTCGCCCCCAAACCTCAATGGCATCCAAACGCCCTGCAAGTTCTATGGACGATCATATGGAAACTGGCGGAGGTCCGGTTGACGGGAAAAGGAAGGGTATGACCCCATTTCCAAGATCATCTACATCATCCCCCATACAGTCTCCAAAGGAATTTGCTACGCTACAGTACAAGAAAGTACGTAGCAGATCCTCAATGCGTAGCCTTCAAACTCTTCAAGAAGGCACAACGCTTAGAGAAGTATCTGTCACGACTGCTCTGAGCAAACTGTGCCTAGATGACGACAGTTCTGCAAATGAGCCCCCAATTTCTTCGCGCATTCCGAAAGCGACTTCGGGATCAATCAGAGTATCAAAATCATCAAATCTTGCCGCAATGCGGAAGTCAAAGATTGACAACTCAAGTGGTACTCTTGCTGTGTTCCAAAACGGTGCACGGAGCTTAGTGACTCCAAGCACGCCTTCTCAAATTCCGATTCTTTCCAGAGCTGAGGCACCATGTGCTACACCAGTTACTCTATTTAGAGTTTTCAAGTCTTCTACTACAAGGACCCAATTTCTAACCAAAGATTCTAACATACCTGCTTTTGTAGCTTGGGACGTCCGCGGCCGTCTCGAGGATATGGAGGCGATGTATTTCGAGCTGAAAGACACGTTGACCGGAACTAGTATGGAGCGCAATGGACTTGAAGAAGCAGTTGCTAAATTCAAGGCAAAACGTATGTTGTTCCAATCAAGGAGGTTGCTTTCTGTTATATTCTTGCTAAACTGTGATCTTAAACAGTAATCGAACTTGACGGCATGAAAACACAACTGGAGTCAAAGAACGCATCATTAATAACAGATCTAGATACAACACGTCAACGTTTACTAACAACCACGGCCAGCTTGGATAGCGAACGAAGGGCCTTAGATGATGAGCGTAGAGCACATAGAATTGCGCTAGACGATCAAAGTCGAGAGCTCCGTCGTGAAATCGATCACGTACGCCGAGAGCTTACTGAAGAACGACAGCATGAGGTCGATCGTGTACGAAGGGAGCTGACCGAAGAAGTCGAGAGGTTGATACGAGTCCATCGCGAAGAACTTCGGGAACTTGAGAGGCGGAGCAATCTCGATTTGGAGGATGAGCGTCGACGAAGACTGCAGGAGGTGGAGGATATTAAGGCACAACTTGCCGCGGAACAACAAAATCTCGGCATGGAGATGGGCAGCAAGGAACGTGCGATTCAAAACATGAGGGGCGAACTTGAGGATGTCAAAAGCGAGCTCGATCGGGAACAGACTCTAAAGAGTAATCTTCAGAAGACCCTTGGGGAGTCATCCTCCAAAATAGTGAGCTTAGAGGGTAATGTTCGGTCTTTGCAAAAACATGTGGATTTCCTCGAATCCGGAAGCAAGGCTCAATCAGATAGTTTCGTGAGCCTGGAGCGACAGCTACAGGAAGCACTTCAGTCTGCCAAGGAATCCAAGGAAAAGCTGATCAAGGAGGAGACACTTCGGCGGATTCTTTTCAACCAAGTGCAAGAGTTGAAGGGTAATATTCGTGTCATGTGCAGAGTCAGGCCAACGACCGAAGCTGAGGAGAAAGAGGCTGCCAAAATCGCATTCCCTGATGTTGAAAAGGAGTCAAGGGAGCTGGAGATCCAGGGGCCAGAAGAGAAGAGCAGCCTCGGGAATGTTACGAGGAAGACTAGTGCGTTCTCTTTCGACCGAGTGTTCGGTCCTTCGAGCCAGAATGGGGAAGTCTTTGGCGAAATCTCGCAACTCGTGCAGAGCGCTCTGGATGGTTACAATGTCTGCATATTCTGCTATGGGCAAACTGGTTCCGGCAAGACATATACAATGTCGTCTGAGGATGGTATGATTCCTCGTGCCACTCACATGATCTATGAGAAAGCTACAAGTTTACAAGAGAAAGGGTGGACCTATTCAATGGAGGGCAGCTTTGTTGAAGTATATAACGAAGAAATCCACGACTTGCTGGGGAATCCTAAGGAGTTCGACAAAAAGAAGCACGAGATCCGTCATGACGAACAGAAAAAGCAGACGACTATCACAGGGCTCAAGACCGTGCCGCTTGACTCGCCAGACGCTGTAGAGTCTATTCTTAAGCAGGCCGCTACGAATCGAAGCGTAGCAGCAACTAAGTCAAACGAGAGGTCTTCTAGGTCGCATTCGATATTCATTTTAAAGCTTCTTGGAAAGAACAGTACCACAAATGAGACATCTGAAGGCACTTTGAATCTCGTGGACCTGGCAGGTTCCGAGAGGTTGAAGCAATCTGGAGCCGAAGGAGACAGGATGAAGGAGACGCAAAACATCAATAAGAGCTTGAGCTGCCTTGGAGATGTCATCGGGGCTCTAGGCCAGAGTAAAGAAGGCGCTCACATTCCATACAGGAATTCGAAGGTAATATGGCAACTATAAATAGGAGGAACTTTGCTAACACAATCAAGTTAACTTACCTACTGCAATATTCACTGGGAGGGAATTCTAAAACCCTCATGTTTGTAATGGTTAGTCCATTAGAGGCACACTTGCGGGAAACTTTGACGAGTTTGAAATTCGCGACGAAGGTACGTTTAACTTCAACACTCTGCTCAGGATGGCATGCGCTAATTGATTGCAGGTCCACAACACTCATATCGGTACTGCAAAGAAGTCGACAAAAATTTCGTGAGGGGAACAGCGATCTGTGATACAGGCAGTGTTACTGTGTCTTTTTTTTCTCTGGCGTCTGGTGTAAGATATCAAATTAAGCTGTGTAGGTCTAGTCCTGGCTGGATAGCCAGAATACTTAAATCACAGCAAAGATAACGGCGTTTCTGCTTGTAGTTGATATAAATCAAATGAATGGATGATTATACTTTCGGAATATCAATGAATTGGAACGCAATTAAATTGTTCCTTGTCTTATCCTCTATTTATACCTGTGCCCCTGAAGTTGTAAACAAATGACGTCGGCTCGCAGGCAAAGCTCAGGGTCTCCCGCGTTAAGGGACCAGGTCCTCGCCCAATGAGGTGTTTTATCTCTACACATGCTTCCAATCCAAGTATTAGCTCCAGCTGACAACGACCTCAACTTGTATTCATTATATGCGAACATAATAAACCAACCATCGCCTTCGCTCCTTGAGATATCCCTATGCAATTGAATTAAATCGCCTTTAAGACGCCTAGCAAGTCGACGGCCCAACATGTCTTTCAAGCTTCCATCAATGCCGTCCTTCCAATCTATCATGAGCTCTCTCGGCCTCCTTGCGCAGTTTCCGATGCTACACAATCCACACTTGGAATATGGGTTGGGTGTCGCAATCACGCCCTTCGCCAATGCTCCCAGCTGTCCCAGTGATAGCCCTCTTAGCTGTCACAGTAGCAGCTCTGACGCAAGCTGCTGCTTCGTTACCCCTGGCGGACAGCTTTTGCAGACACAATTTTGGGATTCCAATCCTGCTGTGGGGCCTACAGATAGCTGGACACTGCATGGCCTCTGGTATGTCCCTCGTCGTTGACTTTAAATCGTCTTACTCTCAATGATTTGCTCAAATATTAGTTCCCCTTTCTTACTAATAATATCGTCGGTGAACAGGCCCGACCTCTGTGACGGCACCTACGACCAATTCTGCACCAACGCCCCACAATACACCAACATTACGGATATCCTTCAAGCCGCCGGCCAAGACGACCTCCTATCGTACATGAACACCTACTGGCTCCCAGACGACGGGACCTCCGAGAGCTTCTGGGAACACGAGTGGAACAAACACGGCACGTGTATCAACACGCTCGCGCCAAGCTGCTATGGTGACGCCTACACTCCTGGAATGGAAGTCGTAGACTTCTTCACGCGAACAGTCGGGCTCTTCAAAACGCTGGACACCTACACAGCTCTAGCGAACGCGGGCATCACGCCGAGCACAGAAGTCACGTATACGAAACAGCAGATCCAAGACGCACTCACGCAGGTCACGGGACACGCGGTCGTGCTGGGGTGCAGTAGGAGGTCGCTGAATCAGGCGTGGTATAGCTTCAATGTCCGAGGGAGCCTGCAGACGGGAGACTTTGTACCGACAGACCCAGCGGGGAGTGGGGGATCAGGGACCTGTCCGCAGTCGGGAATTAGGTATTTGCCCAAGGGGGAGGATTATGGAGCGCCGGAGGAGGGAGTAGATGCGCCTGAGTGAGATTATGCTGTAGCGGAGGATGGATGTTGGTTGTGACATTGAGGCATTGTGCATTAGATTGGTTGAGTGAGGGAAATTAGATAAAGTGAAAATTTATGCTGCATGTAATGCGAGTATGACTAAAAACAAAAAGGAATTCAAGGGGTATTTAGTATTGCAGCGATGTCTAAGTTGTCTATGAGATATAGCATGTAGAATAAAGGAATTTTAAATTGGCGTATTAGAGGCTGCAAATCTGAATTGATGAGCAATGGTCTAAAACGATCCACAACGCCATGAAAGAAATGAATGCTGGAGGAGCTGCTCTCCCGGTCCTCTAATTCACTAATTCAACTAATTCAAATTTACTGACGCCTTTGGTGCTGATGACATCTTTGACGTTGAAAACGACTCGAACAGAAAATTCGATGGTTCAGGACTCCCAGCTGAGAAAATAAAACCAAAAACAAAATCTCGGTCCTAGGGTTGTCTTCTATTGGGGGTGAGCACACTTGTCCAGTGGTTTCTTTATTCATTTGAGTTTTTGCTTTTTGCTGTCAGCGCTGTCAATCACAGAACTATTCCCTTACTAACTCCCTAAACCTCAGGGGAAGACATCAATTTGTAATGGATGCCCTAACTGCACATTGTGCTCTTGGAGAGCAAGAAGCAGGTACCTTTCGTCGAATCAATGTACTCATTGTTTGTAATTCCGGAATGGCCACTTGCCCAAATTATCTCTAATTTGAACTTGTGAGTACTAAGGAAGCTTAATGATGCGCTTCACATTTTGGACCTGAATTGTTGTTTATCGCGTAAAAGTTGAGAAAAGTACAGCAATCCTATTCGCAGAAGAGACGCGAGCCAATTGAAGTGCGACTCCATGCCCGTGGTTATGCATAATCTAAGACTCTTCTGGGGCTACAAAAATGGCTCTTTTCACACCACTTCAGCTTTGATCACCAATACTATTCCGCCAGATGCTCTAACTGAAAAGAGCTATGCAATCGTAACGGCCCAGCCACCTCCGCGTCATACGCAGGACTGCTAAGAGTTGTCCATTCAGCCAATTGGTGTCTTCGGCTAGAGTTTCGGGGGCTGAGTTACTTGCAATAGTTGCTTAATTGCATCCTCCGGATTACGATGTGCATTGTGGGGGAAGCGATATAAATACACTCGTAAGGTAGAAGCGCTCAATGCAACGTAACATGCAAAATACTACTAAAGTGTCGTGATGGATTCTCAGGTTACCATGTTATGCTTACCGATGAGGTTAGCGCTCAGCTGGTCCCCTCCGGACTGGGGTGCGTGCTTCGCTACCTCATACATTCGGGACTCCAATCTTTTAGGCGGTCTTTAACCTCTCCTAATCTCCCCACCAATATCCCTCATCTTCGGAGCGGTTATCTGCTTCCAGCTTCCCCCATTGCAATGTGGTTACTTCTCCGGATTGCTCGTCGATCTTGCTGACGAGGCAAGGCTGAGCTCGTCTCGTTGCCTACTCGGGCCCCTCCACGGCTTTTTCCTCTCGAAGCATCATGGCAAGCTTTCAGCCTCCAACGCCTGCCGCCCAGCATGGGGATAACGTTGCGACATCAGATCTTGCCTCCCCAGAGTCGCAAGACTCTGCGATGATGATCAACGACCAAAGCGTAGAACACAATGCAAGCTACCAAATTTCTGCCCCCACCGTAGCTGTTCCATTCCGAACCACCACCATAGCTCCTTCACCTCCGCCCCCAACATTTGCGAAGTCCAAAGATCCTGCGTCTCTGTCAACATTGGATATCGTATCAACCCCCCACCATATTGATCCTCATAAACAAAGTCCTTTAAGTGCGGGGCTGCATCTGCAGACGGATGTCATTCCTGGATGCTCCCTGACACCAGCTACAGATACCAATGTCCCTGCCGCACGACAGACTGCCGACTCCAACAGCCAGTCAGCTAACCTAATAAGCCCTCCGCGAACACAAAGCATAAAAAGGACCTTGACGGGTAACGTCAGTGCAGGTTCACAATTTGGCTCAGCGCCGAATTCAGCCTTGTCCTCGCCCATGCTCAGCGCAATGTCCGATGTGACACCGTTGCCCTCACCGCTGATGTCTGGAGACTCGCCAGGACCCTGGAGAAAGTTAGTTTCTCGACCTACATCTCGGGACTATATGATACCTCACGCAGCAGATTCAGCTCTTGTTACGGCAAGCGGCGAATCAATAACTTCAGCAATAGTCAATCAATCAAAGAGGCGCGCGTATCATGGGCTCATAACGAATACCACGGAAGCTAATTCAAATGACGCGCTGATAAATCGCGAAAAGAAGGAAGAAGGACATAATCGAAATAGGAGTGTTAGCGAATATGTACCAGAAGCTGTGCAAGTGCCGAAGACTCGGCATCAAACCGTTTCTGGTTCCCATGCAAGCCTGGCCGACCCAAACTCAGACTCTACATCGCCCACAGAGATACATATGCGAAGAGAGAGGAACCTGGCAATAGAAAGAGGCATTGCGCCTGTACATCGACAAGAGAATATCCTTCCAACGCCACCAGCAAGTCGGACGGGGGCTGAGAGCAGTGATAGTGACTCTTCCGTCTCGAACATGCCAATCACTCTTCTGCGTACAAGGAAGCCAAGATACGAGTATTTTGACGCACATACACGCAATGACGAGAAAAGGAGGAGATGGCGGGCTTTGCAGACTCTGGGCCAAGGAACCTTCAGTAGAGTAATTCTTGCAACAAGCCAAGCACCTGAGGAGGAAGATAGAATTGGTGAAGACGACGCTTCCAGAGAGCGAATGGATGGGGTAACCCACCAAATTGAACCCGGAATTGATCGCAGGAAACTCGTTGCAATCAAGATTTGCGAGCATGGCCCGAAAGGTGGGGCATCAGAAGAACGTGTCGAAATGTCCTTGAAGCGTGAGCTCGAGATTATGAGATCAATACACCATCCCTGCCTTGTTCATCTTAAGGCGTGGAACATCGAGGACACCAGGGCAATACTCGTACTGAGCTATTGTCCAGGAGGGGATCTCTTTGAGGTAGCAAGTGAACACCGCGACCTTCTTATCCCTTCGCTTCTACGACGAATGTTTGCTGAACTAGTTGAGGCTGTACAATACCTTCATGACCGTCGGATTGTACACCGTGATATCAAGCTTGAGAGTGAGTCAAGTCAGCATCATTCTGTAGGTAATTAACTAATTCTACAGATGTGTTGGTGAACCTTTCACTGAATGAATTGGCGAAGCCCGTTGACTGGGTCACGTATCCTTATTCTGTTATCACTCTTACGGATCTCGGGCTTGCGCGACGGGTTGCAGATGACGAGAAACTGACCACTAGATGTGGCAGTGACGATTACGCTGCACCTGAAGTCATCTTGGGCCAGCCATATGATGGTCGTCTTGTCGACGCTTGGAGTCTTGGAGTGCTTTTGTATGCGCTCCTGGAATCACGATTACCTTTTGATCCTACGCCAGGCATGTCCGAAGGCCACAAGCAACGGTCAAAAACGTCACATCGTATTGCCAGAGTTGAGTGGCGTTGGGTTGAGTTCGCTGGAGAAGATGGAGATCATGAGGGTAACATTGCAAAATTTGAACAGCTCGGCTTGAAAGGTGCGATGGATATCACGGAAGGACTCCTGAAAAGAGCAAGAAGTAGATGGACTATTCAGAAGGTTGCCGAGCAGCCTTGGGTTAAGGATGCGATTATGGTGGAAGGCGGAATTATGTTTCGAGAAGAGGACACTCCAGACGAAGTATCTTCCCCGACAACTTTCTGACAAGGTCGGAGAAGTATATATGATGGTCTCGTCCCCCGAACTATTATCTATGTTATTTACGAAAAGAAATACTTTAGCGAGGGTGTTAGTGTGGCGTTCTACAACTTTTGGAGAGTTAAAGTTGTTCTTTGGCGTTACGTACGGGATAGCTGTAAAATGGGGACATCTGGCAGGTAGGGTTCTGGAAAATATAAGGGACTTTGGCGGGCTTCTGTAAATCATGTTTAAGCGGGCATGCAGGAGAACGTACATTGCTAAACAACCATCCTCCCGATATACAAAACGTGACATTGCAGTATGTATTTTAGTGAAGATTCTATTTTGTTTGTAGAACAACCAGCCAATAAGAATGTTGACAACCTGCAAGGCTGAACTTCGCATTTCGGAAGGCAAAAAGATATCGCCGAGTTCGCGCTCGGACCCGTCAAGATATTCAGAGCCACATCCGGCTACATATCAGAGCCGCAATGAGAGTTTGGAGGTGTCGCATAGTCCGATTCTTCACTCTCTAAGCTGCAGAACAAGGGGCGTCTGGAAAATTGGCGTTTTATTAAAGAGAATCTCCCCTCTGTCCCCCAAAATGCTGCTCCGCGGGTTGAGGATGAGGGCGTCCGCCTCTGTCGTGAGTCCCGCCAGGTCATCCCAATATTCGTATAGGTGACTCTCCTTAATATTATGCGACAACTTAACTATAATTGCTTACTATCGCTCAGACGCTGTCTATCTTCAAGCTCTGTCCTTCAAGTTACCCATGATGACCCCGAACCTAAACTCAACAAGGTCTCTGCGACAATCACACAGCCGAAATCACAAGGCGCGTCACAAGCCATGTTATATGCAACTGGAATGACCGAAGAGGGATTAAACAAAGCTCAAGTCGGGATCTCGTCTGTCTGGTACTCCGGGAATCCCTGCAATATGCATCTCCTTGATCTCAATCACAAGGTGAAAGAGAGCGTGGAAAAAGCTGGCTTGGTGGGGTATCAATTCAACACAATTGGGGTCTCGGATGGTATCTCGATGGGCACAAAGGGCATGCGGTATAGCTTGCAATCGAGAGATCTGATTGCGGACAGTATAGAGACTGTTATGGGTGGACAATGGTATGATGCAAATATCTCGATTCCAGGTTGCGACAAAAATATGCCCGGGGTTATAATGGCTATGGGTCGTGTTAATAGGCCTTCTCTCATGGTTTATGGAGGCACCATCAAGCCTGGCTGCTCGAAAACGCAGAATAATGCGGACATTGATATTGTGTCTGCTTTCCAAGCTTACGGTCAGTTCATCACTGGAGAGATTACGGAGGAGACACGATTTGACATTATTCGAAATGCATGCCCAGGTGGAGGTGCTTGCGGTGGGATGTATACTGCCAATACCATGGCCACAGCCATTGAAGTAATTGGCATGTCTCTGCCGGGCTCTTCATCTAATCCGGCCGAGTCAAAAGCTAAACACCTTGAATGTCTTGCTGCTGGTGGCGCGATCAAGAAGCTCCTCCAAGAAGATATCCGACCTCGCGACATCATGACCCGGCAAGCGTTTGAAAATGCTATGATCCTTGTGAACATCACTGGCGGTTCAACGAACGCTGTTTTGCATCTCATCGCCATGGCCGATAGTGTTGGCGTCAAGCTAACAATCGATGACTTCCAATCTGTATCTGACCGTATTCCTTTCCTCGCAGATCTGAAACCTTCTGGAAAATATGTCATGGCTGACCTCCACGCCATCGGAGGAACACCTTCTCTCCTGAAATATCTCCTGAAAGAAGGGATCATTGACGGTTCCGGCATGACTGTCACCGGCCAAACTCTTGCCAAAAACCTTGAGAATGTGCCCGACTTCCCATCCGACCAAACCATCATCCGCCCACTCTCCGACCCCATCAAGAAAACAGGTCACATTCAAATCCTACGCGGCTCTCTTGCACCCGGCGGCTCAGTAGGCAAGATCACCGGCAAAGAAGGCCTTCGCTTTGTCGGCAAGGCGAAATGCTACGACGCAGAAGACGACTTCATTACTGCTCTAGAAAGGGGCGAGATCAAGAAGGGCGAAAAGACAGTTGTCGTCATTCGCTACGAAGGCCCGAAAGGTGGGCCGGGCATGCCTGAGATGCTCAAGCCCAGCAGCGCCATCATGGGCGCCGGCCTTGGCAAAGACGTAGCGCTTATCACGGACGGGCGTTTCAGCGGTGGAAGCCACGGATTCTTGATCGGCCATATTGTGCCTGAGGCCCAAGAGGGTGGACCAATTGGGCTGGTGAGAGATGGTGATGAGATTGTCATTGATGCGGAGACGAGGAAATTGGATTTGATGGTTGATGAGCAGGAATTGGAGAAGAGGAGGGAACAGTGGAAGGCGCCGGAGTTGAAGTATAGGAAAGGCACGTTGGCGAAGTATGCGAGAGTCGTGATGGATGCTAGTCATGGGTGTATTACAGATGGGGAGATGGAGACGTAGTGTGGAATTGGGATATTTATGTAGGTATGTAAAGTTCACGGCGTACAAAAGAACTTATTTTTGTGCCGAGATTCCCCAGTCTGCTTTGTTGCCTGGATTACATGAGAAACTACTCCATGAGCACAACGGACGTGGTGGTGGAGCGCGCCTATACTGTTTCAAGACTTACCTCCATAACAAATGGCTTCTATCCTGGAGGTCGATTTGTCATAAACTGAGCGGAGCAAAATGTTCGCCGCCTGGTGGAGGGCAGTTCTTTTTGCTGCCTGCAATTCCAAAGAAGGTTCAAACCTGGGATATATTGCAGGTTTCTTCTGACGAGAAGAGAAATGACATTTCTGTCACTAGAGGCGTTATCTCTCATAGACGTGTCGTTTGATGTGGCGGCATCCAAGATGAATCTCAAGTGGTCTCCCTCTTCGACGTTTCTTGTAGGCGACGTTGTATATCTCTCGAGTTAGGACTTGTAATCCTTGCTTACGGATATTCATCGACGCCACAACATCCAATATAACGAGTCGTCGACAACTAGCGAGTCTGACTTCTTGCGCAAGCACCCTGGCGA
>Ga0335075_10010715_pt1 | contig 13914 bp, 12 predicted proteins | sample Lox_Sample_24_FD_206723 | JGI IMG/M metagenome (GOLD analysis project Ga0335075, IMG submission 206723) | Soil microbial communities from Loxahatchee National Wildlife Refuge, Florida, United States - Lox_Sample_2.4 | ecosystem: Environmental > Terrestrial > Soil > Wetlands | place: USA...
CCGATCCGGCCTTTGTTCAGGGAGCCAGCGTGACCTTCGAGCCCGGCGCACGGACAGCGTGGCATACGCATCCGCTGGGCCAGACCCTGATTGTGACCGCAGGCTGCGGACGCGCGCAGCGCTGGGACGGTCCCGTCGAAGAGATCAGGCCGGGAGACGTGGTGTGGTTTGCGGCCGGCGAAAAACACTGGCACGGAGCCGCGCCGACGACAGCTATGGCCCACATCGCCATCCAGGAAAGGCTCGACGGCAAAGCTGTGGACTGGCTGGAGAAGGTGACGGACGAGCAGTACCTGGGCTGATGCTGCGGGCTCTCTCCCCCTTCGCCGCCACGTGCGCCGCAAAGAGGGCTCCGTACAATTCGGCCCTTCAGACTGCTGGGACCGGCTGGGTGCAATGGGCGCAGCGCTTCGCGGCGAGTGGGATTTCGCTCAAGCACTCGGGGCAGGTCTTGGTGCTGGGCGGGGCTGGCGGCGCCGGCGGAGTGATCCGCTTGAGCATGTATTGCATGGGCATCACGATGGCAAAGTAGATGGCTGCCGCAACGAGCAGGAAGTTGATGAGCGCGTTGAGCAGTTTGCCGATGTGAATATCGCCGGGAGCAACGTAGTTGGCGGGAAGCGGATTGGGCGGCGGAGGTACATGATGCAGAACGGGCACATGGACGACCAGCGATGAGAAATCGGGCGCGCCGATGAGTGCGGAGATCAGCGGGGTGATGACATCGGCGGTGACGGATGCCGTGATGGCTCCGAATGCCGCGCCGATGATCACGGCCACGGCCAGATCGACCACGTTGCCGCGCAGAATGAAATCGCGAAATCCCTTGAGCATTGGCTTCCTCCTGCACGCCTGAAGTTGCAAGCCGGCTGCGTGCGCTTGAGCCATGCTACATGGCCGATGCCCGAGGTGACATTAAGAAAATGGCGCGCCGCAAAAACTCAGCGCCCAAAAAACTGAACCGCAGGACTCAACCAAAGAACAGCAGGGATGCGATGGCGGCGATGATGATCAGGTCAGAGTAGAGCAGGATGAGAACACCGACGTGGTAGAAGCTCCATTTGCGTCGCAGGCAGCGCGCGGTTTCAGCCATGCCGCAGGCGGCGGCGAACAGGGCAACTGCCTGCCAGGGCGAGCTGTGCAAGTGGTCGGCGTCGGGGAATCCAGCGAGCAGCAGACTGGCCACAAATGCGCCGGTTGAGAGCAGGATGCCCCGAATGAGCGACTTTTGCCGCAGCCGGAAGATGGAAAAAGGGAGACGCACAGCACCTACAACTGTAGACCGCGCGGGCAACTGGAGAACGCGCGTGTCAGCCCGCAACGGGCTCCATCTCGCGTAGCGATTCGGTATAAGGCGCGCGTAGCACGCCGCGCTCGGTGATGATGGCAGTCACGTATTTGGCCGGCGTTACATCGAAGGCCGGATTGCATATGCCCACGCCGTGCGGCGTGAGCTGCCTGCCGCCGTGATGCGTGACTTCAATCTGCGGGCGCTCTTCGATGGGGATGGCGTCGCCGGTCGGCGTGGCGAGATCGATGGTGGACCACGGTGCTGCCACGTAGAACGGAATGCCGTGCTCTTTGGCGAGGATGCCGACGTTGTAGGTGCCGATCTTGTTGGCGGTGTCGCCGTTGGCGGCGATGCGGTCGGCGCCGACCACGACAGCCTTGATTTTGCCGGCGCGCATCAGGCTGGCGGCCATATTGTCGCAGATGACGGTCGTTGCAATGCCGCCGGCCATCAGTTCCCAGGCCGTGAGCCGCGCGCCCTGCAGGAAAGGCCGCGTTTCATCGGCGTAGACATGAATCTGCTTGCCCTGCTCGACCGCAGCGCGGATGACGCCGAGTGCAGTTCCGTAGCCGCAGGTAGCGAGTGCGCCGGCGTTGCAGTGAGTGAGCACGCCTCCTGCTTCGGGTAGCAGCTCACCGCCGAATTTGCCCATGGTCTTGCAGGCGGCAATGTCTTCCTCGTACATGGCGTGCGCTTCGGCGAGGATTTTTTCCTGGATCTGCGCCAGTGTTGCGCCAGCGCCCTGTAACTTTGAAAACAATGCCTTCATGCGGTCGATGGCCCAGAAGAGATTCACGGCCGTGGGGCGGGTCCCGGCCAGGCGCTTGCAGATCGCGTCAAACTCGGGGGCAAACTCCTGCGTGGTTTTGGCCTTGGTGCCTCGTGTGCCGAGGGCAACGCCGTATGCCGCAGAGACGCCGATGGCCGGCGCGCCGCGCACGACCATGGTGACGATGATCTCGGCCACCTGCTCGTAGTTGGTGGCCACAACGTAGCTCTCCTCGAGAGGGAGCCTGGTCTGGTCAATGAAGCGAACGCCTTCGGGGGTCCAGGTAAGGGTGGGAATCATGCTTCTTTAGTGTAAATGGTGCGATAGAATTGCACCCACCGCCGACCACAGGTATTCACGTTATGAGAGCGATTTGGCGAAGCCCGATCTATATTGCTCAGCTCCTGACCGGCGGGGCAGCGATTGGCGCTATCTTTGCGGACGGCAAGATAACCGAATTACGGGTCTACCTCGCCACTCTCGCGGGCCTCTCGGCAATGGCGTCTCTGCTGGTGGCAGTTCGCGCCACAAGCGACTCCCAGAGGATGCAGCAGTATGTGGAAACGCTCCTGCGGTCAATGGAACTCCCCTATTTCATTATCGAAAACCTTAGCGCGGTTATAGGCAGGATTGCCGGCAAGCACCAGTGGCATTTGATCGGCCAGGAGAACTTCGAACATGAGACCGTTTACTCTTTCAATTTAGCCAATAGCACGGTGGCAGGCAGACTGCTGATGGCAGAGCAGGAATTCAAGAACATCTGGCTCTTCGACGACAACCAGCGGGCCCAGAAGATTGAGCAACGGCTCTTCGGTCAAACGAGCGCTGATGGCTGGGACGAAAGTGAGTCAGGCCTTCTCGAAGCCGTCGTAAGAGAGGCGCTTTTCGAAGGCGCGAATGGACCGCTCTGGATCGGCGTTCATCACACTCCCGAAAAAGATGTGCTTTTTACTGCTCGCCAGCATCAGGGCGATCCAGAAAAAGCGGCGTTCCGCATTACCGCCGATCGCCTGCAGGATCTGCGCGCCATGATTCCGATACGGCGATATGCGGTTGCTGCGCAAGAAGCAAAGGAAGCAATGCGACATTTCTCCCACTGAAAAATTTGGTGTCACGTCAGGCGTGCAAAGCAAAAAGGCCACACTCGCCGGTGCATTCCGCCTGATCGCGAGGTTGAGATGGTAACGGCCTTTACAACGGCTTTCACTCCTGCGCCATGACAGGCGCAACATTTGAAAACATTTTCATTTTTCACTGGACTAGCCTGCGTCCCGATGCTTAGAGTGATTGCGGTAGCTTGCGTCTAAATGAGTGGAACCGGGCTATGCGGGCAGGGCGAAATTTTGCCCCGCGGCGAGGCCAATGGATTCTGCCGCGACGTTTGGGAGAACGCAGGCCGATAAGGAGCCAACTTGCAACTGACGTCTGTCGATTGGCTGATCATGCTGCTCTACTTCTTCTTTGTGCTGGGGATCGGTTTTGCCCTCAAGCGCTATATGAAGACGAGCAAGGATTTTTTCCAGGCGGGGCGGGCCCTGCCGGCCTGGATCTGCGGTCTGGCCTTCATCAGCGCCAACCTGGGCGCCCAGGAAGTGATCGGCATGGGCGCCTCGGGCGCCAAGTACGGCCTTGAAACCGCGCACTTCTACGGCATCGGCGCGATCCCGGCCATGATCTTCGTGGGCATCTTCATGATGCCGTTTTACTACGGGTCGAAAGCGCGCTCGGTGCCGGAGTTTCTACGGCTGCGCTTCGATGAAAAAACGCGCGCGCTGAATGCCTGCTCGTTTGCCGTGATGACCGTATTCAGCTCCGGCATCTCGATGTATGCCATGGCAAGGCTCATCCAGGCGCTGCACGTTTTTGACGCGCTATTCCGCCATCTTGGCTGGCCGCAGGACTGGATCTTCACGTTTTCGATCGTGCTCTCCGCCGTGATTGTGCTGCTCTACATTTTCCTGGGCGGCCTCACGAGCGCGATTTACAACGAGGTGCTGCAGTTCTTTCTCATCGTGGCAGGATTTTTTCCGCTGGTCCTGCTGGGCCTGAAGGACGTGGGCGGATGGGCGGGGCTGAAAGCGACATTGCCCGTCGCTTACATGCACGAATGGCGGGGCATGGCGCACGCCAGCACTAACCCGATGGGCGTGGACATTATCGGCATAGGCATGGGGTTGGGGTTTGTGCTGAGCGCCGGCTACTGGTGCACCGACTTTCTGGTCATTCAGACCGCCATGGCTTCAAAAGACATGGAATCGGCGCGTAAGGTGCCGTTGATTGCGGCTGTGCCGAAGATGTTTTTCCCGTTCCTCGTCATCCTGCCCGGGTTGATTGCGATTGCGGTTGCCACGCCGCACACCACCGAAGTTGTCCGCAACGAAAATGGCGTGATCTATCACGAGATCAACGTGGTGCCGCAGGTAGCGTCGGAGGGCAAGGGACTGATTCCGGCTAAAGTGAATCCGTTGACCGGCAAGGTGATGCTGGATGCCAGTGGCAAGCCGCTCTTGGACTACGACATGGCCACGCCGAATATGCTGCTGCACTACTTTCCCACCGGCATTCTGGGGCTTGGACTGACCGCGCTGCTGGCGAGTTTTATGAGCGGCATGGCGGGCAACGTGACCGCGTTCAACACGGTGTTCACCTATGACCTGTACCAGTCCTACATTCACAAGGGCGCGCCGGACAGGCATTACCTGGCTGTGGGACGATGGGCAACCGTTGGCGGGATTCTGCTGTCGATCGCCACGGCGTATGCAGCAATCAACTTCAACAACATCATGGACACGCTGCAACTGGTGTTCAGCTTTGTGAATGCGCCGCTGTTTGCCACGTTCCTGCTGGGTATGTTCTGGAAACGGACGACCGGACACGGAGCATTCGCCGGGCTGCTGACGGGGACCGCTGCGGCCATGGTGCATCACGGGCTCACGCTGCCGAGGGAGGCCGTTCCTGGAATTCATGGCGGATGGATCGCCGTGCTGCATCACTATCCAAGCGACATGGCGCAGAATTTTTATGGAGCTATCTGGGCCTTCAGCGCGAACCTGGTTGTCGCAGTGCTGGTGAGCCTGGTGACCAAGCCGCGGCCCGACGAAGAGCTGGTGGGACTGGTGCGGTCGCTTACCAAAATGCCGTCGCATGCGCATCTGCCGCTGTGGAAGCGGCCCGAGGCGTTGGCGGTGGCGATTCTGGTAGTGTGCGTGGGGCTGAATATCTTCTTTGCGTGAGGAAGGTGCGATGAATCTCGATCTGCGGATTCCGATGGGACTGATGTTTACGATGACAGGCGCGATCCTCACGGCATTTGGGCTGGCTACGCGCGATAATGCGGCGCTGTATGCCAAGAGCCTGGGGATTGATGCCAATTTATGGTGGGGCATCGTGCTGCTGGTCTTCGGCATTATCATGCTGGTGCTGGGGCGGCGGAGCCAGATACGCATGATGAATGAGCCGCCGAGAAACGAGCCGGTGGATGAGGGCCAGGTGCGGCGAGGGCATTAGAGAAACAGGGAGTAGGGAATAGAAAAGAGATCCTTGAAACTGAGGTGCGAGAATTCTGAGCACATTCCAGGCTTCGATATTCGCAGAATTCTGCGCCGCGGTGCGACGCGAGAATCCCTAGATAAATGTCAGATTGAATGCGTGTTGCAATGCGGGATTCTTTGCATATGCGTAACTGCTTCAGAATGGGAAGCATCCGCGCGTGCAGCGCGTATCTTACAAATTCTTGATGCGCCGGCCGGTACACTTGTAGTTGGCGATGAAACGCAAGACAGTTGAACATTTTGAGATTATCCGGCGGCTTGGCGCAGGCGGCAGCGGCGTAGTGTACCTGGCCAACGACGAGCTGCTGCAGCGGCCGGCGGTTTTGAAGATTCTGCGTCCCGGCTCGCTGACCGCCGAGCAGATGCGCACCACGGTGCTGCGCGAAGCGCGGCTGGCTTCAGCCATCGAGCATCCGAATGTCTGCGGCATCTACGAGGTGGGCGAGAGCGGCGAAGAAGCCTACATCGCCATGCAGTATGTGCCGGGGCAGTCGCTGGACCGGCTCATCGAGCGCGGGCCGGCGAACCTGCAACTGGTACTTTCGGTGGGCATCCAGATTGCGGATGGGCTGCAGGCCGCGCACATGCTGGGAATCTTTCATCGTGACCTGAAGCCGCAGAACGTGATGCTGACCGATGGCGGCCTGGTGAAGATTCTCGACTTCGGGCTGGCGCGGCGGCTGGCGCCGGAGGATATGCACTTCGATCCAGCCAAACCGGGGCTGGCCAAGGACGCATCGCTGGCGGCGACCTATACGGCCCGCGGCGGCACCATTCGCTACATGGCGCCGGAGCAATTCGTTACCGGCCACTCGAGTGTGCAGTCAGACGTGTGGGCGCTGGGCGTGATTCTGTATGAGCTGGCCAGCGGGCGGCATCCTTTCGCACGGCCGGATGCGGAAGACTTTCAGGCGATTCGCGCGATCCAGTTTTCTGAGCCGATCGACCTGAGCGCGATTGTGCCGGAGATTGCGCCGGAGCTGAAGAGCGTGATTGCGATGTGTCTCGAGAAGACGCCGGGCGCGCGGTATGCGTCAGCAGCCGAGGTGCGTGAGGCGCTGAAGACCATCATGAAAGCTCTGCAGATCGAGACCGGCATTATTCCCGGCGATGCCGCGGCCAACCTGCCCACCATGGCGGCAGAGCAGGAGAAGCGGACGACGGGATTTTTGTCGATGCTGGCAGAGCGGTTTCGCGAGTCCGCAGTAGAGCCGGCGGCGCAAAATTCGCTGGTGGTGCTGCCGTTCGCCAATCTCGGTGCGACTGAGGTTGCGCCGCTTTATGGATTTGCATTGGCAGACGCCATTGCGGCGCGGCTTGCGCGGATTCCAGGGCTGGTGGTGCGGCCGTCGAGCACGCTCATGTCGCTGCCGATCGCGGAGCTGAATGCAAATCTCGATCCGCTGGCGATGGGGCAGAAGCTGCTGGTGTCGTTTGTGCTGGCGGGGAGCTTTCTGCGCTCGGAGCAGGGTTTCGACCTGAACTGGCAACTGCTCGATGTGGCGCAGCAGAGCGTGCGTTCGGGCGGAGCCATTCGCGTGGCTTCACTGGACCTGATCGCGGTGCAGACGGAGATCTCAAACGAAGTCTTTGCGGCGCTGCACGGCTTGAGCGCAACGCGGGGAATCGAGGCTGCGCCGGCAGACGGTCAGCGTCCGCCGGTGCGGGAGGGATCGCTTCCGGGGCCGATCAGCGAGCGCTATCTGCAGGGGCGCGCGCTGCTGAGCTCGTTCATGGTGCGAACGGGATCAAGGGCCGACCTGGATCGCGCGCATGCGTTGTTTACGCGCGTGACGGCGGCCGATGCGCAGTATGCGCCGGCGTGGAGCGGGCTCGGTATCGCGGAGCTGCAGTATGTGCGGCACGGATTCGGCGGCCAGATTCATGTAATGAAGGCGCGGCGCGCCTTCGATGAGGCGCTGAAGCTCGACCCCTCGTCGACAGAGGCGAACCTCTACCGCATTTACATGTTGCTCTCGCGCGGCGAAAAGGAATCGGCGCGCCACGGCATTGCGAATCTGCTGGCCGGTGCGGCGAACGACTGGAACGTTCACATGGTTGCCGGCCTGGCCCTTCGCGGCGACGGCATGTATGCCGAGGCTCTGATGCAGTTTGGGCGCGCGCTCAAGCTGAATCCGGCTAATGCGGCGATTCTGTATAACCATCGCGCACGGGTGTATCACTACCAGAACCAGATTGAGCTGGCCGGCGACGAGCTGGAGAAAGGCCTGGCACTGGAGCCGCGGCATCCGCTGCTCAGGACTTCGGCCGGCTATCAGCAGATGCGGCTGGGGCATCTTGATGCAGCCATCGGGATTCTGGAGGACGTGATTCGTGACGATGAATCGATGCGCATTGCGGTTCCCACGCTGGCCCTCTGTTACGTGCAGGCCGGCGACAGGACACGGGCCGCGGGGCTGCTCAAGGACGATACGCTCACCGCGGCCGAGGCCGACAACGAGATGGCTTACCGGCTGGCGACGTACTTTGCTGTGGAAGGCGACTCGAGCGAGGCGCTGCATTGGCTGCGCAGGGCAATCTATCTGGGCAACGAGAATTATCCCTGGTTCCAGAAGAATCCGGCCTGGAACAATTTGCGTACGAATGCGGATTTCGAGCGGATTCTGGAAGACCTGAAGAAGGGATTCCGCAGGAACCAGAAGACGTGGAAGCGGCTGCTGGAGCAGGTGCCGGTAGTTGGGGACTAGCCCTCTCTATTCAAAAGTGAACACCGCAATCTCCGGCTGGGTGCCGATGCGCATGGGAGGTCCCCAGGTGCCGGCGCCGGTGCTGGTGTAAACCTGCAACGCACCAAAATGATGCAGACCGTGAGTGAAGCGGCCGAAGATGCGCCGCGTAAGCACGTTGTAAGGGAAGACTTGGCCGCCGTGGGTGTGGCCTGAGAGTTGCAGGCTGATACCGCTCTGCTCCACAATGGGCAGCCGGACAGGCGCGTGATTGAGCAGGATGCTGGCTTGGCCCACACCGGGGCTGAGCGATTCGAGCGTAGTCCTCACGCGGAGCGGGTAAGTGGCTTCGCTATAAGTGATGCCGAGAACGTGCAGGCCGTCGACGGTGACACGCTGATTGGCAAGCACCTGGATGCCGGTGCGCGCAATGGCCGCCACATACTGCGCAGTGTCGTGAAACTCCTCGTGGTTGCCGGTGGAAAAGTAGATGCCGAAGGGCGGCGTGAGTTGTTTAAAGGGCTCGACAAGGCGGTCAAGGTTGCCGTGAGTGCCATCGAAGACGTCGCCGGGCAGAAAGACAATGTGCGGATCGAAGCTGGCTGCAAGCGTGGCCATGCGGCGGGCGAATCCTGCGCGGTTGATGTTGCCCAGGTGCAGATCGCTCATGAGCACGGCGCGGCGGCCGCGCCAGGACTCCGGCAGGTTCGGCAACCGGAGCGGAATGCGGCGCACGCGGATGATGCGCGCGTTCACAAGGCCGTAGACGCCGGCAGCGACTGAGAGAACGAACAGGCTCAGGCCGATGATGGGCCGGGCATTCGCGGCGTAGGCCGGAGCGATGGCCCGGACGGCGTACCAGAGCGGCCAGCACAGGCAGGCGGTGAGGAAGAAGTAATTGGCAAAGCCGAGCCAGATCGATGCGAGCGTGTAGAGAATCTCAATGGCGCGGTTGGAGAAGCGAAAGCTGAGCAGGGACGCGGCTACAAAGCTGAAGGCCAGGAGAAAGAGAGCGGTACGCAGGCCGGTCACGGGTGCGGCGCCAAGGGCGGCAGGCCAGAACGAGATCCAGGTGTGAAAAAGAAACCAGTGAGCCAGAAACAGGATGCCTTGGATGAGGGAAATAGCCAGAACAGGCCAAGCTTTCAAACTGGAATCTCCTTGCGTTCAATGATTACATGAGCAGCGAATACCCGGGCCCGCATGGCAAGGCCGCGCAAAGGCGTGAAACAATCTATTGGATGAGGGTTGCTGCCCAAAGAGCGCTGGGAATTTATCTTTCGGTTCCTTTTTGCCGCTCGAAGTGCACCTATTGCAACTTTGCTTCGGGGGTGTATCCAGCCAGCCAGCATGGCCGCTACGTGGACCGGGTCGTTGAAGACATGCGCGGCGCGCGCGACTGGGCGGAGCGGATGGGTGTGGAGCTTCCGCGGCGCGTGGACACCGTTTACCTGGGCGGAGGGACGCCGAGCCTGTTGGAGCCGGAGCTGGTGGCGGCAGTATTCGATGCGATGCGCGCGGAGTTCGACCTAGATGCCGACGCCGAGATCACGATGGAGTGCGCGCCGGGACAGATAGCGGATGCGACGCTCGAGGCGATGGCCCGGGCGGGTGTGAATCGCGTAAGCCTGGGTGTGCAGTCGTTTGTGGACCGCGAGGCCCAGGTGAGCGGGCGGCTGCATTCGCGGGCGATCGTCGAACAGGACCTGCGGCGGCTGCGGCGAGCCGGCATTGCCAATCTGAACATCGATTTGATTGGGGGCCTTGCGGGGCAGACGCGCGGGTCGTGGGAGCAGTCGCTGGACGCGCTGCTGGCGGCCGAGGCGCCTCATGCAAGCGTCTACATGCTCGAGGTCGACGAGGAGTCGCGCCTGGGACGCGAGATGTTGAACGGCGGCGGGCGCTACTATGCCGAGCTGGTGCCGAGCGACGAAGCGATTGCGGAGATGTATGGCAGGGCGATCGAGAGGCTGGGTGCGGCGAGGCTCGCGCAGTATGAGATTTCGAACTTCAGTACGGCGGGGTTTGAGTCGCGGCATAATCTGCGGTATTGGGAACGTCGGCCGTATCTGGGACTGGGCCTGGACGCCTCCTCGGCATTGCATGCTGCGGAGTTATCTAGCCGCAAGGATGGGCCTGCGGATTTGCTGCGCGCCAAGACGACCGACGAGCTCACGGCCTATCTGAGCGGGCCGCAGCCTGCGGAGACGGCGTGGCTGTCGCCCGCGCAGCAGTTCGAGGAAGCGTGGTTTCTGGGGCTGCGCCTGAACGCTGCCGTAGACATGGAAGCGCTGGAGCGCGAGTTTGGCGCGGAGATGGTTGCGGCAGCGAGAGAAGTGGTGGAACGGCTGGCTGAGGACGAACTGGTAAGCGCAGACGGCGCGCGTGTGCGGCTGACGGCGCGCGGACGCCTGGTTTCAAACGACGTGTTTCAGGAGTTCCTGGGGCTAGGCGCGGGCCAGCTGGCGCGCTAAGCCCGGCCGGCGAACTCGCGGGTCTCGGTGTTGACCTTCACCTTTTCGCCTTCCTTCACGAAGAAAGGGACGCGGATTTCAAGGCCGGTTTCGAGCTTGGCTGGCTTGGTCACGTTGCCGGCCGCGGTGTCGCCGCGCGTGGCCGGCTCGGTGTAGGTGACGGCGAGCTCGACCTGGGTGGGAAGCTGCACGCCGATGGGATTGCCGTTGAATTTGTCGATCTGCAGGATTGCACCTTCAAGCAGGAAGTCGAGCGCGTCACCGAGCCTGTCGGAGGTGAGGGTGAGCGTGTCGAAAGTGGTCTGGTCGAGGAAGTAGGAGCCGTCTGAGTCGGAGTAGAGATAGGAGGCTTCGACGGTGTCGAGATCAGGTTCCTTGAACTTTTCCCCGGCCTTGAAGGTTTTGTCGAAGACGGCGCGGGTGAGCAGGTTGCGCATTTTGAGGCGGACGAGCGTCTGGCCGCCGCGCGCGGTGGGCGTGGAGACTTCTACATCGAGGCAGTAGTAAGGGGCGTTTTCAAACTCGAAGTACATCTTGCGCTTGATGTCGATTGCGTCGATCAGAGAAGGCATAGTTTTCCTGGATCAGGATAGCAGTTGGGGCGGAGCTAAGCGCTATAGCATTTTCGGAATTACTGTAGACCGAAAGCAAGCACTCAAGTGGCTTTTTCCTCGAGAAAAAGCCACCTTTCGCGGCCTTCAAAACGTCCACGTGTATTCCGAAAATGCTCTAACGCCGCTATCTCGCAAAGGCATCGGCTTCCTTGTTCAGCTCGTCGGCTGTGACGGTTCTTGGGTAGATCACGATGCGGTAGCGGAAAGTGACCGACTGGCCTTTTTCGAGTGTGTAGTCGAGCTCAGGCTGCCTGGCGTCGAACATGTGCTGGCCGAGCGGGTTCGCCGCGAATAGACCGTAGCCGCGGGCGTGCCAGTAGGTGGGGTAGTTGGGGTTGCCGGGGTGGTCGAAGATGGCGATAGTGTCCGTGTGGCCGTCGCCGTTATGCCCGGTAAGGGAGCACCAGCGGCCGCGCGTGGCCCAGGCGGCTTCGCCTTTGATGCCCTCGCTGGTGAGATACTCGCCGGTGGGCGGGGCCACGCCGGGAATATCGGCTGTGGCCGCGACCTGGGTGGCTACGCCGTTCGAGTCCGTGAATGTGCCGCCTTTTTCTTCCGGTGATTCGAGCCAGCGGGCGACGCGCAGACCGAGCAGGCCGTCCTTGTCGTCGTGAAAGACAACTTTATCGAGCGCGTGGAGCGTGACGATGAGGTCGATGGAGCGCGCCGAGCCCTCGCGACCAAAAACGTACTGCGAGGTTTCGGCGATGATCTTGTGGCCGGCGCCGGTGACCCACGTGGATTCGGTAGTGAGCTCGCCGCGGTTCGCGCCGTTTTTGGCAGAGATAACCTTCCCAAAGACGATTGTGCCCATCTTCGGGCTGCGCGCGGCGGGGATGGCGGTCGAGTTGTTCCAGAAGTCGAAGCCGTTGACGTTCGAGTAGTTGAACCACAGGCCGTCGTGGTGCGGATGGTCCGTACGCTCGCCGGGGCGCGGCGCGAGAGGCCAGCCGCGAGTGATGGTCACGCCATCGGAGTCAAGGATGGGAAAGAGCACGGGCTTTTTGAGCGTGTCAGGCCAGATATAGGAAGTGAACTGCTTGCCGTCGATGGTGATATCCACACGGTGGTCGGCCTGGTCGGGCGTAACCTGGACCCCTTTGGCCGCGAAGGCGGGAAGGGTTGCGATTGCGGCGAAAAGAACCAGGCTCGATACAGTTTGTGCGAGTGTGAACTTGTCAATCACGAAGCGGCCCCTTGGCGGTTGCAGAGGATGCGCGATGCGGCGGAAGCCGAAGACGCGGTCCCCAACATAGTACCAAGGTAATCAATGGGGTCGTCTTAGGGCTGGCGTCACACTTTGGTAATTTCGTATGAAGAGAAGTGCATCAAGAATCAATGCTTCGCCGCCGATTTTTTGAGTATCGCGACGCCTGGTCCACGGCATCTAATGGACGAGGCCGCGCTAAAAAGCTGCTGCCGTTTTCGTGGCAGTTTGCCCCCGATCGCGTTTTGTAACGAGGGTGTTTTCCGGCGTAGCGCCAAAGTGGCATTTCATTGGGAACGGGCCGGGGGGACAATTTCTGCGGAGTGCAGAATAGTTGACAAAGCGCCGGGTACTCCGCGCGAACCGGGTAAATCGGGCCGCGCAGAAATGAAGGGATGGCAATGAAACCCTTTGGATTGATCGTAACTCTTGTGGCGGCGGCTGGTTCGCTGGCATTAGCCGCTCCCGGCGCCTTTGCGCAGAACCCGAAAAACAACGTGAACCCTGCCGAAGCGCGGGTTGTGGCCGCATGCGAGGTCGTGCAGGAAGCTACCGGAGTGCAGCAGACCCTGGACCGGTTTGATTCCGGCCTGGCGGCGCACGACGTTCAGCAGTTGCAGGCCGTGGGCATTGAGCCCGTATCCGTGAAGAGCTGGCAGCGGTTTTTCAAGAACAATCCGGATGCGAAGGTGACGGACGACTGCCCGGTTACGTCGCTTTTTATTGCCGGCGATACGGCACTGTGGAACTGTACAGAGACGTCGACGATTACCTCGGCAGGCAAGCCCACGCAATACGCGCACCTGATCCAGTTCACGTTCACCAAGCGAGACGGGGCGTGGATGATCGCCGACCGCAAGTAGACGCGCGCGGTCAAGAGTTGTAGCCGGGGCCGCGCACGGCCCCGCACTCCTTCCAGATCTTTTCCCAGTTCCACATACCGGATGTGACTTCGGCGGATAACCTGTACCCGAGCTGATGCGCGACCATGCATATCTGGCCGCGATGATGCGCCTCGTGCGAAAGTATGTAGCAGAGCATCTCCGGACCCGCGGGCCAGGGCTGTGCCCATGCATCTCTCAGGAATTGCTTCACGCGGCCCTTGCCGTCTAACGCATCGGTGAGCATTTCAGCGCAGCGCGCAGCGCTCTCGGCCAGCGCCGTGCGGGCGTGCTCGGGTGTGCAGTGGGCGCGGTTGAGCTGCGCCGGGATCTTCAGGTGCGGCGCGGAGAGCCTGATCCACTTGGTGCGGACGTTGTGCATATGGGTGAAGATGGCCGCAATGGTGCGGACGTTGCCGGGCGGCTTTGTTTGCCAGGAT
>Ga0335075_10010716_pt1 | contig 13913 bp, 15 predicted proteins | sample Lox_Sample_24_FD_206723 | JGI IMG/M metagenome (GOLD analysis project Ga0335075, IMG submission 206723) | Soil microbial communities from Loxahatchee National Wildlife Refuge, Florida, United States - Lox_Sample_2.4 | ecosystem: Environmental > Terrestrial > Soil > Wetlands | place: USA...
TGATAACTAGTACTACACACGATCGAATCGGGTAGTATTCAAGTTGGTAATATCATATGTTAGCAGCACGCTACCAAGCAGCACACAGCTTAAGCTATGTATGAGGTGCACGTGTGGATGAGGTGTGAAATGCATATGTTATTGCAACGGCAACAGCTGCAGCAGCAATTACGCCATCGCGAGGGATATCTGCAGATATGGCATGGGCGATCAGACAAGCGGTGGGGACACCGATGTTAGCCTTCGATGACCGATCTCCACTGGCATAAATAGTTCCGAATCAATTGACGAATCTGCTGTACTTATCGAAATATATAATATAGCTATCAATCCTACGAGCCAACTTGAAGCGGTTGGTTGAGAGGATCATCTGCACTGAGAAGAACGCCCTTGGTGCTTTTGCTTGATTTATCATAGACTTTCAGCGGGACTCGTTCTCCGTATCGTTCTTCCTCGGTCAACCAATTACCATCACCGTCAGGGTAATGGAAAGGAAGCACGTGCGCTTGGGGTTAGCTTTAACAGAGTAGGCGACATACTATCAGGCCAGAGCCAGAGAGTCTGTTTGTTCGCGGGTTCTAGTTCATCGGGCCCATTAGGATCCTCGGGATACAACGAACCCCCGAGGAACGGAACAAATTGAACTGGGGTGTGTGACCATCCCTTTTCGAAAGAGCAATGCCAATTCATTAGCTTGAATACAACTGTATCGAGACATACCACTGCGGGCGATATTGCATAACTAAAATCTTCCAGGTTCCATCCTGCTTAATGAAAGTGTTTTCATAAAGGGCCCCTTCTGTAAGCAACATTTGCACCTGTGACTTACCTTCCCAGAAGCTACGATATTGATTCTCTCTGGCCTTAGGATTTGGATGGTTCTTCACGGCTTCATCGTGTTGGCCGCATTGCATCAATGTTCTGAATCTGCCTTTCGCAGTCCCGTCGTCATTAACCGTGATAACCGGTTGCATCTGGGGATGGTCCACAAGCAACCCATAGCAAGGACCGTTCCGGCCTGCAGAAAGACCGGAGGCAAACGATTTCGTCTGTCCATTAGGCTCGTTCAAGCTTTTCATATACGTAGAGGCGTTCGACGCTTTTCTTTCCCTTCCAAATTCCTCCCATCCAAGTTGTCCTTACATCGTCGCTGTTGGCGAAGAGGCTGACAACTTGCTTGTAAAGACACTTATCCATGTAATAGCCATATTTGAATTGGACTTGCTTAATTTCTTCGATATCGCGAAGACGTTCTAATTCCTTCGAAAGTGCCTCGATTTTCTGTTCCAAAGCCTGGAAACGTTGCTCCGCCATGATGATGGAACCGAGGGGACTTGCCAACCAATTTTATACATTGCGGATATTGCCGACACTACATTTTCCGATTGGGGTTAGTTGCCGAGCCACGCCGATCATGTCGATCGGCCTTCTGCTTAATTGCCGGACAGGAAACTCCACGGCAGTCTTCATCTCAAGTCTCAGATGAGCAACAGCATGAACCCCTCAATTTTGATTTCCAAATATATACGTGCAGAAAACGAACTAAACTTACAGAGCGATCAAAACGAGAACATACAGAAAGTACATATACTTAGAAAACGAAAATTATGTACAAGCTAGTTTTTACACCACAATGTCAAGCGTCAACCCTTTCAACTTCAACTGTCTCCACTGCTACCTCCCCTTTGCCATGTTCGTGAAGCGCTGTCTGGGGACCAACACATATGTATTTCGCGAACTTCCGTGCACTGATACGTTGTTCAAACAATTCGTCCAAGTCTAAGATGTTAATTACCATCTCGCGGGTTCAAATACCTTCAAGCGAGCGTCCTTTAGTCTCAGGAATACAAAAGTAAGTGAACACAACACAAATAAGATTTGATGCAAGCCAGATCCATCCGTACTATAGAAAAAAATGAGCAAAAGCTTGATAATTCCATATTACCTTCGGTCCCCAGTTCAGATCCAGAGAATTGATGAAATAAGGTGCTGTATAGCTTACGGTCCAAGACGCAAGGTAACTGAAGGCACCAGAAGCGCCCATGGTATACGCACGGAGTCCTAAAGTCAGCCCGGAACTAGTCTGGGTCAAACGTTGAGAAGGGACTTCTCCGGAGAGCAAGAAAGTGTATGGAGATACACCCCAATTATAGAAGAAGACAAAGATGACAGTGAAGCCAACGACACATTTCGCGGAAGGGCCAGATTGTGGTGAAATAGTGTAAGCGAGAGCCATAGAAAACATGGAGAGAGCGAGAGCAGTGAATGCTATCATGAGGATAGGCCTCCTTGGGAACACCCGCATAGTGTACATTGATAGAATAACACCGAGTATGCCCACGCAATTGACAATCATCGAGTCTTGGAATGGCTTGGTCGAGCCAGCAAAGAGGAAGAAATAGACGCCGTAGGACAAAATGAATGAGCAGCCCGTGGCTGACTGTAGAACACCGGCTGCTACAGAGATGAGAGTGCGTCTCTAAACAAGTTAGTGGAAAGTCGGAATAAGAAGCAACTCTGTTGGTGCCCGTAATGAGATCTTTGATTGCTACGCCTTTGGAGAGCTCCATCTCAGCATCACGAGCTTCCCTGATGTCCGCGACTTCCTGTTGAATGACTGTATCTGAGATAAACTTCGGTCGAATTCGTCGAAGTGCCTTTTCGGCATCAGCATATCGTTCTTGGGCGACCAGCCAACGGGGAGATTCGGGAATAAATGGAAGAGTAATAATGAGAAGGGTCGGAATGACGAAACAAATGCCCAGTGGAATCTGGTAGCATGATCGCCCTGCCCTGTTTCCCGTGGCGTTGATGACAACACTAATCTGTTAACTACGAAAATAAACGGCTTTGCGTGCCTTCCCACGACCCCTCCGATGGAGATCCAGAGAGTGAAAAATGAGATCATAGATCCTCTGAGATGGAAGGGCATACTTTCCAAGACCCACAATTGTGCGTAGCCTCCAACAAGCCCGATACTGAAACCTTAAAATGGTTAATATGATCCTTAGTATATTGTACCAAGAAGAGTCCGAGCAAAATACAAGACACCAATGCTGGGGGTGAACATCAAGCCGATGGCGAGGATCATGAGTGCGCAGGAGGCCATGAGAGCGTGACGTCGTCCGAGGTAACGGCCAATAAAGCCCAATGCGATATTGCCAACAAACCCGCCCAAGGTCATCAAGCTCGAGATCAATTGCTGCACCTAATTATGAGTGAGATTTGCATAATTCGTGAGATATACTGTTGGAGAAATATTCCAGCCAATGGCGCTGGAAGGGTCCTTTAGCGGTGCATCAGTTGAGTTATCAGAGAATATACCGGCTCTCCAAAGACTTGGAGGAAGCCTTCCATAGCTTGAAACCCCCCGATCGTACCAAAATCGAAACCAAATTCAAAGGCAATTGACATCATCCACATTGACCAAAACACAGCTTTCTTGTTTTGCCAGAACGTGGTTTTGCTAAGAACAACATTGGGGGCATTGTTGGGATCCATTGGAGCGAATTCTTGGGGGATTGTCGAAGCAAATAGGACAAAGTTATGCTCCCCGGAACAGAATTACTATCTGCCGAAGATGTTTCTCCGGGAGATACAGCAGAGCCCCTCATTGCTCCAAGACTGGAATTTGCGGGGAATCTCTATGTGCCGTACCGTCGCATTGTACCTCAAACTGTGGGGATGTGGGGTTCGGGGCTTTTAGAGTCAAAGGATAGGCTGCTGAAATGCGGAGAATCAGCAACAATTGGTGGAAGAAACCGATGATCGGCATCTGAGGCCCACTAAAATATTAAAGTTGAAGCGAAATGTATGCGAAACATGTGGCGGCTGAACGCAGCCGCCTCTGTCGGCGATTGCCGCCCTCAGCTGCCGGCGATTCCGCCCGGTGCAGCCGGCAAAACATGTGGGTCCAATATTCTCTGTGGCTGGTTTCACGGATTGTGTATTTCTATCTCTACCATTTGCCCATTCCCAAGTCAACAAGATGGGAAGTCTCAACGCCCAGAAGAATGGTGTAACTACCGAGCAGCTCCTCGAAAAGACTCTTGAACGACTCAATTCGGTCGAAAAAGAACTGCAAAGGCTTAAAGACATTGAAGAGATCAAAGTATTGATGAACAAATATGGTGAGAATATCGCACAAATGACGCTCATGCTAGGATACTATATGGACAGGCAACTCTATAAACAAGTCGTTCAACTGTTCTCGACAAGGGACGATGTTCGTGGCTATTGTCATGGAGGCATTTGGGTCGGAAAGGAGTCCATCGACCGCATGTATGTCAGTACCCCATCACAATACGGTTTAACGTTTAAGGTTGGCTTTTTTGGATCCATGTTCACGGCTGGCCACAATGGGCCCGCCTACGGCTACCTGAGTGACCATGTCATGGCTCAGTATGTAATTGATATTGACCCAGACGGCTTGACTGCAAAGGGTCGTTCCCGGACTTTGATGCAGCTCGCCAGTCATGACGATGCGGTCAAAGACAATCCCAATCCACTTTCTAGAGAGTCTGCTTTCCGCGCTTGGTGGGAGGGTATACCCGATATGACAAAGCACTCTGACATACACAGGGGCGTTGTATGAGAACGATTTCGTCAAAGAGAATGGGAAATGGAGGATTTTGACGCTCAAATATCGTCCAGTGTGGCATTGTGCATTCGACAGAGGATGGGATAAGACTCCTATTGACTGGATCCCGTTTTATAAAGGCCCTAAATATCCTGAAGATCCAAACGGTCCAGACATCATTGAAGAAGGACATCCTGATACAGTGTGGCTTTGGCCTGACAGTTCAGCTCGCTCTTCTTACGTTGCTAAATGTTAGTGCACGTTTTGCCTTTCCATTATCCGGATGAGAACGGAGACTGGCTGACCGATGAGGAGCGCATTGCGCCAAGGGTTCCACTGAAGGTCTATCCAAAGAAGCGTGATTGGTAGCTACTATTCCATAGTTCCTCAGAAAGTTATTTAGTTTTTCTATATTAACTTTTGATATTTGTTGTCGCTCATCTGAAGATACGAAAAGTTTCCAATTGTTTCTTCTTTTCAAGTTCGGCTGCTACAAAGTTAATGATGCTTGAATAGTCCCACTGGGATGTAATGGTGGGCACGGGACAGTGTACATCTCCGGTTGTGTTGAGTCTATCAACAATGCAAAGTTGAAGATGAAACGGAGATATGTTTTGGGTGTGGCAAAAAGAACGTTAAATACTCACTCAATTCGCACGAAGCCCTGGGGTCTGGCTCTGGAAGCAGTGCACACTCTCCGACACGTGCGATGAAAGATGCCTCGGCTAATATGGTTTGGTACGTGGCACTTCCGATAGAGTGACCAACAACCGTCCTCCAACTGTCTTGATGGACCCCATCTCCATCGCTGGTGCTTGTTTTGCCATTTCAAAAATAGTCTACACAAACATCAAGCGCTGCAGAGAGATCGACGAGACGCTAGATGCATTGGCAGCGGATCAAAAGGAGCTTGCAAAGACCATCCGGCTTTTCCAGAGTGAGTTGAGTCAGGAGACCTTCAACACTGGGAAAGAGCAATGGCAGACGCTTCAATCATCTCTCAATGGCTTGTCCACTACAATGAAATCTCTCGAAAATATCCTCACCGAGATCCGTGTCGTCGAACTAGGGGTTGCATCTCGTCCTGTCCAAGTCATAAGGTTACAAATGAAAAACGAAGATATCGACGCCATAAAACGACGAATCGAGGCCTACACTCGAGCTATCCAATTATCCGTTCAATTTATCACCTTGTGAGTACTCTGTTGCTTTTCGGCTGATGTGGTCAGGTCTTCGATGCGGAAAATTGAAGCCAACACCAGTGACCTCTCTGGTAAATTGGACACGACAATCTTCCTGATTTCTCGCTTCTTGGAGCTAGTTCCCATCTCCTCCCAATTTCCAAACTCAATAGAACCTCCAGAACCAAGTTCACCAATCGCACCAACCAAAATCGATCTTGACAGCTGGACGACCCTCGCTGGAAAACTTGTCTCCTCAAGCGAAACCCTGGATGCCCCGAACGCAAGACTCTCTAAATTCGACCCAGAATCTCAGTTGGCAGATGTCAATAGCTTCTTCCAAGAATGTTGGAATGATCAAGAAGAAGAATACCTGCGGGAACTCAAACAGCTCCCGTGGCGCTCTCCATTAGATCATCCCGATCACAAATTCATACAGTTTTTACGAACACGTGCCGTGGAAGCATTCGACGCCAAAAACTATCGTGTTGCTAAAATGTCGCTGCAGAAAATACTTGTCAGGGCTTCCAAGATGTACGGTCCTCTCTTTCAAGGTCGGGATGAGACATTGAGGATGTTGGTTATCTGTAGTGTCAAGTTGGGGGATTGGGAGGATGCTGATAAGTACATGAGGACACAATTCAAGCAACGAGATGAAACCATGGAAGATTTGGCAATGGATCTATTTTTGCATGGGAAGCGGGATGATGCTGCTAAAATTTGTCTGGGAGGGGAAGAAGGAAAAAGATTTGTTGGGAGAGAAGCAATCATGGATTTACTCGTCGCATCCTACATGAAAGACAGAACTTGGGCTCAGGCAAAGAGAATTCTGTCAGATTTATTGTTCACCGAGCAGCCTGAAGACTATATTCGACTGCAACGAGTGCACAATCTGGCGTTCGTATATTTCCATCTGAGAGAGTATGAGTCTGCAAAAAGTTGTGCGAAAGCGGTATTTGAAGAACGGGCGAAGCGATTCGGAGAAAGTCATATTTCCTGTTTTCAATCCGCAGGACTCCTGGTGCAAATCTGCGAAAAGAATGGAGATGCAGATGAAGCTGCTTTCTACAAAACTCTGCTCGAGTCTGACACTCACAGTAACAGCCCCTTTTCATATGGTTGCTAACTTCAGCCATTGCCGAAATCGAACAGTTGTGCACTATTGCTGGAGATGGTGTTAATCCAACCACTGAATCATCCGGAAAACTTGGGCGCAAAGCGAGTATCGGCAAAATCCTCCGATCAAAGTCATCTGACTCGGGAATCGATCGAGCGGTCAATGAATTGGGAAAGACGATCTTGAGAGACTGCTTTCGCCCTAGTGGTCTCAAGCTGATGAAGAAAACAATGAAGAAGAATAACTGCATTATCGGCCCAGGAGATGGCTACAGTTTGCTTCACGCGTTTGCAAAGCGGGGACGAACGTCTGTTGTTGAATATATTCTCGCAAAAGGAGCAGATCCGAATGCTAGGGACAATTTTAATCTCACACCTCTTTTGCGGGCGGTAATGGAGGAACACTATGAGATGGCCAATCTTCTTATCAAAAGAGGTGCCGATTACGAAGCAACTTTCGAAGGTAATAGTTGTTTGATTGAGGCAACTCTTCAGAATAATGATGCATTGGTGAGACTTCTTCTGGACAGCGGCGCCTTCATAGAAGCCAAGACGAAGGACGGTCACACAGCACTCCACCTCGCCGCCGCTAATGCATACGTAAATGTTGTTCAGATACTACTTCAGTATGGAGCGAACGTCAACACGAGAGACCATAAACAAATGACCCCCTTAATGGCAGCAGCGCTAAGGAACAAATATTGGATGGTGCACTTGCTATTGGTAATGGGAGCAGATGTTGGCGCAAGGGATAAGGATGGTGAAACAGCGCTGGAATTGCATCAGAATAAAGCTGCGTCAAAAATATTATGTTTGAATCAATTGTATGACATGAGGAACACGCCGGTGGCCAGATTGTTGCAGAGTGAGATGATTAGGCAGCGAAGAATTTCGCAAGGGGAGGGGGACTTATCTATTACTCCGGGATTGGAAAAACTGGAACTGGAATTTGAATAATTCTTGAGTTGTACATATGCATAAATTAATGAGAACGGTAAAGTATTGCTTATCCTCGAATCTTTCTTACTTTTGCTTTTTCACTTTGCATCCACAACTCCCAAAACCCCCAAGGCGCTGGAACGCATCCTCTAATGTTGGTCTCTTTTCCGGATCCTCCTGCAAACATTGTGTCATGATATCAACCAATTTCCGTCCTGCTTCAGGAAGGTTTTCAACATCCTCATATATTCCAAATTCTAATTTACCTGCTTTGATGTAGTTCTTCCCGTCATTTACTACTTGCCACTGTAGGGTTACCTCGAAAGAAAAAACATCCCATTTCAGATGGTATAACGACTCATTTGAAAACTGCTTGGTGAAGTAATATCCATTCGACTCCTATCTATGACTTTGGACAATATCTAGGATTTTGGCATTTCGGTTCTTATTTAAAAGCACGTCCTTGAGCCTGAAATCGCGATGGGTAATTCTCGAAGCATGAATTGAAATGAGACCATGACAAATTTGGGCCGCTCACTTTAGTTTTTCTTCTCACTAGGATTCCGCATTCGCTGATTCTTCGACTGAAACTTACCTCTCCTTAGCCGATTGTTTTTGATTGCCTCCAAACTTAATTTCTTGCAATCTGATTGATTGCTCAAAAACTTGAAAGTGGCAATCAGCTGATTTTCGCCAATTGTTTGCCGATTGCCAGATCTATTGAAGATATACTTTAGGTCTTAAACTCGCCTAGCAATGTATGTACATCAAGACGGTAGGCTCACTGTAAATCTCTTGCTCTTTCAATCTCGCTCTTTCTGTCCTAAAAAGCCCAAATCCAAGTTCAAGATCGATGTCAAAAGTCGCTGTATCAAGGTTTCTAATAAGATATAGTTTGAGCACAGGCACGACTCGTATTTAAGATACCAGTGTTGGCTTTCGATCGCTCCAAAACCGGGATCGACCCAAGATTGGACCGAAATATCGGGTATCGTTTAATCCCGAGCCTTGATTTAATCTCAAACCATATTAATCGATCGATTCGGTTAATAAAATGGCCGATCTCGATTCGATTCGGTGCATTTATACCTAAATTATCGGTCACGCTACTTCCCTTCTAAAGAACATCGCACCAAGATTGGACCAACTTCCACTCCACTCAGGATCGTCAAAAAGTTATCTCCCCTTACCTCAGGCTACTTGAAGCTCGCCTTACTTGCTGGCTCCTAAATGCACGATGTCGTGAGCGTGATCATCCATCTTCAGAGATATGGTAAAGACGATGGGAACATTAGACCATTGCCTGTCATTGAGAGTGTTGAAGGCAAAAAAGAATGGGAGGTTGAAGAAATATTGGATCATCGCTTGGTCAAAGAGAAGAAAGAGTATTTGGTTCGCTGGAAAGGCTACTCCGAAGATGAGACATCATGGGAACCTCCAGAGCACCTCGAAAATTCTCAACAACTCCTGCTCAAATTTATCGCAGACTATCCAGAATCAGCTACTATCGAACACTTTCCCTTAAAGTCACGATCCAGATGTCACAAGAAAGTCGGTGAAGGTTCGTCGCAGTCACAACCAGATCTTATCACCATGTTATATACTCCTGCTACCTCGCTTCGTTGTCGACTATGTGATTCTCAGTTCCACAACAAAAGATCATTGTTCGCACACTTGTACGCTGAGAATCATTTTCGCTAATTGCTCTATCGTTGGACTCGCTACTGTATATCTATCTGGACTTCTGCTACTAGTTTTATCTGTGTGTTCGTGTTCAAGTTGTACTGTCTTCTTCAACGAGGGGAAGTGTGGCGTCGGTATATAGCTATTGTAGATCGCTAGCTAGAATCATCAATCATACTACATACAACCTATACAACCTAGCTGTGCTAGCATCTAGCCTCGCGATCCCTACAAGTAAATACTTTTCTCGAAGGTAACGTGGATGGTCTGAAGTGCCAGTAATTCCGACGAAATAGGATGAGCTTCAAGGCTGATCAGCCGCAATCGGCAAATATAATACAATTACAAGTTGCAGAGGCAAAATAGAATTTTGACAACTGATGACCATAATTCAGACTTCAATGTGCAACCAAATAAAGAAACTTATCGATTTTTGAACTTCCCATACAACATCATCGTGGACTTCCAACAATTTGCAGCAGGAAACGAATCCAACTAGCACTACTACGTACCAATATTTTAATACGTTTCGCCATGTAATCCAAAAACTTGCCGGCGTCAAGCATAGACTCGTGAGAGATCCAACCAAATTGTCTCTCTACAGCCACGCGATATTCCCAATTAACTCACACTAGGATTTTTCATCAAAGCGACGTCTCACAAGTACCCACGTCGAGCCGTTCCTCCTGATCTACAAAAATGCACCTTCCATAACGCCCAGATTTCGTGAGGTTATCCAGGCTGCCATGTGCATCAAAAGCTAATTCTTCAGCACCTTCTAAAAGATCTTCAAGGATCTGGTCGAGAATTACGGCACCCTCCCTCCGTTCCATATTCGATTGCATAATCCAAAACCTTAGATCAACGCTTTCCTTTGACATGTCGGGATACTTCAGCGTCATTTCCTCAATTATTCGATCTCCGACGTCGGGAATCTCTTTCAAGACGGATGATAATTTCTGCTTTAGAAGGATTGCTGAAGAGCGTTGGCCTGGAGACCAATCCATCATCTTTCTCAGAACAAGTTGCAGGACCTGCGACAATGGATGATGACTAGGGCAACCGGCGGAGTGAAGGATATCGCTGCACGTGCCGAGGAAACCATCGTGGAGTTCTTTCGATTCGTATTTCCGTAGCTCACTATCATTGACGGGTGGTTCGATACGGAAATAGCAAAACATGAAGTCGAGAAAAACTCGACCCAGAGAGTATATATCCGCTCGCCGAGTCGCGGGAGACCGATATATTTCCGGTGCGTGGTATGGAGAACCTGGTACAATTTCCACGTCTTCCCCGTAAAAATTCAATCCTGAAAGATATATGACAGAATTGCGGAGGAGGATGTTGTGCGAATCGATGTGTTTGTGGAGCACGCCTAAGGAATGGAAATAAGTGAGCGCCGATAGGAGGTCGACCATCCAAGTAACGAAGCTAACGAAACCAACGGGTTGGTGGGATGCGAAGGGGGAGACCGAGTTAATTTCTTGCCGGTACGAGGTAAGGTACTGATGCAGCGTCTGGTCGTAGGGTGCATATAGGAAGAAATAGTCTGCGTAGTCGTGTTGAGAAAACGAACCACAAAATTCGTGCACGTGCGGATGATGGATTTTCGAGATGATACGACGCTCATCCCAGAAACTCTCGCAGTAATTGACTCTTTTGGAGCGGAAAGCCCTGACCTGATAGCGCTGTCCTAGGATGATGTCACTTATCGCAGTTGGACAATCATACGGACATCGTTCATCATCTTGATAATCCAGATGTTCGCCGGCGGGCACTTTTCTGGCAAACCACTCCTTTTGGGCTTCCACGTATACCGTGAGTCGAGTATCGTCACAAGGATAACCGAATGTTTCGCATAACGACTTAAAGTTGGCGGGATTACACGGAAATAATCTTTCCAAAAAGTCGATGCTTTGTAAACCGGAGGCAATGTGATACGATATTTCGCGGTTTTCCGGAAACGTTGCAAACAGGACAGGAAGAAGACGCGGAAAGAGATTAGAGAGCTCTATGACACGCTTCTCTGTGATGGAGGGATGAGCATGACTCCCTTGATAACGATGGAAGGTCTTGGGTATGATGTGCATGTTGCTTGAGGCGTTGGTTTTGGGTTGCAGGATTTCTAGGAATCTGGTCGATTTTATATCCCACCCAGCAAAATTCTTTTCTGCCCACATCATATTCTGATTTGGGCGGTTGATTTGACAACTTGTGTTTGTTTACTTTTGTTGATTGTTGGTTTTGTTTACTTTTGTTGATTGTTGACGCGTCACGTTCCATCCACATCGATTTTAAGCTCCGAGGCCCAAGCGTTCGACGCGATAACCTTAATCTATTATCAAAACCTTATTTTACCCCGACAATCATGGCACCCAAACATCCATCGCAAAAGAAGGTAATCGGCCTCGTCAACCCAACAGTCAAACTCTTCGTGGAAGAGTTGTTTCCCAACGCTCATCAAAACACGTTGATCCAAAACCTCGCTCTCGCCCTCTCCTCTGACCACCCAAATCTCCCGACCGATGAAGGTGCGTTTCGCACTTCTTGTCAAACCTGCTGACGAAGGCTCCTTTCGTGCATATTGCCAACGACGGAAGCTGTCCCTCCCAAAGAAAACCCTTCTCCAGCAATACTGCATCCTTCACAGCAAATATTTCTCGCGTATTGTTGAGCGTGGTCAACATATCGATTACCATTCGAATGAATTAGTCCCATACCAGCAGATCCACGTAGACGGATTTCCAAAGACTGGCTCCTTCGGGAGAGTAGATAAAGCATACGCGCCAAGCCAACCTCACACGGTATTAGCAAGGAAAGAGATATTTGCCAACTACGACAAATCGGAATTGGACAAGAGAATTCAAAAGGAAGTAGAAACCCTCAAGAAGTTGGATCATCCGCACCTCCTTCGACTCTGGGGAACGTATACTCATCGGCGAACGTTCTTCATCCTCCTTCAACCTTTTGCGAATCAGAGCCTCAAAGACATCCTTTATCAGAAAGATATGGTAGTCCCGGGGAATCTATTACTCAACTGGATCCTTGACCTGTTCTCCGCCCTCACCTACCTCCATGATCAAGACATTATCCATCGCGATCTCAAACCAGAGAATATCTTGGTAGAAGGAGACCTCGTATACATTGGTGATTTCGGTCTTTCTAAGATCAGCGAGACAGCTACGGACGAAACCGCCACTGTTAGCGGCACAGAATTGTATAAAGCGCCGGAACAACAGAGTGGAGGCCATTATGGGCGGAAAGCCGACGTCTTTTCCATGGCATGCGTCGTAGTTGACCTGCTGGCACTGGGAAATAACATCTCGAAACCACATTTCAACCAATTCCTGGCACAACATGGGCCAAAAACCTGCCACCGGTCGAACCACATGTGCTTTCGTCACAACCTTGGAGTCGTTCGATTTGTGTTGAGCAACATTGAACACAACAACGGCCTTGGGAAGCTCTGTGACACCGTCCAATACGATCTGCTGCAGGAAGAACCCCGTTATCGGCCATCTGCGCTTGATGCTCTTAAGTCCCTTCAGCGAAGCCTCGGACTTCGCAAAGGCTTTAAGAAGCTCCCGTGCTGCCACCTCGATGGTGTGACGAAGTACGAAGATGCGTCGGTAAAGAGTTTGACTAAAAAACTCGATGCCTTGAGTATCAAGGGGGGGGTGGCGGAGGGCAGGACGGAATCGATGGAGGAGGGTTTTCAAAAGTTGTTAAGTGAAAGGGGGGCTAGCAAGACAGTTTTTTCTTGTTGAAGGTTGTGACTGCTATAGGGTCAGTCGGTACATAATGAGACGTGGTACATAATGAGACGTTGATCACCAAGAAATTAGGATTTTCTAGCCGTTACTTCAATACAGTCTAACATCCTTGAGAAACGAGGTCCTTGAATGTCTAAACTATCATCTGTACTGCTGTCCATCTCATTTTCACTTGACTCAACTGGTTTCTTGGCCGGTTTTCCTTTACTTTTAACAACTTTCTTTTTCTTTTTAGTTTTTGTTTCTACTTCTCACAATGCTTTTTCTATTTCTTCAGTGGATGCAACTTGTACATTTTTTAGAATATGACACTTTCTATTAGCCCTTTCCTTTGGTCGTCCATTAATCTCCTCATAGATGGAATCGTTCTGAGTCATCACCGAGTTTTTGGTTGGAATCGATGTCATATGCTTTAATTTGAGGTATGTATCGGCATGGCACGAACTCGGCTGATCTCGTTTTAAACTTTGCTCGAAGTCGCCACGATTTTCCAAGCTTAAAGATAGATGCAACTGGGATGCGATCTCAATATTGCCGCCCTGCCAGTCCTCAGTGCTTCGTGTTAATGTGCTAGCAGTAATCAGAACGAAGTCATATCCAAATGTCCCGTCTGCTTGTAGGAGTGGAAGTCCTTGGGTACTA
>Ga0335075_10010717_pt1 | contig 13913 bp, 13 predicted proteins | sample Lox_Sample_24_FD_206723 | JGI IMG/M metagenome (GOLD analysis project Ga0335075, IMG submission 206723) | Soil microbial communities from Loxahatchee National Wildlife Refuge, Florida, United States - Lox_Sample_2.4 | ecosystem: Environmental > Terrestrial > Soil > Wetlands | place: USA...
ATTTTCAGAGACAGGTTGTCGATTCCAGACCATTTGCTCTCAAGGAGTACGCTGGCAACCGCGGAGAAAGCTTCCCCCGAACGGACCCTTTTTTCGTCCATCCATTTCCCAAAATTTTCCAAAAAAAAAAAAAAAAAAAAAAAAAATGACGGCAAATGCTCAGCCAGCATTCACCTTCGGGGTAGAGATGGAAATGGTATATGTCCACGAGCGTTCAGACTTCCACCAGCTAACAGGCATCCCAGCAGGACAACACCCAACAGCCAGCCAGCGCCGAAACTACGTGGCCTCCATCCTCCGGCACCAACTCTCCATTGGCTACACAACCCCTTCAATCCTCGGCGCCGTCATCGTCGGTGACACCCAGAAAACAGACTACACTTCCTGGACCGTAACAGACGACGCCTCCATCGGCGCTAGCCCCGAAGAGGTCGCCAAAATCTACCAAATCACCGTCGACGACGCCTGCGCCCGTCTGCACTGGGATCAGGTCGAGCTCATCTCGCCCGTCTTCCGCTTCGCCCAAGAACAAACCTGGCTCCCGGCCTTCCGCCAAGTGCAAGCTGATCTCTCACTAAGGGCGCATTTAGGAGCGAGTTTCTGCAATGAGTCTTGCGGCCTGCATGTCCACTTCGCGCTAGAGTCTCCGGGACCACACATCCCCTGGGACGCAAACACGCCTCCGGCTTTCCCGATCCGGGTGTTGCAGCACCTAATTATCCTGTGGGCGTATTGGGAGGGGAACATCGAGTCCTTCCATCCGTTTTATCGGCATTCGTATTACAACATTTATGCGTCGAGTCTGCGCGCCACCAACACACCTGTTTGGAAACTGGGCGGCTGGGAGGAGTGGGCGGCGCATGTGTATAACTCGCAGAGCTCAGATAAGCTAAGGAGGCTTTTGGGGGGCATCCATTCGCCAAAATATGTCAAGGTTCATATCTCGCCGGCGACAGAGCGGAAGAGGGAGACGCTTGAGTTTCGTGAGCATAGAGGCACCACCGATGCGGAGGAGATCAGGTGGTGGGTTGTGTTCATTGAGCGTGTGATTCGGTACTGCTGGAGCTTGGCGCAGACTGAGTGGCGGTTTTTCCTTCCAGGGAACGTGATGATGAATACGAGCAACACGGAGGAGATGTGGGGGGTGATTGAGATGCCGGAGGAAGGCAGGGGCTTCTTGCGAGGTAAGATTCAGGAGTATGCTGCTTTGGATCCGGAGGATATCTATCTACCATCCACAGAAGCTGGAAGCGATTGGGCCGGGTCGCAGACTTCGGTGGATAGAATTTTGGACGAGGAGATGACTCAGCTTAGTTTGGATGACGAGGACGTTGATTCGAATTACTCTACGGAGTATAGGACTGCGGATGCGATCCAGCCTCCGGCGGAAGATTTGGGCGAGATGTGGGACGGCGTACAGCCTCCTCAGAAAGATGAGGCCGAGATTGTAGATGCGATTGCGGAGTGGGGTGAATTGGCGAAGTACGGACGTGAAGAAACATGACAATAGCTCTAGTAGGTATTCAAGCTGAAGTGTGGGAGTTTGGAGTCCATTTATAGGTAAGTTCTTTTCTTCTTCTGCTTGTATAATTCTCTCTCATTTACCCATACTATGCTTTATAGTGCTGAACTCTAGGTTCCGCTGAACATGCTAAGATGTGAGTTTTTTCTACTTCTGTGCATGACCTATTCTGTAGTGTTGAGAGCATCAAAGCAGCCGACTGAAATATGAAAGAGCATATAAGTTAGCCCAAGAAAGGTATTTATTGTCTTCCTACAAAAGCTATTAACATATAGGCCGTTACTAATCCATCGTCATTACCTGCACGTACACCATGACGACCGAAAAATACCTTTTCACTGCCCAGAATATTACAGATCGGCGCAGTGATAATATCTATTCACTATGTTACAAAGCAAACGGGCTTCGGATAGGAAATATGATTTTACGAAAATGACCATCATGAATTTGGCATTATTTCGTATCTGATGACGATTAAAATCTCTATCAAACAACGGGGATGTGATGGAATTCTTAAATACAATGATATTATCTAACAGTTGATAGCCGCACTAAGCGCGTGAATCCTCCAATTATCTCTTGACAAGAAGTTTTTGGAAGCAAGACTCCCATCCGCCGACATAGATATGTTCCCAGCCTTGACCATTCTTCCTTAGCTTTCCATACCACTCTACTGTAGACTCGAAATTAGGATCAAGTCGGGAAGTGTTGCTAATATTGCTCAATGGTGTACCAGGATCCGAAGGAGACTGTCTCCTTTTTCCAACTGCAGGAGATTGAACCGTGCTACTACTCCTTGATCCACCACTGGAATTTCCCATTTCTTCGACTTCGTACTGAGGAATGCCTACTACCCTGCGATTTTTGTAAAGTAGTTTATCTTCGGGGGGTACATACCCAGGCCGAATGCTGATTTCCGGACGTGTTGATCCAGATGGCCGTACAGATCTAGGCACAAATTGACGAGTGCCAGCTTCATTGGTAACAATGCCAGACCTTCTTGGAGAACGACCTCCATCCTCGTTTTGTCTCTCGTTTCCTCCGTCGTAACTTGGCAGAACGTCCATTTCTGGTCTAGATTCGTCTAGTACGGCTAGCATCTCGGTCGACTTCGAACGGACATCTCCAGCATTGTTTTTATCCAGTTCGGTTTCTATAGCTCTCTGGCGGTCTTGAATTGGCTTTTGTGTCTCTTCAATAAAGTTGCGCGGGTCATAGGCGTCTTCTGGCTCTTCCACAAAATCCCCCGATACGGTCCGAACAATCTTCTCATTTGAGAGTGCAGCCACTTTGACGAGGCGGGGGTTAGTGACTTGACTCGAGCTGTCCATTGTAGAAGTGGCCTGGTTCATTTTATTCGGCGCTTTAAAGAGCTCTGTAGAGTCTGGGTGGACATATTCGGCAGAGTTGATATTTAAGTCTCTTTCAATTCCTCTGAGAGATGCTCGATCACTTAGTCGTGCCTCTCGTGTTTCAGTACCATGCAAGGTTTCAGAATCTTCCTGCTGGAGACCTTCCTGTTGGTGCCTTTGATGGACTGGGCCGGCCAATGCAGCGAGATTGTCTATTCTCCTTGAGGGACTGTTCTCATGCTTAACTTTTGTTTCGTCCATTCTCTCGTGGTTCGATGGTCCACTAGAAGGTGACCGCGAATATTGTTGGCTTTCATTATACAGAGTAATCGCCCGTCGAACATCATCTTGAGCCAAGTGAAGATATCTCTCTGCGACTTGAGCTGAGGCGTGAGTACCGGCAATGAAGTCAACCACTGCAGGTTGGTCTTCTGAATTATCAGCACCATCCATCTGCGAAACGCGCTGCGGACTCGATGATTGTCCTGCAGAGTACCAATACCTTTGCACAGCAGTATGAACGTCCCCATTGTATCTCGCTAAGTAACGTCTGGCAGTTTCCGCGTCTCGTCCAGTTATAGCTATGAATTCCAAAACCGATGGAGGTTGGTTTTCATCAATGCCATGGCTTGTTCTAGATCTCTGGCGGGAGTTTCTTGAGATAGTTTCTGAATCTTTCGGCATGTACTGATGACTGCCTGAAGTAGGATGTGGATTTGTGTCGTCTCTGCTAATTTCCATCACTGCAGTCTCTGAATGACCTATGCCTTTATAATTTTGTGGAGCTGATGTTTCACTAGCAACTAACCTCATAGGGGCTTTAGGAGGTGGAGTAGGCATCGGGAGAGACAGATCATTCACCTCAGGAAAAGCATTTCGATTCCATCTCTTTGCAGCAGCGGCTGGTGGACCCGTCGTTTGAGGAGCTGGAGGCTTCTGTACAACAGCGGCGACCGGCTCCTTTTCGGGCTCAACTCCAGCAACCGTAATTTTGGCGGTGGGCGCATTTTCCCGTCTCTTCGACGGAGTCGTTCCCACAACAATGAATTTTCGAAACATATTTAAATGAAGCATAGTCCATCCAGCAAACCAAGTGACTAGAGCTTTCTCATCATTCTGGTTAATGGTTTCGTCTGCATAAATGACTGGACTTTCAAAGTCATCAGGAGAGTCTTCCTCCCAGTAGTCCGGAAATCCAGCCATAGATTCCTTCTTTAAGAGCTGGTCAAGTATAACGTAGCTTTGAAACATCGCTTTGCATTCTTGACTGCTTGAGCATTGACTCGCCACGACTGCATCCACATCATCCCGGCTCTGCTCCGGCAAAGAACTAGTATAAAACTTGTCACGTGCGGAAGCCTTTTCAACGGCAAGATCGAGTAGATACTGACAACACTCGTTTGGAACCACAAGCTTCCAAGTACCAGGAGTACTTTTCAATAACTTCCTCTGAAACCATATTAAAAATTCATAGGTTCTTTCCGGCTGTGTTATGAGAAAGCTGGGCGTTAGAAACACGGCTCCCCCGTGCGGGAAAAGTCGAACGATACTTGCTTCACATAACGGTATAGCCTCATGGCTGCCAAAGCCTAGGCGGAAAGGGTTTGCGTAAGATCCGTCATCCATACACCAAAAGCTGAAGTGAGTATCACCATTGATGAGCGATGAAAGGCGTGGGATTTTGAAGATCGAAGGTAACAAATATTCATGAATAATGATCGTTCCAGTTTTGAAGATGGGATTATTGGTGAACATGTTCCATGAGCCTGATTTTTGGTTCGTATATATTCTGCAGTCCCGGTTGCATGCGCGAAGCCAGGTTATAATGTATTTTGCAGATGGTGCAGCCTTCTTAGGGAAGAACAGGTAAAAATTGTGCACGTCTTGTCCTTCGGGATGTGATGGGAGCAAAGTTTGATATTGCAAGTTCTGGGTCAGGTCAACGAGATTATCTAAGTAGTGGCGCTTAAGGTTGAGTGAGGACATAGTTGTTTCGGCGAAAGCGTTATCTAGTTGACCAGGAATTCGATTAGAGAAATTCGGCTCGTATATTTGATATCGAAGTCTGTGCTCGGTATCTGTACTGGCGTCGAGAAACTTCCACTCTTCACACCTTGCAGGAAAGATAAGTATGCAGAAGACATCATGAATGAATATTAACCCAAAGCATGGGCGTAACCACTCTGCAATCTCTTCTAATATTGTGACTCCGTCTGCACCAGTTATGATATTTCCACTAGCATGTACCTGACGCCGTAAGAAGCTCAATTGTGTTTGGAACTCTTGAGCTACGCAGGTTCGATTGAAATTCAGTATTCCAAGGCCGCTTAACAATGGAACCCATGAGGGCCTAACGATCTTATCAATGTCTGTAAAACCGATGAGCATAGGTGTTGTTTCATTGTTACCGAAGATTGCCTGTGCAGATACAGCGTCTCCCAAGAACTCCGACTTTCGACGGGATTTATACTCTTTGAGATTTATCTTCGTAACTGGCTTCGACGGCTGACTCGGCTTATTTTCCGGAGGAGCAATGGCGGGCTGCAACTCGGGTTGGGCATCAATTTCAACATTGCCAGGTTGCAGTGGTAGAACCATGCTCTCTGTAACATCAAATTCGGTGGTTTCCAACTGTCTAGCTGCGTTACTAGCCTGTTCTTGAATGAGCGCACGGGGACCAGTGGGCACTCCTTCGGGAAGATCTCGACTTCGGCGATCTGCATCCACCATCATTTGATTTGGAGAGTTCGTTTTGTACAAGTCTATCTGTGCGGTACGCTCCGTGATCTCTCCATGAATTTGAGACTCTTTGCTGGCTTGGAGCGCCATTTTTTTATCGCTTTCAGCAGATGGGGTCGATTTGCTGGCATAATCCCTGGGTGCCACTGGGTTCTGGTTGTTTTGGCCCATTTCTGAATCCTCACGTAGTAACTGTGGTCTTTTCCTCATAGGACGGCCGGCGCTATAATCTGACGGCCTGGAGAGGAGGCCAATGCCTTGCATATCAGGAGCACGGTCTGCAAGAGAACGAGCGGCTAACTCGGCCTTTCGAGCCATTGATGGCGTCTTAAAATGTTCAATTGGTTTGCTGTGGTCAACAGTAGGAGCATTGAGAATAGCGCTAGCAAGGCTCCTCTTCCGCTTTGGCTTTCCACTATCATTATTAGGCGCAGTGAAGCTAAAAGAGTCTTCTTGTGCGCGTTCCTGACCGCGATCGCTACCACGAGAACGACCTCGAGTGGCACCGCGGCTGATTATGGCTCCACGACCAAATAAAGTTGCTGAGACAGCTCCAGACCCTCTATTAGCTGTTCCTTGGTAGCCAGTACGTGAAGGTGCTTCAACTTTAGACTTTCTTTGCATGGGCTTTTGAGGTGCCTCAAACGGTGAAGCACTGCGTGATAGAGATGATGTTTCAGAGACGAAACTTAAAGCCTATCGGATTTTAGCAAATAAATTCAATATTTAAGAACTGAGAGGGGCACTGACATCCCCAGCTCGCCTACGGGTGGGGGCTCTAAGTCCCCTATCTCTGGTCTTTGGCTTGCTTGCCTCTTGCTTAAGTTCCGCTATATAGGAGTCCTCGCTTGTATCGCTTATATGATCTTGACTAGGTAGGTTTATTGTCCGACGTTTGGCCCTTGCAGTAGTGGTATTATTCAAGGATCCATCATCCGTGTCAGTCCGATCTTTCGAAACAGTTGACTTCGTCTTCAGCCTGGGCTTTCGTTCCGTGTGTTTGACTGGTTCTTCAATGTGCTCTTCGATTGCCTCGGCCTCGGCGCTGGGTTGCCTAACCTCATTTTGTAGTTTTGAAAGAGGAACTTCTTCCTTGGATTCAGAAAAGGAGGTTGTGGGGCCTAATCGTTCTCGTTTCGCTTTTCGCCGCTCTTGACGCTCCTCCTTCGCTAACCTAAGCCTTTCCAGCTCCTCCTCGAATGCTGCGACATCGAATTCTTTTGACAGCCCCCTAATAACACGCATCTTCTCGTCGGCCCAGTCATTCAAGGTAGCCTGTCCCTCAATATTTTCTGCAGGCTCCCACGTGGACGCAAGTATATCATACCCATCCCATCTTATCAGGTAATACTTGTTTCCTTCATCATCATCCTGCTCAGCAAGGATACGATCGACAACATATGATCTCTCTTCATCAGCCTCACTTTCTTGCGTGGAGGTGATGGAGATTGAGTCCTCATCGTCAGTCCTGAGGGACATTTCGATAACCGTGCGTTCTGTCATCTTGAGGTTGATGATCAGGAAGGTGGAGCGCGATAGATAAGGTAAAACGACTGAAGTGGTTCCAAAGTGAAAGCATGAATGCTCAATGGGCAAAACTTTTCTCTGGTTCTTTAGCGCAAACAGTTTCATCAATGTTCAGATGTGTGCAGGATGATATATAGGATCACAAGTCGCAGTCTTAAGACGACAGTGAGTAACAAACTAAACAGAGGTAATTAGGATACATGAGGAAATGTCGGCCGCTTGCATGTGGTAAAGAGTGTGACAGTAACCGGCAGCAGCGTGTAAATCACAATTAAATGATTGAGCACGTGACCTTCCCGCCTTAAAGCCCCTCCTCAGGCATCACTTTAGGATAGTGAGTGAACATTTAGACTTGCATGAAAACCACGAGGAGGAGAACAGTGCAACTGAAGTCTACCGCTACGTGACGTTGGTTATTGAAGGACGAGAAAATCATCAGGGTTACGAAGATTCACAACTGCCGTCGTGGTTGCCTGGACCAATCGGCGATCACATCACTTTCGCCAAACACTCGCGTATCCCTGAGAGTAAGCCTCACAGACAAAGCGGGCTGTCACTTAACCTCGAACGCATTCAACCCCACGTCTACTGCCAACCAAACTCCCAACATGGCTAACGACGAATACGATGTAAGTCTGAAATCAGCGAAACATCTCTATTGAAGGGCCTCGATGCTGACTTTTGCTGTTGACAGTTCCTTTTCAAAGGTATACTCCTCTTTCCCTTAGGCACCACGATATCGTTGAATGCTAACTATGTTTGCGTAGTCGTCTTGATCGGAGATTCCGGAGTTGGTAAATCCAATCTCTTGAGTCGATTCACACGAAATGAGTTCAACCTGGACTCCAAGTCAACAATCGGTGTAGAGTTCGCAACACGCTCCATCCAGGTGGATGCGAAGACTATCAAGGCACAGATCTGGGATACTGCTGGGCAAGAAAGATACCGTGCCATCACATCGGCATACTACAGAGGCGCTGTCGGGGCTCTACTGGTATATGATATCAGCAAGCACCAAACATATGAGAATGTTACAAGATGGCTCAAAGAGCTGAGGGACCATGCCGACTCGAATATTGTCATTATGCTCGTTGGAAACAAGAGTGACTTGAGACACCTGAGAGCTGTCCCTACAGAGGAAGCCAAGCAGTTCGCAAGTATGAAGAAGCTGCTCGGCCAACGGAGATTCCTTCACTGACTTAACTTCTCACAGGCGAGAACAACCTGTCCTTTATCGAGACTTCCGCCCTTGATGCTAGCAACGTTGAGCTGGCCTTCCAAAACATCCTAACAGGTATTTCCTTATTCCCTGGTATGAAGTCACATGTAACTAAGATGCCTCCTTTGCCAGAAATATACCGTATCGTATCCAGCAAAGCTCTCGACAATGGCGAAGCCGCACAAGCCAGCCTAGGAGCTGGCACAAACATCTCCCTCAGCAAGCCAGCAGATGACAGTGCCAATAAGGGTGGCAAGTGTTGCTAAATGACTCCGTATATTTCAGGTCTGTCGGTCTGTGGACATAAGGTAGTTTTGGTGATACAGGTGGCGTACGTGATATGTGACGTATCATGACAGGAGCAATATTGGGTCTAAGAGTTTGAACTCCAAGCGACCATTTCCTCGTTGTGGCCTTCTCAATGGGATTGATTTCATGCATTCAATGGTCACTTATGCCTGAATTAGTTCAGCTTGTCTTAATATCTTTCTGTGTTACGAGATGTGTATCCTCTTGTTGAACGGCTTACCCACAATTAGAACTTTCTTCGACCAGTTGTACCGCTGACTTGCTTCTCCAGTCATTTTGATATCATCGCTCAGCCTTACCCATACCTCAGAAATATCCGCCATTCTCTCTATACCGAACTTTTCCACACATCAGTCTGGAATCGCTTCCAGCTCCCTCATATCCCCGCCTCGAGCTCTTCCCTGTCCCCTTCCATCCCCCAACTCTCCTTATACTTCTGCACCCTACCCAAGAACTTCTGCCTCGCATCGAGCCCCTCTTCTCTCCAATTTCTACAGCCCACATCCTTAAAACTCAACCCTTTACTCCTCAAACCTTCAAATATATCTTACTCTCATTAACATCATTATATCACTATAATAGTCATCTTCCACTTTTGTGCAGAATGCCGCGCTAGGATATCCCTTCATACGCTGGCGGGGACTGCATATATCCGGCTAGGAAGTGGACGCTAGAAAGGTTAAGATTGCGGATGTGCATGGAGGCTTCGAGGGTCGGGTGCAGTCGGAAGGAGGAGACTGTGAGGAGAGAGTGCGGAATGGGGTTGGGGGTGGGAGTAAGGGAAGTAGCTGACCCAGAAGGGAGTGGAAGTCGGCCAAGTTGTTGTTTATGAATTTAATGAGCAGTGTTAGAGGTCGGTGTCGTGTTTTTGGAAAAGCGCGACTGGTTATACTATTCATCACGCAGACGTCGTGGTGGTATGAAGAGTCTAGACGCCATGATAATGCTTGATATCTGAAGTTCAGGGCCTATATGTGCTCATCACGCCACGGCGAGAGGCCATTCCAGCAGCTCGTTTTCTCAAAGATTTGATATATCTGCTCCGCCTTATAATATGATCAGTGATTGTCTGTATCGGGAAAAGCGCGGGGTATCTGCGCTAAGCCATAAATGGGATAGAGCTTCGAAATCTTGGCGCTAAAGATAAAGTTCACGATTTCTATTCAGAGAGAAGTATTCTGGGATTTTCAACAGATCACAACTTCGAACATGGCGGCAGTGTATAAATCACTGTCCAAAATTAATGGACATAAAGAAGAAAGAAGAAGTAACGGAGTCAAGAAAAACAAACAAAAGGTTCTCATACTGTCTTCACGAGGGGTCACATACAGGTGAGACATTCTTGATGCTGCAGATAGACCTGGCGCTGACTTCTCACAGACATAGACATCTTCTAAATGATATATACTCTCTGTTGCCTCATAGTCGAAAGGATGTCAAGCTTGATACGAAAACCAAGCTTTATCAACTGAACGAACTCGCCGAACTTTACAATGCAAATAATGTGTTCTTCTTTGAGGCCAGGAAAAACAGGGATTTGTATCTGTGGATGAGCAAGGCGCCTAATGGGCCTACAGTTAAGATGCATATGCAAAATTGTAAGTAATTTCTCTGTCCTACGCAGTGGCTGCGCTCACGTCTTTTTCAGTGCATACCATGGAAGAACTCCATTTTACTGGCAACTGCCTGAAAGGCTCTCGGCCAATACTTTCATTCGACGCCTCATTCGACAAAGAGTCTCATCTCCGACTCCTAAAAGAAATCTTTCTTCACATCTTCGGCGTACCGAAAACCTCGCGGAAGGTAAAGCCCTTTGTTGATCACGTAATGGGCTTCACACTTGCAGATGGGAAAGTCTGGATACGAAACTACCAAATAAGCGAAACAGAACCCTCAAAGACAAAGCCAGGAGAGGATGCTGAGAAAGATTCGGTGTCAAAGTCCAAGTCGAAAGGCAAAGCAGCAGAGACTGAGCTGAGCTTGGTAGAGATCGGTCCAAGATTTGTATTAACACCAATTGTGATTCTGGAAGGATCTTTTGGTGGACCTGTGATATACGAAAACAAGGAGTTCGTGTCACCAAACCAAATTAGGTCGGAGATCAGATTGAAGAAGGCCGGGAGATATAATCAACGGGCAGAGGCGGGAATTGAGAGAACGGTGAAGAAAGATGTGTTAGGGTTAAGGACCAACGGATGGAAAAAGCCAAGAGATGAATTGGACAGTGCTGAGTTATTTGCGTGAGGTCGGTCTATGCATGGTAGGCGTTGGTGGACTCGGTGTCATCGGGAGTTCTCAGTGGGGTGGTTCAATCAAGTTAGCATTAGCAGATATCATGTTAAAATATGTTCCCATAGCACTATACATTCTATCAAGCTGAGAACCAGTTGCTTCGACCTTGCCAGTTCAGCTCCCGTTAGATCCTCACACCTAGAAGAATTTCTGGAGCTTTATCATGGACGCTCTTACTTCCTATTCGACAAACCTTGGATTCACTGTGTGAAATATGCTTCATCTGCAGTCCTCCTTTAATATCTCGAAATTCCTTTTCTCCAATTCTGGCGATTTCAAGACCAGGTCTCGGAAGAGTCGCTTGACCGAACACTTGCAAACCTCCACCAATCCGTCCGGCAGATAACAAGTCCAGTTATCTTGATGGCTTATCTTACTCTATTGCTTTTCTTACGACACAGTATGAGTGGCAACAGACGTCTAATTGACAGCATGTATCTTGCCGACAGGAGACATTTAGAGGCGGCGTATGATTTGCTAACAACAAATGTACGAAATGCTTGGACGGGTTAGACTGAGCAAGCATATAATTCTTGATGAAGACGTACCATCCTTGTTCTCATAAATTCCTCTTGCTTACGTACACTGCTATATGAGAGCCCTATTGGAAAGAGATGCATTATTGGTAAGATATATTAGGACACTGTATCACCAAAAGAAGGTTTACCTAGATATGTGCACACTGTACTTCTCTACCAACTTCCATCTCACAACTCAACCGTCATTTGATGCCTTGCAAATGCCCTGCAGTGCGTGGCAACTTAAAACCCCTTTCCACTCGGATACATGGCCAATCACGTCACAATCGGTTCGGCTCGCCATGGCGGCCGCATGTTGACTTGAAATAAATCCCTTGCTGGCCTTGACTCCCTTCTTTCCCTAAATACCACAATCATGATAAAAACACAGATATTCAGCCTCTCGCGGCTGGCGATCAACACCAGCAGAACGTCGCAAGATGTTTTCTGCTCTTCATATAGCCCCAACGAAGGGGTGTTCAGAAGCTGAGTCTCAGAAGCCACACGCCTTCAACGGCGATACTTGTTGTCGGTGAACGCAGCACGTCGACGCTGCAACAGCTGGAAGATACCAGCAAATCTTTACATATCAAAATCTTTCCTTCCCAATTTGTAAGACTCTCTATTGAATATGGCCAGCAAAGCTAGAGCTGATTTGTTACAATAGTACTTTTGCCTGCTGGATTTACATCTATGTCTGCTGTCCTCGTTTCTACGATGTCTCCCGGCGCGCCCTTTTCCCACCGACAATTCCTCGCCCCTCGATTCCCAGCACGAAAAGCTGGACCCACTGTCATATTGGAACATTCAATGAACAGTAGGGAACTCTCGACACGCTCCACATTGTCCGAAACTCTAGCATCTCTCCCGGGGCTGCCTATAGAACTCATCCAGAAAATATATCATGAATGCTCCGACATACAATCTGTAGTCAATCTATCTGCCACATCACGACGATTTCGGGCTGCCTATATTGGCTCCCAAAAGCTTCTTATCATTGAAAATGTACTAGAGAACCAATTTGGTCCGTTACATGACGCTATTCAGGTTGTCACGTACAACGACAGCCAGCCTGCGCATGTGGCTCGCAAGCCGGACATGTCGATGGCTTTGGCCCAACAAATTGCTGCCATTGGCTATGTTGCGCAGAAGTGGGAGGCCATTTACCCGTTGCTGAGATGGAGGGTTCATACAGAACATCGACGCACTCTGCGTGTTCATGAAGCATACCGATTTCGCCGAGCTTTGTATAGGATGTGGCTATATGGTAAAGCATTTCATAACAGCACTTATTTAGAACTCCAACGAACCCTTCCAAGACCATGCTCAGGGGACCTTAGAACTGTCTTCATGCGTCGGTTCGATGACGACGAGATAACGGAGATCACTGAACTCAACGATATTCTCTACGATATGATTCACAACGATTTATGTCCTTCAAATGCAATCATCCAACAACGCTACAGCCAAAGCTTTCCTGGCCAAGCCCCTCTCTATTTTGGAACATACGAAACCTATCCATCACATTGCGGAATGGACGTGTTAATGCGGAAGGTAGTCTTAAAACGCGATCTTCCAACAGACCTTGTCGGTGAAGCATGGGGTACCTTGGAGTTACAAGAAGGCGTCGTCCGGGATATTCTAAAATTAGAACCTGATCAATTGTTGCATTTCAAGGAGAAGTTGGTCAACAAAGCGGAGCGGGTCAGCTACCTCGCCTTGATGCCTGAATTGTTTCATCAGTGTCCATCAACACTTCGTTACGCAGTCGAGGCCGTCATGTCTGAGCGAGATTACTGGATGGGACCTAATCACGGAATAGATGGTGGGATTCTAGACTTCCTTGATGAGAAACCTGGTGGACGATACAAGGCGCAGGACAATGGGGAGCATTTCATTGACGAGGAGTTTTCGGATGATGTGGTAGAGATAGAGGATGATGAGGAGGAGACAGAGGAGGAAGAAGCAAATGTGGTGGAATTTCGGGGTGTTTGAATTTTTTTGCGAATTTTGAAAGCGTTTAGTAGATCACAAGACTTCCTCATAAAATAGAGATCTTGACTCAATGCTCAGCGTCCCATCACGTCCTGCATCCATCCGACTTCTTCTAACACAAAAAACGCCCACAAATAAAGCCACACTCTCCGACTCAAAGCCTACCATTTCGGACTGGTCAATATACCGGAAGAGGACCATAGCTGTTTTGTTTGTTAGGCTACGTCTTTCCCATATTTGCCAGACCTCATGTTGCTGGTTGCAGTTGTCTAAATACTCTTCTGATCAAGTCTATTTTATGCCTGCCTTCGCCGTGCGTTGGAGGCTTTATGCATCGGCCTCTTGAATCTCAGGAACCTCGTAGTTGTACCCCTTGAGCTTGTTAACAAGCTTAGTGGTATCAAGCTTGCAGTTGCTCCGACCAGCCTTTATAACCTTTG
>Ga0335075_10010718_pt1 | contig 13912 bp, 14 predicted proteins | sample Lox_Sample_24_FD_206723 | JGI IMG/M metagenome (GOLD analysis project Ga0335075, IMG submission 206723) | Soil microbial communities from Loxahatchee National Wildlife Refuge, Florida, United States - Lox_Sample_2.4 | ecosystem: Environmental > Terrestrial > Soil > Wetlands | place: USA...
GGATCGCCGGGCCGGCGAGCGCGGCGATCGTGGCGGCCAGGCCCGCGACGGCGGGTTCCGGATCGCGCTTGGCCAGCATCAGATTGGCGAGCCAAAGGGTCAGGCAATCGACGACGATCGCCCGGCCCGGACTCGCCTCGGCTTGAAGCGCGCGGGCGATTTCGAGCGGCTCCTCGAGCGTCGTCCAGCCTCGGCCCCGGTCGGTCTGATGGCGGGCGATGCGGGCCGCCATTTCCTTATCTCCCGCCGTCGCGGTCGCCACATAGAGCCGCTCGGCTGAGGAGGCCTCGGCCACTTCAAGCGCATAGGCGCTTTTTCCCGAGCGCGCGCCGCCGAGCACGAGCAGGCTCCGGACGGGACGCCGGAATGTCCCGTCTTGCTCCATTCTCACCCGGTGAAATCCAGCGGCCGAGCGCCCGGATCGCAGATGAGGAACCGCTCGGTCGGCATCCACCACACCTCGTCGGGATGAAAACGGTCGATCGCCTTCCAGTCGAATGCGCACTTGCGATGCTCGAGCCATATGACGCGCCCGGCGCGCAGCAGCATGCGGTCGATGAAGCCGCCGGTGAACGAGTCGCCGAACACCATGATGGTGGGACCAGACCGGCTCCACGTGGCGACGTAATCGCTGAACGGGTTCGTCGACAACAGTTCCTTACGCGGATAGGGCAGGGCCAGGTCCTGGGCGGTCTCGGTCAGGCCTTCGACGCCGAGCATGCGGCCCAAATCGCCGCCCTCATGGGGCGAGGGCCTGGCGAGCGCGGATTCGGGATCGAGCCGCCAGTCCGGGCGCCCGTCCGCTTCGACGATGGCGTTGAAGGCCGCGAGCGCGCCGGCCGCGGTCCAATGCGTGTCGTGCATGTAGTAAGCGGGTCCCTTGGCGCGCGCCTCTTCCTCCACAGGGCGCAGGTCGATCGCGCGGACGCCCTTGGCCCTGAGCTGCGCGAGAAGCAGGTCGTATTCGGTCCTTCGGCCGCGTCTCTGAGCCCAGAGCGGGAGATCGTCCTGATAGATCGTGGACGCATTCGGCGGGATGGCGACAAGAAACTTGATCCCGCGCGCGGCGAGCGCGGCGTTGATGCGGGCGAGCAATGCGGAGGTTTCGGACAGTCTCTCGTCCCGCAGGATCAGGCCCGCGCTTTGCCGGACCGTGTCCTCGCCAAGGTAGAAGAGCCGGCCGTTGCGGCCGACCAGCACGGAATCGTCGCCGAAGCCGAGCATCGGCTTGGTCAGATCCTTGTGCGCGCGAATCAGCGCGTCTCGCAGGCCGAAATGATCGCGCAGGTAGGCGTCAATCTCTTTGGGCAGCGCGAGCCAGCCGGCGCCCGACTCCGGCATTGCCGGGGCGGGCGCGAGGAAGCGCCCTTCCTTGAGGATCGCCGCCGGACCGTCAGGCCGCAAAATTCCGACCATGAGCGGCGTGGCGAGAAGCAGGAAGGCCGGAACGGCGAAATACCGGCGCCAGCGCAGAAGCATGCCCGGGTCAGGGCCTGTCAGGGGCGGGAAGCGCGGCGTTCGATCGCCCTTCCGGCTTGAAACCGATCGGTGCGACGCCGGGATCGCAGATGAGGAACCGCTCGGTCGGCGCCCACCACACCTCGTCGGGCCGGAATTTGTCGACGAGCTTCCAGTCGAACCCGCACTCATGGTGATGGATCCAGATGAAGCGCCCGCCATGCTGCGACAGCATCAGCGGGAAATACCCTTGCGTGAACGAATCGCCAATCACCATGATCGTGGGGCCCGGTCGGCCGGTCGAGACGATATGGTCCGGCATGATCCCGGACGACAGGTCCTGATCCGTCCCGCGAAACGGAAGCGCAAGCATCCGGACCTTTTCATGAACATCGTCCTGGACCCCGAGGATCCGGGCCACGTCGCCTCCCTTCAGCTCCTCGGTCGGCCCCATCGCCGTCGCCGGATCGAGACGCCACTCCGGGCGCCCGTCGGCTTCGACCACCGCGTTGAACCCGGCGAGCGCGCCGCGCGGCGTCCAGTGCGCGTCGTAGAGCAGATAGGCCTCTTCGCCTTTCGCGCGAAGCGCCTTCAAGACCGGTCTCAGATCGACTGTCTTGACCCCGTATCCCTTGAGCTCCTCGAGCAGGAGATCGTATTCGGTCTTCCTGCCGTGGTCCTGGGCCCAGAGGGGAAGGTCGTTCTGGTAGATGGTGGACGAGTTGGGCGGAATGGCCACCAGAAAACGGGCGCCGCGTCTGGCGAGCGCGTCGCGCATCTCGGCGAGCAGGCGGGCCGTCTCGGCCACCCGCTCGTCCCGCAGCACGAGGCCCGCGCTTTGGCGCACCATCTCGTTGCCCTGATAGAATAGCCGCCCGCTGCGGCCGGTCAGGGCGGCGGTGTTGACCTTGAGCAGCACCGGATGCGTGAGATCCCGGTGCAGCCGGATCATCCTTTCCCGGAGGCCGAAACGGTCGTTGAGATAGGCGTCGATCTGCTTTGGAAGCGTCAGCCAATCGCCGGGGCTCGCGGGCGGTTTCGGCGCGGGCGCCGGATAGCGCCCCTCCTTCAGGATCGAGGCGGCGCTGTCGGGCCTGACGATCCCGACCACCAGCGGCGTCGCAAGCAGGAGGAACGCGGCAATGGCGAAATAGCGGCGATACCGGCGCAGCAGGCCGGACGAGGGCTGCGCATGATCGAGGCCGCTCGCCACCATAAGGCGCCCGTTTCTCGACGGGCTGTGAGGGCGCTCGTCTCTCGACGGGCTATCGGCGCGGGCTTGATCAAGCGATGTCCAGTTCACGGGGGCGGCTTTTACCCGCAGTCCGCGAGGTTCGAAAGCGTCGACATCATCCCCATTCGACCCGGAGCGCCTCGAGCCCGTGAAAATGGAACGAGTCGCGATAGCGCGGGCGCTCGATGAGTCGCAAGCCCTTGAGCCTCGCGAACAGGATCGGCAGCGCTTGGGCCAGTTCGAGCCGCGCCAGCGGTGCGCCGAGGCAGAAGTGAATGCCCGCGCCGAAGCTCACGTGCGGGTTCGGCGCCCGCGCAGGATCAAACGAGTCAGGCTTGGAAAAACGCTCGGGGTCGCGGTTGGCCGCGCCGAGCAATAGCCCGATCTTCTCGCCCTTGCGCAGCCGCACGCCGGCGAACTCGACCTCTTCGAGCCCATAGCGGGCGAAGAGATGCAGCGGCGGGTCGAGGCGCAGCAATTCCTCGACGCTCGCCTGCGCCGCGCTTTCGCTAGCGAACGCGTGGCCAGCATCGATCCCTTGCTCAAGCATGATCTTCACGCAATTGCCGATCGCCTGGACGGTCGCTTCATGACCGGCGTTGAGCAGCAGGATCACGGTCGCGACCAGTTCGTCCTCGGTGAGCTTGCCGCCGTCGCTTTCGGCGATCAGAAGCTGGCTGACGAGATCGTCGCCAAGCTCTCCGCGGCGCAGGCGGGCGAAGCCGCGCACGTAATGGGCGAAAGCGCGCGCCGCGTCGGCCGCGCGATCCTCAGCCGCGCGGTCGGCGCCGAACTGGTACATGGCGACCATGCGATGCGACCAGTTGGCGAGCTTAAGGCCCATGTCGCGCGGAACGCCGATGAGGTCGGCGATCACCGCGACCGGGATCAAGCTTGCGAACTCCACCACGAGATCGGCCGAGCGCCTGGCCGTGAACGCGCCGATCCGCTCGTGCGCCAGTCTTTCGATCTCGGGTCCGAGCTTCTCGATCCGCCGCGAGACGAAGGCGCGATTGACGAGGTTGCGCAGCCTCGTGTGCTCTGGCGGCTCGAGCTCCAGCAGCGAATGGCGCTCGAGCGCGTCGAACGGCTTAAGGTGCGGTTCTGTCTCGCGCGGACCCGGTTCGCCCGTCGTGCGGCCGAACCGGCGGTCGCGCAAAAGGGCCGAAACGTCGGCGAAGCGCGCGAAGCACCAGAAGCCGTAATCCTCCCAGAAGAACGCCGGCGAGGCCTCGCGGATCGCAGCATAGGCCGGGTAGGGATCGTTGAAGAAATCGGGGTCGCGCGGGTTCAAGCGCACCCGCCGCCGCGCGGCGTCGATGACGAGGTTCATGGGCATGGACTAAGCAGGATTGCGTTGGCTCGCCAACGAAATCCTGCTTAGCTGACGATGGTCGTCAATTCCTTGCGGATGGCCCCGACAACCATTGCGGGAGTCCGGCGGAAGCAAACGCACCATAAACGCGAGCAAAACTGGTTTAAACGCGCATAAACGGTAGTAAAATAGCTAGCGTTTACTAGCGTTTATTTTCGCGAATCGGGAATTTTCAAAGGGTTAGGGCGAATGGAAATAGAAAAATCCGCCCGCTTTCCGACCTCTCGCTCAAGTTGTGGTCTCCCAACGATGTCAAACAGCCATCGACCTTGCCTGGCTGGTCGCCGAGGCGCGGGTCCAGTCTATAAGAATATGACTACCGCATGTTTCTAATTTTGTCAAGACAGCGCCAGCCGCTTATGGCGTTGGTTGCTCGTTACGGGTCGCAGGGGCCGTCTTCTCCAGGGCCTCACCAGCGTCATTGGCCGTCCCAGGACGTGATCGCCGGGGATCGACCAGGCCCATCCACGAGAACGCCGGCGCTTCCATCCAAGACCAGCTAGAGCATGGCGCGTTTGGACGGCGCCGTCGCCGTCATCGCGAGGAGCGCGCATAGGGCGTCTCTCGACGCCCGACGGCTCGCGATGACGATTCGCATCCCGCACTAAATTAGACCTCGAGCGACGACAGTCTGGTCCCGGAAACGGTCAAGCAGCCTCGGGAACGTAGCGCAGGACAAGGAGGTCGGTTCGCGCGCAGGGCTCGACCGCGTAGCCGCGCCCCTGATCGTCGCTGAACTCCACCATGAGCGTCTCATCGTCGAGGCGCTCGACGACTGCGCCGACCTGCCCTCGGACAAGCCCGCGCGCCGGGAGGTCCTCAAGCAGCGCGACGACGTCCAGGAGGGAGGGAGCCTCGGTCTTTTCGCGCTTGGCCGCCTTCATCAGAGCACCCAACATGTGACGAACCTGGGAACGCGTTCTTGAGCGCGCGCCAGCCAGATTGTCCTTACCACAGCACTGTTCCCATGTCGCCTGAGGGCCGCGTCCAGGCGCCAGCGCACGCGCCATTCATCCGCGGCGATCTCAACCGCCTCCTCGACGAGCGCGGCGTTCAATATTGCGTCGCGCAACCAGGGCGCGTCGGCTCGTTGGAGGTCGAGAGCGTCACGGAACACCCTGGCCTTGTGCCGGCCCCGCGGATGCAATGGATTCAGGCAATAGTCCTCGATCTTGCGAATGTCGAGGATCGCTTCCTTCCCATATGGGAGCCCCCGCGTCATGCCGGAACCTCCCCCTGCCCCAGCGGATAGGCGGCCTCAACGACATAGGGGCCGCCGCCCGACCCGTCGCGCGCCGAATAGAGCACGAATCGCTCGGCCAGGAACGGTTCCGCCAGGAGCGCGCCGCGCGTCGCGAGATAGTCGGCGACCGCTCTTTGCCCGACGCCGCGCAGCCGCGCCACCGTCACGTGCGGCGTATATTTGCGCGTCTCGGGCTCAACCCCGATGCGCCTTAGGCGCCGCTCCTGCTCGGCCTGCAAGTCCATGAGCGCCGGCTCCGCCTTGACCTTCGCGATGATCGAGCGCGGCTTGGAGCCGCCGAACCAGCTCAGTCCCTCGAAGCGGACCGGCGTCTTCGGCCGGCGGATGTCGCCAAGCGTCTCGGCAATGTCATGAGCGGCGCGCGCGTCGATGTCGCCGATGAAGCGCAGCGTGAGATGGTAGTCCTCGGGCTCGAGCCAGCGCGCGCCAACGACGCCCCCGCGCATCAGCGCAAGCCCGGCGGCGGCGATGTCGGGCAATTCGAGCGCGGTGAACAGGCGAGGCATGTCTTACCCAGGAGTAGCATAGGTTCACCTCAAGCGCCGGCTGGCCGGCCGCCGACCCTTTTCGTCGCTTGCGCGCCGGCGGCGGCGGCGCGCTCGAGCGCGGGCTCGATGTCCGCGCCGTTGAGACGCGCCGCGAGAAAGGCCGCGACGAAGGCGTCGCCCGCGCCGGTGGTGTCGACGGCCTCGATATTCGGCGCGTTGACGCGCCAGCGCCGCGCCCCTTGCGCCGCCTCGCATCCCGCGGCGCCGCGCTTGACGACGATGAGCGGATAGCGGGACGCCAGCCGCGCGCATTGGGTCTCGGAATCCTCCGAGCCCGCGAGAATCGCAGCTTCCTCGGCGTTGGGGAACAGGATCGAGGCGCCGCGCGTCCAGGCGAGAAACTGGTCCGCCCCGGCCTCGCGCAAGAATTCCGCCGACGCCGGATCGACGCTGATCGGCTTATCTCCCGCGCGCCTCATCACTTCGAAAACCGCCGCGCGCGGCCAAGCGGCGAAGAACGAATAGCCGGAGAGATGAAGCCAGCCCGCCCCTTCGATCAGCGCGTCCGGGATGTCGCCCGATTCGAGCGCATCGTTCGCGCCGCGATCGGTGAGGAAGCTGCGTTCGCCGTCGGCGTCGATCAGCGCCACGAGCCGCCCGGTCTCATGGGCCGGATCGCCGATGAGATGCGGCATGACGCCGATCGCCTCGAGCCGCGCGGTCTCGCTCTCGACGTCGGCGAGGCCCACTCGGGCGACGAAGTCGACGCCGGCGCCGAACGAGGCGAGCCACGCCGCCTGATTGGCCGCCGACCCGCCAGGCTGAAAGCTGATCGCGGCGCGCCGGTCGGAGCCGCGCGCGAGCGGCCCCTCGGGGCGCACGATGACGTCGATCATCACGTCGCCGATGACCAGGATGCGCGGGGACGCGCTCATGCGCCGCGGGCTTCTGCGACCGGCGTCAACCCAGCAATTTCATGAAATTGCGCTTGCGGCCGAAGCGCTGCTTGAGGATTGCGACATAGGCGGTCTGCTTGGCGGCGTCGCGCAGGGGCCCCATGCGCGCCACGAGGCCGGCCGCCTCCTGATACGCGCGATCGCCGCCCGCGTTCGCGAGCTCTTCGACCCGCTCGGCATAGACCTCGAGCGCCTCGCGCGGATGGTCCGCCTCGCTTTCGCGCGCGAGGCTTTCCTTCATGCTCCGTGAGACGCGATGCTTTCGGGTTAGCGCCCACGCCATGTCGAAAAGCTTCTCGTGCATCAGGATCTTCACGCCGAGATCGGCGAGATGGCCAAAGAAGGGCCCGGTCTTCGCGGCCGCGCAGCGCTCGACGAGCGCGAGCGCCTGGTCGCGGACCGCCTCGCCGCCTGTCTCGCGCCAACGCAGGTAGAGATCGAACCCGGGCCCACGCTCGAAGGCGCGCTTGAGAACGGATTCGGCCTCGCTGCGACGGCGCGCCTGCAAGAGAAGGTCGGCGGCGAAAATCGCAAGCCGCGCGTCGTAAGGGCCGTCCTCGAACGCCCATAGGCCCTCCTCGGCCCAGCGCAGCGCCTCGTCGGCGCTCTTGTGCTTGAGGCAGAACTCGGCGAGCTTGAAATATTTCCACGACGATGACAGGTCCTTGGCGCGCAGTGCGATCCGCGCCTCGACATCGCCGTCGTGCTCGGCGAAGCGGTCGAGAATGCTTAAGAGCCCGTCATAGTCGCCCTCGGCTCTCTGCCGCCCGCGGCCGCTGAGCGGCGGCAGCTTCTCCCACGCCTCGGTCGCAAGCCGGCGATATTCGGCCAATCCGGTCTCGCCGAGAGCGTCGGCGTAGATTGAGGCCGCGCCGGCGAAGGTTCCATAAGTATCTCCGGTTTCGCGCTCGAAGAGGTCGCGGGCGAGCGCAACCGGGTCTGGCCTCGCGCCGCGGGCGGCGCGGATATGGATGTCGCGCGCGCGCTCGAGCAGTTCGCCGCATGCGCCATTGGAATCGTCGATCGATTCGATCGCGTGCTCGATGCGATCGATCGCCCGCTCGGCCAGCTTGAGGACAAGGCTGTCGCGCCTGGAGTCGAGAGTCTCGATGGCGTCTAGCGCGTCGTCGACGCCGCCGGCCCAGCCGCTCGCCTCGTGATAGTCGACAAAGCCGCGCGTCGCCGTCGCCTGATCGATCGCCTTCGTGAGGCTCTTCGCCAGCGTCTCATCGTCGGCGTGATCGGCGGCGGAGGCGATCTCCAGCCTGCGGAACAGGGCCGGATCGCGATCGGCGAGTTCGACGATCATCGCGACGAGAGCTGAGCGCGGCTTATCCTCGAGGTGGGCGCGGATGCGGGCGAGCGCGCCGGCGCCGCTCGCCTCGACGCAGGGATCGATTTCGTTCGCGGCCAGCGCGGTCGCGACCATGTGCTTGCAGAAGCCGTAGTCGTCGAACGCGGGACAGTCGCACTCGCCGCCGATGGTTTCGCCCTTGCCGAGGAGATTGACGCGGTAATCCTCGGTTCCTTCGACCTGCGCCAGCACGCGCCTCGGCTCGATGGCGAGGATCTCGACGCGACCCTCCCGATGATAGGCTTCGCCGCGGGCGAAAGCGGCGCCTGCGCGCCGTCTCAGGGCCTCGATGTCGAAGCGCGGGAGATTTTCGACCGTCATGCCGCAGGGCTCCTTTCCCATGTCGGCGGCGTCGCGCGCGCTCGGGCCAGCTTCGGGTCGGACGAGGCGCGTGATTCGCCGATGAGCGACGATAGCATCCGCGCCGCAGCGCGGCGAACGGCGAGGGCGATCGGTCATCTGGATTGGGGCTTCGGCGAGTTGAAGGCTGGAGCGACGAGCGGCGTTAGGCTACGCTGACGTCGGCCCCGGAGGAAGAATCGTGCTCGCGCATCGCTCCGCTAATCATGATCTCCGCAGGTTCAAATCCATCGCGCTGAGAAGCGCGCTGGTCGCGGCGCCGATCGGCCTGGCGCTGACGCTCGCCGCGCCGAGAGCCGACGCCACGCCTAAATTCGCCAGGCAGACCGGGCGGAGTTGCAATTTCTGCCACCGGGGCGTCCCGCGACTGAACGACACGGGCTTGGCTTTCAAAAATAACGGCTTTCGTTTCTTGGAGAACAACAAGCCTCGCGAGAAGGACAACAAGGACACGCCTCGTCCCTGATTTTGATTAAACTCTCCGTCTGCGCCGGCGCCGCCATCCGGGTCACGCACGAGGTCGCGGATGCGGTGGGCTCGCCGATCGCAGGTGCTGATCGAAAGAGGCGGCGTCGCCGGGGATTTCCCCGTCGACCTTGAGCCGCCGCGTCAGCGCGGGTCGGCCGACTTCGCCCGCATCGAGGCGGCGATCCTCGAGCATCCCCTCAATCCTGCCTGACGGCGCGCCGAGGCCGCGCGCGATAGTGCGGGGCTCGATCGAAGCCGGTTCCGCGGCAACACGGGCTGAAAACCGGCCCGGCGCAAGCCGGAGCCGAAGCCGCGATACGACATCGTGATCGTTGGCGGCGGAGGCCGCGAACTCGGCGCTAGGTTGAGCTGGATCGCGCCGGCGCCGGAACCCAAACCCGCAGCGTAGGGCGCCGTTGCGAGGCGATTTGACTCCGACCGGCGGAGGATGGGGAAGAGCCCCTCTCTCCCTTGCGGGAAAACGGTCACGGTGAGGGGCGTTTTGGCGTTTGGCCTGGACAAACAATGGCGCTACGGTCGTCTTGAGGGAGATGTGTTGGCAAATGGTCGATAACCTGGAAAAGCAATCCGCTGCGGAAATCGGGCGGCTCATCGCGAAGGGCGGCCTCGATCCGGTCGAGGTTGCGGAATTCTTTCTAGGCAGCATCGAGCGCGATCGCCAAAATCCGTCGTTCATCGTCGTCACCCGCGAACGGGCGCTCAAGGAAGCTGAGGCGAGCCGGAAGCGCCGCCGCGAAGGACGCTCCGCTGGGCCGCTCGACGGCGCGCCGGTCGCCTGGAAGGACCTCATCGACATGGCGGGCGAGCGCACCACCGCCGGGTCGGCGCTCCTGGCCGGCTCGCCGCCGAAAGAGAAGGACGCGCCGATCGTCGCGAACCTGGCCGCGGCCGGCATGGTCGCTCTGGGCAAGACCAACCTCTCGGAATTCGCCTTCTCGGCGCTGGGCCTGAATCCCCATTTCGGGACCCCGAGGAATCCTCACGACCCGGCGACGCCTCGCATCGCCGGAGGATCCTCGTCAGGCGCGGCGGTCGCGGTCGCCGGCGGCCTTGCGCCTTGCGCAATCGGCAGCGACACGGGCGGCTCGATCCGCGCGCCGGCCTCGTTCTGCGGCATTGTCGGGTTCAAGACGAGCGAGGGACGGATCGACAAGCAGGGCGTATTTCCGCTCTCCCGCACGCTCGACACGATCGGCCCGATGGCGCACACGGTCGAGGATTGCGTGCTGATCGACATGGCGCTGCGCGGCCAGTCGAGCACTGCCGTGCGCCCGATCGATCTTGGCGCCGTCACCCTCGTTGTGCCCGACAGGACCGGGATCGACGACGCCGAGGCTGCGGTCGCGGCCAATCTCGAGACCGCTGTGAAACGGCTTGCCGAGGCCGGCGCCAAGGTCAAGACGAGGCCGGTCCGCGCGATCGGAATGATGCGCGCGCTCTCGGCGCAATTCGGCTCGCTGGTCGCGATCGAAGCCTATGCCGAGCACCGGCAGGTGCTCGAATCCGATGACGCTCAGCGCATGGATCGCCGCGTGGTGAAGCGCGCCATGGGGGGCCGGGTCAGCGCGCAGGACGTGACCAACCTGCAGCGGGGCCGCGAAAGCCTCATCGCGAGCCTGGCCCAGGACTTGAATGGGGCGCTGCTGGTGTTGCCCGCGACCCCCATGACCGCGCCCCGCATCGATCCGCTCGAGCGCGATGACGAGTTGTTCCGCGTCACCAATTTGCGCGCGATCCACTACACGTTTCTCGGCAATCTGTTTCGGATGTGCGGACTTGCTTTGCCGTCCGGAACGGACTCCAAGGGCCTGCCGACCGGCGTCCAGTTCCTGGCGCCCGCAGGAGATGACGATCGGCTGCTGTCGATCGGGCTCAGCATAGAGGCTGCGCTCGCCAGGTGAGGGCGCCGCCTCCCCGCGTGACGCGGGCGCTCGCGACATAGGCGTTGCTTCAGGCGGCGAAAGCCGACAGGATCGGTCTCCGAAAGCCGGGCCTGAAACCGGCCAGGCGGAATGGAGGAGCGCTCAAATGGCGAATACGAGCAGGATTGCGGCCGTGCTGAAAGAGGCCGCCGATTCCGGCGCCGTTCCTGGCGTCGTCGCCGCGGCTGCGACGAGAGAGGGACCGATTTTCGAGGGCGGCTACGGCAGGCGGACGCTCCCCTCGGGGGAGCCGATGACGGCGGACACGGTCGTCTGGATCGCCTCGATGACCAAGGCCATCACCGGCGCCTGCGCCATGCAGCAGATCGAGCGCGGCAAGCTCTCGCTGGACGCGCCGATCAAGACGGTGCTGCCCGAACTTGCAAATCCGATGGTGCTCGAGGGCTTCGACGCGAATGGCGATCCGAAGACGCGGCCGGCGCGCGGCGACATCACGCTGCGCCACCTGCTCACCCACACCTCGGGATGCGGCTACGACTTCTGGAGCGACGACATTACGCGCTACCTCGAGAAGACCGGAACGCCTCCGATCATTTCCTGTGCGAATGCGGCGCTGACCGTTCCGCTGCTGTTCGATCCGGGCGAGAGATGGCGATACGGCGTCGGCATCGACTTCGCCGGAAAGGCAGTCGAGAAAGTGACAGGCCAGAAGCTCGGCCGCTACATGAAGGAGAACATCTTCGATCCGCTCGGGATGAAGGACACGGCGTTCAAGATCGGCGACGAGCAGCGCAAGCGGCTCGCCAAGATCCATGCGCGGACGGACGAGGGGCTGGTGGCGACGGACACCGAAATCCCGCAGGAGCCGGAGTTCGAGATGGGCGGCGGCGGGCTTTACGGCACGGTCGGCGATTATCTCAAGTTCGCGCAAGTTTTCCTGCACGGCGGGAAGTTCAACGGGGCTCAGATCCTCAAGCCCGAGACCGTCAGGCTCATGAGTGAGAACGCCGCGGGCGACGTGCGCGTCCGCCCGCTCAAGACCGCGCAGCCGCCGATCTCGAACGACGTCGACTTTATAGAAGGCATGCAGTGGGGGCTCACATTCCTCATCAACCCGGAGCCCCTGCCGACCGGACGCTCCGCCGGGTCGCTGGCCTGGGCGGGCCTCGCCAATTCCTATTACTGGATCGACCCTAAAAAGGGCGTGGCGGGCGTCTATGCGACGCAAATCCTGCCGTTCTTCGACGTGAAGTCCGTGCCGACGTTCCAGGCGTTCGAGACCGAGGTCTACAAGGCGATATGAGAGCCGCGGTGGTCGCGCCGTGAGCGCGGCCGTCGCGCCGGTCACCGTTTCTCCCGGCCCATGAGATAGAATTCATCGTTCGGCCGGATCGAGAAGGCGTTGGCGAGCCGGTTCGACATCGCGAACAGGGCCGCGATCGCGGCGATGTCCCAGGCGTCGTCGTCCGAGAAGCCGTGGCTCTTCAGGCGCTCATAGTCCTCGTCGTCGATCTCGTGCGAGCTTTCCGCGACCTTGACGGCGAAATCGAGCATCGCCTTGTGCCTCGGCGCAAGGTCCGCCTTGCGATGGTTCACCGCGACCTGGTCGGCGAGAAGCGGATTCTTGGCCCGGATGCGCAGGATCGCGCCGTGGGCGACCACGCAATACTGGCAGTGGTTCACGCCCGAAGTCGCGACCACGATCATCTCGCGCTCGGCCTTGCTCAAGGTCCCGGGCTTCTCCATCAGCGCGTCATGATAGGCGAAGAAGGCGCGGAACTCGTCCGGCCGGCGGGCGAGCGCAAGAAAGACGTTGGGAACGAAGCCCGACTTTTCCTTTACCGCGGCGATCCGCTCGCGGATGTCCTGCGGCAGATCGGCCGGATCGGGCGCCGGGTATCGGCTGATCGGCGGTTTGGTCATGGGCCACCCTCGCTGTTTCGCCTCATGCTAACATCGCCTCTCCCGCGCCGAGAAGCGCATGTTGTCGGAGCCCTCATGCAATTCGGCGCGTACACCTTCGTCGAGACCAGGCGCGATCCTGCGACCGGCGAGCCGGTCGATGTCGAAAAGGCCTTCGCCAATGTGATCGAGCAGATCGAGCTCGCCGACCGCGTCGGCCTCGACGTGTTCGGGCTCGGCGAGCATCACAGGCCCGATTACGCAGTCTCGGCGCCGGCGGTCGCGCTCGCCGCGGCGGCGGCGCGCACCAAGCGCATTCGGCTGACGAGCGCCGTCACGGTGCTCTCGTCCGACGATCCGGTGCGCGTCTACCAGCAATTCGCCACCCTCGATCTCATCTCAGGGGGCAGGGCGGAGATCATGGCCGGGCGCGGCTCGTTCATCGAATCCTTCCCGCTGTTCGGCTATGACCTCGACGATTACGACGAGCTGTTCGCCGAGAAGCTCGATCTTTTGCTCAAGATTCGAGCCAAGCCCGAGGTCACGTGGAAAGGCCGCCATCGTCCGCCGCTCAACGGGCAGGGCGTTTTCCCACGCGCGCTGCAACAGCCCCTGCCGGTCTGGATCGCCTCAGGCGGCACGCCGCAATCGGTCGCGCGGGCCGGCGCGCTCGGCCTGCCGCTGGCGATTGCGATCATCGGCGGGGCGCCGTTCCGGTTTGGACCGCTCGCGCAACTTTATCGCGAGGCCGGCCGCCGCGCCGGCGTCGCGCCCGACAGGCTCGTGGTTGGAATCAACGGCCATGGCTTCCTCGCCGACACGACCAAAGCCGCGGTCGACGCCTTCTTCGCTCCTTACGCTGAGGTGATGAGCCGAATCGGACGCGAGCGCGGCTGGCCGCCCTTGTCGCGGGCGCAGTTCGATCAGGACCGCGGGCCACGCAGGCATTTGATCGTCGGAACGCCGGACGAGGCCGTCGCTGAAATCCTCGCTCAGCATGAGGTCTTCGGGCATGAGCGCTATCTCATGCAGATGCAGGTCGGCGCCCAGCCGCAGGGGGCGGTCCTGCGCTCGATCGAGCTTCTCGGCGAAGTCGTCGCGCCCAGGGTGCGCGCGGAACTGGCAAAGCGGAAGGCTCCGGCTTGAGGC
>Ga0335075_10010719_pt1 | contig 13911 bp, 15 predicted proteins | sample Lox_Sample_24_FD_206723 | JGI IMG/M metagenome (GOLD analysis project Ga0335075, IMG submission 206723) | Soil microbial communities from Loxahatchee National Wildlife Refuge, Florida, United States - Lox_Sample_2.4 | ecosystem: Environmental > Terrestrial > Soil > Wetlands | place: USA...
GGTGACCACCATCGACACTGGGAGGCCGGCGCCCAGGGTCTTCGACAACGTGAGAATGTCCGGGACGATGCCGTGGCGCTGGAATGCGTACCAGTCACCGGTGCGGCAGAGCCCGGTCTGCGCCTCGTCCAGGATCAGGAGCATGCCGCGCTCGTCGCACTTCTTCTTCAGCGCAGCGAAGTACCCTTCCGGTGGCTCGATGATCCCTCCGGTGCTGAGGAGAGGTTCGGCGATGAAGGCCGCCAGGCTTCCGACCGACTGCCGGTCGACCATCGCGAAACCGAAGTCGAGCTCGGCTTGCCAGTCGTGCTCGCCGTCCTTGCGGAACACCGAACGGTAGGAGTTCGGTGTCGGGATGATCAGGTTCCCAGGGGCGACCGGGCCGTAGCCGGCTCGCGAGAGGCTGTAGGTTGCTGCTCCGGACGCGTGCGTGGAGCCGTGGTACGACTGATCGAACGCGACGACCTCGTGCTTGCCGGTGTAAAGCTTGGCCATCTTGATGGCGGCTTCGTTCGACTCGCTGCCGGTACTGAGGATCATAGATCTGCTAAGCGGAGCAGGGAGCGTACTCGCGAGGGCTGCGGCCAGGTCGACGACCGGCCGGCTGAGCATGCCGCTGAACAAATGGTCCAGCGTGGCGATCGACTCACTCACGGTCTCCACGATGGCCGGGTGCGAATGGCCCAGCAGCGAGCTCATCTGTCCCGACGTGAAGTCGATGATGGCCCGCCCGGTCTCGTCGTAGATGTGCGCGCCGCTGGCACGTTCGATGATTGCCGGGACGAAACCCGCGCGGTTGTAACGGATCAGGTGATGCTGAGCGGTGTCCCAGAACTCCTCCGTCGTCAGCTGGCAATCCTCGGCCTGCCGCCGGCCCGCAGTGGTAGTCATGTCTCGCCTCTCGCAGTTCCACCAAGTTACGACCTACGCTAGGTCAATAGGCGAGGCGAATGATTGCGAAAAGTGCGCCAGATAGCACACGAAGCGCACCGTAGTTGCGCGATGCATCCCATCGGCGCAACGCTTTGCCAAGCGGTCGTGCGGTAGTGACACTGCGCCCCGACGGGGAGCCAGCCGGGATCAGTAGGAGTCGGGGACCCGGTCCCCCCACAGCTGCGCGTGCTCGCGAAGGAGGACGCCGAGGCGATCAAGGTCGTCCTTCATCTCCTCCGGGGTTCCGGTCAGCCCGACCGCCGCGACGGTCTTCCCGTTCTCACGAACCGGCGCGGCGACCGACCAATGGTCGGTCGCCGCCAAGCCGCGCGTGACCGCGTACTCGGCCTCCCGGATCGCTGGGATCTCCTGGAGGAAGGGCTCGACCAACGGCTGGTCCTGCTCGTCCGCGTTGCGAAGGACCTCGAACAGGAGGCGCTTGTCCATGTTGGCCAGCAGGACCCGGCCAACCGCAGTCCGCAGCAGCGGCCGGGGAGCATGTGTTTCGGCCAGGTAGGCGAACGCCGCGTCTCCGGTGACATGGTCGAGGTAGATCGCCCTGCCGGCTAGGTTGATCCCCAGGTAGGCGGTGAGTCCTGTCGCCTCGTGCAATGCTTCGAGGTCGCTGTGCCTGACGACACGGATCGGCGGCCGCTGGGCGATGAGGTGCAGCACGTAGGGGGCCGGGCCGAGGTGGTACTTTCGGCCCGACCTGGTCAGGTAGCCCGTCTCCACTAGCCCGTTCACCAGGCTCTGCACGGAACTCACCGGCGCGGACAGCCGCTGGGCGATATCGGTGAGGCTGAGTCCCTCGCTCTCGCGTGCCGCGAGCTCGAGGATCTCGGCCATCCGAGCGATCATCCGGTGCTTGAACGGCGGGCCTTGCGCTCCTAGGACGACAGCGACCTCAGTCTCGGCTTCCACAGCCACCCGGTCACCCAGCAATCTTCCGACGGACGTAGATGGACTTGTACTCCAGGTAGGCATCCAGTCCCTCCGGTCCGAACTCGCGGCCAATCCCGCTGCCTTTGACCCCGCCGAACGGGGCACCGACGTCGAGCGAATAGTAGTTGACGCCGACCGTTCCGGTGCGGATACGTCCGGCGACCTCCAGGCCATGGGCTTCGTCCCGCGTGAGGACCATGCCGGCGAGGCCGAAGGGGCTGGCGTTGGCCAGGGCGATGGCCTCCTCCTCGGTGTCGTAGTCGATGACTGCGATGACCGGTCCGAACACCTCCTCCTGCGCGAGCCGACTCTCGTTTGAGACGTCGGTGAACACTGTCGGCTGGACGAACCATCCTCGCGTGATACCTTCCGGCCTGTCGGCGCCGCCGCACATGATGCGGGCACCCTCCGACTCGCCGAGGCGGATGTAGCCCTGCACGCGATCACGATGACGCTCGGTTGCCATCGGGCCGAGCGTCACACCGTCGGCCAGCGGATTGCCGATGACGAGGTTTTTGGCGCTGTCGACCAGCGCGTCGACCACCTCGTCGTGCCGCGACCGATGGACCAGCACCCGCGAGTGCGTGGAGCAGGTCTGGCCGCCGTTTTTGAACATCGCGGTGTCGAGCGTCCGGAGCAAGGCATCGACGTCGGCGTCCGGGAGGACAATAGCGGCCGACTTGCCGCCGAGCTCGAGTGTGATCCTCTTAAACAGGCGACCAGCGACCTCGCCGATGGCCTGCCCGGTTGCGGTCGAACCAGTGAACCCGATCTTGTCTACGCCCGGGTGCGCCACGAGGGCACGGCCTGCCGCGACATCACCGACCACGATGTTCAGCACGCCGGCTGGCAGCTCTGCCTCTTCGGCGGCGTCGGCGAGGATGTAGGCGTCCAGCGCCGTCTCAAGCGGCGGCTTGAGGACCACTGTGCACCCTGCAGCCAGGGCGGGTGCGACCTTCGCAATACACGCAAGCTGCGGGTAGTTCCAGGTGGAGATCGCGCCGACGACGCCGACCGGACCCTGACGGACGATCGTCTCGCCTGCGCGGCTCGGCCGCACGCTCTGGAATTTGCGGGTCGTGATCAGGTCGGCCAAGGTACGCAGCAGCCCCGTGCTGCCGATCACGTTCGAAGCCAGGGAGAGATCCTTCAATGTGCCGTTCTCGCGGCTGACCAGCTCGGCCGTCTCGGCACCTCGGCGCTCCAGTGCGTCGGCGAGCCGCCGTAGGTGCTCTGCCCTTTCCTCGGGGATCGTCCGGCCCCAGGGTCCGCTGTCGAGCGCGGCCCGCGCAGATGCCACGGCCCGGTCAATGTCGCTGTCCCCTCCGATGGCCACCGCCCCGAGTACCTCCTCGGTGGCCGCCTCGAACTGGGTGTGCCGGGGACAATCGCCCGCCATCTGCCATTGGCCGTCGATGTAGAAGGCCGGGCGATCGAGCAATTCGCTGCGGATCATGGTTTTCCTCTCTACATATATCAGGATGGCCTTCCATTATTGCGTATTCTGGCCAGGCTTGCTAGCCTCCGCGAGACGACGCATCGAGCAGCCTTTGCAACGTGCCGCGGCGAGATCGGAGTGCAAGGTGTCGAACCCAGCGTCCAACAGCGGTCCCTACCTTGAGGTGTCCGTAGATGGCCACGAGGCAGCATCGTTACCTACAGACCGTCCCGGAAGAACTCCTTCACCGTGGACAGGCTCCGCACATGGGCAGGACTTGCGCGACTTGAAGATCGACGATCAGGTCCGGGTTGTCGTCCAGCGGGCGCCGTTGGGCACCTGCAGGCTGATAACGGACCAGGTCCACCAGGGTCGCCCGGGAGGCGGACGATCTGACGAAGCTGCTGCTCACCGGGATCCATAGGACCCGCGGTTGGCGCCGGAAACAAGCGCTTAGTCAGGCGTAGTGGCCCGCGAGCACACGGGATGCGGAGAAGGTCCATGCCGAGGTTTGACGGACGTACGGCGATCATTACCGGTGCCAGCCGGGGCATCGGCCTGGGGATCGCCAAGCAACTGGTCGCAGACGGCGCTAGCGTCGTCATCACGGGTCGGAAGGTCGCAGGGCTGGACGACGCGGTCGCCGAACTCGGTGGACCGCCGGTGGCTGTCGGCGTGGCGGGTCGCGCCGACGACCCGAACCACCAGGCTGAGGTCGTTGCGGCCGCCATCGAGACGTTCGGCGGGGCAGACCTCCTGGTCAATAACGCCGGGATCAACCCGATGGCAGGAGGCCTACTTGAGTTGGACCTGGCTGCCGCGCGGAAGACCGTCGAGGTCAACTGTCTGGCCGGGATCGCATGGGTCCAGCAGGTCCACAAGGCGTGGATGGCCGAGCACGGCGGGGCGATCGTCAATGTGTCCTCGGTCGCCGGCCTTGCTCCGTCTCTGCCGATCGCGTTCTACGGCGCGACCAAGGCGATGCTCAACTACATAACAAAAATACTCGCTCTCGAGCTCGGCCCGTCGGTCCGGATCAACGCCGTGCTCCCGGCCTTGGTCAAGACCAAGTTCGCCACGCTGCTCTATGAAGGCAAGGAGCAGGAGGTCGCCGACCGGTATCCGCTGAAGCGGCTGGGCGTGCCTGAGGACGTCGCCCAGGTGGTTGCATTCCTGCTTTCCGACGCGGCGGGGTGGGTGACCGGGCAGCTACTGGCCGTAGACGGCGGCATCACTGTCGCAACGGGGTTGATCTGATGCTCGTCGACGACGCCATGATGAACGTACAAGCTGCACGCGCCGTGGGGCTCGCAGGATCTCCACCACACCGGCCAAGCGGACCCGTCGGACGCCTGACACAGCTCATACCGGCCCTCGCCTGGAGCAGGCGGTGAACGCGGCCTTGCCCGGCCTGCCCGGTCTGGACCTCACCGCGCTGACTCCCTGGTTCAGGGAGCACGTGCCCGGTGTCGCAGCCGACGTGGAGATCGCGGCCCGGCTCGTGTCCGGAGGCAAGTCGAACCTGACCTACGAGCTGACCGACGGCACCACGTCCTGGATCGTCCGTCGCCCGCCACTCGGCCATGTGCTGGCGACGGCTCACGACATGGGCCGGGAGTACACGGTCATGACGGCGCTTCGCGCCACAACCGTGCCCGTGCCGATCACCTACGCCATCTGCCCGGACGATGCTGTGCTCGGCGCGCCGTTCTACGTGATGGAATGGGTGGAGGGCACGCCCTACCGATGGGCGAGCGAACTGGCTCCCTTGGGAGCCGGGCGCGTGCGCGCCCTCTCCGAGCAGCTCGTCGACGTGCTGGCCGCGCTGCACAAGGTCCAGCCCGCCACCATCGGCCTAGCCGAGTTCGGGCAACCCGATGGCTTCCTCACCCGGCAGGTACGCCGATGGGACAAGCAGATGCACGCCTATCGGACTCGTGCGCTGCCGGCGGCCGACGAGCTGCTGCGACGACTGGCAGCCACGGTCGAGAATGTCGAACGTGGCGGCATGCCCCCGAGGATCGTCCACGGCGACTTCCGGCTCGACAACGTCCTGGTGCACAGCGATGCGGCCGGCGACACCATCCGTGCGGTGATCGACTGGGAGATGGCCACCCTCGGCGACCCGCTGACCGATCTCGCCCTCATGCTCGTCTACGGGCGGATGGCCGGCTTTGGCATGGTGTCGGACGTGACAGACGTCGCCATCGCGCCCGGCTACCTTAGCGAGGATGAGATCATCGTTCGGTACGACGCGGCCAGTGACCGGGACCTGTCCCACATCGGTTTCTACGTTGGTCTGGCGGCGTACAAGCTGGCTGCCATAGTCGAAGGCATCCACTATCGGCACCTCCACGGGCAGACCGTCGGCGATGGCTTCACGGGCATCGGCCGTGCCGTCGAGCCCCTGCTCGCCACTGGCCTCGACGCCCTCGACCTCAGGTAGAGGCTCAACAGGAGGAGCGCGATGGACCTCGCTTTCGACGCCCGCACCGAGAAGGTGCGCACCAGCATGCCTTACCTCGTGTCCCTCATCACGCGGATTGTATTTTCTCATTGTGCCGAACAAGGTACAAGATCCGCATGTACCGGCGGGAACATGCTAACCGGCGTCGACCTGGTGAACTCGAGGTTGATTGCCAGCTTCTCCAGCTTGGCGTGCTGACGCCTCACCGGTGCTTCCTGCGTCGACGCGCCAGTCGTCGGGGTTGATCTCCTCGAAGGCTGCGGGCGCGGTGAACCAGGCGTAGGGGTTCGCGGTCAAAACGTTCTGGACCGCGAACCGCATGCAATTACCGTCGACACCAGGACCTACATCAGAGGACGGGCCGTTGCCCACGCTCGATCGAAGCTCTCGGCATAGGCACCGAACATTCCGGTCGTGCCGACGTTGTTGAGCAGGACTACCGACCCTCCCCGAGGGTCGATCCCGTAGGCGTGCTGCGCAGCCAGAAGCTCGTCGTCGGCGCGGCAGATCGTGTTGTACAGGATGCCTTCGTAATCGCGCACGGCTAGCGAACCGAGCGACCGTAATTCTGAGGTCAGCGCTAAAGCCATTTCGCCACAGCAAGAGGTCCCTCCGTCGCCCTGCATTGCGCCGATCGCGCATGCGCTGGGCGATTCTTGCTGGGCTACGCAAATCCGTACTGCCACTCCTGTGCGGATCCGGCTAGCAAGCAATACGTTCATGACCAGGCCGTCAGCGCTGAGCAGTTCCGAGCAAGCCAGGACGTCAACTTCTCGGCGCGCGGATCCAAACATATTTAGCCAGACTTCGTGTGGCACGGCCTCAAGATGGGGGTAGACCGCGCTCACCTCGTCTGGCCAAGGCCCGCGCCTGCGCAGCTGCGGCCACAGGTCAGCCTGGCTGACGCCGAGAAGTGCGCATAGCGCCATGCGATGCCGCAAGTACGGAAGGCGCCCGTCCATCCAGCGCCGCACGGTCTTCGGGTCGACCTCAAGCCGGGCGGCAACATCGACTTCGCTGAGCGCCGCTCGAGTCAGTGCACGGCACAGCGGCTCATTCATACCGCGCCTCCCTGAGTCGGCTATCTCGACTCTAGCCGAAGACGTCCCTAGTCGTCCCAAGCGAAGGTATCCATGCGGCTGCGGCTTAGCCAGTCTGTCTCGGGAGACGGCGGAGCATGTCCGCGCACGCTCGCGATGGCCGCGCGGCGGATCGGCTTCGGTAGCCGAGAGTGAGTTCGGAGGCAGGCAATGACTGAGGACATATCCGTGCTGCGTCGAAGATTTCCCAATTACAAGATCTGGCGCGAGGAGAGACCCGGCCGGGTTCGATTCGTCGCCCGCGGCCTTCGCCCAGGCCTTCATCCTCATACCGTGGTGACAGCGGACATGAACGAGCTGCGGGACGCCCTCAGCGCCGATGTCCTCGGGACGTCTTCAGATGGTTCATCACGCCGGTGAACGTCCCTGTCGTCCGGCGTACGGTCGCTTCTCATGACTGAAGCAAGCTGGGCCCAGCAGGTCGGCCGAAATCTTCTTGCGGAACAATTGCCGAGGCGCTGGGCTCACGTGCAGGGAGTCGCGGCCGCTGCGACGAGCCTGACCCCGGTGCTCGGCGACAAGACCGAACTAGTCGTCGCCGCTGCATGGCTTCATGACATCGGCTACTCCCCCGCGATCGCGTCGACCGGATTCCACCCCCTAGATGGCGCCAGGTACCTGCGGTCCACCCGGCACGCCAGCGAGATGGTCTGCCGTCTTGTGGCGCACCACTCAAACGCGATAAGCGAAGCAGAGATTCGCGAGCTCGCAGCCGCGCTGAATAGCGAATTCCGGCCGGCGCCCAGGAATCTTGCCAATGCCCTCACTTTCTGCGACATGACGACTGGACCTGATGGTCAGCGCATGACCTTGGAGGACCGGATAGCCGACATCCGCGCCAGATACAACCCTCCGGATCCTGTCCGCCGAGCGCTCAACCGCTCCGAATGCCAGCTCGATGCCGCAGTAGCCGACGTCACTCGCAAGCTCGCCCAGAACGCGTCAGCAGGGCGACCTGAAGCTCCCGGACGTCACGCGGATCCCATCACCTAACCCAGGTAAGGGCGATCACGATGCTCGCGGTAGTGCCGCAGGCGAAGCGCCATCGAACGGTCCGTCTGATAGGAGCCGAGGTCAGCGACCGGCACCCAGCGGACCTCCGACGACTCGCTACTCGGGGTCGGCTCGCCTCCAGTGGCGCGGGCTACGAGGACAACCGAGAATTCCTGCCGAACCTCGCCATTGCTGGTGTAGAGGATGACATGACCAGGGTCGGTGTAGATCCCCGACAGCCCGGTGATCTCGCAGCTGATACCGGTCTCCTCCGCAGTCTCCCGGATCGCTGCCTGCTGCAGCGACTCCCCGAGATCCATGGCACCGCCGGGCAATGCCCAGTTCCCGTTGTCGCTGCGGCGGATCAGCAACACATCCCCCGCATCGTTGGTGACGATCACGTTCACCGAGGGAACGAGGCTATTGGGCCTAGGTGCATCCGGGTCGTCGTGGAAGTCGATCCTGCGCGACATCTAGTTACTCCGGTATCGGAGCGGCGCCGGCCCAGACGCGCTCGAAGCTCTCAAGGTAGCCGACCGCGATCTCGGCACCAGGCATCCTGCGCAGGTGCCACGCTGGAGCGCGGGCAGCGGGCACGCCATGCATATGCATGTTCACCAACAGCTGGTCGTCGCTGCGATAGATCGAGTTGTACAAGATGGTGTTGTGAAGCCGGAACTCCGCGCCCGGCATGGCGCGCAGCTCCTTGTACAGCACGAGCACGTTGCGGATCTTCGCAGCCATCGCGTCGTCTATGCCTTCATCGAGGCCGCGGTCGGCGACCTGTTGAGAGTCCGGGTCACCCAGAAGCATCCGGACCCGGACTCCGGACTGAGCTTTCTTGGAGAGGGATCCCTGCAGACCGGCATCTTCGGCCAGGAACAGGCCGGCGTACACGAGGACGCCGATCTCGCGCTCAGCTGATGCGAAGAGCCGTTCCCAGACATCCCGGGGCACGTCACTGCGGTGAGGATAGATGGCGAGTACCTCACCCTCAGACATCGCGGCGATCTGGTCGCGAGATAGCGCGCCTGGCCAAAGATAGGTCTCGTCCACCCGGAGGCGGGACGCGAGCGCATATCGATGGCGCCGATACGGCACCCTGCCGGCAATCCAGCGCTGGACTGTCTTCTGGTCCACGCCGAGTTCCTGCCCGAGCGCAGAAGGAGTAAGGCCGCGCTCAAACAGCGCAGCACGCAACCGTTCATTCGGCATACATATGACCGTGGCCAGGGGACGTCCAGGACGCCATAACACTAACCGGGACGTCTTAGATACGTCCAGCTACGAAGTCACGCTGTCCGCGCACTTTGCCCCACATTCATGGCATGGCCGGTTTCGACGTGGTGGTAGCTCCCACGATTGTCATCCCGGTCGGGGTCTTGCCCGCCACCATGCGAGCTGGAGTCCGGCGCCAGCAACCTACTGGTTCGCTGACCAGCCAACCTGACAGCTTCTCGGCGGCACTGACCCGTCACGTCGTCGGGTTGGCAGCGGAGGCGCCGCGTCGCCAAGGCCACGTCGGGCAGTTACTGTCGCTTGGCTCAGCCGAGACGGCTATGACGATGACTACGAATATGATCGCCAGTCCGCGCAACTTCTTATATGTGTCCGCAGGTGCTTGGCGTCGGCGGATCCGAAGGCCAGGTCGGCCGCGACGCAGCGGACTCCCGGAGCATGGAATTGAGAAGCAACCGCAGACCCGGTCCAACTGCCCGATGCCGACGGCCTCGCATGCGGACGGATTGCACCGGTCCGTCTCGCAATCTGGCGCAATCGGTGGCGCCGTGCTCCACGCGGCGAGACGATCCACGAGGCTGTCCCGCAGCGAACTGGCACGAACCCTCGGGGTCGGCCTGACGACGATCTACGCGTGGGAGGCCGGCTCAATGCCTCTCTACTCCGTCCCTTACGGCGTCTTGCTGGATTTGAGCCAAGCACTTACAAGCGCCCGCGCGCAGGGCACAGGCCTGGCGGAGTTATTGCTCGCATCGCAGTGCGACCTGCTTATTGCGGCGACCCTCGATGGCACCGAGGACTACGCAGAGGTGGCGCCTCTCGACTCAGACACGGACGGTCAGAGCGCACGAGACCTGTTGCGCTGGGCCCTGACCGGCACAGTCCCGGAGCCGTATTGCCCCTACGCCCCGCCGCACCCACTGCTGACGAGAAGAGATGCTGCGCGATTCTTAACAGTCGCCGAAGGCTTAGCCCGCGGCGAGCAAGGGAAAGCGCTTGTAGCCTTCGGCGCTGCGCTCCTGGCATTAGCTGATCGCCAGGCCACGTCGCTTGTGAATTGTCAGGCAGTCCCCACGCCTAAGCCGTAATCGCAACAACAGAGCCCGGAAGGAAAGCCCATGGACGAGCACGAGATCGCCCGCCGAGCCAGCAAACTGCCCGGCCAGTTCGCAACCCGCCTTGACCAGAAGAAATTAGAAGGTCTGCGGGCCAAGAAGGGAGGAGGTGAGTACGGGGAGCTCACCATTGAGTTGGCGGCCACGCTCGCCGCGAGCTGCGTCTCAGTCAGCGCATCGGAGCGGGATGAGCTGCAGGCTCTGCTGGACGCGATGGGCGTGCCAACCGAGCCCATTCAGCATCTATTGGTACGACCTGATGTGCCGCTGAATCGGGAGGGAGAGTCGATGACACGAGACTCCTCACTGACGCGCGGAGACGCCGATCGGTCAGACTTCGAACTGAACCGGAAACGAGGCTGACAAGTGGCACGCCGCACCTACGTGTTCGCCGGTCCGTCCGGATCGGCCAGCGTCCTGATGGCCCTCATCGAGACTGCGACAGGCCGGCCCTTCATCCTCGAGCCCGGCAGCGATCCGTACGTCCGAGCCGACCCGGTCGCCGTGTACTTCGCCCGGCATGAGTTCGACGACGGTGACATCGACGCCCCCGACGGCACACCTATACCGCTACGGACCGGCTACCCGTACGTGGCCGACATCCGGGACACCGAGCGGGACCTGCATCACCAGCAGGAGGTTGCGGCGGCGATCTTCGCCGCGATCAAGGCAGACGGGCGGCTCAAGGCCGTCTATGTCGACGACATGCAGCACGTGCTGGACATGACCGAGCCACATCCCAGGCCCAGCAGCTGAACCCGGCACCGCAGGTCAATCTGCCGGGCCGACGGTGGCGCGGCAGCTCCTGCGGCTCCAGGAGTAGGACGAACCGTACTTGATCATTCCTGACTGCCATAGGCTTGGCCAACTGGTGGCGTCGGCGGTTGCCATTTATTGGGGCCCTTCGAAGTTAGCCGGGAGCCTGTTTTCGGTTGATCACGGATTGTTTTGAGCTGCTGGTTGCGGTGGGTGATAGCCGTCGCGTTCCCCCTGTGCAGGCGACGCGGACGCGGCGGCGCTGTTTCTCGCGGTCGCGGAAGCCGAAGGCCATGCGGGCCTCGAGCTTGGCGATGCGGTTGAGGCTCTCGGAGGCGGGCGTTGGTGACGCGGGTCAGGACGGCGGTGACGGTCTCGTCCTCCCAGCGGGAGACGGTCGAGGCCAGGGTGACGAGCTCGGGGACGTCCTCGTTCTGGGCGCGCCAGTCGTAGAACGCGGCGATCCGGCTGGCGTTGCCGTGGGAGCTAATGCGGGACGGTACAGGTCCGGTGCGCTAGGCGCGGACGGTTAAGTCGGCTATTCTGCTGTGCACCATTCACCTACGAAACTACGCCAATCCGGGCATGTACCACGATCGGCTGTGTAGGAGAGTCGAGTGACGGAGCAATACGGTGCCTACAGGGAACGAGTGGCTCGCGTCCTGGCTGATGAGATAGCCGGCGCCTATCCACTCGTCGCAGACAGCGCCCCCACTATCGCAAAGACGATAGAGACGCGCGCTGAGATAAGTCTGAAGATGGGCAGGCAGTGGAACGCCAAAGAAGAGTCTCAGCTTTTCGCCACTTTCAGCGATGTCTTCGGCAAGCCTCCCACCTTCGGCGACGGCTTCGATGCACCAGCTTCGCTCGCCGAGAAGTGGCGCGCTTATCAGAATGCCGCTATAGAAGAGGCCCTCGAGTACCGGAAGCTTGTGCACGGTCTCGACGCCGCAGCCAAGGATGCGGCAACAGGAAAGCTCACGGATCAAGAGTTCATCGCGCGGGCGACTCGAATACACACCGACTCCCTCGCCCACGTTGAGCCAGCAGCCGAAACGAGCGCCGCTAGGAACTGGCTAGCAAGGCGAAGCCAAGGGCGCCGAACGAAATAGCGGGTCAGCGGAGCGGCAACGCATCCGTGGTCAGAAGCCGTACGGCGGGCATCATTAGAGCGGGTACAAGACTCAGTGACGAAAGACCAACAAGCGAAGGCCGCTGCCTTCTGCCGCGCGCTGAGCGCCAGCACTCCGCTGGACGCGGCGCTTCAGCAGAACGACATTGTGGTATTCCAGCGCGCCAAGAAGTTGCTTGAGGCAGGCAGCATCGGGCCGGAACTGGAAGCGGCACTCGACGAACTCGACGCGGCGCTCCGACTGTCACGGGGCGAGGGACTCTATTCGGCCACAAGGGCGATCTACACTCCATTGCCATCCAACCCTGGAAGCACGGTCAGCGCCCAGTGGTGGACCTGCCCGCGTGACTGGTGCACTGGGCGAGGGCGTGTCAGGCCAGGCCAGAAACCCCCCAGCTGCGTTGCTACGGGCGAGTCGCTCGCGCCTGGCCCGTTCCCGCAATGACGAGCTTCCTAACAGAGGCAGGGCAGAAGCTCGCCGATCGGTGGGCAGGATCGCTTGCGGTCCCTGGGCTGCTGTACCTTGCCGCGGTCACCGCGGCGGTCGTACTCGGCCAGCGGGACGCCTTGAACTACCTCCACCTGAGTAAACAGATAGCAGCCTGGGCGGCCAGCCCGGCCCTGAAGTCAGCTGGCGGCGCGGCGCTGATCGCCGCCTTCGTCCTGCCATGGTCAGTAGCCGTCGGCCTGGTGGCCTCGGCAGGCGGTGGATTCATCGAGCGCCTGTGGGCACTTGACGGCTCGCGGCTGCCCGCCAGGTGGCTCGCGGACTGGCGCCGGAACCGCTACCAAAAGCAGCAGGCCATCGCGGACTCGGACACCGCCTCTGACCCAGTTGCTGTGGGCAAGGCCATCATGAGGGCCGACCGGATTTGCCTGATCGAACCGGCTTGCCCCACGTGGATCGGCGACCGGCTGCGCGTCTGTCACGTGCGGGTCGATAAGTCCTACGGTCTCGATCTCACCGCGACATGGCCGCGAATGTGGCTCATTGTCCCCGACACCGTCCGGGCTGAACTCGGTACGGCACGCGATGCGTTCAACGCCGCCGCCCGGCTCACGGCGTGGGCCGTCCTTTACCTCGTTCTCGGCGGCTGGTGGTGGCCCGCAGCAGTCATAGCGCTAGCCACAGGTGCCGTGGCAGTCACCAGAGGCCGGCTCGCCACTGCCAACCTCGCTGACCTCATCGAGTCGGCCGTGGATCTGTATGGTGCGGCGCTTGCCACGCAACTGGGAGAGCAGCCGAGCGGCCCGCTGTCGCCTGCGATGGGCGCCAAGCTCACCACGCGGATGCGCAAGAGCCGCTGGGACCCGGACTCGCCGCTCTTCGGCTGAGCTTGACGATTTGACATCAGTGACGACCAGAGGGGGCTGGCGATGCGTGATGAGTGGCTGGCGGCGACTACCGTCCACGTGCAGCAGGTCGAGGAAGGCAGCGGGGACCCGCTTGACCCGGTGACGCTCGAGGTAGCGAGAAACCTCGCTGGGGTGTTGAGCGAAGATCCGGCGGACCTTCCGGGCTGGCACCTGCTGGGCCGGTTCCACACGCACCGGGACAACGCGATCTACGCAACGGGTCAAGACGGATGGCAGGCCGACAACCAGGCGATGATGATGGCGTTCGCCCGCTACCTGCTCACGGGCCCCGGCAAGCCGGACGGGCTAGAAATCCCGGCGGACGTCCTGGACGGGGTCGCGGTGCACGCGTCGGAGGTGCTCGGCGGCCTCGCCGACCGAGCCCGCCAGGCGCAGGACGCGGAGACGCTGGCGGCGTTGCCAATCATGTGGCAGCG
>Ga0335075_10010720_pt1 | contig 13911 bp, 13 predicted proteins | sample Lox_Sample_24_FD_206723 | JGI IMG/M metagenome (GOLD analysis project Ga0335075, IMG submission 206723) | Soil microbial communities from Loxahatchee National Wildlife Refuge, Florida, United States - Lox_Sample_2.4 | ecosystem: Environmental > Terrestrial > Soil > Wetlands | place: USA...
TACACCGACCTGCGTGCCGAGGAGACCGCCCTGGAGGCCGTGCTCGCCGACGGCGCCACCCGCGCCCGGGCGATCGCCGCGGACACGCTCGCCGACGTGCGCGAGCGGATGGGTGTCGGGCCCGCGCGGGGGTAGGCGTCCTCAGTGGTGGCCGAGCCGGCGCCGATGGCCGAGGCGCCTCACCTCCGTGGTCCTCTCACCTTGGTGGTCCGCTCGGCTCCGTGGTCCTCTCAACTCCGTCATCCTGCTCGGGCGGTACGGTGGGAGGCGCATGACCGTCGTCGCGGACCTCGACCTCGACCTGGACCTGTTCAGCGGCCCGTTCGACCTGCTGTTGACGCTCGTCCTGCGCGAAGAGGTCGACCTGCTGGAGCTCTCGCTCGCCGAGCTCGTGCTCGCCTACCTCGACCATCTCGAGGTTCGCGGCGAGCTCGACCTGGAGGCGGCGACCGAATTCATCGTGCTGATCGCGGCGCTCTTGGAGCTGAAGTCGCGGTTGATGCTCGCGGGGGAGAACGAGGAGGAGCTGCTCGACATCGCGCCCGAAGAGGCCGCCGAGGAGCTGTTGGCCCGCATGCTCGACGCGCGCCGCTATCGCTCCGCCGCCGAGCATCTGCGCGAGCTGCTCTCACGCGAGGACGGCGTGCGCTTCCGCCACGCCCCACCCCCGCCGCACCTGCGCCGCTCAGAGCTGCTCGTGCCCGGCGGTTCTCAGGACCCAGCCGTGCTCGGCGAGGCGATCGGGCGGCTGCTGAGTACGCCCCCGGCGATCAACCTGCGCCACATCGCCGTTCCCCGGGTGAGCATCGCCGAGCGTCTGATCCACCTGCGCGGGCTGCTCGCCCGCGGGAGCGCGTTCTCCTTCGATGAGGCCGTGCGCGGGGCCGATCGCATGACGGTCGCGGTCACCCTGTTCGCGCTGCTCGAGCTCTACAAACGCGGGGAGGCCGACTGGCGCCAAGAGGAGTCCTTCGGCGAGGTCACGATCGCGCCCGCCGGCGCCTCGGGCATTGGCCTGGTCGCGGGGCCTGGCGCCGCCGGCGCGATGGGTCCCGCTGTGGCCGGCGCCGACGAGCCCCCCGTCGCCGTGGCGGCCGTGGCAGGATAAGCGTCGTGGACACCCCGCTCGATCTCACCCACGAGCCTCTGGCCGTCGATCCCGAGGCCCCTGAGGCCCAGTCCACGCCCGCGCTCGCGCACACGATCGAAGCGCTGCTGTTCCTGTCCTCCGATCCGCTCTCCGTAGACGAGTTGGCGCAGGCCGCCGCGACGAGCGAGACCGACATCCAGGCGGCGCTGCGCGCGCTGCGCGAGCGCTACGCCCCCGGTCGCGCTGGGATCGTTTTGCGCGAGCTGGCCGGGGGCTACACGTTCGCCTCAGACCCCTCCACCGAGGACGCCGCCCGGCGCCTGTTCAGCCGGCCCCGCACCGCCACGCTCACGCCCGCCCAGGCCGAGACCCTCGCGATCGTCGCCTACCTGCAGCCCGTCTCCCGCCCGGAGATCACCCGCATCCGCGGCGTCTCCGCCGACTCGGCCGCGACCACGCTGCTGGAGCGCGGCCTGATCGAAGAGGCCGGCCGCTCGCAGTTCGGGGCGGTCGTGTACCGCACGAGCACCCTCTTTCTCAAGCTCTTTGGTCTGCGCTCGCTGGATGAGCTGCCCGACGTCGCCCGCTGGGATCCCACGCCCGAGGAGCAGGTGCAGCTGCGCGACCGTCTGCTTCGGGCCGGGGAGGCTCGGGTCGGCGGGGGCGCGCCCGTGGCCGAGTAGCCGCGGCGAGCGAGTTCCGCGAGCCGCCAGGACGGGGAGCTGGCCGAGGCGCTGCAAGTCCGTGTCCGGCCTATCGTTGCGACCACGATGCGCCTGGCCAAGCACCTCGCCCACTCCGGCGTCGCCTCGCGCCGCGCGGCCGAGCGGTTGATTGCCGATGGCCGCGTCCGGGTCGAGGGCGAGGTCGTCACCGATCCCGCGCGCGACGTCGGCGCCGGCAGCGCGGTGAGCGTCGACGGGCGCCTGTTGGAAGGGCCAGAGCGGCGCGTGGTGTACGCGCTGAACAAGCCCGTCGGAATCCTGTCCACAGCCCGCGACACGCACGGGCGCCCGACAGTTATCGAGCTCGTGCCCGACACCGACCTGCGCCTTTACCCGGTCGGGCGCCTGGACGCCGACAGCGCCGGGCTGATCCTGCTCACCAACGACGGCGAGCTCGCCAACCGCCTGACCCATCCCCGCCACGAAGTGCCCAAGACCTACCGCGCCCGTGTTCGCGGCGGTCCGGTCGGCGCCCGCGCCCTGGCCGCGCTGCGCGCCGGCGTCGAGTTGGAGGATGGCCCGACCGCCCCCGCGCGCGTCAGGCGTTTGGCGCCGGACACGCTCGAGCTGACGATCCACGAAGGCCGCAACCGCCAGGTCAGGCGCATGTGCGAGGCCGCCGGCCATCCCGTGCTCGAGCTGACCCGCATCGCCTTCGGGTCGTTGCGCCTGGGCGATCTTGCGCCCGGGGCATCGCGGCGGTTGAACGCGCGGGAGGTCGAGCGTCTGCGCTCGCTCTGACACAATCGCCGCGATGCCACAACGACTGTTCGCCCTGCGCGGCGCCACAACCGTCGCCTACAACGACGCGACCGAGATCCTCGACGCGACGACCGAGCTGATGCAGGCGATCGTGGCCCGCAACGCGCTTTCCCCCGAGCACGTCGTCAGCTGCATCTTCACGACCACCGACGATCTCGACGCCGAGTTCCCCGCGGTCGCCGCCCGCGCGCTCGGGTTCGAGCGGGTCCCTTTGCTGTGCGCGCGCGAGATCCCCGTCCCCGGCTCGATGCCGCGCGTGATCCGTGTCTTGATCCATTACTACGCGCCCGACTCCCACGAGCCCGAGCACGTCTACCTGCGGCAGGCCGCCGCCCTGCGCGTCGACCTGGCCGCGGCGCAGTAACCGCGCGCGCGGCGTTGCGGGTCCGTTGTGCCGGCGCGCGCGGGCGCGGCGTTGCGAGTCGGCCGTACCCGGCGCGCCTGGGTGGTCTCGCCGGCGTGCCCGGATCTCGTGCCCGCGTCCGTCACAATGGCCAGGCCATGACCCTCGAGTTCGCGCAGCGTATCCGCCGCATCCCCGCCTATCCCGCCGCCGGCGGCTATGGCGACCACGGCGCGCCGACCGTGCGCTTGGCCAGCAACGAGTCGCCCTACCCGCCTTTGCCGGCGGTGCGCGAGGCGATCGACCACGCGCTCGGGACGCTCAACCGCTACCCCGACCCCGCCGCCACGCTGCTGCGCAAGCGTCTTTCCGAGCGCTATGACATCCCGCCGGCGCGCATCGCGATCGGCAACGGCTCCTGCGACATCCTGCTCGCCGCCGGAGAGGCGCTGCTGGAGCCCGGGGCCGAGCTCGTGTACGCATGGCCGTCCTTCTCGGTCTACCCGCACCTCTCCGCCGCCTCGGGCGCCCGCGCGATCACCGTTGCGTTGGATGGCGAGGACCGCCACGACCCGGACGCGATGCTGCGCGAGATCACCGTCGCCACCCGCCTGGTGATCGTTTGCAACCCCAACAACCCGACCTCCACAGCGCTGCCGTTCGCGGACATCGCCGCGTTCGTCGAGCGCGTGCCCGCGCACGTGTGCGTGATCCTCGACGAGGCCTACTGCGAGTTCAACCTGCTCGACGGCGATCCCGACGCTTCGCTCGCGCTGCTCGCGCGTCATCCCAACCTCGTGCTCCTGCGCACCTTCTCCAAGGTCTATGGCCTGTGCGGGCTACGCGTCGGCTTCGCGCTGTGCGGCTCAGAGGACTTCCCGCGCGCGGTCGACCAGGTGCGCCAGCCGTTCTACTGCAACGCGCTCGCCCAGGCCGCCGCAGTGGAGGCGCTCGCCCACCAGGACGCCGTCCTCGAACGGGTCACCCTCACCCTCGCCGAGCGCACCGCCGTCACCGAGGCTCTGCGCGAGCTGGGCCTGCGCGTCGCCGACTCCCAGACCAACTTCTGCTGGGTCTCGCTGGGCGAGCGGGAGGAGGCCGAGGTCATGTCGGACCTGGCCGACCGCGGTGTGCTCGTGCGCGCCGGCGGCGCGCTTGGCTCAGAGGCGCCCGCTTTACGCGTCACTTTGGGCACGTCTGAGGAGAACGCGCGCTTGCTGTCAGCGCTTGCAGAGGTGCTGTGATGCTGCTACAACCAGTCCGACGGCCATGACCAGCTCCGCTTGCATATCCGCTTGCACCCAGTGGTCGTCCCCCTACGCCTACGCCTGGCGATTTATCTAGGCGCTTCGGCCCTGCCCGCCGCGTGAACGGGCGTCATGGCCGCACCGGGTCCGTCTGGACCGAGCGCCCCTCCCAGGCGTACATCGCCTCTCACGCTCGCGGAATTCGCCGCGGCCCTACCATTCCCAGGCGCAGGTTGAAAGGATGAGCAAATGATGATCGTGATGCAAGAGACCGCGACCCCCGATGAGATCGAGGCGGTCGTGCAGAAGATCGAGCGAGCCGGCGCGCGCGCACATCGCAGCGCGGGCGCGCGCGTGACCGTGATCGGGGCGATCGGCGACGTCGAGCAGGACGCCAACGTCGAGAGCCTTGGGCTGGAGGGTCTGCCCGGCGTGGACCGCGTCGTGCCGATCCTCAAGCCCTACAAGCTCGCCTCGCTGCAGTTCACCCACGGCGAGCGCACCGTCCTCGACATCGAGGGACGCCTCATCGGCGGCGATCACTTCGCCCTGATCGCCGGCCCGTGCACGGTCGAATCGCGCGAGCAAGTCATGCAGACGGCGCACATCGTGCGCGACGCCGGCGCCACGCTGTTCCGTGGCGGCGCGTACAAGCCGCGCACCTCGCCCTACGCCTTCCAGGGGCTTGGCGTGGAGGGCCTGCGACTGCTGGCCGAGGCCAAGGCGCAGACCGGCCTGCCGATCGTGACCGAGCTGATGGACATCCGCGATCTCGACGCGGTCCTCGAGGTCGCCGACGTGATCCAGATCGGCGCGCGCAACATGCAGAACTACCCGCTCCTCTCGGAGATCGGCCGCTCCGGTCGCCCGGCGCTGCTCAAGCGGGGCCTGGCCGCGCCGCTGGACGAGCTGGTGATGGCCGCCGAGTACATCCTCAAGGAAGGCAACCCCTCGGTGATGCTGTGCGAGCGCGGCATCCGCACGTTCGAGACCGACCACCGCCGGGTCACCCTCGACCTGATGGCGGTGCCGATCCTCAAGGAGCTCACCCACCTGCCGGTGATCGTCGACCCCAGCCACGCCGCCGGCCGGCGCGAGTTGGTCGAACCTTTGTCGCTGGCGGCCGCGGCGATCGGCGCGGACGGGATCATCGTCGAGACTCACCCGCGTCCCGAGGAGGCGGTCTGCGATGGGCCGCAGGCGTTGCGTGCCGAGGCGTTTGCGCAGTACACCCGGGCGGTGGAGCGCGCGGCGGAGCTGGCCGGCAAGGCGCTCAGCGCGGTGTGACGACGATCACGACGACCCGCCGTATTGCCTTCGGCGGCGACCAGCTTCTTCGTAAAGGGATTGTAAAGGAGGGGGTTGGACCATACACTTTTTCAAGTTTGATAACTATGGTATCGACTTATAAGGGCGGGCGCCCGTGAAGCTCGCCGTGCTTGGCGTCGGCCTGATCGGGGGTTCGATCGGACTGGCTGCGCAGGCGCGCGCGGGCGCGCGTGTCATTGGCTGGGACACCGATCCCTCGGCCGGCTCTCGTGCGCGCGCTCAGGGCGCGATCGACGAGGACGCCGCTCGCATCGCCGACGCCGTCGCCGGCGCGGACGTGGTGTTCGTGGCCGTCCCGGTCGGCTCGCTCGTCCCCACCGTGCAGGCCGCCCTCCACGCCGCCGGACCAGACGCGGTCGTGACCGACGTCGGCTCGACTAAGCGCGCGGTCGTGGAGGCGATCTCCGATCCCCGCTTTGTAGGCGGTCATCCTCTGGCGGGCTCGGAGCTGGCCGGTGTCGAGCACGCGCGCGAGGACCTGTTCGAGGGGGCTGCCTGGTTTCTGTGCGGCGAGGATGCGTCCAGCGCCGCCCAGGAGCGTCTGAACGGGCTGGTCAAGGACTTTGGCGCGCGACCGGTGCGGCTCGATGCCACCACCCACGATCGCCTGATGGCGAACGTCTCCCAGCTGCCCCACGTTCTGGCCAATCTGCTCGTGGCGCAGGCGGCAGCGGTGGGGGAGAGCGACGGGTTGCAGATCGTGGCCGGATCGGGATCGGGATCGGGAACGGGATCGGGATCGGGATCGGGATCGGGAACGGGAACGGGAACGGGAACGGGGCATGACGGCCGAGCGAGGTCGGTGGTTGGCCCGAGCTTCCGCGACGCCACCCGCGTGGCCGGGTCCAACAGCGCCATATGGACCGACATCTACATGTCCAATCGGCAGGCGCTCGCCGCGGCCATCGAGGAGTTGATCCCCAAGCTGGAGCGGGTTCGCGAGATGCTCACCGAGGGCGACGCGCAGGCGCTGACCGAGTGGAACGAGCACGCGCGCGCGCAACGCCAGGCGCTGCTGGGGGAGACTGCCGAGGAGTAAAATCTGTATTTAGAGCCAGAAAACCGAAGCGTTGGAGCCAAGACTGGCTTCAGTCGTCGTCCGGGTCGGCATCGGCGGGCAGCAACGTGAACGCCTCACCGCCGGACAGCGGCTTCAGCGCACGAAAGTGACGTTCGTCCAGGGTCGCGATCGTCGTGGTCTGCAACTGTGCCGCAAGTGCGACAAGTGAGGCATCGGTGAGACCCAACTGCATCGACTCGTGCTGTTTAGCCACGGCGATTGTTTCGTCGAGCGCATCTGGCCACCATTCGACCAAGTACGCGCCGTGCTCGAGATTTTGATGGAGGAGGCTCGTGGCGCCGCTTCCGCCTTTTCGTCCCACGAGATGGTCAAGCTCGGCGATCACGAGTGGGGTCGTGATCAGCTCGTCTTCTTGTGCCCGCATCCATGCGTCGACAAGCTCGTGGTTGGCGTCGTCCTGGTCCATAAATGCCAGCACGACCGACGTGTCGAGAACGATCAGTCTTCTCCGAACCCGGTTTTCGCCAGATAGTCGTCGACGTTCTGGGACAAGTCGCCCGGGCCTTTGAACACTCCGCTTCCCCACGGCTTGACGCGCTTCGGCGGAGTGGCCGCGTTTGCGAGCGCCTCGCGTATGAGAGCGGCCTTTGTCGTGCCCTCTCGCCTGGCCCTGCGAGCAAGCGCCCGATCGACCGCTGGATCGATGTAAATGCTGGTCTTTCTCATCGCGTCCCAAATCATACCACCTGCCACCTACCACCTACCACCTACCACCCGTTTGTCGGTTTGAGATGTCCTCACAACCGTTAACCCGACCGGCGCGCGCAAACGGGACAATCTGTGTCGAGCAGACATTGGCTGCCCCACCCGCGCCCACGCACCGGCTCGGTTCGCCCTCATCAACCGCTCCGCGTCGCCCCGTCTGCGGGCGCCCTCCCCGTCCCGCGCCACCTCGACCCCGCCCCGCCCGCGGCGCCTCGCCCGGTCATACTGCCCCCACCATGGACATGCGCTTCGAGCCCTCCAGCGGCCTCACCGGCAAGCTCACCGCGCCGCCGGACAAGTCGATCTCCCACCGCGCGGCGCTGCTCGGGGCGATGTCCTCAGAGCCGGTGCGGATCGAGAACTACCTGCGCGCGGCCGACACGACCAGCACGTTGGACGCCGTCCGGGCCTTGGGTGCGCTCGTGGAGATTCGCGGCGCGGATGGCGTGCGGGAGGCGGGCGAGGGCGGTGGCGCCCGGGGCGCATCGGATGACGCCGGTCGCGGCGCTCGAGAAGTGGTGATCCGGGGCACCGGCCTGCGCGAGGCGCACGAGCCCGACGTCCCGATCGACGTCGGCAACGCCGGCACGCTGCTGCGCCTGCTGCCCGGCTGGCTGGCCGCCCAGGACGGGCGCTCGTTCACGCTCGACGGCGACGCCTCGATCCGTCGCCGCCCGGTCGACCGCATCGCCGAGCCGCTGAGCCAAATGGGGGCGCGACTGCACGCGCGCGAGGGGCGCTACCCGCCGTTCACACTGCACGGCGCTCGCCTGCACTCGATCTCCTACGAGCTGCCGGTCGCCTCCGCCCAGGTCAAGTCCTGCATCCTGCTGGCGGCGCTGGCCGCCGACGGCGCGACCACCGTCGGAGAGCCCGAGCGCAGCCGCGATCACACCGAGCGGATGCTGCTGTCGGCCGGGGTCAACATCCACCGGCACGGCCGTCACGTGACCGTCGTCAACGCCGACGAGCTGATCCTGGATCGCGTGTGTGTGCCCGGCGACGCCAGCTCGGCCGCGTTCATGATCGCCGCCGGCGTGCTGATCCCCGGCTCGCGCCTCTTGATCGGCGATGTCGGCGCCAACTGGACGCGCACCGGATTCGTGCGGATCGTGCAGCGCATGCGCGGGATCGTGCTCGGCGAGCTCGAGCCCGAGTCCGGCGAGCTCTCGGCGCTCGAGCCGGTCAGCGACCTCGACGTCGCGCACGGCGCCCTGGAGGGCGTCACGGTCAGCGCCGAGGAGGTGCCGCTGGCGATCGACGAGCTGCCGCTGGTGGCGTTGCTCGGCTGCTACGCCGAGGGTGAGACGGTCGTCCACGGGGCGGGTGAGCTGCGCGTGAAGGAGTCCGATCGCATCGCCGGCGTGGTCGAGGGTCTGCGCGGGCTGGGCGCCGACATCGAGGCGACCGAGGACGGGTTCGCGGTGCGCGGCGCGGGAGGGCTGCGCGGCGGCGTGCTCGATGCGGGCGGCGACCACCGCATGGCGATGGTGGGCGCGATCGCCGGCCTGGCCTCGCGCGAGGGGGTAGAGGTGCTCGGCATAGAGGCCGCCTCCGTTTCCTATCCGGGGTTTGTCGAGGATCTGGCCAGGCTGGGAGCCTCGTGACCGGCGGGGCGCCGGTTGGTGGTGTGCATCGGCACAGCGCCGACACCTCGCGCGGGGGCGCCAGACTGTGCTGATAGCGATCGACGGTCCCGCCGGCGCCGGCAAGTCCACGGTCGCCCGGGCGCTGGCGGACCGGCTTGGGTACACCTACCTGGACACCGGGGCGATGTACCGCTGTGTCGCGCTGCTTTCGCTGAGACAGCTGCGCCTACAGCCCGCATCGCTGGCGCGGCAGGCGAACATCGAGCTGGGAACACGAGTCATCCTCAACGGGCACGATGTGACTGAGGCGATCCGCGCGCCCGAGGTCTCCGAGGCCGCCTCGCGGGTGGCCGCCGACCCGGGCGTGCGCGAGGCGCTCGTGAGCAAGCAGCGCGGGCTCATCCGCAGTGGAGACTGGGTCGCGGAGGGACGCGATATCGGCACCATCGTGGCGCCCGACGCGGAGCTGAAGATCTTCCTGACCGCGAGCCCCGAGGAACGCGCGCGACGCCGCGCCGCCGAGCTTGGCGCGGACGAAGAGACGATTCTGGCGGAGCAGGCCCTGCGCGACGAGCGCGACTCCACGCGCGCACACAGCCCGCTGCAGGCGGCCCCCGACGCGGTGGTGCTGGATACGACCGGCCTGACGCTCGAGCAGGTTCTGGAGCGGATCGTGGGCATACTGCCCGGGTGGCCAAGGTCGCCATCCTCGGATATCCCAACGTCGGCAAGTCCTCGCTGATCAACCGCCTCTCGGGTACCCGAGAGGCGGTTGTGCACGAGCGCCCGGGTGTAACGCGCGATCGCAACGAGATCGAGTGCGAGTGGAACGGACGGCGCTTTGCGCTGATCGATACCGGCGGCGTGGACTTCCAGGATGAGGATCCCCTGTCCGGCTCGATCCGCGACCAGGCGCGGGCGGGGCTCGCCGAAGCCCAGGTCGCGGTGCTCGTCGTCGACGCGCGCGCCGGTGTCCGTCCCGGCGATGAGGAGCTCGCCGACCTGCTGCGCCGCGCCGAGGTCCCCGTGATCCTCGCGGCCAACAAGTGCGACGGCGTGCGCGACATCCCGTTGGCGGCCGAGTTTTACCGGCTCGGCCTGGGCGAGCCCTTGGCCGTGTCCGCCGCGCAGGGCCTCGGCTCGGGCGATTTGCTCGACCGGATCGTGGCGTTGCTCCCGCCAGCGCGCGAGGGAGCGGAGGATGAGTCTGCGCCCGGGGTTGTGCGCCTGGCGGTGATCGGTCGCCCCAACGTCGGCAAGTCCTCGCTCGTCAACCGCTTTCTCGGGCGCGAGCGCACGATCGTCGCCGATCTCGCGGGCACCACGCGCGACGCGATCGACACCCCCCTGCAGGTCGATGGACGGGAGCTGATCCTGATCGACACGGCCGGCATCCGCCGCCAGTCGAAGGTCGGGGACTCGGTCGAGTACTACACAACGCTTCGCTCTCGCCGCGCGGCGCAGCGCGCCGATGTGGCGCTGGTCGTGTGCGACGCGCGCGACGGCGTCACCGCGCAGGATCTGCGCATCGCCGAGCTCGCGATGAAGGCGGGCTGCGCGACCGCGCTCGTGCTGAACAAGTGGGACCTGTTCGGCGGCGAGGAGTCAGACCTCGAGCACGAACGCGCCCGGGTGGCCGCCAAGCTGCGTCTGCGCCCGCGCGTCTTGACCGCGAGCGCCTTGACGGGACGGCACGTCGCACGGCTGCTGGCGGAGGCGATCGCGCTCGGCGACCGCACGCTCGGGCGGATTCCCACGCCCGAGCTCAACCGCTTCCTCGCGCAGGCCGTGCAGGAACGCCAGCCACCCGTCGGCACTCGCCGTGGCGGGCGAGCGGGGGGAGGTGGCGGCGCGGGGCATCGCCTGAAGCTCATCTACATGACCCAGATCGAGACGCGCCCGCCGCGCTTTGCGATCCAGGTCAACTCGCGCGCGCGCGTCACCCGCGACTACGCCTACTTCATCGAGAATCGCCTGCGCGCGCGCTACGGCATGGACGGGGTGCCGCTGATCGTGGACTTCGTGGAGCGAGGGCAACGCGGTGCAGGCGAGCGGCGTCCCCGCCGCGGTGGGCCCGCCCGCGCACGTGGATAGACTCTGCCGGCTTTCCTCTCGCACGGACCTTCCTTTCGCACCGACCTTCCCATGCAACGGACCTTCCCCCTCGACGACCCCGGAGCGCAACCGCACCCATGAGCCAAGACAACGAATTCCTGTTCACCTCCGAGTCGGTCACCGAGGGGCATCCCGACAAGATTGCCGACCAGATCTCAGACGGGGTGCTCGACGCGGTGCTGCGCGAGGACCCCTATGGCCGCGTGGCCTGCGAGACGCTCGTGAACACCGGGCTGGTCGTCGTCTCCGGCGAGATCTCGACCGACACCTATGTCGACATCCAGGACATCGCCCGCTCGACGATTCAGCGCATCGGCTACGACGACGCCGGCTACGGCTTTGACTGCAACACCTGCGCGGTGATCTCGGCGATCGACAAGCAGTCTCCGGACATCGCCCAGGGCGTGAACGCGGCGTATGAGTCCCGTCACGATCCCGCCGACGAGGACGAGCTCGATGTCGCCGGCGCGGGCGATCAGGGCATGATGTTCGGCTACGCCACGCGCGACACCGAGGAGCTGATGCCGCTGCCGATCGCGCTCGCCCACAAGCTCGCCAAGCGCCTGGCGGAGGTGCGCAAGGGCGAGGTCGTTCCGTATCTGCGCCCCGACGGCAAGACGCAGGTGACCGTGCGCTACCGCGACGGGCGACCGGTGGAGATCGAAAAGGTGTTGATCTCAACCCAGCACGCCCCCGGAATCGACAGCGACAGCCTGATCAAGCCCGACCTGCTCGAGCACGTCGTCAGGCCCGTGCTGCCGGCCGACCTGTACGACGAGAAGAAGCTCGCCCGCAACTTTCTCGTCAACCCGACCGGCAAATTCGAGATCGGCGGACCGATGGGCGACTGCGGGCTGACCGGGCGCAAGATCATCGTCGACACCTACGGCGGCATGGCCCGCCACGGCGGCGGCGCGTTCTCCGGCAAGGACCCATCCAAGGTCGATCGCTCCGCCGCCTACGCCGCGCGCTGGGTCGCCAAGAACATCGTCGCCGCGGGCCTCGCCGACCGCGCCGAGGTGCAGGTCGCCTACGCGATCGGCGTCGCCCACCCCGTGTCGGTGATGGTCGAGACATTCGGCACCGAGCAGATCGGCCGGGCTCAGATCGCCAAGGCCGTCGATGAGGTCTTCGACCTGCGCCCGGGCTCCTTTCGCGAGGAGCTGCGGCTGCACCGCCCGATCTACCAGAAGACCGCCGCCTACGGACACTTCGGCCGCGAGGACCACGACTTCACGTGGGAGCGCACGGACAAGGCCGACGCGTTGCGTTCAGCTGCTGGAGTCTGACCGGCCCGGACATTAGTGTCGGGCGATGTCCGCGATCGCCCAGGTGCAACCGATGACGAGCACCCGGGCGCTGCGTGGGCCGTTTGATTACCGGCTGCCGGCGGAGCTGCGCGAGCGTGGGGTCGATGTCGGCTCGATGCTCGTGGTGCCGTTCGCGCGCCGGCAGGTGCTGGGGGTCGTGGTGGGCATGGCCGAGGGCAGCGAGATCTCCGAGGAGAAGCTGCTCGCGCCGTTGCGCGCGCTGGATGAAAGCCCGTCCGCTGCGCTCGCCCCGCCCGGCGCGAGCGCCCCGAGCGACCTCGTGGCGCTGCCCACAATGCCCACGCTGCCGGTCGAACTGGTCGAGCTCGCGCACTGGATCGCCGCCGAGTACTGCTCTACGACCGCCCGCGCGCTCACGCTGGTACTGCCCCCGGGGGCGGCACGGGCGCTCAGCGGGCGCAGGCGCGGGCAGGTGCGGGTGCGCTCGAAGCATGTGCCGGTGGGGGCTCACCGCCCCGAGCCGCCGGCGCTGACCCCTGCGCAGTCGGAGGCTTACGCGGCGCTCGCCCAAGCGCTCGACACACGCCGCTATGAGCGGCGGCTGTTGCAGGGAGTGACCGGGTCGGGCAAGACCGAGGTCTACCTGCTGGCGGCCGCCCACGCGCTCGAACAGGACCGGGGGGCGATCGTGCTGGTGCCCGAGATCGCGCTCACGCCGCAGATCGTGACCCGCTTTCGGGAGCGGTTCGGCGAGACCGTGGCGGTGCTGCACTCCAAGCTGCGTCCGGGCGAGCGCTACTCCGAATGGCGGCGGTTGCGCACCGGAGAAGCGCGCGTGTGCGTCGGGCCGCGCTCGGCCGTGTTCGCGCCGATCGAAGGACTCGGGCTGATCGTGCTCGACGAGGAGCACGAGTCCTCCTACAAGCACGAGGGCGACCCCCGCTACGACGCCCGGGCCGTCGCCGAGCAGCGGGCGCGCATCGCCGGCGCGCTGCTGTTGCTCGGCAGCGCGACTCCGCGCCCGGAGAGCGTGTATTCCGTGGCGCCGATGCAGGAGCCGTCGGGGTCACTGCCGGGGGGGCCGATGAGGGCGGAGCCGGGCGCGCGCCTGCGCCTGCCCGCGCGCGTGGATGGAGGCGCGCTCCCGCGGGTGGACGTGCTGGACATGTGCGGGCATGGCGCCGGCCTTCATCCCGAGACCGTGCGCGCGCTCGCGCACGTTCGCGAGACCGGCGGCAAGGCGATCGTGCTGCTCAACCGCCGCGGCTGGTCGAACTTCCTGTCCTGTCACTCCTGCGGGCACGTGTGGAGCTGTCCCCAGTGCGATGTGACGCTGGTGTTCCATCGGCGGGGCGGGTACATCGCCTGCCACCATTGCGGTCACCGTCAGGCGGCGCCCGAACGCTGCGAGCAGTGCGGCTCGATCTCGGTGGCCCGCCACGGCGCCGGCACCGAGCGCGTCCAGCACGACCTGACCCTCGCTCTGGACGCCGAGGAGCAACGGTTTCCCGTGCTGCGCCTGGACGCCGACACGGCGGAGGCCCAGGGTGGAGTGGCGCCGCTGCTGCGCCGCTTCCAGGACGCCCCCGCGGGCGTGCTGATCGGCACGCAGATGGTCGCCAAGGGCCACGATTTCCCGGACGTGGGGCTCGGG
>Ga0335075_10010721_pt1 | contig 13910 bp, 11 predicted proteins | sample Lox_Sample_24_FD_206723 | JGI IMG/M metagenome (GOLD analysis project Ga0335075, IMG submission 206723) | Soil microbial communities from Loxahatchee National Wildlife Refuge, Florida, United States - Lox_Sample_2.4 | ecosystem: Environmental > Terrestrial > Soil > Wetlands | place: USA...
TGACAGTGACGACCACTGGGATCGGTGCGCCGCATCGGCTTGTCCGATCCAGGCATGATGTACCACTCGGTGGCCGTGCCGGCGATCCTCTTGTGCGGGAATTCCCCGACCAGGTGGCCGGCGATGTGGCTGCCCCAGCCGAACCCCTCGACGCGAGCCGCCTCGACGGAGACGTCGTACAACTCGGCGCCGGTGACATCAGGGTGGTTGTCGAAGTAGTCGCGACCGGCCTGCCATACCCGCGGTAGGGCGTCGCGGACGGTTAGTTTGTCCGGGTCGTCGCCGAGCACGTAGGTGCGCCCGAAGTCGGCCTCCCATTCCTCGAAGATCGGGCCCAGGTCCAAGAACACGATGTCGTCGTCGACGATCACTCGATCCGGCGGGTGCTCCCGAAACGGTTGCAAGGTGTTCTCACCGGCGCGCACGATCCGCCGGTGCCAGTGCCGCGTCACGCCGAACAGCGTTGCGGCCAGGCCGTGGATCTCGTCGGACAACTGCTGCTCGCCGACGCCGGGGCGGATCAGTTCGCGCCGCTCGATCTCATCGAACAGCTGCGCAGCCTTATCCTGGGCATCAAGAAGCCTTTCCGCGCGCACGTTTTCGTCGGCGATCGGCTTGGGCATAGCACCGATGCTACGGCCCCAGCGGCGCACGCGTGTCGCTCGTGGTGGCGCCTACGACAACTTCCGGGTGGCGAAGTGGGCTTCAATCCCATTGCGCAAAGTAGGGACGCGCCGGCTTGCTTTTCTCGACGAGGATGAAAACCACCCCCCACGGGTCGACGAACCATGTCGTGCGGACTCGCGCCACATCCGCGACGCCGTCGACCAGGAAGCGAACCCCGTTGGCCTCGAGTTGCGTCCGCGTGGCGTCGATGTCCTCACAGACCAGCCCCACGTGCGTCAAGCCGAAGTCGGTGATGGCCGCGGCGCTTCGCTGATCGTTGCCGGCGATGCCGAGGTACTCGATCACCTCGAGGACCCGATCGCCGTCGTCGTCGAACCCGACGATCGCCGCCTTCATGGTGGGATCGGATACCAGCTCGCCCATGTCGTCGCGGATCGCGTCGCCCTCCATCACGTACGGCGGCGACAACACCCGCATCCCCAACACGTCCCGGTAGAACGCCACCGCCGCTTCGCAGTCGGGCACGCAAACCCCGCTATGAGCTAGTCCGGTAATCACGGTCTGACGATAGTCTCGACACTTTCCAGGGAATATGCGTATGCCGATGTCCTTGCGTTAGAGTCCATCTCGATCAGATAGGAGTCTTCGGGTGCGGGCAGGTGAAGCGCCCAGCACCCGGGCTTTGCGGGGCTGGCAACGGCGAGCCTTGGTGCGGTACCTAACCGCCAGGCCGCGGGATTTCCTGCTGGTCGCTACCCCCGGCGCGGGCAAGACAGCGTTTGCTCTGCGGATCGCCACCGAACTGCTGGCCGATCGCAGCGTCGACGCGATCACCGTGGTGGTACCCACCGAACACCTCAAGACGCAGTGGGCGCTGGCGGCGGCCGCCGACGGCATCGCGCTCGATCCCAAGTTCCGCAACACCGCCGGGCACACCTCGGCGGAGTACCACGGCATCGTCGTCACCTACGCACAAGTCGCCAGCCATCCCACCCGGCACCGGGTGCGCACCGAGAGCAGACGCACCCTGGTGATCTTCGACGAGATCCACCACGGCGGGGACGCCAAGAGCTGGGGTGACAGCATCCGCGAGGCGTTCGGCGACGCCACCCGGCGACTAGCGTTGACCGGCACACCATTTCGCAGCGACGACGCCGCGATCCCGTTCGTCCGCTACGAGCCCGACGGCAACGGCGTGCTGCGCTCCGCGGCCGATCACACCTACGGCTACGCCGACGCGCTGGCCGACGGCGTGGTGCGGCCGGTGGTGTTCCTGGCCTACTCCGGAGAGACCCGCTGGCGCGACAGCGCCGGCGAGGAGTACACCGCACGGCTTGGTGAGCCGGCCAGCATCGAGCACACCGCTCGCGCGTGGCGCACCGCCCTGGATCCGGTCGGCGAGTGGATGCCCGCGGTGATCTCCGCCGCCGACACCCGGCTGCGGCAGTTGCGCGACGGCGGTGTGCCCGACGCCGGCGGAATGATCATCGCGTCGAATCAGAAGGTGGCCCGCGCGTATGCCATTCTGCTGGAACAGATTACCGGCGAAGCACCGACCGTCGTGGTTTCCGACGACCCCGGCTCGTCAGAGCGCATCGCGAAGTATTCCGCGGGTACGAGTTGTTGGCTGGTCGCAGTGCGGATGGTCTCCGAGGGTGTCGACGTGCCGCGGCTGGCCGTTGGCGTGTACGCCACCAGCGCGTCGACCCCGCTGTACTTCGCTCAGGCGATCGGCCGCTTCGTGCGGTCCCGACAGCCGGGCGAGACCGCGAGCATCTTTCTGCCGTCGGTGCCGTCGTTGTTGCAGCTGGCGAGCGAGCTTGAGGCGCAACGCAATCACGTGCTCGGCGAGCCGCACCGCGAGACCGACGAGCTGGAAGTCGCGCAGCGCCGGCAGACCGAGCCGTCCGATACCGACAACGGGTTCATGTCGATAGGCGCCGACGCGGAACTCGACCAGGTGATTTTCGACGGCTCGTCGTTCGGCACCGCCACCCCCGCGGGCAGCGACGAAGAAGCCGACTACTTGGGTCTACCCGGCCTGTTGGACGCCAGCCAGATGCGAGAGTTGTTGCTGCGCCGCCAAGGTGAGCAGCTGAACCGTCGCAGCCGCGGCTCAGCCGCGCCCCAACCGGTCACCCGGCACGGGCAACTGCGCGACCTGCGCCGCGAACTCAACGCGTTGGTGTCGGCGGCACACCATCGAACGGGCAAGCCGCACGGGTGGATTCACAACGAGCTGCGTCGCCTGTGCGGCGGACCGCCGGTGGCCGCGGCCAGCTCCGACCAGCTCAGGGCGCGCATCCAAGCGGTACGCGGACTCACCGCATAGCGCCGAACGTGCAACCACGGCGAAAAATCGGTCAAAATTTCGCCGTCAGTACACGTTCGGCGAAATTTAGCGGATCGCCCAGATGCTCTCGGCGACCCACGGCGATGCCTGCGCCGCCACCGCCCACACTTGGTCTTCCGGCACGTCGATCAGCGGGTAGCGCTTGGTGCCTGCGGCGGTGGCCGCCACCAGGGTGGCCACCCGGGCCCGGCGTTGAAACGGCGACTGGCGCACCGTCCAGCCGATGATGCCCGCGGTGGCCAGGCAGTCGCGGCGTCGTTCCCAGCTGCCGGAGCGCATCACCAGCCAGTGGCTGTCGACCCGGTGTCCGAGGGCACCTATCCGGTCGGCGGCCAGCAACGCGCACCACGCCGTGACCGCCAACCAGGCCGTCCACAACCAAAGCGGCACACTGGAAGCCAGCGTAAACACCGCCAGCACCGCACCGATCAGCATCGGCAGCCCCAACGCACGCGTCCACCGCCGGGTTGCGGCCCGACGGCCGTGACCGCGCAGCGGCCCGGTCACCACATTCGGGTCGCCAACCAGACCGGTCAACACCGATTCGGCGGTGGAAAGCGGACACGGCGGCAGCAGCACCGACGACTCCCCTACACCATGCACACCGGTCATCACCGCATCCAGCCCGGCGCCACCGAGGATGCGCACCAGCAGCGGTTGCCGCAGCGTTCCACCGCGCAGCCTGCTCATGTCGTAGGTGTGCTCGCGCAGCCGCAACAGCCCGTGCCGCAGGTGCAGGGCGTCGGCCCGGCGCCAGAGCACCAGGTTGGCGTAGGTCAGCAGCGACCGCAGAGCTGCCAGCACCACCGAGGCGAGGATCACCACCGCCGCGATCACCGCGACGGTGGCGGCCATACCGAGCCGCTGGGCGGCGTCCAGCGCCGACTCGGCCAGCCGGGAATGCCGAAGCGGCCCAACCACTCCGCTCTGATAAATCAGGCCGGCGGCGGCTCCCATGGTCAATAGCCCGGAGAGGCTCAACGGGGCATACCGCAACCACGAAGGCTGCCAGCGGGCCAACACCGTGTTCGACACCGCCGACTCCACGGCCGGCGCATCGACCGGCTGCGACGATTCGGCCAGCAGTATGGCCCGCAGTCGCGGCACCTGATCGACCCTGACCGCGTCGAGCACGAAACCGTGCTCGGCTCTGGCTTCTTGACCGGTGCTCACGCGCAACACGGCCAGCCCCAACAGCCGGTGCAGCAGTCGCGCGTCGGTTTGTACGGAACGAATCCGATTGCGCGGCACCGAGGTTACCTTGCGATGCAACAGGCCGGCCCGCAGTTGCACCTGGCCAGATTCGGAGTCGGCCTCGATGCGGTAGCTGGTGGTGAACCAGCGCGCCGCGCCCACCGCGACGGTCCAGGCGAGCACCGCCACCGTCCAGGACTGGTTGCCGGTGGTGGACCCCAGCACCACTCCCCCGATCAGCAACGGCAGTTCACGTATTAATTCGTGCACCGGATGGACCAATAGCATCCTGGGACTTAACCGCTGCCAAGCGGTTTCGGATCGACTCGACGGCAGGGACATCAGGTGGCGTCCTCGGCGCCGATCGCGGCGATGTCGGTCAATTGCGCGACCAGATGGTCGGCGACCGCGACGTCGAGCGCGGCGATGTGCACCGCCCCCGCCGACGAGGCAGTGGTAACGGTGACGTTGGCCAGACCAAACAACCGGTCCAGCGGGCCACGGTAGGTGTCGACGGTTTGCACTCGCGAGATCGGCGCGATGCGCCGTTCCTGGACCAGCCAGCCGGTGCGGGTGTACACCGCCAGCGGGCCGAGTTCCCACCGGTGTACCCGATACCGCCACAATGGCACGACGGTCAGCGAGATCACTGCACCGAGCACAGTGAAGACGGCGAGCACAATGTGCAGCCAGAGCAGGCGCCGATCGAAGGCTATCCATACCGCCTGGCCGGCCGCCAGCACCAGCCATGGGACCAACCCCCCGATCGCCCAGCGCAGCGGCGCGCGCCGACTGGACGGATGCGCCGGATCGACCATGCCCACCAGCGCCGGGCTCGGCCCGCGGTTATCCACGCCATCGAGGATGCCACTGACCACGCGACGGACTGAACCGACACGGCGGCACCGATCATGAGTGGGTATCGTCGTCGGCGATGAGTTCCAACGGCAAATGGAGTACGGGCGACGTGCCGGACCAAAGCGGCCGCGTCGCCGTCGTCACCGGAGCCAACACGGGTCTTGGCTACCACACCGCCGAGGTGCTCGCCCAGTGCGGCGCGCACGTCGTGTTGGCGGTTCGCGATCTGGAGAAGGGCAACCTCGCGCTGGCGCGCATCGTCGCCGCAAATCCGCACGCCGACGTCACCCTGCAGGAACTCGACCTGGGCTCGCTGGACTCGGTGCGCGCCGCGGCCACGGCGTTGCGCAAGGCCTACCCGCGTATCGACCTGCTGATCAACAACGCCGGCGTGATGTGGACGCCGAAGCAGCTCACCGCCGACGGGTTCGAAATGCAGTTCGGCACCAATCATCTCGGCCACTTCGCGCTGACCGGATTGCTGCTGGACAGCCTGCTGCCGGTTCGGGGTTCGCGAGTGGTGACCGTCAGCAGCATTGGTCACCGCCTGCGCGCCGCCATCCATTTCGACGATCTGCAGTGGGAACACCGCTACGACCGGGTCGCCGCGTACGGGCAGTCGAAACTGGCCAACCTGCTGTTCACCTATGAACTGCAACGCCGGCTGGCCGCCCGGGACCAGCCGACCACCGCCGCGTTGGCGGCCCACCCCGGCAGTTCGGACACCGAGTTGACGCGCAACCTGCCCGCAATTTTCAAGCCCGCCGTCGCGGTGCTCAGCCCGCTGCTGTTTCAGAACGCGGCCGCAGGTGCCCTGCCCACGCTGCGGGCCGCCAGCGACCCGGACGCCCAGGGCGGGCAGTACTACGGCCCCGACGGTCTGGGCGAGCAGCGCGGCCACCCCAAGCTGGTGTCCTCCAGCAAGCAGTCGCATGACGAGGATTTGCAGCACCGACTGTGGAAGGTCTCCGAAGAGCTGACCGGCGTCACGTACCCGGTCTGACCGCACACTCCTGACAGCCGAGCGTGGGCTTAATGCACGTTGTTTGCCATTTCGCGTGACAAAAGCCCACATTCGCCGCAGTGGCCGATCCGAGCGGCTGGGGCTCACCGCCAGCCACGGCTCTTCTAAGATGACCGCGTGGCACGACGTCCCCGCGCAGGCGGCGAAAACCTGACGTTCGGCCCGCAGCGCTTGTTGTCGCTGCTGCGGACAACCGTCCCGCCGGTGCATCCGGCCGGGCTGCCGTTCATTTCCGCCGGGTTAGGAGTGGCCGTTCTCGGACGCCGCTACCAGTGGCTGCGTCGCGCCGGCCTGCTTGCCGCCGGTGCCTGCGCCGGCTTTTTCCGGCACCCGCCGCGCGTACCGCCCACCCGTCCCGGCGCAGTCGTTGCACCCGCCGACGGCCTGATCTGCGTCATCGACACCGCCGCCCCGCCCGCTGAGCTCGGCATGGGCAGCGCAGAGCTGCCGCGGGTGAGCATCTTTCTGTCACTCCTGGACGCTCACGTGCAGCGAGCCCCGGTGAGCGGCGAAGTGATTGCCGTGCAGCATCGGCCGGGTCGCTTCGGTTCGGCTGACCTGGCCGCGGCCAGTGATGACAACGAGCGCGTCAGCATGCGGCTACGCACCGCCGATGGGACGGACGTCGTCGCCGTCCAGATCGCCGGCCTGCTGGCGCGGCGCATTATCTGCGACGTTCACGCCGGGGACAAGCTGTCGATCGGTGACACCTACGGCCTGATCCGGTTCGGGTCGCGTCTGGACACCTACCTGCCCGCCGGAGCGGAGGTGTTGGTCAGCGTCGGCCAACGGGCGGTCGGTGGCGAAACGGTGCTGGCCGAGCTGCCATGACGGCGCCCGCGCCGCGACGATGCAGAGCGAAGCGATGAGGAGGAGCGCCGCTGATTACTAAGCCGCGCGGGAGGCGCGTGGTCAACCTGCGCATCCTGCCCAGCTCGATGAGCGTGCTGGCCATCTGCGCGGGGCTGACCTCGATCCGGTTCGCGCTGGAGGGCCAGCCCTACGTGGCGGTGGCATTGATCGCCGCCGCCGCCATCCTGGACGGACTTGACGGCCGGGTGGCCCGCATCCTGGATGCCGAGTCGCGAATGGGCGAGGAGATCGATTCGCTCGCCGATGCGGTGAACTTCGGAGTGGCGCCGGCGGTAGTGATCTACGTGTCGATGTTGAACTCGCCGGCAGGGTGGGTCGTTGTGCTGCTGTACGCGGTGTCAATCGTGTTGCGGTTGGCCAGGTTTAATGCGCTGCTCGACGACGTCAGCCAGCCGGCCTTCGCGCGGGAGTTCTTCGTCGGGATACCGGCGCCGGCCGGCGCGATCTCTGTGCTCGGCCCGCTGGCCGCCAAGTTGCAGTTCGGTGTGGGCTGGTGGACATCGCCGTGGTTCGTCTGCGCGTGGGTGGTCGCCTGCTCGATGCTGGTGGTGAGCCGGATCCCGATGCGCAAGATGCATGCCGTGTCGGTGCCGCCGAACCTGGCTGCGCTGCTGCTTGCGGTGCTGGCGATCGTCGCGGCGGCGGCCTTCCTGTTCCCCTACATCCTGATCATGGTGCTGATCGCGGCCTACCTGATGAACATTCCGTTCTCCGTCCACAGCTACCACTGGCTGGCAGCCCATCCCGAGGCATGGGGTGAGAAGCCCAAGCAGCGGCGCGCCACACGGCGCGCGATCCGCCGGGCGCAGCCCAACCGCCGGTCGATGGCGCGGCTGCGGCTGCGCCGACCCACCGGCCGGACATGACGCCCCCGCAACTCACGCTGACGGCCCGGCTGAACACCTCGGCCGTCGACTCTCGCCGCGGCGTTGTTCGGTTGCATCCTAACGCCATTGCCGCCCTTGGTATTCGAGAGTGGGACGCGGTGTCGCTGACCGGGTCGCGGACCACGACGGCGGTGGCCGGCATGGCCGGCACACAAATTCCGGTCGGCATTGTGCTGCTGGACGACGTGACGCTGTCCAACGCCGGGCTGAGCGAGGACACTGCCGTCATCGTCGTCGCCGCGACGGTCTACGGCGCGCGGTCAGTGACCTTGAGCGGCTCGGCGTTGACCAGTCAATCCATCTCCCCGCCCACCCTGCGGCAAGCCCTGCTCGGCAAGGTGTTGACCGTCGGCGATGCGGTCTCGCTGCTGCCGCGCGATCTGGGCCCGGGCACCTCGACGTCGGCTGCCGCCAGCGCGCTGGCTTCAGCGGTCGGCATCAGCTGGACATCGGAGCTGTTGACCGTCACCGGTGTCGATCCGGCCGGACCGGTGAGCGTGCAGCCGAATTCGTTGGTGACCTGGGGAACCGCTGTCCCGACCGACGACCGTGGCCCGCAAGTCGAAGCACCGCCGAAGGTGAGCGGCACGGCGCCACCGGTGACGGTCGACGACCTCAAAGGCGTTAGCACGCAGGCGGCCAAGCTGACCGAGTGGCTCAAGCTCGCACTGGACGAACCGCACCTGCTGCAGACCCTGGGCGCCGGTACCAATTTGGGGGTCCTGGTGTCGGGCCCTGCCGGTGTCGGCAAGACCACGCTGGTGCGCGCCGTCTGCGCCGGCCGAGGGTTGGTGGAGCTCGACGGCCCGGAGGTCGGCGCGCTGACCGCCGACGACCGGCTCAAGCGGGTGACATCCGCTGCGGCGGCAGTTGGCAGTGTTGACAGCGGCGGCGGAGTGCTGCTGATCGCCGACATCGATGCGCTGTTGCCCGCGACCGCCGAACCGGTGGCGACGCTGATCCTGGCCGAACTGCGTAAGGCGGTCGCGGCCGCGCGAGTCGCGCTGATCGTCACGTCGGCGGTGCCGGAGAACCTGGACCCGCGGCTGCGGGCACCGGACCTGTGCGATCGCGAGCTGGTACTGAGCCTGCCCGACGCGGCCACCCGCGCAGTCCTACTGCAAGGCTTATTGAAACCGGTCCCCACCAGCGATCTTGATTACGGCGAGATCGCCGATCGCACACCGGGTTTCGTAGTCGCAGATCTCGCCGCCCTGGTGCGTGAGTCGGCATTGCGCGCAGCCGCAAGGTCAAGCTCCGACGGCACGCCGCCGAGGCTGACCCAGGACGACCTGCTCGGTGCGCTCACCGTGATCAGGCCGCTGTCGCGTTCGGCCGCAGAGGAGGTAACGCTCGGTTCGATCACGCTCGACGACGTCGGCGACATGACCGCCACCAAGCAGGCGCTCACCGAAGCGGTGCTGTGGCCGCTGCAGCATCCCGACACTTTTGCCCGGCTCGGAGTCCAGCCGCCGCACGGGGTTCTGCTGTACGGGCCGCCGGGATGCGGCAAGACCTTCTTGGTGCGCGCACTGGCCAGCACCGGACGGCTCTCGGTGCACGCCGTCAAAGGTTCGGAGCTGATGGACAAATGGGTCGGCTCGTCGGAGAAGGCGGTACGTGAACTGTTCGCTCGCGCACGTGATTCCGCGCCGTCACTGGTATTTCTCGACGAGGTCGACGCCCTGACGCCGCGACGCGGGCAGAGCTTTGACTCCGGCGTCACCGACCGGGTGGTGGCCGCGCTGCTCACCGAACTCGACGGCATCGAGCCGCTGCGCGAAGTCGTGGTCGTCGGCGCCACCAACCGGCCAGACCTCATTGATCCCGGGCTGTTGCGTCCCGGTCGGCTGGAGAAGCTGGTGTTCGTCGAGCCACCCGACGCGCAGGGCCGCCTGGACATCTTGCGCACCGCAGGAAGGTCGGTTCCGCTGCGCGACGTCGACCTGGCCGCGCTGGCGGCCGACCTGGACGGATACAGCGCAGCCGACTGTGTAGCACTGCTGCGCGAGGCGGCACTCACCGCGATGCGACGCTCAGTCGACGCCGCCGAAATTACCGCCGCCGACATCGCCGCCGCACGCGAAACCGTCCGTCCCTCATTGGATCCCGCGCAGCTGGCCTCGCTACGGGCCTTCGCCGCGCAACGCTGACGCGGCGCTAGTCAGCCGAATCAAGCCGCAGCGAAAACAGCTGAGGGGAGATGGTGGATTCGCTGAGCAACTGCCCGATGAGTTCAGTCTGACGTTCAGCCACCTGCCACGTACTCTTATCGCCGTACCGGGCGCCCAGCTCCGATTCCACCCGTTGCACCCGTTCCCGCCACTGCGCCGGCGGATCCCAGATGTCGGCGGCGTTGCGCCACGCTTCGATCCGCAGACCGGCGCGAAGCACCAAGTCGCGCAGCGACTCGGCGGTGGGGAAGAAACTGTCCTCGGGCTGCCCTTCGGGCGACAGTTCGCGGGCCACCAGGACAAGCAGGCCGATGCGACCCGGTGGTCGCACCACCCTGCGCATTTCCCGGAGTAGCTCCACTTGCGCCTGCGTGGTGCAGAGCACACCTAAAGCCCAAGCGGCATCGAACGACTCGGCCGCGACGGGCAACGTCGACGCGTCGCCGCGGACCACCGGGAACCCGAAGAGCGCCCGCGCTGCACGGCACCCGCCGGCTTGCGGCTCAACGAGCACCGGCCGAACGTCGCGCTGCGCCGCCGCGTATGCCGCCGGCCCGCCGACCCCAGCACCACAGTCCAAGAGCGTTTCACCCGCCGAGACCCCCAGCTGGGCGATGAGCCAGTCGAGTGCCGCCGGACTTCCGCTGCCCCGGCAACCGGCCGGGATGAAATAGTCTGGACCCAGGTCCATGGCCACTCGCGCGGTCCATTCGGCCAATGTGTGGAACTCGGCGGCTGCTGGGTCGGTCACGTCACATGCTCCGCGCGGATCCGGGCGCCGACCTCGGCCTTGATCTCCGCCCCTCGGCGCGTGCCTGAAGCCGACGCCAATCCCGACACGTTAACTCCTTCAATACCGTTGATAGACAACAATGTTCTCGCTTCGGTAACTGCCGCCTCGATGCCGGCTTCGACCGGATCAGGCGCGTTGACGACATCGGCCACCAGTGCAGGATCCAGGTCGAGCCCCGGCAGGCCCTCTAGCACCGCGGCCGACACCACGTCGGTGAACACCGGGACCGCCGCCAGCACCGGGATACGCAGCCCGGCCAAGCGCGCGCTATGGATGAACTCTGCCATCGCCGAGGCAGACGAGACGTGATTGAGCACCGCCAGACCCGCGCCGGCCCGCTGCTTCTCGACCAGCCGCGCCGGCCGCACATGGGTTGGCGGCGCGGTTGGCGTTTCGGGGACGGCGGCAATCATGTCCAGCGATGCCGCCAGGGCAACCAGCCGTGGGCCGTCGAGGTCGAAAGTTTGCGTGACATCTGGACGTACGTCGTATCCGCGACCGTCGCCGGTGACGCACAGCACCGTGCGCGCGCCGGTTAAGCGGAGTCCACGCAACTCTTGCTCCAACACAATGCGATTGCGGTCGCGGCACGACAACGTGATCCACGGCGTCACGCCCCGCTCGAGCAGCAGCCGACTCATCACCGTCGGCGGAAAGTCGGGGCGGTTTTGATGTTCACCGACCAGTACCGCATCACAGCTTGGCGCCAATATGGCAGCGGTCGCGCCGATGTCCGCGGCGTCAAATGGCGTGCAGCTGAAGTCCGTGAGGATAAGCGGCGCGGTTATCGACGGTGCCTGCACGGTGGTACCGGACCAAGGCACCAGCTCGGGGAAAGCACATGGTCCTGAACGCATTTCACACTGACCGTCGGACCTGACGCCGCCGCACGGCCCGAATTGCATCCGCTTGGGACAATCGTGTTCGACCAACTTCTCACCGCCTGCCCCGGCTACTTTCGGCCCCGAACCGATCGCAGGTCAGTTACCCGAAATCGAGCGGCCGAAAACACTCTTGCAGTCAACTGCATTGTTGCGTACTACTGCATACAACGTCTACCATGACCCGAATGACAGTCACGGCAAAGACGGCGCGGTCGGTGACCGACTTCATGGACGACCCAATCAGCTTCTTCGGCCAGTCCTACACCCAGATGCACACCATCGACCGCGGCGAACTCGAAGCGCTGCAAAGACAAGCCATGGGGATCCGTTTCCAGCAGCACCGCGACAGCATCGAAATACTGCGCAAGCTGGCTGACCGCCTCGGGATCGCAGCGCTCGACCAGTTTAATGACGTTGTCCCGCTATTCTTCTCGCACACCGCCTTCAAGTCCTATCCCGCGGCACTGGTCGACAAGAAGCGGTTCGACCTGATGACCAAGTGGCTGGACAAGCTGACCAGCTACGACTTATCCGGCGTCGACACCGCAGGCTGCACCGGGATCGACGACTGGATCGACCGCCTCGACGCGCAGACTCCGCTGGAAGTCATCACCTCCAGCGGCACCACCGGCACCATCTCGATCTTGCCCAAAGACAAACGCGGCGCGAGCGATGGTATGACGCTGTGGAAGATCTGCCTGTTCCAAACCTTCGGTCGAGAACCGACCGATAAGGAGCTGAACCCGGCGGTGGACGTGGTGTGGCCGAACTTCGCTAACGGCAAGCTCGGTCATCTACGCATCGCCAACATGATCAAGCGGGGCTTTACCGGCGGTGACGAAAGCAGATTCCACGCTCTCTATCCCTTCGCGGTGGACACCGACCTGATGTTTCTGGCCTCCAAGATGCGGGCGGCGGCATCGCGCGGCGAGCTGGACCGGCTCGAGATCGATCCAGCGCTCGCCGCGCGCAAGGATGAGTTCATCGCCATGCAGGCACGTCAGCCTCAGGACATGGACACGTTCTTCACCCGCATCACTGAGCAGCTGCTCGGCAAGCGGGTGTTCATGCTCGGTACTTACCACCTGATGTACGACATCGCCAAGGCGGGTCTGCAGCGCGGTGTGCGCAATGTCTTCGCGCCGGACTCGGCGATCCTCACCGGTGGCGGGATGAAAGGCGTTGCGCTGCCACACGATTTCATGGACGTTATCAAGGGCTTCCTCGGCGTCGACCGCATCCAGGTCGGCTACGGCTTCTCCGAGTCGAGCACCTTCCACTGGGGCTGCAGCGAGGGCCGCTACCACGTGGCGCCGTGGGTCATTCCCTTCGTGCTCGATCCCGACACGAGCGAGCCACTTCCCCGCACCGGCGTGCAGACCGGCCGGGCGGCGGTCTACGACATTTTGCTGCGTGCGCACTGGGGCGGCGTCATCTCCGGCGACGAGGTCACGATCGACTGGGACCTGAAGTGTCCGTGCGGACAGGCCAGCGTTGCTTTCGAGCCCGAAATCATGCGCTACAGCGAGAAGCAGGGCATCGAAGACGACCGGATCACCTGCGCCGCAACACATGAGGTGCACAATGAGGCCGTGAACTTCATGAAGGGGCTGGATCTGTGATCGCCTACACCGTCCCGCTGTTCTTGCGGGGCGAAGTCATCACTGAGGACCTGGTCCCGTTCGACACCCGGGTCGGTGCCGCACAGTTCCAGGCACCGGACATGAGCAAGTATGTCGAGCAACTCCCGCTCAACAGCCCGGCAGAAATGAGCGACCTCTACGAGTTGAGCTTCGACGAGATCCTCGACGTGCTCGAAGCGCTCGGCGAAGCACTGGACTTCGACACCAATGCGCACCTGCAAGAGGCCTATGAAGCATCGCTGATGGCCAATGTACTGCCACCGCAAATGACGCAGAACAGCTATCGCATTCTGCAGCCGCTGTTTTCCCGAGACAACGTGACCGAAATCGCCGATACCCAAGTTGGCCTGAACTACCTCAACGGATGGGTCCCGCACACATTGCACGACGGCCGCGAACTCCGCGTGCGCGCCTTCGGCTCCCGAGTGCTGCATATCCCGGCCGGCAACGGCGGACTGGTCTCGGCAGTGACCATCCTGCGGTCGGTGATCACCCGATCGAACGCGATCATCAAAGCCCCGTCCAACGATCCGCTGACCGCGGTCGCCATTGCCCGCACGCTGGCTGATGTCGCACCCAACCATCCGATCACCAAGCATC
>Ga0335075_10010722_pt1 | contig 13909 bp, 8 predicted proteins | sample Lox_Sample_24_FD_206723 | JGI IMG/M metagenome (GOLD analysis project Ga0335075, IMG submission 206723) | Soil microbial communities from Loxahatchee National Wildlife Refuge, Florida, United States - Lox_Sample_2.4 | ecosystem: Environmental > Terrestrial > Soil > Wetlands | place: USA: Florida...
CAACTGCTCGCGGTGAACCTTGACGATTCCGCAACTGAGGAAGGCTTGAGCTCGCTGGTCAAGCTTCGCGATCTTTCCCTTACCGTCTTGCGCGGGGATCAGGACATTGCGGCCATCTACAACCTTACTTACCGGTACATATTCGATCGTCATCGCGATCTTCCGCTGCCCGTTTCTTTTTTGATCGATGAAAAAGGGCAAATCGTTAAGGTTTACCAAGGTTCGATCAATGGTGAACACCTCGAGCAAGACTTTCGCCGCATTCCGCGAAACGACGCTGAACGATTGAAAGTGGGCCTGCCATTTTCCGGCGTTGCCGGGACCTTCGAGTTCGGAAGAAATTATCTTTCTTACGGTTCAATCTTTTTCCAGCGCGGATATTTCGATCAATCGGCAGCTTCGTTTCAGGCTGCGCTGCGCGACGATCCGGCGAGTGCGGAGGCTGCGTACGGCTTGGGGAGCGCATACCTGAAACTGAAAAAGACCGTCGAAGCCCGGGAAAGTTTCGAGCGCGCCACACGCCTCCAGGCAAGTTACCCGGACACTCTGGCGAATGCCTGGAACAATCTCGGGCTTCTTGCCGCACAAGAAAGCCGCACCGATGAAGCTGTGCGCGACTTTCAACGGGCCGTCCAACTCAGCCCCGATCATCTTGTCGCGCTCAACAACCTGGGCAACATTTATCGGGCACAAAAAAACTTGGAAGCAGCGCAAAAAGTCTTTCAGCACGCCCTCGAAGTCGGCCCGAACGATCCTGAAGCGAACTATGGCTTTGGAATGGTTTTTGCGCAGGCGGATGACACCGCGAGCGCGGAGGAATATCTGCAAAGGGCATTGCAGTTTCGTCCCGACTACCCGGAAGCTCTGAACAATCTCGGTATCCTTTATCTGCGAACCGGACGCATCGATCAAGCCATCGCCCGTTTCGAAGAGTGTATCCGGGTCGCTCCGTCCTTCGATCAATCTTATTTAAATCTGGCTCGCGTTTACATGGTGCAAGATGCTCCGGGAAAAGCTAGAAGCCTCCTGCTGGAACTTCTCAAACAGCATCCGGATCACGCACAGGCGCAGCAAATGTTGGAACAACTTTTTCGATAGCACCACACGCCACCAGAAGCATCGCAGCAATCGTAACTTACCGGGCGGAACTGGGTGTGCCGCGCTTTCAGGTCAATCGTTTTCAAGTCAATCAAGCGGCGCGCAAAGTGTATACACTATTCTGTTCGATGCATTGGCAATCTGACACTCGACTGAGGAATTTGACAAGCTGTCTCAGAATCGGCGCCTGCTTCCTGGCGATTACATCGGTTACGCCGCTGATTCTTCATGCGCAGTCGCCTCAGGAAACTCCGGCGAGCAATCTGTCGCAGGCAAAAAATGCATCGATACAAGGCTACGTCCGCGACTTCGAAAAACGCCCCATCGCCGGGGCCACGGTTTTCTTACAAGCAAAAGGAGATCCCAGCCAAAAGCTGGTTACGCCGACCGATTCGACGGGAGCTTACCATTTCTCCTCGCTTCTTCCTGGCGAGTATGTTCTGCGAGCCGAGATGCAAGGCTACAACTCTGTCACTCCAAATGCTGTGGCGCTGGGAGCGAACCAGTCTAAAACCATCGATCTGGTTTTCGAGCCAGCCAGAACGTTCGTGAAGCAAGGCTCCTCTGCCTCCAGGCCTGAGTTTTTTGACGAACCTCATTTCACCGTCGCAGGCGTGGTCGATACCACGAACCTGGGCGGCCATGGCTCGGATGCGGTCGTCCGCAACCGCGACGCGCTGGCTCGCGATACTGCATCCTTGCGCGCTCCGGCCCGCGATCCCGCATTGGATTCTGCAATCGCAACCGAGGAAGGTGCCCTGCGCGAACAACTGGAACGGCAACCGGAAAGCTTTGCCGCCAATTCACGGCTGGGAAAATTGCTCACTGAACAAGGAGAATTCGCCGAAGCGATCCTCTACCTCGAGCGCGCATCCAAAGAGAATCCCACCGATAACGACAATGCCTTCGAGCTCGCTTTGGCGTACACGGGCAGTGGCGAGTACACACGCGCGCGAGCCATCATCCTCCCGCTCCTGGCCGCGCAGGAAAAATCCCATCGGGAAAAAGCCGGCGATCATCACTTGCTGGCGGAAGTGGACGAGAAGCTGAATCAGCCTCTCGAAGCTTCACAGCAATACCAGCGCGCCGCTGAACTGGAGCCAAGCGAGCCGAATATTTTTGACTGGGGCTCCGAGATGCTGCTTCATCATGCGCCCGAGCCTGCCATCGAAATCTTCGCCCAGGGCCGTCGTTTGTTCCCGCACTCCGTGAGAATGCTAACGGCGCTCGGAGCGGCTTGGTACGCGCACGGTTCTTATAGCGAAGCCGCTCGCTATCTTTGCGAGGCCGCTGACTTGAATCCCGACGATCCCGCTCCATATTTGTTTATGGGAAAGATGCTGTCTGTAGAGGCGAATGAGCCAGTTGGAATTGCGGACAGGCTCGCACGCTTTGGCCGGCTCCATCCCGAGAATGCGATGGCCAACTACTATTACGCTCTCAGTCTTTGGAAGCGCGGCAGCCCCCCCACCGTTGATGCAATAGCCCAAGCGAAATCGCTGCTACAAGCGGCGGTGCAACTCGATCCCACGCTCGGCCTCGCATACCTGCAACTGGGCATTGTGTACGCCGAGGAAAATGATTTCAGCGATGCCATTGCGGCCTACCATCATGCAATCGAGGCCGCACCCACCCTTGAACAGCCGCACTATCGGCTCGCCCAGGCCTACCGCCGCGTCGGAGACGCTGAGCAGGCGAAATCGGAACTGCTGGAGTACGAAAAAATCTCGAAAGAGAACACTGACGCCATCGAACGGCAGCGGCGCGAAATCAAGCAATTCGTCTATCAAATGCGGGACCAGGCCCCCCCGCAGCGACCGAAATAATTAAGCGGCATCCCCTTCGAACCGTCCTCATACGCTCACTCAGTTTTCGGCGTGGGTGCAGTCATCAGGCTGATGAACATCCGGTAAAACCTTTCTAAATCCAAATCTATTTCAACTTCGACCGGCTGTCCGGCGAACTTTGGTTTGTTCCCTTCATTCCAGCTCAAAGTGTTTCCGTATCCCGCACCGTGGTCGATGTCGATATCCATGTAGAGAGTTTCCCGTTTGGTAATAAGTGTGGGATCGATCCACGCCTCGGCCGCCAACTCATCCCACATGATGTCCGCGCCTGGGGAGTACATGGCAAACTTCGCCACGTACCGAGCAAGTGCAGTCCCGCTCGCCGCGATTTCCTTCATCATTGCCGGCGTGACATGCGTCTTGATCGAGATATCGGTCGGAGTGCACACAATTTTCTTCCACGGTGCATGCAACACAACGTGTGCCGCCTCGGGATCGAACCAGAAATTAAATTCGTGCCTCGGATTGTTGGCAAACTCCGGATTGCCGGTGTGCGGGTCGAGGCTTCCTCCCATAAAAACCAACTCCTCCGCCAGTTCGGGGAAGTGCGGATCGATCGACATGGCGAGCGCCAGATTCGTCATCGGCCCACCTTCGTAAATCGTCACCTCATGCGGATACTTATGCACCATGCGAATTAAAAAATGTGCCGCATCTTCGTCGCTGGGTTTGGTCGTGGGCTGGCCTTCGGGCAGCATCGGAACCACAAAGGGCTCGTGCCACCAGCGGTCATCCCACGCGCCCGCGTAGGCCACATTCCCGTAACGCTCCTGCCATAATTGAGTCTCGTTCCGCCGCCGCACCAATGGAAAAACCGCTCCTGGCACTACAGGAATATCGGTGCGCCCAATAATTTCCAGGAGGCGTAGCGTGTGCGCCACCTCTTCATCCCGCCACTGATCTCCACTCACCACGGTGATTCCCAGCACTTCCACCTGCGGAGACTGGATCATTACCAGCAGCGTTTGCAGATTGCTGCCTCCGGGCCCGGAACAATCTTCGTTGATAATTACTTTGCGCCGCTGCACCGCCGATGCGTGCGCGCGCCCGAGTATGGCGACCAGCAAAAACATCCAGGCCAAATTGCGCACGTAGCTTTTCATGATTTCTCTGGCGGATTGCTCAGGCAAAGTAAAGGGCAGACCGAGTCGAACCCAATCTGCCCGCAGAAACGAAGGTTCAACTCGCCCTAAAAATTAAGTCGCAAGGCAAACTGAACCAGCCGCGGGTTATTTACGGTGTTGTTCACGACCCCGAAGCTGGAGGGAGTGTTGATGTCCTGCTCTCCCGTATCGCCGTAACCGTTCAAATAGAACTGGGCGTGATTGAACAGATTGAAGAACTCAGCCCGGAACTGCAGAACCATCGCCTCGCGCAGAGGGAAGTCCTTGAACACGGAGAAATCGGTATTCACGAAACGAGGCCCATAGACGGGAGCACGTGGCGCGGTCCCAAGTTCGCCTGCCGGAGCTTGCTGGAATGCGCATGGATTGAACCAGTACTGCAGCGTGTGAATCTGGGCCGGACAGTTCGTGCTGCCGCCTTCCGGGCCTGCCTTGTTCGGATCGCCGACTTCGTTCGGACGCTGGAAAGTGTTTCCGTTATACGAGAAGTACACTCCCGATTCATCGGCACTATCGACCACGAAGAGCGGGAAGCCCGAGGTTGCTCGTTCGATTACATTCACCTGCCAATGTCCAAGGATGGCGTCGGCGCCCTTGCTCCAATTGCCGCCATATTTCTTGCCCGTGCCGAATGGAAGTTGATACAGGACACTGGCAGTGAAGCTGTCATTAAGATTCAGCTGGGACAATCCCCAGTCCAGTTTTGCCGATCCCGGCAATGGATAATACAGCGCCCCAGGATTGGTCCCCAGCCCGTCCGTTAGCCCAGAATCGAAATTGCGCGAATAGGTATAGCCGATCAGAGCGTAGAGTCCATGCCGCGTGCTCTTGGTTTCAGCCTTGACTTGGAGAGAATCGTAACGCGCCGCACCCACGCTGTTGTTCGTGTCCACGCTTTGGAAAGGCGCGGCGTACGGAAACGACGGGAAGCCGCAACCGACTGTGTAGCCCGGAACCACACCGCACGCGCTGGGCGAGGAAATGTTCTCGTTGAGCTGGCTTACCAGCACATGCGCGCTTCGCGATCCGCCATACCCTATCGTCAGCACCACATTGCCCGGAATCTGGCGCTCAACATTCAAATTGAATTGCTGAATGACCCCTTGCTTGAAGTTGCGGTTTTCCGATTGGATTGTTCCCGTATAAACCTGGGGATTTACGGGCGAGTTATAAACCGCTCCCGCGCCGCCGTCCACGGAAATGCTGGAAGCCGTTCCAACCGGCAGCAGAAAACCATCCGTCAGAGAGCCGAAGGCACTCCCGTAGGCCAGGCAGAAGGTGCAGGGATCGACTTCCGCATAGTACGGAGGATTCTGCCAGAGTCCCTGCCCACCTTGATTCCACGCCGAATCATGCACGATGCCGTAGCCTCCACGGATCGCGGTTTTCTCGCTCCCCATGGGCTTCCATGCGAATCCGATTCGCGGCTCTAATGCGGTTTTGTCGAACTGGATGCCGACCCGTCCATCGGTCGGAACGCAAATCGTACAACCGCCGATTCCAGGACTGTTTTTCGGGACGTACCATTGAAGGGTCGCAACGTCAAAGTTCGCCTGGCGGTTCGCTTCCTCTGTCTCCGGAGTAGCCAGAGCCCAGGCGAAACCAAGATTCAAGGTCAGATTGCTGGTGACCCGCCAGTTGTCCTGCACGAAGGGGCGAAACAGTTTCCACCGGCGTCCCGTGGTCGCTCCCAGAAAGGTTTGATCGTGCGCCGCGAAAACTCCCATGCCGCCGAGAAGCAGGTCGGAAATATCGTCCCCAGTTTGAACTCCGGTCTCAACCGCAAAGCCGTCCTGGAACGCATTGTTTCTTACGTTCATTTCCTCGGCGCGGAACGTAAGTCCGGCCCGGATCTCATGCTTGCCGCGAATGAAGTCGAGCGTGTCCGAGAGCGAGTACACATTCGTTCCGCCTTGATACGGAGCGTATCCGCGATCCCCGACTGAGAAGTATGCCGACATATCGAACGAAGTCATGCCGCAGCTTTCACACTCTTGCGGTGCCTGGTTCAGGCTGGCCGGATAGCCCGTGGCGTAATCGCATTGGCTTGCCAGGTCCGCGCCCGGAATGCCGAGCAGCGCCGCTTCGCAGCTGCCGGTGCCATACGAGAGAATGTGGTTGAAAATCCGGTTGAATCCGAAGGTGGCTTGATTGATCAGATTCGGCGAGAAGACGTGAGTTTCGGTCACAACCGCGTTGCGCCCGTGATTTTCAATGTGTTGGTTGCTGCCAAAAGCATTGGCTTCCGACCACGTCGGCGAGCCGCCGGGGACATAGTTTGTGGCCTGATCGTAGCTGAAGCGGGCGAAGATGGAATCCTTGTTGGAAAAATTGTGATCGATGCGGGCATCCCAGGTGCCTTCGTTGAGCTTCCTCACGGGCTGGTTTTCGTAGTTGAAGCCGCCTGCGGGGTTCGCGTTGGGCGTTGGATAAAGCTTAACGACCTGGGCTCCAATCGGATTAATCAAGGCTGCGGGAATCGTGGCGCAGGCCGCTCCGGGTGTTTGTGATCCGTCGGAGAGAACCGGTTCCGGGGTGTTTGTACCCGGTACGCACTGAAATGCAGCCCCGCCCGCGTAGGGGTTCGTGGGAGTAATGCCGAGAGGATCCGTGCTGAAGTCATAGTCTCCAGCGGCATCAAAAGGGGTTGTCATTCCGGGGGTGGGTACGAAGCCGGTGAATGGATTCCCCTCCCGCTGCATCTTCGCCTGGTAGTCGATAAAGAAAAACGTCTTGTCCTTCTGGATCGGGCCACCCAGCGAACCCCCAAACTGGTTCAGATTGAATTTCTGCGGAGAGGTGAAGAAGTATCGAGTCGCGTCGAGCGATGTATTGCGGAAGAACTCAAACAAAGATCCGTGAAACTGGTTCGATCCCGACTTTGTTGTCACCAGCACCGTCGGCCCGGCGCGCTCTCCATACTCGGCCGAATAGTTGTAGGTCAGAACCTTGAATTCCTGGATATCGTCAATGTCCGAGAAAATGGCGATGCCGCCTTCGTCGAGCTGATTGTTATCGTTGCCATCGAGCAACCAGTCGGTTTCTTGTTCACGCGAGCCGCCCACCGAAAGCGAAAACGATCCGCGCGTGGCCGCCTCGCTGCTGGCGGCGCTGGTGAAAAAACTGATTGGACTGGTCGAGGTAGTTGTGCCCGGAGTTAGTGTTGCCAGTTGCGTGAAGTTGCGGCCATTCAAAGGAAGGTCGGCGACCTGTTCCGAGGTGATGACCTGGCCTAGTGTCGGGTTCGCGGTTTCAACCGCCACTTCCGTTGCGCTGACCTCGACGGTAGACGAAACCGAAGCCGGAACCAGGGTAAAATCCACTTCTCGCTGCTCATCCACTTGCAGCCGGATGTCCTTCTGTTCAGACGCGGCAAAGCCCGGCGCCTCCACTCGAATCCTGTAAAAAGCGACTGGCAGCAGCGGAATTAGATAGTGGCCGGAATCGTCCGTCTTAACCTCGCGCACTAGACCCGTGCCTTGCGAAGTCGCGGTTACGGTTGCCCCAGCGACCACCGCGCCGCCTTTATCGGAGACGGTTCCGGAAAAACTGCCGTTTGCCTGACCATACAAAGCTGGGCAAACCAGGAATGCAACCGAACAGACAATCAGCAATGCCTTCTTATTCAGCATCAATGCCCCTATTCTCGGCGGCTGCAAGCCGAATGACGAACCCACACGTTCCGTACTTCATTCTGGGAGGTTGGGACTGTAGAACGGCCTTATAAATCGGCGCTCATTCCGAAGTCAAGAGTATTCGGATGTAGAAAAATATTAGCGCCGGACATCGTTTCTTATTTGCACAGGTATCGAGGCGAAAGCTGGAACTCTTGTCGATAAACTCTCACTTCTTTGGAAGCGACGGGGCGTCGAATCGGGGGCCCTGAATCTAACTCACCAGACTTTTCCACTCTTTATCGAAGCGCTGCCGGTCATAAAACGATTTTTGCGTTCCCACACTCGTCGTCGAAAGTCCGGCATACAGATTCGCCCGGCGTATAGCCTCCAACTCCGGATATCCCTCGGCAAGAAATACGGAGAAACTTCCAATGAACGCGTCTCCCGCGCCGCTGCTGTCGACGCTCTTCATCGGAAATGGAGGCACATGTTCGCATCCTTCGTGGCCCGAAACCAGTGAACCGTTCGCTCCTAATGTAATAATCACCCTGCGAATGCCGCCTTCCACCAGCTGTTGTCCGCATTTCTTAGCGTCTTCGACATTTCGAACCGCAACCCCGCTCACAACTTCGGCCTCGCTCTCGTTCGGAATGAAGTAATCGAGGTCTGCCAGCGCGCTCATCTCCACTGCTTGTCCGGGAGCTGGATTCAAAATGCAGCGAATTCCATGGCTGCGCGCGAACGCGAGAGTGTAGTAAACCGTTTCCAGCGGAATCTCGAATTGCAGCACAATGCAGTCGGCGGCTTTCAATGTCTCCGCGGCGGCATCTACGTCGGCGGGTTTTAACGCGTCATTCGCGCCCTTCACCACCAGAATGCGGTTCTGTCCATTCGGTTCGACAAAAATCGGCGCAACCCCGCTCGACATTCCTTCAACCTGCTTCACATGCGTGGTGTCGATTCCAAGCTTCGTGAAATTGTCGATGGTTGCGGGACCAAATAAATCCGACCCTACCCGCGCCACCATAAACACATCTGCGCCGCACAGTCTGGCCGCGACCGCCTGATTCGCGCCTTTCCCGCCGAATCCAAGATCAAATTTTTGCCCAAAGATTGTTTCCCCCGGCTTGGGAAAACGGTCGGTAAAAGTTGTGAGATCGATGTTGGCGCTTCCTACCACGGCTATACGAGGACGTCTGCCCATAATTTTTAGAACAATCTTAAGAACGCCGAGTCTATTTGCCGCCCCTCAACCGTGTCAACGAATCCGTGTGGAGCGGGCGCTCCTGGCCGCGTTGCGTTCAGCGCCAGGCTCGTCGGGAAACTAACGAGCCCAGACTCCAAAATCTCCCCGACGCTACTCAGTGCCCTCAAATCAATCCGCTCGCAAACTTCTGCTATAGTTGCCTTCCTCGGAGGTCGCGATCTCATGCCTCGAATCGTGCGCTGCGCCCTGATTCAAGCCGGCAACGCCCTCGCCACGGACCGTCCCCTCGCCCAGATCAGAAAGGCGATGATCGACAAGCACCTGAAGTTGATTGAACAGGCCGCGAAAAAGAAAGCCCAGATTCTATGCCTGCAGGAACTTTTCTACGGACCCTATTTCTGCGCCGAGCAGAATGCACGCTGGTACGAACTCACGGAGCGCGTGCCCGAAGGCCCGACCGTGCGCCTGATGCAGAAAGTCGCCGCCAAACATCGCATGGTTATCGTGGTCCCGGTCTACGAAGAACAAATGCCCGGGGTCTATTTCAACACCGCCGCGGTCATCGACTCCGACGGAAGATACCTGGGCAAATATCGGAAGCATCATCTTCCACATTGCCATCCCGGATTTTGGGAAAAGTTTTACTTCACCCCCGGCGATGGCGGATATCCGGTCTTTGAAACAAAATATGCCCGGGTCGGAGTTTACATTTGCTACGACCGTCACTTTCCGGAAGGAGCTCGCATTCTCGGTCTAAACGGCGCGGAGATTGTGTTCAATCCTTCCGCGACTGTGGCCGGCCTCTCCGAATATCTTTGGGAACTCGAACAACCCGCCCATGCCGTCGCCAACGGATATTTCGTCGGTGCTATCAATCGAGTGGGCGTCGAGAAACCGTGGAGCATTGGAGAGTTTTACGGCAAAAGCTATTTCTGCAATCCTCGCGGCAAAATCATCGCGCAAGCCAGCCGCGATAAAGATGAAGTCGTCGTCGCCGATCTCGATCTGGAGATGATTGCCGAGGTCCGCAAGGTCTGGCAGTTCTATCGCGACCGCCGTCCCGAAAGCTACGGTCCGCTGACCGCGCAGACGGGCATAGCCGCAGCGGCGGATTGATCGCCTCCAAAAGAATGCCGACCCGCATCGAATCCAGCCCGCTCTATAACGCAGACCTGGCTCCCGCATCGCCCGAACGCCGCCATTGGGGCACGTACAACTTCGCGGCGCTCTGGATTTCCATGTCGGTGAACATTCTCACCTACATGCTCGCGGCCAGCCTGATTCAAGGTGGAATGAATTGGAAGCAGGCGGTGATGACAATTTTTGTCGGTAACGTCATCGTGCTGGTTCCGATGCTGCTGAATTCTCATCCCGGCGCCAAGTATGGAGTGCCCTTTCCCGTGCTGGCGCGCGCTTCCTTCGGCGTTCTCGGCGCGAACATCGCCGCTGTGCTGCGGGCCCTGGTGGCCTGCGGCTGGTTCGGCATTCAAACCTGGATTGGCGGCGAAGCCATCAGCACGTTATTGGCGACGCTGTCCCGAATGGAAAACCTTCCCCTACGCTACGGCCACATGCTTTCTTATCTTCTGGCTGATGAACCTTGCCGTTATTCTCCTCGGCATCGAATACATTCGGATTCTTCAGGGCATCAGCGCGCCCATATTGCTCGGCGTCGGATTGCTGCTCTTGGGATGGGCTTATCGCAATGCGGGCGGATTCGGTCCCATGCTGGCCGCTCCCTCGCGCTTTAGAAACTTTCCCGATTTCCTGAAGTTTCTGGTTCCGGCACTGAACGGCACCGTCGGCTTCTGGGCGACCGTTTCTCTCAACATTCCTGACTTCACCCGCTTCGCACGCAACCAGCGCGAACAGATCATCGGCCAGGCCCTGGCGCTGCCCACAACTATGACGCTTTACGCTTTCATTGGCATCGCCGTGACTTCGGCCACGGTCGTAATCTATGGCACCGCAATTTCCGATCCCGTGCAACTCCTCAGCCGTTTTCACTCGCCGGTCGCCGTGGTGATCTCGCTGGTCGCGATTCTGCTGGCCACGCTGAACGTCAACATCGGGGCGAATGTGGTTTCGCCGGCCAACGATTTTTCGAACCTCTGGCCGCGCCGAATCAGTTTTCGTACCGGCGGTGTCATCACCTGCCTGATGGGCATCGCACTGATGCCGTGGAAACTGCTCGCCGACTACAACACCTTCATCCTCGGCTGGCTGGGCGGATACGCGGCATTTCTCGGCCCGGTTGCGGGCATTATGATCTGCGATTACTTCGTGATTCGAAGATGCTTTCTACAACTCGACGACCTATATCTTCGCGGCGGAATCTATGAGTACTGGCGCGGATTTAACTGGCGCGCCGTGTTTGCACTCGCCCTGGGAGCGGGAACCGCTCTGATCGGCCTCGCAGTGCCCTCGCTGCGCTTCCTTTACGACTACTCGTGGTTCGTCGGCTTCGCCGTATCATTTCTCGCGTACTACGCGACCATGAAATTTCAGAGCGCAGAATCGCTCTCGCCTGCGTCTTTGTCGTGAAAATAGTTGGCTGTCTTTGTGCTGACGGGCTTGAGTTTGGGCAAAATCCTGATCAAAAAAAATACGGATCAAATTCGCTTAATTCCCTGAAATCAACGGTTTGCGGAATCTCGATCCAGTTTGATCCGGCTAAAATATAGATTGCAAAGATTTTACCCGCAAAATATTCGATTGGTTGCACTTAGCGCTGCCCATTTTGTTGTCAAACAGCGAGTAAAGATTTGGATTGATTGTCGGCTAAAAGAGACGCGAGACGCAAGGTCACATGTCACAACATTGCTGTGGATATCTAGGCTGAAGCTTACAGAGTCCAACTCCTTAGGTGCGAAATCGCAGACGGTGGTTGGCAGCAGCCTTTATCTGAGGGTCTCCAAAAACTCCGGCAAAATCTCTCGCCGGTAAACTTCCAGCGATTCTTCTTCATCTCCACACATTAGATAGAGATTGAATTGAGTCACGCCTACGCTGGCCAGCTTTCGCAACTTTTCCTTGTGCGCTTCCACGGGACCGACAATGCAGAAGCGGTCCACCACTTCGTTGGAAACAAAATCGGCGTTATCGCTTTTGACCTCGCAGTGATGCAGATAGTCGTAACCTCCCCGTTCCTGCACGTACGAAGTAAGAGCAGGTGGTAAATCCTCGGGCTTATACTGCCGGATCAAATCCATCACATGATTCGAAACCAGCGCAGGAAACCAGCGCACCCGTTCCCGCGCTTGTTCCAGATCGCCGGAAACCCAAACCGGAGCAGCCGACATCACTTCGATCTTGCCGGCATCGCGTCCCGCCGCTCGCGCGCCGTCTTTCACAAATCCCATGCACCACGAAATCAAGTCCGGGTCGGCAAATTGCAAAATGATTCCATCCGCTACGCGCCCCGCCATGTGCAACACCTTGGGCCCGTATCCTGCGATCCACACTCTGGGAGGAATTTTTGCCCATGTCAGTCGCGTGGGCTGGCCTTCGTATTCAATCTCGCGTCCGGCCGTCAGTTCGCGAAAGACCTTCACGGCAGTTTCCAACTGCGACCAGCTCACCGGCTTTTTCCCCAGCACCCGGCGCGAGCTGTCGCCACGCCCAATGCCCAGTTCCATCCTGCCTTCGGAAATTAAATTCAGCGTGGCGAACAGACTCGAGGTCACAGTCAAATCCCGCACTGCCGGATTGGTCACCAGCGTCCCTAGCCGAAGCCTTTGCGTATTCGAGGCCATCAAGGTGAGAAGCGGATACGGATCGAGCCACAAAACGTGCGAATCGAAGAGCCATCCGTATTGAAAACCGCCGGCTTCGGCTTGCCGCGCCAGGCCGACAATGCGCTCAATCGAGATGTCCGGTTTCAAGGTAATGCCAAATTGCATAGGCTCTCCTTGCGTGACTGATGCAACTTCGGGGGGATGAAGTGCGGCAGTTTAGCATAGAATTCCATTTTCATCTCAGGCCGGAGTGAGGCAGCGATGGGCTTCGACACGATAGTTGCGGACGGAACCGTGGTCACGGCGACCGATACTTATAAGGCTGACGTTGCCATCGCAGACGGAAAAATCTCGACCATCGGAAAAGATCTCCCGCGGCAAAATGCCGGAAAAGTAATCGACGCCACAGGAAAATATGTTTTCCCCGGCGGCATCGACGTGCACACGCACCTCGATATGCCGTTCGGAGGCACCACCAGCGCCGACGATTTTGAAACCGGCACGCGCGCCGCAGCGTTCGGTGGAACCACTACACTGATTGATTTCGCCATCCAGTACAAGGGCCAGCCGCTCAGAAAAGCCTTCGACACATGGATGGAGAAGGCTTCCAACAAAGCGGTTTGCGACTATGCCTTTCATTGCATCGTCACCGATATTAGCGGCGGGCAGCTTCAACAGATGAATTCTCTTGTCGGGGAAGGGGTTACCAGCTTCAAACTTTTCATGGCGTATCCCGGTGTTTTTATGCTCGATGACGCCAGTATTTTTCGGGCGCTTCAGACCACCGCGCAAAACGGGGCCCTCATCTGCATGCACGCCGAGAACGGGAGTGCGATTGACGTGATCGTGCAGCAGGCTCTGGCCGAGGGAAAGACGGCGCCAAAGTATCACGCGCTCACGCGCCCCACCACTGCGGAAGCCGAAGCGGTGTCCCGCGCGATTGCGTTGGCAGAGATGGCAGGAGCGCCCATCTACATTGTGCATCTCAGTTGCAACGAGGCGCTGGAGAAAGTTCGCGAAGCTCGCGACCGTGGGCTGCCCGTTTATGCGGAAACCTGTCCGCAGTATTTATATCTTTCCATTGAAAACTTCGACGTTCCCGATTTCGAGGGAGCGAAATATGTTTTCACGCCACCGCTGCGCGAGAAATGGCATCAGGAAAAACTTTGGAACGGCCTCAAGCAGGATCATCTGCAAGTGGTTTCCACCGATCACTGTCCGTTCTGCTTCAAGGAACAGAAAGAACTGGGGCGCGGCGATTTCACCAAAATTCCGAACG
>Ga0335075_10010723_pt1 | contig 13909 bp, 17 predicted proteins | sample Lox_Sample_24_FD_206723 | JGI IMG/M metagenome (GOLD analysis project Ga0335075, IMG submission 206723) | Soil microbial communities from Loxahatchee National Wildlife Refuge, Florida, United States - Lox_Sample_2.4 | ecosystem: Environmental > Terrestrial > Soil > Wetlands | place: USA...
GGCTGAAACTCGTATCTGTAGGCGCGAAGGGGCTGGGGGAGTGCAACTAGCATTATGCCCCAAGTGAGAACCAATCTCGGCTTTAGGATTGGCCCGAGGACCATGGCTCGCTATCAATCCGTGCACAACCCCCGTGCATCTCACCTTCAAAAAAATAGCTGATCGACATCGATTTTCTTTACCGTAATTTAGTGCTTACCATGCTTTTGAGCGGAACAGAGGATGCGCAGCGTATGTGCACAACGCTTTTAATTTATAGCCTGGTCTCCATATACTAAATGTAAGCTCTAAATAGGCTAAACCTTCGTGTCTCTCATATTTCGTCTGGGATATTCCATCTCATTTCAACTTTCCTTCTATTCCTATCTTTTGTTCCGCAGCTGCTCATGAAAGCTCCAACTATGAGACACATATTCCAATCGTCGAGAGCGGCATTTGCTGCTCTCTTTGCTCTTACTACTGTACTACCAGCCTGCTCTGCCACAGCCGTATGTTACTACCCAAATGGCAATATCGCACCTACATACCAGCCATGCAACCAAACCTCAGACGGCAGTCCCAGCGCCTGCTGTGAGCTCTCCTCAAGCGCGTGCTCCCTGACCGGATACTGCTACGGCAACGCAGGCGTCATGTACCGCGGAGGCTGCACAGATTCAACCTTCAATGCAGTAGAATGTCCACAGCAATGCAAAGATGTCAATACCGGCGCTTTTAGCAACATTAATCTCTGCCCTGGTTCGAACGGGAATACCTTTTTCACTTGCTCTGGGAGCGGTGAGTTCACGATAGATATGTGCAAGACGAACTTCACTTTCAACGCCGGCACGCCTTTCACACCGTCCTCCACCGCCAGCCAAGGCACCACAACCATCACGACGACCGCGACACCGTCTGCATCATCTAATACCAGCGCCGCGTCGTCAAGCTCAACAGCTCAAGCAACCTGCTCCGACCCCGCCCTCACCGTCGGACTAGCAGTCGGGCTTCCCTTCGGCCTCCTCTCCGCGTTCCTCGCCGCCGTCATCTTCTGGCAACACCGGAAATACACTTCCACAACGCAACCCGCACCATTAGGACCGTCAATACCTAGCCAAGGATATCCCGCATCGTTGTATACAGCCGTCACACCCGGGACAATGCATAACACAGAGATGAGCATGAGCACGCAGCAGTATCCGGTGTACTACCCCCCGCAGCAGCAGCAGCAGCAAGAGTGGAAAAACCAGCCAGAGGCGCTGCCAGCGGAGTTGCAGACTTTAGATCGGAGGCATGAGCTGTAGGAAGGCTGACATTTAGGATAAAAGGCATCATCTGGAATGATGAAAGTGGGATATCCTCTGGAAAATCTTGTCTCGGCGATTAAAAAAAATTTGGGACATCTCCATCACTCTCAGACTATAGACACATGAGTCGCAAGTGCTCTTGTTAGTTGGAGGCATCTGAGAACCCGAAAAGTCGGGGTGTGATGATCTCTGTGAGTGAGCATCGTGTCTGACCTGTTTCCCTAGAGGTGCTGATGTGTTTATCAAAGTGCGAAGTCCCAGGCTGTAGATATAGCAGTGAAGCAACAAAAAGGCACAGCAACGGGCTTACTGCTCATTTCAAACTTCCACTCCTGCAACGGTCTACGCTCCAGCGGTGACCGCCACGAAACTGTAAGCGCAGGCTGTTGTGGTGGCGGAACCGTTAGTGGTTGACAAAGCTAGTTGAAAGCCGCGGAGATCGTGTATTCTTTTTAATGAGTCCTTGCACCCCATAGACCATGCAGCCTATAAAACTCGGTACATAGTCTTCACATGCCTCACTAGGTCTCTGGGCAATGAGCGACTTTTGCATTGGCCGTGCTTTGTGGGATGGTTGAACACGTGAGAGCAACTCGTGGCCAGGCGGTAAGGGAGGATCTTAGTGAAGATGCGTGGATGTAAAATAGGTCAATAAAATCATAAGATCAGTGCTTGATTTCATCTAGTGCATATACAGCTCAACCGCCCGCTGTTAGTCTCCAAACTGCCACCCGCAAAAGATTATAACATCACAACCCCAACCCCACTACAAGTCCCCTCATCAATCTCATTCCTCTTATCCACGCCTCCAGCAATATGATTCGCATTATAATTATACAAATAATAATGCAGCTGGCCATCACCCTTGCCGAACTTCTGCTGCTCAATAAACAACGCATTATCCATCAGACTGAGCGCATTAAATACATCAAACTTGAACTTTTTGGCGAGGATAAGCGCGTCGTTAATCAGAGCGTTTAAGCGGGCTTTCAGAGCTGGTTTATCAGTGGGCTGCTGGAGGGCTATCTCACTGGCGTAGTAGAAGAGGTAGGCGGCGCGGACTTTGCTGTGTTTAGGATTTTTAATGACAGTAGATTCGAGGCCGTAAAAGGAGAAATAGTCGGTGATTTTTTTGCTGGTTGGGTCCTTGTGGATGTTAGTTATGCCTCGAATTTGAAGGATTTATTCAACTTACCTCGACTACATATGACCAAATAACGCGTTCTGCTAAATCCTTGTCGTGGAGAAGCCAGTGCTCAACTTCCTCTTTGGTGAACACAGGAGCCATATCAAATCGAGCCAAATAAGTTTTGAGTAGCTCGAGAACAGCATCAACATCCTTCAGCTGCATTTCTCGCAACCCTTTTGTGGCCGTCTGCTCAGGTAGAGCATATTTACGCACTTGATATTGTGGCTTGCTATTGGATGGTAGAGGACTGAAGCCTACTTCCCATAATTTCTGCCAGTCAAGCGATCTATGGTAGTATCTGCATGTACTAACTGGCGTTGGTAAAACTACCCCGGCAGTATAGATGGCTTGCCATATTCCCAGAAGGTAGCAACGTCTTGTGATCTCCTTGATGAGCACGGGCGTGAGTCGTTTTGATCGAAGCTTTTTGTGTACACAAAGAAAGTTGACCTCGCTGGCTTTTAAAACTTTTTGTCTAACCCGTAAGGCAACAGGAATTGCAGAGATGAAAGCAACAAGTTTCTGTGATTTGGATGCTCGAACGCCGACATGCCATTCTTTGTTCCAACCAGGCGCCCGTAAAGCCCTGACAGGCATTAGCAAAGCACCTCCCAATGTGAAAAGAAACGTACCATTTCAGAAATGAAGCAGAATAATTGAATCGAAACATAGCCTCCTCATCCTCTACGTAATGGCCATCAAGTAGCTCGAATACCTCTTTCAGCTCTTCGTCCCTTGTCAAATCCATAGTCACCCATTCGAATCCCTCCGTGAGTGGGCTTGGCTCTTTAGGGACCTTCTCTAGATCAATGATCTTGAATGGTCCTTCCTCAATGTGGTCTTTCTTGTCATCAAGCTTCGGCACTGGCTGAGTCTGCCAGAATTTGTATGATGCCATATCTTTTGCGTTCTTCCCACCCGCCGCCAACCCTGTCATGATCTCTTGTAAACTCAGCCGCTTGAATGCCTCTGTAGTCTTTTTTGAGGAAAGATCTCCATCAGCACCGAGTTCGCGTGCAAGGGCAGGGTTCATTGCGAGAAGGTCGGCAATCTGGGACTTGCTCAAACCACCGACAGCTTTCGATATGTCATCTTTCGAAGTCTCCCCATCCTTAGATTCACCAGTCAGTGCAGCCTTTATTCGCTTTCTTTTTGACTTCTTTTTCTTGCTTGTTGAGGCCGAGGCTGCTCCCTCAGCCGCTGGTGCAGCCTCCTCCTGCTCATCTTCATTTTCGGATTCGACTTTAGGTGCTATGGAAGAGATGGCCTTGACCTCCGCTATGACCTCGTCCGCAGCCTCCTGCTTAGTTGGCAGATCCTCGACTTTCGGCTCCTCTGACATGTTGAAAGTTGGCACGTTGACACTCGTCAGCGTCAGTTGCACAATGAGAAAACAAGGAACAACAATACAAAGCAGAGTGGTGGGGTAGTTTGCCTAACCGAGGGGAGCCATGGGCAAACATTAATCCGATTAACCATCACCGACTGGCATGCCCTTTTAGGCTTGCATTTATGGGTGCGGCATGTAGTGAGAACATGCTGATAAATTGTGTTAGTGTTATTGAGGATTTGCAGCTCATGAGTGGAATTAAGTACACTAATCTACTCTCCTATTAGCACTACACTACTACTGCACTCCTTTACTGCTAATTCAATGTATTATCGCGATAGGGAAGCGAAGTCGTACTACACAATTATGGACAAATCGTCGGCTTGTAGAAGATGGTCCACCGCACTTTGATCTTAAGATATACCAACGAGACAAACAGGCAATGTATAGGAGGTTTAGATCGTCAGATTCCGAATATCTTCAATTTTCGCCCGAACGTAGTTCCGGCCGTGAGACTCCTCCATATGCTGTTTACAGGATTTAAGAGTGGACTTGTAAGGACACATGGCGTAGCGGAACGTACAAATTACTGGATATGTTTATCACTATTGATGTGGCGATCAAACTTTCTTTTCGGTCGGCTAGCTGTACTGTTAGTACTTGCAAGACTTTTATGTGCATTTCTATGGATGGGTCTGGGTTTTCCCGTGCTTAGTGAGGCCGTAAGATTGCTTGAACTCTTTGGCCTATCCTGCTTCTCCGCAGCGTCTGGCTATATATGCCTATTTAGACCACCCTTTCAGACACATGAACGTCATCGCAATGATTGAACCAATATGCAGATGGATGTTAACGTAGTTTAGATGGCGACTGGATTCGTGGTAGCCGGCACTGAATCTGTTAATGGTTCAGCTTCTGGATTGAATGTATAGCCTGTGACTGCTAATAGATCATCAAGAGGTCAGGTGTATTTCCGAAAGGAGACAAATGAATATAAATTAAAGAAAAGTTGGGTCTATATCAACTTTAACTTCAGCTTTATAAAAAGACCTTCCTATGCCTTCTTAATTTACATGACCTACTTAATAATCATACTCTCATTCCTCAGGTAGCAAGCCACCATCATCGAGCTCAAATGCCTTCAATACTGCCAAAGCTACATGGGGGTATGTCATGACCCTGTTATGTCCTCCGTAGCTAACAACCTGCTGTCTGATAATCTTATTCCCACCAGCCTTCCAGGTACTGACGAAAGAGCCCTCGCCCAAATCCACTGTATTCCTTGCTTTCATCTTCTCAAGAAGACTCAAGTCCATGCCGGTGGATGTCGTGGCGTTTGCGGCGGCAGCAAACAATCCATTTGACTGTGTGTATGGAATCTCATAGTCGTTCCTGGCATGGATAATGAATAGTCTGACCCTTTTACTCATACGTACAAAGTTAGCTAGGCGGGTCGCTGATGGCCATTTGTCAACAAGATATCCTGCAAAACCTTTCTGGATAGCAGGCAAGCGTTTTAAGGGGGCGAGCACTGGTATCCAGCCACCGATGGCATAACTCTGCAGCAGATTTGGAAGATCAGTGAACCCTGAAATAAGAATAATACCAGCAAACTCGATGCTGTTTTCGACGAAAAAATCCGCGACTGCAGCCGTTACGGCAGTGCCGAGAGAATGACCAATAATTACAATGCGGTTAGGGGGGATTTTGGCGACTTTGAGGGCCCAGTTGACAGTCGCAATGCCGTCAATTATCAGGCCCTCCTCAGTCGGAAAGCCAGTTGAGTATCCGAACCCGCGATAATCAGGAGCCAAGATATGTATATCAGAGGTACTGCCGTCTGATAACGCTCGATAGATGTCAGGACGCCAGCCCTGGGCTACTGAGCCGGCATTCTGAATAGTTCAGCCAAACTAACGGGATGTTGATTAAGAATAGACTTACCCCGTGAACTGTGGAACTCAGCATCGGTTAGCTGATAATCCTGAGACCTTAGGAGGCAGCTTAGTTATGCTTACGATTAATGATTATTTTACTATCAGGATTCTCGGTCATTAATTTGAAAGCAGTAGTCTTCGTTATGTCTTCTGCACAACCAGAAGATTCTAGCAATAACTTGGTTTCATGCTTGGCATACAGTCCTAGTGGCATCACGTGCCATGCGTAAAGAACTTCGTGGTCCGGAGTGCTGAAGTTGAAAGGCGTAATCTGGTTCTCTGGGAAACTGTCAGAGTTCCTAATCCACGCGTTTAGGAATGAATGCTTACTCGCAAACCCGAACTGTTCTGGCTTGTTAACATCTTGCCACCATATTGTGTGTACCTTGTGTGCTTATCACAATGTTAGCTGTTTGGAACTTCTTACAGCCACCAAGAAGTAGAAGTGACTTGACATCTTTAAGGGGCCCATTCCCTGGAATCATACCATACAGCACACTGCAGGAAGCTTAGTCCGAGGAATAGTGACGATGATGATAGGAGGTACTTACTGACGTTGAAGCCATGTGTTGGTAAGGGCTATTAATGCCAACGCATATAGTGCAATCACACCAGCGACCGTCCGGTACGCATTGCGGAAAATCGAAGCCAGGATGGCCATTAACAGCCAGACTCTATTAATATCAAAGTAATCAGTGCGAACGGAATCCACGCAACACGAATAAGGTAAAATCTCTTAAGTGTATATCTGTCAGCTCCTGGGCCGCTGTCTAGATATCTTAGGATAGATAACCTTTGAGGGTCATATCAGTGCGGCATAGCAGGAGGTGATATAGACTCGTCATCACCAACATATCCAATTGGAAATTGCGTGACTTACACTGAAGAATATATGGGGAATGATTTCTTATATTCCTATTTCATTGGATCTTACCAGCCTTAGCATGGACATACTATACCCAATCGAGAAAATCAAGGCTTGAAGGAAGGAGCTGGAGATGTAAGGCGCTGACGAATGGTTTCATTTTCGCCAATGCCCACTCAAGCGGCTCACAACTCGAACCTCATCTTTTCGTTTAACAGATATTTCTTCTTTCCTTCTCATATACCACGACGCGTCTTTCACAAACTCGAAGTTGACAATAGTTGAGTTTGCCAAGGTTAGAGGAAAGATGGAGCGGAAACGAAAATTACCAGCGCGTGCTTCGGCACGATCTGGACTTAGCAAGAAACGAACATCCACTCCACCGGAACATGCTCCTCCAGCTTTGCCTACCCCCGTCATTGAGGAACCGCTTCCGAAGAGCATCGCCGGAGGGAAGCCGCTTCCCACAATTGAGCAACCACAGCCAGACGATCTTCCTACATCGCAGTATCAATCTGTGGCAGAAAGGCATCTAGCCCCAACAAAACCTTGCTTGAGCAAACTTAACTAATCTTTCTTGCAGTGGAGTCATGGCCGAGTCACTCGAGCGATCGCGAAAGAAGTGGCAGAACGAAGGCATATTCGAGAAATACTGGACAAAGCCGTCTAAGAAGAAGGTAATCTCAGCAGAGGAACAGGCCAACAATCCTGCAAAGGAGTCGATGACAAAGTTGGGACCTTGTACAATCACGATTGAACCGCACGTCTTCGATGTTATGATGTACGCTGTCAAGGATCCAAATCCTCGACAGCTGCAAGCACAACAGCAACCTATGTACCGGCCGATAATTCAGTATGGCCCTCCACAATCTTTCCAACATCCTCCAACACCGCAAAGCCAACATACCCAACCGGGAACACCCGCAGGGGTTCCGCCAGTGACGAACAGTGGGCCCACCACTATACCTCAGAGTCCTAATGGTCATTTTGCTTCACAACAGAGCCCACATAACGTGGTATCAGCTCCAGTATCACAACCGGCACCAAAGCCGCAAGCAACTCCTGCACCTTCCCCTGCGCCACCTGCGAAAAGCTCGGATCCGGTTATACAAATGCTTGCTGAGCGAGCTGCAACAGATCAGGATCTCAAGGCATTAATGAGGATAGTGGCTGACGGCAAAGCGTCTGCAGAAGAGTTGAAGAAGTTCCAGGCTCACATTGACGAGTTGACAAAAATGCTTCATGCACGACAAGCGGCGGCGGCGCCACCTCCTACTTCTGCGCATGCATCCTCAGTTTGCAATACACGACCACCATCCACATCTGCGCCTAATGCTCGTCCACAGGCTTCGCCCGTAGTAAACGGCCGACCAGACTATCCCGTCCAACCGCAGCCACAGGCACTTCGCTCAAAAGGCCCCTTACCACCGTCGAAGCCAGACATAACAGCAGTTGTCTTTGAATTTATCGGTGGCTCTGGAGATAGATACCTCTTTCCGAAATATAGCATTCTCGAATATCTTCCTGGTGGTCAGGTCATCGCATCATTCTTGATTGTCCGAAAAGGTAGCAGCGCCGACTCGAAGAAATATGACCCAGCGCTGGATTACTATCAGCCAATTACAATACGCCTTTATACACACCAAGGAAGACAACTCGACTCCCTGGCGAAGGTGGTCGCCCCGCAAGAAGAGGTTCGCAAGTACATGGATGATATCATGGATAATATGACAAGGGCCGAATATGTCCTTTTAGCTATGAGATTGCCACGGGAGGTGGAGCAGCCTGTGGAAGAAGAGGATACGTCAGCACAGGTAGAACAACCTGTGAATCAGCCGCTATGGACGGCATCAAGTAACCCACCAGTTATGAAACAAAAGCCGATCAAGAAGCCCTTGACGGAAGGAGAGCAGTACCAGGCGTTCATTACTTCAGTTAGCTAGGTCAAATCCTAGTTTTCCAATTCATAGGGTAGGTGGGGGCGCAAATAGTCCTATTTTAGTGTTCTGTATACAATCATAGCAAAAGGAGTTATTCCGTGAAGGGGGTGGGAGGGCTAGTGAGCTTGAACCTTGAGGTATGAAAGAGCAAGATGTCGGCATTGTTTGTCATAATTTACAGAGTCAGCAATAAGAGATTTGTGAGGCCTACCAACTTTTGCCGACAGTTTATACATCAGAGGAGATTGACCGTGCTTGAACTTTTTTAATTTTAATAGTCTGTGCAGATACCTTGGTTAGTCCCTCTGCAGAGCTAACAACGTTTCTGCGGCATATGTCTAAAACCAAGTGTTTTCTCGCCGTCGGTAGATTTCTTGTCGCGTATTGTCACCTACCTTTTGCTAAATATCCTCGTACCCAAACCTTCTAGCCTCCTTGCATCCCATCATAACTTTGTAGGCACGGTAGCATTGGCTTGCCTTCATATTTTTCATAGGAGCTTGACCTAGCTTTGATGTTTGGTCAGGAAGTCTGGATGGGAAAGGCATTTTATGGCAGCCACGGCTCGATTTCAGATCTCGAAGCTCCCATCTATTACGATTTCATTGGCTTTAGATTTTGGAAGGAAGAGGTCCAGATCCACTCAGTGAAGAGCTGTATAGGTCTTGTTGGCTAGAGGGATGTATGTTTCTAGGCTATGGTCACGAATAATTCTTACTTACTGTTACTTTACCCATAAGCAAAAACGAATGGAAGCAGCAGATAAGGACTAGGTGCGGAAATAGTACGGTCAATAACGTTATCAATTTTTATACAGCATGGCTTGTCCTCAACCCGACCTACAATCTCCGCAATGAATCTAACGGTTTCTCGCCGGGCAAAATTTCCCCGCAGCTTCCTGTCTGTTGAGTAGGAGTACAGGATTACAGACCAGGTGAGGTTTGTTAAAAGCGCAAAATTCTATCCATTACGATACTTCTTATCATCATGATATTTCTCGCTTTTGTAGTCTTTCTCGCCATCACATTCTTATCTATCAAATATTCACATCAAGTTGCGGAGGCTTATTGCAGATATGGTGAAGGGAAAAGGTCATGGCTGGAACGATCTCAAGAATTCTGGTCCGGCGATTACAATAGAAAATAGTAGTTACAATATCGGATGCGGTTCGGATCAAACATACGGATGAATGGGAGCAGAGTTCCAGGTAGGCAAGTATTTACATGTTATTCTACAGATAAGAATGTATGCACAAGATACATCACGTTGTTATATTTTCACAAACCAAGTCCAATGATATTCCAAACACGCCCAACGCGCCATGATGAAACACATAAAGGCCCCTGCTACTATTCCTCCGAAGACGACGGGCAGAACATTGGGGCCAAAAGCCCCGCCAACTGGAATGCTGATGAGCGTCCTAGCATCCTCGTTAGCTACCAGCTGTAGTGCAAGACTCAAATGTAGAGCAACGCACGCGAACGACACTACAGAATACGCAGTGCCGTAGTATCTTCCGTAATCATTTGCCTTACATAATTGCCCAAAACACACCGGTGCAAGACTGATAATACTCCCAGAGCCAAAGCCAAAGATTCCGGTAAAGAAGTACATAAGCGGTAAGCTGTGAGTGAAGGATATCGGGAGCCAAGTGCCGTAGACGACTGCCACGGCGAAAGTTGTGGTTGTGACCATGGTGTTGAAACGGCCGAACGAGTCTGAAAGCCAGCCAGCGGAGAATCGACCAAATGCTGAGCCACTAGAAGGAGTGTTAGGTTGAATCAAGGCAGAAAACCAGAGAGTAGAAAGTCACTTACCCGTTGAGAACTGCCAGTACATTGAAGCTTGTTTGAGAATCAAAGCCTTGTTGAAGGGCATATTCCGAAAGGAGCCCAAGAACACCAAAAAGGACGAACTCAGAGCCTAAACTCGTCAACACGTCCCAAATTGGCAGAACACGAAGCAAGAAAGCCTATACCTGCGACCCCAATCGTCGCCCAAGTGAATTTTGAATCCAAGAAACACCTCAAATCAATAGCTCCCTCCTTGGTCCCCTTCGGCAACCGTCCCCGAATAAGTGCATTTCCAACTACCATCAACACCATTATAATCAGTGCAAGCACCCGCATAGCCCATGCCCAACCAAATCTATCCAAAAGTGGTCTCATAATCAACGGGATAGTTGTCCCACCCAGACTACTACCAATGAACACTATCCCATTAGCCTGTCCCCTCTTAGCCTCGAACCAATGTGCAACAACCGCCACCCCTGTCGTCGTGAGCAAGGCATTCGCAACCCCAGCCACGATGCCAAACACAAGCATGAACTGCCAATACATTTCGCACTGCGCCATGATGAACAGCGAAGCCACCCAAGCTACTGAACCAGAAAGTAAGAGCCAGCGAGGCCCCCAGCGGTCGAACATAGGGCCTATCTGCACACCCAAAAACAGCGTTAGGAAGATATTAACCGCACTGATCCAGCCTACTTCGGAAGAAGAGTATGAGGAGAGTTGGTGTGAAAGCCAGTAGGATTGGAAGATGCCGATAGAGGATTGGAAGCCGAAGGAGCCTGCTATTACGCAGAAGGAGCCAGCGACTACGAGCCATGCTTGCAGGCCGCCTTCTGGAAAGGTTTGCTCATTGGAGAGCGGAGATATCTGTGCTCCGAGGGGAGCGTCGTGGTCTGTGAATTTAGTGATTTGTTGCAGTGGGAGGGGTTGGACTGTTGATATAGCAAGTACATCATCGTCTTGAGACATTGGATATGGGGAAATAGATCGATTGATGAACAGCAATGAAAGATGAAACGAGAATGACGATGGTACTCCTTTGATCAACGGCAATGGAGGTATATGTACATGTACATGAGCTTCATTAGAGTATGTAATCAATAAAAAGCGCGTGCGACTATCCAAATGCGGTTATCATCAGTCCGCGGATCGGAAGGTATATCGATGCGATCGTACTGTTAACCTGATTAGCTGTAATACGAGAGTTGGAGTGGCCATCATAAAGTGATTTCACAAACATTAAATTTTCAAGATCTGGAAACTGTCGTCTCATGGGCTTATTTTAGCGTCAAGCGCTTTACTGCCCCCACCATTAAGATACAAGCATGGCAAGTCTTCAGGAGCATCTTCATAAAACGCTGGATGATGCTCTATTTCCTCGCTCAATCCCAGTATTTGATTACCCCATCTAACCCAGCTGTCACGACCTTGCTACTCTCTTGCGGATTCCATTCCACGCATGTCAGTGCTCCATCACTGGCTTGGATTTTGTTATACATCTTGCACGTCTTCCAATCCCAAAAACAGACAAAGCCTCCAGTATCTCCGGATGCAACAAACTGGCCATCGGGGGAGCAGGCCACATCTATCGCATAGCCGGCATTGTTGTGCCCTCTGAACGCCTTCTTCCTGTTTTGCCGGAACTTGTCGGTTGCACCATAAACCACAATCTGATTGTCTGAAGACTGGTAGACGACATACTTGCCAGACGGATGTGCAGAAGCACGGGTCATAGGATACATGTATGGCTCAGCAATGTACTTTATAGGAACAGGAATGTTGTAATCCCAAGCGCGGAGCGACTTGTCATCCGAAGTAGTCATGAAGCGGCGGTTTTCGTCGACGAAAGTGATAGTATTGATGGCTGCGAGATGGTGATCATATTCCTGGACTATCTCCTTCGTCCGAATATCGAATTGAATGATCTTCTTATCAGACATACCGGCCAAGAACTCGTTGGAGTGTTCTGGAGAAGGGTTAAAGCGAACGACATGAGGCGTTTTGCCAGTCGTGAAACGATTGATGCAGGTACCAGTCTCCGTATCCCAGAGTTTCATCATGCGATCATAGGATGCTGAGAGGAATTGAGTACCTGATGCATTGAATGTGACGTCTGATAGAGCTTTTGTATGCCCTGAATATGTGCGTAGAAGCTCCCTTTGGTGATAAACATCCCATATCTTCACCTTACTGTCAGCACTACCCGAAAGTAGTAAATGTCCTGATCTAGGGAAAAATCGCAATGCCACAATGGGTTTCGTATGGCTCTTCCACGTATGCACCAACTTCTTCGGCACGTAGTTCTTCACGCTTCCAGGCTCTTTTCGTAAATCGATGTCCAGATCCTGAGGTATATGCATATATGTCCGCCCTTGGTAGTCATACTGTTCTTCGCCATGGAATGTTGTCGTCTCCTGGCCCTCTTCCTCCTCTTCTTTTCGTTTCGCAATCGACTGTGGTAATGCTGGCACAACTGCTCCGCTCTCTATGACTTCTTCTTCCACTTCCTCATACTCTTCATCACTCGCAAGCTCCTCGCCTTCCCTAATCTCTTCGTATTCCTCTTGCTTGTACTTCGCCCAAGGCCCCACATATGCACCCTCGCCTTCCGCTATCGTGGCGTCACCTTTCTTCTGCCTCTTTGCCCTTATTCTTGCAGCCTCTTCTTTACTTGCCGCCCCTCCTATGTATTGCGCCTCTAGGCCACCCCTCCGCTGCACCGCCTGATGCTGACTTCGAAAGGTGTGTTCGCTCAGATATATTTCTTGTGCATATCCTGTCAGAACGTTCTTCCGCTTCAGTGAATTCGCTTCGTCCTTGAAAGGATTAGCAGGGCCTTGCTTTGGCCTTGAGAGATCCTCTGCAGTATATGGAACAACAGCGTGATCTGTGCCGGCTACCTCTCGCGCAATAAGCGCATTCTGAGGTGCCATATTGGCAGGATAAGCTGTTAGATCTGCCATCCTGGTTGTGCCGAGCTGAGGGAGTTGCGCTGATATTGCAAGTCGGAAGTCAATATCGAAAGAATTAGGTAAGCGATGTATTTAGGCAGTCACGTGAATAAACTTTTTGCACCAAAGGTCTTCAAAAGAGCTTCGATATTTACATGGTTAGAACTTGATACTGGAAGCTTCATATGCATGATGATAAACTCGAGATAGAATCATTTCTTTCGCTGCCGAAAGTAAGTGTAGATATCTATTCGCAAGCATATGCCAAGGATAGACACCACCTGAAAATTGTTCCATTCACCATTTCGGAGCATGAGACAGCGGTTCATGAACCGATAGCATATCATCAGTTAAGGCATCAAGCCTTATCGTGTACCCAAACACCGATTATGATCCATTGACAGTCCTCCACCCGAACATATGGTTGCCCCTCATTTGTCACTTCAGGGAAGACAATAGCCATCCCATATATCAGATATCGTACTATGTGCGAAGTAAACTACTTCGTTTCGTCACGGATCAGACCCACTATCATCAAGGATTAGCGTCTAGGTGTGGTTTTTTTTTTGGGGGGGGGGGGGGGGGGGGGTTTTTTATTTAAAAACAAACAAAAAAATAAAA
>Ga0335075_10010724_pt1 | contig 13908 bp, 13 predicted proteins | sample Lox_Sample_24_FD_206723 | JGI IMG/M metagenome (GOLD analysis project Ga0335075, IMG submission 206723) | Soil microbial communities from Loxahatchee National Wildlife Refuge, Florida, United States - Lox_Sample_2.4 | ecosystem: Environmental > Terrestrial > Soil > Wetlands | place: USA...
ACCGCAAAGGCGGCAGCCGCCCAGCACGGATAGTCCACAATAATAGTCACGATGCGGCAGCCACGACGAACCCCCGCAGCCCAAGGGCTCGTCGTGGCTGTGCCGCGTTTGTCTTACGCTACCCCCCGCGCGGCCCGCGTATCATCCAACCTCTGTTCGCCTGAGTTGAAAAATCACCGAGCGGTATGATTAAGTTGTTGCGTTCCGCCAAATGCGCTCGGAGGATTCCGTGAAGCGACCGTCCAAACCAGCCCGAAAAACGCCTGCGGCTTCTCGCGGTTCGCTCGCCAAACCGGCACGTAGTGAGACGAGATCTGCCTCGGCGTCCAACGCGGTGTCGGCGGCGAAAGTCGGTACGCGCACCGAATCCGACAGCATGGGAAAGATCAAGGTTCCGTCAGATCGATACTACGGCGCGCAAACGGCGCGCTCGCTAATCCACTTCGACATTGGCAAGGACACGATGCCGCGGGAAATGATTCGCGCGCTGGGTATTTTGAAGAAGGCGGCGGCGCTGGTGAACCAGGACCTCGGCAAGCTTGCGCCGGAAAAGGCACGCGCGATCGTGCGGGCCGCCGACGAAGTGATCGCCGGCAAGTTGGACGATCATTTCCCACTGCACATCTGGCAGACCGGCAGCGGCACACAGACGAACATGAACGCCAACGAGGTGATCTCCAATCGCGCAATAGAGATCCTCGGCGGCGAAATCGGAAGCAAGAAGCCGATTCATCCCAACGATGACGTGAACATGTCGCAGTCGTCGAACGACACGTTCCCAACGGCAATGCACATCGCCGCCGCCGAACGCGTGGCAGAAGCCTTGATTCCGGCGGTCGAAGGCCTGCGCCAAGCCATTGACGAAAAAGCGGTCGCGTTCGCGGACGTGGTGAAGATCGGCCGCACGCACCTGATGGACGCTACGCCACTTACGGTAGGCCAGGAAATGTCCGGCTGGTCAAACATGTTGGAACGCGACGTCGAACGGCTGCAGGAAGTTCTCGGCGGACTTTATGATCTTGCGATCGGCGGCACTGCGGTCGGCACAGGCCTGAACGCGCCCAAGGATTTCGGCGAGCGCGCGGCGCAGAAGATTTCCGAGCTGACGGGATTGCCGTTCCGCTCCCATCCAAACAAGTTCGCCGCGCTATCGGCGCACGATGAACTCGTTTTCGCCAGCGGGGCCTTAAAGACCCTGGCCGCATCGTTAATGAAGATCGCGAATGATGTTCGACTGCTCGCCTCGGGCCCGCGCGCCGGATTCGGCGAATTGCTGCTGCCGGAAAACGAGCCCGGCTCGTCGATCATGCCGGGGAAAGTGAATCCAACCCAGTCGGAAGCGATGACGATGGTCGCCGTACAAGTGTTCGGCAACGACGCTGCGATTGGCTTTGCCGGCTCGCAGGGGAATTTCGAGCTGAACGTCTTCAAGCCCGTCATCATCTTCAATTTCCTGAATTCGGTGCGGTTGCTCACGGACGCGTGCCGGTCGTTCACGGAGCATTGCGTGAAAGGGATGCAGCTCAACCGGGCGCGGATCGAGGAGAACGTGAACAACTCGTTGATGCTGGTGACGGCACTGAGTCCGAAGATCGGTTATGACAAGGCAGCCGCCATCGCGCACAAGGCGCACCACGAGAATTTATCGTTGCGCGACGCCGCCCTTCAGCTTGGCTACCTCACCGATGCCGAGTTCGACGAGATCGTCCGCCCCGAAAACATGACCCACGCTTGATGGACGTGAGGCAGAGTGTGGCAGCAGGATGGGTTGTAGCGGAGCAGAAGAGTCCCTTCCGTCGCTACGGGTGGATCTCAGATAGCTCGACAGCCGTTCCACCGCGTCGATAGCCAAAATGCAGCAGCCAAACACTCGCGACGGTCGCACCATTCTGCGTAGGCGCAGCAAATTGCCATTTCCGTGCCGCATCGAGCGACAGTCGCGCGAAATACCGGCTTGGGCCGGCGGACTGCAGTTCAGCTTGCGTCACGTTGCCCGAAGCATCCACTAACACTCGGACCCCGACCCGCACCGTCCCCCAGATCGTATTGCTTGCCGCGCGCGGCACATCCGGCATGACGCGCCGTAGCACGCGGCCGGCGAGCACGCTATTCGCGTCACTTGAAGCCGCGCCGCTACCGGCAGCGGACGCAGTCGATGCCGGTGCTGTAGGTACGGGTACCGTGTTCGCGCGCACAGGCCCGGTGCTGGAGTCAGCGACCCCTCGCTCTGGCGCAGAGGCAGGCGGCGCAGCAGCAAATCGTTCTGGCGCGCGTGATCGCTCAAAACGGCCAGCCTCATGTCGCCGATGTTCTTCAACCGATCTCTTTCCGCCGGCTAAGGGCTGGATCTGCTTCACGACGGCTGTCGGGGGCGCCGCAGGAGAAGCCGTCGGAGCGCTCGACCCACCGCGTCCCGCGAACTTCACGCCCGCTGCAATCGCAACCAGTCCGACACCTAGAACCGCAGCGCCGGTCACGTATTTGCGCGCGTGCGGTACGGCCATTTTGGGTATGTGTATCTCGCGTACCTTTCGCGAAATGAAAGAGGCGGATTTCGATATTTGCGCAAATACCTGCTTTGCGATGCCTTCCATCGCGTGCGATGCCTCGCGTACTTTCGGCGCCAGCTTCGCGGCGGCATCGACCAGTCTTGGAAGATGGTCTGCCGTTCGCGACAGAGCCTCGCGAACCTCCGGTACGGCTTGGGCAATCCCTTCAGCCGCTCGCGAGCTTACCGGTTTCGCCGTCACGCGTGGCAGATGCGACTGAATTGTCGCTGCGGGCCAACGCTTGTTCGGCACTCGCCGCAGACAATGCTTCGCCAGTTCGGCGAAGCCGGCCGGAAGCGATTCGGGCAGCGCCGGGTCGCGTCGACTTGACGCCGCCCAATCGAGCTTCTGTTGCGTCAGCACCTCCACGAGTGTCGCGCCGAGCGACCAGATATCCGCCTTGCTCGACGCACCGCTGCGGGTTCCTTCCGGCGCATCGTATATTCCCGTCACGCCACCGTTTTCCACCGCCTCACCCAATCGGCAAATGGTGTCCGCCGAAAGTTTCAGATCGTCACCGATGGCCATGATGTTCGACGGCTTGATGTGCCCGTGAACGAATCCGCGGTTGTGCAGAAAGACGAGAGCATCGAGCAACGAAGCGAGCATTGCCTGCGCTTCTGATGGTGTCAGCGGTCGTTCCGGAAGAATTTCTGCAAGATTTTCGCTGGCAAGTTCGGTTAGGACGAACAGCATAGGCGCGTTCGCCACTTCGCAGCGGCCCATGTCGATGATCCGCATGAGATGCGGATGCGATATGTTCGCGGCAAGCCGCCAGCCCGAAAGGCGCGCCTCCGCGTTTCCAGGCGGGGCCGGGAGCAGCTTGATCGCCGCGTCCTTCGGATGAACGCCGCCGTACTGCGTTTGGAACACCGCGCTGTGGTCGGAGCCTCCCAGATAACGCATGAGCACATACTTCTCCTCTACGACTTCGCCTTGGAGAAAGCTCTGCGTTAGAGTCGCCATTCCCTTTGTTATTCCCGTTCGCAAATTGCCTGTGACGCCGGCGCAACAGCTCGCCGCCAAACGCGTCTGCCTTGGACGCGGGCTTCGGCTGCCGAGGGCTGGGAACCCGTTGGCGAAGCGATGGGACGCCTATGCGCCCCATACGCTACCGGAGGATTCACAAATTATATTCATTCCGCTGCCGGAAAAAAGCAAAATGCGCCATGCTCAAACCGCTACTGTACTCGCACCTGTCAGTTCGGCCAGTTCTCTTTCTCTTCGACACTGAAACGGCACGGCCTGTCTAACGCGGCGAGAACGGTCGCCTGAAATGTGGGCTTCGGGATGGCCCTCTCCGTTTCTGCTCGCAACCTGTCTGTTCCTCAACCCGAAAGAGCAAGAAACTCAAGTTATCTGTGTATAGGCTTCGGAAAGTTGTCGGTGTTCAACTAACGTTGTCGGAGCTGCTCGAATAACCAACGCCAGATTTGTCGGTCGGCCGACGTCTTGCGCATCTGCTTATCTTGATTGGGATCCGGCGGCTTCGTGACCCGTGAAATGCGCATGAACCGCATTCTTCTATATTTTGGGCATCACGGGATTTGGCGCACCGGCCATCGCGTGATCCACGCGGCCTGCAACCGCGCGTTCCCGTACCACACTTTTGCCGTGATGTGGATGCCCGCATTGTTCATACCGGGGCCAACCAATTCTGCGTCCGGCCGCTTCCAGATTCGCAGGCTCTCACCGGACGAAGCGTTCAACGTGTCGCGGCTCCCTGGAACGGGTATGCCTGAACGGTACGTTGAAGATGCGCTGGCGCGAGGCGACGAATGCCTCGGCGTGATGATTCACGATGAGCCGGCGTGCGTCTCTTGGTACGCGCGCAGAATGCCTGTTGCGTTATACCGCTGGTGGAACGTCGAGTTTCCCAGCGACTACGTTTATGTCCACGGCGCATACACTTCACCGGCGCATCGCGGCAAACGGCTATTGGAGCAGAACCTCCACGCGGCGGTTACGCTGTACGCATCGGCTGGCGCGACGGATCTGTTTGCGCTGGTGGAATCCTCAAATTATGCTTCGCTCAACGCGTTCCGCCGGGCAGGTTACGCGCACCGCGCGACTATTCGAACGGCCAAGGTTGGCGGGCGCTTTTTCGCGCGTCACGATGCGGAGAGTCTGAATGCGCGCGTTTCCGTAACGCCGCGGGCGAATCCGGAAGCAGCTAAGCCTTCAGGCGAAAGCGTTAGGGACGCCGCCTAGAATGCCAAGCTCGCCCTCGGGCCTCTCGACGCCGCTTTAAGTTCTCTCCGGCCGGAACTTCTACCGTACCGCCAAGGCTACGCGGCGTGCTTTGCGGATGGCGTGTCGTGAGGCGAATCACTCTGCGCCGATGATTGAGGAAGGGGATTGCCACCTAGAACGGAGGCCGTGCTCTGCTCGGCCGCAAATGCCCTCATTTCGCGCCTGCGCTTGATTCCGCGATAGAGGCTGATTCCCAGCACCAGGCCGGCAAATACGACGCAATAGACAATCATGGCCACCGTGAGGGTTTCCATGACACCTCCTTCCAGTTCAGCACCGCCGGAACCTGTGTTTAGCGGGTTTCTGCTGCGTCTGTCGCGCGGATTGTTTCGTCCTTCGGTTCTGCGCTAATTCGAATCGCACACCCGGCCGATTTTGATTGCTATCTCTGCGCCCGGAAAAATGGCCTGATCCCATTTCGCAATCCGCGACGCTTCCAATTCGCTTTAGGTGGCCCCACCGATTTTTCCAGCAGATGCGGCAGCACGCTGACTTACGATGCCGAACTCAAAATACCAAGCTCCTCGCCTGTTTGTAGTTTTGGAAACGCGGCCCCAACGGAAACTTCTCTCTTTTCGACAGGCGATATGATTTGTCCCGACTTTCCTACGCGGATCAGGCATCCCGCCGCGGCCATCATGGATCATGGGGCTCGCGGCGAACGGCCGTGGTAGGCTGGTCTTAGCCTGTGGATCTCTTTTTTGGACAGGAGGAACTTTCGATGAAGCATTGGTCGTTCGGTTTGGCCGTCGTAGCGATTCTCGTTCTTGCTCTAACTTTGCCGGCAGGCGCTCCAGCAGCTCCGGCCCCTCATCACGCTCTACCCGCTGCAACCGCCGCTGCTAACGCAAAACCACCCGCAGCAGCCGCTGCACCTCATCCGGAAATTCGTGCTGCAATGGACGCGCTTCGCCAGGCACGCGGCAACCTCGATCATGCTTCCCATGATTTCGGTGGTCATCGAGTCGCCGCCATCAAGCATATCGACGCAGCCATGCACGAGCTCGAGACCTGCATGAAGTATCCCTGATCGAGGACGTACTCTATTTCAAATTCTTGAACAGCGCCTCGGTTCGCCAGCACTGAGGCGCTGTTTTTATTTCGATGGCAGTGCTGAAGCGAAAGGGAATTCGGGTGTGCCGGAATTGCTCGCGGCATTCTACCGGCAAATCTGAGGAACTGGCGTCTATTACTATTCACCGGCAGCGCGGGCGACGGCCGCCGCTGCGGATGCGTGGACTCCCGAACGTACTTCCTGGATTATTTTCGCAGCCGTGGCTTTGCTGACCGGGCAGGAGGGATCCATAAGCCTGCACTGTGCGACGGTCATTTGGCAGCCGCACGGGCACTCCTCGGAATTCATGAGCTTCAGCGCCGCTTTTTTCTGCGCTTCGGTCAAGCCCTTGAAATCAACGCCCGGCAGCTCCGTCGCTAGCGAAGCGTTCTTCAGGAAGATTTGTCCTTCGTCCTTGAATGTCTCCACCTTCGCGTCCACATGCATTCCGAGCAGCGCCCGAACTTCGGTGTCATAGAGGCTCAACGGATAAAGTCCAACGTGCTTCTGAACGACCTTTCCTTCAGGATTGATCAGGAAATTCGTCGGCAGCGCCGGAACGCCTCCGTACTCCCTGGCGATTTCCGCGCTCCCCATCACAACGGAGTAGTTGATTCCAACGCGCTCTGCGAACTGTGCCACTTGCCGCGGCCCGTCGTCATCCATCGACACACCAATAATCTGAAGTTGGTCCTTATAGCGGCTCTGCAGCGTCTCCAATTCGGGAATTTCAAGCCGGCATGGCGGGCACCACGTCGCCCAGAAACTCAGCAGCACTACATGGCCGCGGAACTGCGCCGTTGAAATAACGTGACCCTGAAGATCGTTCACCAGGAATGGTGGTGCATCTGTCGCATTGCTCGCAAACCGGATCACCTTCACGGTCTCATCATCCGATGGCTCCGTGGAGTTGTTCGGGGCTGTTGCACCCTTCGTGCTTGAAGTCGAAGTCTTTGCGTTTGAACTTGAAAAGGATCGAGCGGCAAGCACCCGTGGCCAATGCGTCGTGGCAATGCCCACGGCCACCGCTACAGCAGCAGCGGCAAGCAGCAGTCCGAGGAGGTAACTCTTCTTCATGGAACACGACCATTATGCGGCACAGCAGCCTGGCGCACAATCCGAACGCACTGCGAGTTGCCATGGTGGCGAGGCTACTCTGTTCGACTCTCAGACCCATGCCGACAAAATATGTCGTGTTCGCTGGCGTGTGATCTTCAGCGTGCGAGCATCCCGAACAGAGCAATGAAGGCGTTCCATTACGGGACGCGCTTCCCGATTTGGAGTGAGTGCCAGAAAATGACGCTCGGCCAAATAAGTAGCAAGCCGCTGAGCATATTGGACATAGCAGGAAACTCATGCTAGTGAATAGATGGTTCAGTGCTTGCTACGGTATCAAACATGGGTCGCGTTTCAAACGATCAGAATCATTCAGTGCCCGGGAAGGAAGGGGCCCGTTCATTGGTGATTCGACATCGTTTCCCACCTGCCTCTGAGAGGGAAGCTAGGATGGATGACCCCATGGTTCGGCCCCGCCTAGGCTGAACCAAGAAACGCGGCCTTTCGGGGCTCTTGATCCCAAGCAAGAGCCCCTCTTTTTTTTCAACCCTTTTTTCAACCCTGTTGTTCGCCCCCCGTACGGCACCTCCGCATATTTGTCTTTGTAGCGGGCCGAATTCTCACACTCGTTCTTGAGCGTCTCGAATTCCATTGCAATAGTGGAAAAGCGTTTCCCTTCCATGAAGCGCCGCGGCGGCTATGTAGCCGTCGTTCACGAATCATTCCGACGCTTTGGCACGACGGAGCTCAGCTACTCGCCGAACGCAACTCACAAGTTTATCTAGTCCCTCTGTTTTGGAGACGGTCGCGGCAATCCCAGCGAAATTGACGAGCAGGTCGCCGATTTCGTACACCGTAAGCAAAATGATTTTCGACGCGGGACTTCTTTCCTTTAGGAGGTATGCGACCTCGATTCCATTCAGTAATGGCATTCGCAAGTCGAGGATGATTACATTCGGCTGTAACACCGTAGCCTTCTCTACGGCCTCGTAACCGTTTACAGCCTCGCCACAGATCGTGAACTCCTCTCCCTGGAGTGCCGTCCGCACGTAGCGTCTTACTACTTCTTCGTCGTCAGCTATCAGAACACTCGTCGGCATTTTCTTTCGCGGATTCTTTCGTGCCCTGGACATATGACGACGTACGATGACATACCACCCCAGTCTCGCATACAGTACAGCAAGTACGCTGTCCTAAACAATACAGGTACCTACGTAGATTGACGTAGGCAATCGACCCTAGAGCTTCGATGGTCGCCCTCCGCTGCACTGCGTCACGGTCATTCGTCGACAGAAATGACGTTGGCGCTTTACGTCAGCCATTGATACGTGGCCGTGTGTCAGGATTTAAAACGGATCAGATAGAACGGACGGTTGTAACAAGATGGCAGCTCGGAACTCGCCATATCACGAGTCGACGAATCGCATTCACAGGGTCAATCGCTCTGCCAATCTCGTTCACAACACTGCTTTGTTTTGCGGAGCATTCCCGCCGCTGTAAGACAGTCGACTGTCAATTATCGACGATCGACTGCCTTCCTCACGGCGATTCCTTGAATTTCAAAGTGTGCTTCGAACAGCAGCCGACCCGACCCGATGAACGCGCGAGCGGGGAACGGTTCCTTGATGTATCTGCGATACACGGCATTGAACCTTTCGAAGAGGGAAGTGTCCGGACAGAAAATCTGGACGTATACCAGGTCATCCAGTCCGAGTCCGCCCTTCGCGAGCGTGTCGCCGAGACTCGCCATAAGACATTCGACCTCGCGCTCGAGAACATCCGGAATCTTCTTCGTCGCAGGATCGAATCCGATGTGCCCCGACGTATAGAATGTGTCGCCGACCAAAACGCCATTGCTGAAGGGAAGTGGCCCGAATCCCGACGGTGCCGGCACGTATAGCCGTTTCGTTCGTTCACTCTCACTCATCGCATTCGGCCTTCCTTCTGATACCTGCGGCGAACCACATCTACCTCCTGGCGGTAGCTCGGTTCCGCGGGGCTACAAAGGAAATCGGCCCATGCCAACTCGCAAACCCATCATCGCAGACTGCCTGGCGGCAGACAGGCGCAAATGGAGGCTGCCAGCAAAAAAAGCGGATGACCTTGATGCCGTCGTTCGCAAATCGGTCAAAAGTCAAACAAAAGTCAAACTCAAGGGGCCACAATACGACGGAGCACGGGGATCCGCGCATCCCGCAGAACGTGTTCCACCACTGATTCGCGCAGTCTCGATCCGTCGTAATCAAAGTGCAGGTGATTCGTCTTTTCGTCGTAGCGAAAATTCTGCAACCCGTACGTATTTGCGAAGTAGCCCAGCGACCGAAAATCCTCCGCGCGCAGCGGATTCTGCAGTTCGTAGGTGACCGTCATGAATGTCATAGGGCGGCATTATACCAGTGCTGCAAAAGTTGCGCGCTGCACGAACTTCCGGCGCGGGGCATTCACCGCTGCCGTACCGCATCGGAGTTACCCCCGTACCCATGCCCAAGTGCACCCGACACTTTCCCGCGGAACATGCGATATACGAACACGAAATAGCCCACCGCAATCGCCATTCCCAAGCTCCACCAGATCAGGCCGACCGACATGGCGTACCTTCCGCTGTGGGCATTGTAGACAGTTATATTCAGCGCGGGATCGGTGGTTGAAGTCAGCAGGTTCGGATAGACGCCAGCGGCTGCTCCCACCAACATGGAGACCAGATACGTGCAGGAGGCGAGAAACGCGGCGCGTTCGCGCCCCCGGGAATTCGAACGCCACATGCTCACCAGAGATCCCGCAACCAAAACAGGAATCACGTAAAGCACCGGCAATTTCCGATAGTTGTTCAGTAGGCCGGGCCGAATGTATAGCGTGGCAGCGAGACTAAGGGCGGTAAGCCCAACCAGGAATGGCCATAGTTGGCGAGCAATCTGCTTCGCGCGTGCGTTGATCTCGCCGGACGTCTTCAGCGCGACGTAATGCGCTCCGTGCAGCGCCAACGCAACCAGTGCCACCAGCCCCGCGAGCACCGTGTACCAGTCCAAAATTCCCGGCTGCGGCCCGACGCGCCAATTCGTCCACAGCGGAAGGAAGAAGTATTCGTCCTTCCCCAGAGGAACACCGCGAAGCACGTTTCCGAGCGCTGCGCCATAAAACACAGCCAGCAGTAAACTCCCCAGCCCGAACGCGCCGTCAAACAGACCGGCCCACACCGGCGAATCAAAGCGCATGCGCAGCTCGACGCCAATTCCTCGGAAGATCAGCAGCCATAGAACAATCATCAGCGGCAAATAGAATCCGCTGAAGCCCGACGCGTACAGCAACGGAAACGCAAAGTATAGGGTCCCGCCTCCGGCAAGCAGCCACACTTCGTTGCCGTCCCAGACAGGTCCGATCGTTCGTATGATCGTTCGCCGCTGCTCGTCGGTCCGCGCGATCAGCAGGTGCAGGATGCCCGCACCCAGGTCGAACCCGTCGAGCACCACGTAGGCGGTGATCATCACCGCTACCAGCACGTACCACGTCAGCAGCATTCGACCCTCCTTGTGACCGCGCTCGCGGCGAGTGGAGGCTAAGCCATCGTTATTGGCGCGCCCGATCCGACTTCGGATTTCGCCTCGTCGACCGGGCCGTGCGCAATGATCCGATAGACCAGAAACAGAAACAGGATTGCCAGAATCGTGTACAGCCCCATGAACCCAATCAGCGTAAACAGACTGTTGCCTGCCTGAACATTCGCTGAATATCCCGCCGCTGTGCGCATCAGCCCGTAGACCACCCATGGCTGCCGCCCCACTTCCGCTGTGATCCACCCCGCCGTGTTCGCGATATGAGGGAAGGGAAGACAGCAGAGAATGATCCACAACATCCACCGCGCCTTGTAGAGCAGTCCGCGCCACAACAGGAACGCGCTCATGGCCATCACCGCGAGAAAGATCGTCCCCAGCCCGACCATGATGTGGTAGGTGTAGTACAGAAGTGGAATGTTCGTCGGCCAGTCGCTCTTGGGGTATTCGTTCAGTCCTTTCACCGTTGCCGTCGTCGTTCCATACAGCAGGAAACTGAGAACCTTGTTCGCAACAAGAGGATTATCGATGCGCTCATGCTCGGCGTCTGGCTGGCCGAGAATCACCATTGGTGCGCCCGACTGCGTCTTGAACAGGCCTTCCATCGCTGCAACCGTCACCGGCTGGTATTTGCCCATCATTTTTCCGTGTAAATCTCCGGTCGGAAAAATCTGGACCACGCACGCAACTATTCCCGCGATCACGCCAAGCCGCAAAAACGCGCGTCCTTCCTCGACGAATTTGCCTTCCAGCAGGTAGTACGCTCCCACGGCCGCCATCACAAACGTGCCCGTAATCAACGCGCCGCACATGTTGTGCGCGTACTGAATCAGCGCCCACGGATTCAGCAGAAGCCCCCAGAAGCTCGTCAACTGGAAGCTTCCATCGGCTGCCCGCTGAAACGCCACCGGATGCTGCATCCATGCGTCTGTCGCAATGATGAAAAACCCCGAAAGCCACGAACCGGCGAACACGGCGAATCCCGTCCACCAATGGCCGATTTTGCTCAGCCGCTCCTCGCCGAAAAGGAATAGCCCCAGAAAGGCCGATTCAAGAAAGAACGAAAAGACGCCTTCCATCGTCAGCGGTTGTCCTATAACGCCGCCCGTTGCTCGCGCAAATTGCGCCCAGTTCGTGCCAAACTGGAATTCCATCGGAATTCCCGTCACCACACCCATCAGGAAGCTGATCCCGAAGACCTTTGCCCAAAATCGCGCGGCGCGGTTGTAAAGAGGGTTGTTCGTGCGCAGATACATCGTCTTCAAAATGACGATCAGAGGCGCCAGGCCCATCGTGAGTTGAGGGAATAAATAATGAAACGTGATGGTAAAAGCGAAATGCAGCCGGTGCATCATCAACGCATCGTCCATCGAATGCCCCTTCGAAAGTCAAAAGCAGGCGTGCGACTTCCTGTATACCAAAAGTCGCGAGCCGCGGCATGGAATTCTAGGACGCGCGGAGCTTTTTACAGTGTGATCGAGATCACAGGAGTTGACACGGCAAGATCACGTTGCTGCGCGGCCAGTCTCCGGCTGAGAAATTGGCGACTCTGGCGCGCGAGTCGCGAGCCGCGGCAGGGAATCGTAGAATTCGCCTGTCAGCCGGACTGTTGCCCTCGTCACATCCCGCGAGCAGCGTCACGAGTGCCCGGTAGCGCCGGCGCCGGCCCGCCATCATTTTGCAGGGTCTCGCCGGCGTCTTGTGTGGCATCGAAGACGCGTCATTGTTCTCCGCGGGGCGCGGAATCATTCTTGACATACCTAGAATTCTAGGCTATTTTCCCAGCAGCCATAGTTGTCTAGGGATAAGGACAATGGCCAGAAACGATCTTCAGGGCACCCTGGACTTGCTGACGCTGAAAACCCTTTCGCAGATGGGGGAGTTGCACGGTTACGGAATCGTGCTGCACATCCAGCGCGCGTCGGACGATCTGTTGTTGGTCGAAGAGGGCTCGCTCTATCCGGCGTTGCACAGGATGGAGCAGAGCGGATGGATTCGCTCGGAATGGAAGCTGACGGATACGAATCGCAAAGCGAAATACTACCGGCTGACGGCTGCGGGCCAGAAGGAATTGCGCAAGGCCGAAGAAAGTTTCGAACAAGTAGTGAAAGGCGTGCGCGCAGTGTTGCGCTACGCGCAGGGCTGATTTATGAAGAGCGTTTCGGCGAACCGGTTCTCATTCTGAGGGCGGCCTTATGGCCCGAAGAATCTCTCTTTCTTCGTTTGAGTTTAGACGAAGCGCCAGGGCCTTGAGCGCGGCACGCGGTGCGGAGTTATGGTTCTGGCCTAGGTTTAGATGTAGCGCCGGCTTGTCCTGAGCGGAGTCGAAGGGGGGCTGCCTGCCGCAGGCAGGGACTTGAGCCCGGCAGGTCGCGCTTCAAGCGCGCCTGATCGGTGGGAGGGTAAGTCATGTCGATCATTCGGCGTTTCGCGAATTTATTCCGGCGTTCGAAAATGGATGATGAAATCGACGCCGAACTCCGCTCGCATATCGAAATGCGTACCGCAGACAACATCGCCGCCGGCATGTCGCCCGACGAAGCGCGACGGCAGGCGGTGCTCCGCTTCGGCAGCCGTCCTGCGATGAAAGAGCGCGTGATTGCCGCTGCCTCTGGATTCGCTGTGGCAAGACTTGTCTTACGCCCTGCGCATGCTGCGCAAATCTCCCGGCTTCACCGCTGTTGCCATCCTTACTCTGGCCCTCGGCATCGGCGCAGTCAGTACGACCTTCAGTTGGGTTAACGAGACGCTGCTCAACCCCATTCCGGGTATCCCGCACGCGAGCGAGTACGTGGAGCTTACCGGACTCTCATATCCCGATTATGTGGACCTTCGCGACCGCAACCACAGTTTCTCCGCACTCGTAGCCTCTGATCTCTACCCCATGGAATTGACGGGAAACGAAAACCCCCAGAACGTTTGGGGAGTTCTTTCCACCGCTAATTATTTTGACGGGCTTGGTGTCAGACCGGCCCTAGGACGCGGTTTCTCGCCTGAGGAGGGCGAGAAGCCGAATGCCGCGGCGGTGGTCGTATTGAGCTACCACCTCTGGAAGACGCGCTTCGGCGCCCAGCGTTCCGTGATCGGGCGCGTCATTCAGATCAACAAGCATCCGTACACGGTTATCGGAGTTGCGCCACTCGATTTCGTGGGAACGCAGGCCGGTTTGCAGGCAGACCTATGGGTCCCCACTTCAATGGTCGAGCAATTGCATAACCTGGACCTGCTGCCAGCCCGTGGAGAAACGTGGCTGCTTCCGATTGCCCATCTTCGGGCCGGCGTCACGAGAGAGCAAGCTCAAGCGGAAATGAACGTGCTGATGCGGGAGATTGTTCGGCAGCACCCTAATTCACACCAGGCCGACAATTCGATCGCGCTCTATCCCTTATGGAGAGCCCCGTTCGGCGTGAACGACTACATCCACACAACTCTATTTTTGCTATTCGCA
>Ga0335075_10010725_pt1 | contig 13908 bp, 15 predicted proteins | sample Lox_Sample_24_FD_206723 | JGI IMG/M metagenome (GOLD analysis project Ga0335075, IMG submission 206723) | Soil microbial communities from Loxahatchee National Wildlife Refuge, Florida, United States - Lox_Sample_2.4 | ecosystem: Environmental > Terrestrial > Soil > Wetlands | place: USA...
AGGGAATGTCAAAGAGATGGGGCTGCGAGAGAGGGAGCCCGCGCGGCGGCGTCCAGGCGCTTCGTCCGCTCGCTTCTCGGGGGCCCCGCCGCGAACTAGGAGGATGAGATGCAAGCCATGAATGGCTTCAGTCGGGTGGGCGTCCGGCGTTACATTCGTCTGCTCGGATGCGTGGCCGCGCTGCTGGCGCTGGCGGCGATGGCGATGCCGTCGCTAGCCGCGGCCATGAAACCCCCAAAGGTCAACGCCACCTACGTGGCGCTGGGGGACTCGCTCGCGTTCGGTTTCTCCGAGCACGAGTTCAACGAAAGCCTGCCGTCGGAGAACCCCGCGAACTTCGAAAAAGGCTACCCCAACGACTACGCGTCGCTGATCAACGCGAGCAGCTACGACAAGACGAAGCTGGTCAACTACGGCTGCCCGGGTGAGACGACGGGGTCGCTGATCGGCGACAAGCCGGCCGTGCTCGCGGCGATCAACCACGCCCTCAGGCACGTGATCCACGAGCCCGTCACCGGCGAAGCCGCGTGCGCTTACCACTATGCGGACGGCTTGCCGTTGCACGACGAATACGGTGGAACGAAATCACAGCTGGAAGCCGCGATCGCCGAGCTGAGCGCAGCCAAGGCGGCCAGGCGCAAGGTCACGACGGTCACGATCGACATCGGCGCCAACGACGAGCTTCACGAGGTCGCCAAGGCGACGAAAGAAGCGGAAGAACAGGTGGAAGCGAAAGTCAAGGCGATCGTCACGCCGGAGGCGGAAGCGCAGGTCGGCGCCAAAGTCAAGAAGGCAGTCACCGAAGAGATCGAAGCCTACGTGGTCGAACAGGTCATCGGCCAGGCTGAGGTGGAAAGCGGCGGCGAAGAACCGGCGCTCAAAGAAGACGTCGCCAAGGACGCCGCGGAATACGTGGAGAACAACCCCGAAACGATCAAATCGCTGGAACTCCACGACGCCAGCAGGTACCTGTCCGAACACGGCAAAGAACTGCAGGAAGAAGGCGAAGCCATCGGCCTGCGCCTCGGCGAGGAATACGCTGTGGAAAACGCCGCGAAACTGCACGAAGAAGGTGAAACGATCGGCCTGCGGCTGATCACCGAAGCGCTCCCCGCCGAGTTCGCGCAGATCGACACCAACGTGATCGGCATCGCCACGGCCCTGCGGGAGGCCAAGAAGATGCACCTTGGAAAGGTGAACTACAAGGGCGCGATCATCTTCGACGCTCCGTACGACCCGTACGGCCGCGTGGGAGGGGTCTCGCAGGGGCACAAAGAACTCGAGCCCGGGTTCAACGCGGCGGCCGCCGAGCTGGCCTCCGTCCTGGACGGGACGATCACCGCCGCCCCGGTGCACGCGTGCTTCGTCGACAACGAGACGCTGTTCAACCCCGCGTTGGCGGTGCCCGACCAGGAAACATACACACCAGAACAAATCGAACTAATCGAAAAAGAAGAACTCAACCTGGCCACGTGGACGAACATGGCCAACTTCAACACGTTTGAATACGCGCCGGGCAAAGTGCTCCACTACGGCGAAAAAGTGAAAATCGGAGCGCTGGAACTGGATGCCGACGGACCCGACATCCACGCCACCACGGCCGGCTACGAAGAAATGGCCAAGCAGATCAAGTCCACCTGCCACTAGGGGGGATCTCCCCTCGCCTCGGCGGGGGCTGAGGGCAAAGCTCGGGGCGCGCGGCCTACCCGGCCGGGCGCCCCGAGCCGTTAACTCGCTGCGCCGCCTGTTCGAGCATTCCCAGCATCGCCGGCGCCGCCGGCACCAGCCGCGCGCCCGCGGGCGTGGCGGCGATCACCTGGCGCACCGGCGGAGCGGGGGACAGCTCGCGCGTGATGATGTCCTCACGCACGACCGACAGCGCCAGCTCGGGGATCAGCGCGACGCCCACGCCGGCCGCCACGAGGCCCTGGACGGTCTGGTAGTCGTCGCTTTCGAATGCCACGTTCGGCTCGAAGCCCGCCGCGTGGCAGCTGCGCACGACGTGGCGGGCGCACGGGCTCGACGCCGAGGTCTGCACCCACGCTTCGCCGGCCAGGTCGCTCAGGCGGATACGAGCCCTGCCGGCCAGCCGGTGCGCGCGCGGCAGCGCCAGGCGCATGGGGTCCGCCAGCAGCTCGGTGCGCGCCATGTCCTGCGGCAGGAGGCTCTCGCCGGAGAACTCGAACAGCAGCGCGAGGTCCAGCTCGCCCGCGCGCAGGCGCGGCACGATCTGCTCCGGCTCTCCCTCCGCGAGCGTCAGCGCCACCAGCGGATAGGCGGCGCGGAAGCTGGCGATCGCGAGCGGCATCAGCGTCGCCCCCGCGGTCGAGAACGAGGCCACCCGCAGCCGCCCGCCGCGCAGCCCCGCGATCGCCTCCAGCGACGCCTCCGCCGCCTCCAGCCGCGCGAGGATCCCCTCGGCGTGCCCCACCAGCGTCTGCCCCGCGGCGGTGAGGCTGACGCCGCGAGGATGGCGCTCGAGCAGCGCCGTGCCGGTTTCGCTCTCCAGCGCGGCGATCTGCTGGCTGACGGCTGACTGCGAGTAGGACAGCGCCTGCGCGGCGGCCGACAGCGAGCCGCGGTATGCGACCTCCTTCAGGACGTTCAAGCGAGCCACGCTAAGCATAAGCATCACTTATAGCAAGAATCAAAACAATCATTGGAGCTGATGGCAGGAGCGTGTCACCATCGAGGGAATCAACCATCCGAGACACCCCAGCCGCCGGCGCTCACCGCACATGCGGGCGCCGGCGGGGCAACCCTTTCTGCGAAGGAGCAAGCAAATGCCAGCGAAGGTCATCGTTTCCTATGACGGCACCGCCAACGAGGACGACGCGATCGCGCTCGGCCGCGTGTTCGGCCGCGCCGGCGCGGAGGTCTCGCTCGCGTACGTGCGCCACGCGCACGAGGCGGACGTCAACCGCGAGCGCGCCGTCGAGGCTCAGGCCCACGGCCTGCTCGAGGGCGGCGTCGAGCTGCTCGGCGACCCGGGCGCCCAGCTGCACGTCGTCACCGACCGCTCGACCCCCGAGGGCCTGCGCACGCTGGCCGCACGCGAGGGAGCGGACGTGATCGTGTTCTGCTCCGACTCGCACACCGCCAGAGGCCACGTGTCGATCGGCAAATCGGCCGAGCGGCTGCTCGAAGGCGGCACGACCGCGATCGCGATCGCCTCGGTCGACCTGGCCGAGCGCGTCGAGCGCGAGCCGATCCGCCGCATCGTCGCGGTCAGCGACGCCGACGGCGGCGCGCGCGAGACCGCGGACGCCCTCGCCGCAGCGCTCGGGGCGAGCGTGGCGCCGGTCGCCAACGAGGACGCCGACCTGCTGATCGTCGACTCGCGCGCGGACGCCCCGCAGGGGAGCGTGTCGCTCAGCTCCTCGGCGGCACACCTGATCGAGACGTCCACCAGCCCCGTGCTCGTGCTTGCGCGCGGCGTGCGCCTGGCGTTCGCGGGCGCGGGCTCGGCGGTGGCCGCCTGAGCCGGTAGCGCACGAGCGCGGCCAGGACGTCCAGCGCGCCGCCCAGGAGGTGGCCGAGCGGACCGGTCCACAGCCACGCCTCGGCGCGCCTGCGCCTGCGGCTGCGGCGGGCGCAGCGCCGTGACGAGCGCTGGCGGCGCAAGGTCGTCATCGCTCGTCACGGTATCGTGGCGTGGGTGCCGCCGGACCGTGAGACGCTCGCCGCCGAATCGGGAGAACGCTCCGCATCCCCGATGCGGCCCGCATCCACGAACCGTGCGGCGCTGAAGACCACCGTCACCGACCTTGGCGACTCGCGCGTGCGCCTGCAGGTGGAGGTGCCGGCGGGCGAGGTGCAGGGCCGCCTGGAGCGCAAGGCGCGCCAGCTCGGCCGCGAGCTGAAGCTGCCGGGCTTCCGCCGCGGGAAGGTGCCCGCGCCGCTGGTGATCCAGCGCATCGGGCGCGAGGTGGTGCTCGAGGAGGCGGTCCGCGACACGCTCTCCAGCTGGTACTCGGACGCGATCGCCACCGCCGGCATCGTGCCGGTCGGCGACCCGCAGCTCGACCTCGGCGAATTGCCCGGCCAGGGCCAGGCGCTCGAGTTCTCGATCGAGATCGGCGTGCTGCCGACGGCCGAGCTCGGGGAGTACCGGGGCGTGGAGGTGGGACGCCGCGAGCCCGAGGTCGCCGACGAGCAGGTGCAGCGCGAGATCGAGGAGATGCGCGAGCGGCTGGCGCGGCTGCACACGGCCGAGCGCCCTGCGCAGGCGGGCGACTTCGTGGTCGTCGACTACGTCGGCTCGCTGCTGACCGACGCGCAGAACGACGATGATGAGGAGGGGGGGAGCGCGCGGGCGACCGCGGCGGCGTCCCCGCCGCAGCGTCGCGGTCAGCCGTTCGCCGGGGGCGAGGGGCGCGACCAGCTGATCGAGCTGGGCACCGGCAACCTGATCCCCGGCTTCGAGGAGGCCCTGCTCGGAGCCGGCGCGGGCGAGACGCGGACCGTCGAGGTGCGCTTCCCCGACGACTACGAAAACGAGCAGCTCGCCGGCCGCGAGGCGTCGTTCGAGGTGAGCGTCAAGGAGGTCAAGCGCAAGGAGCTGCCGGACGTGGACGAGGACTTCGCGATCGACGCGGGCTTCGACGACCTGAAGGAGCTGGACGCGGACATCCGCCGCCGGCTGCTGGACGTCGACCGCGCCCGCATCGAGGTCGAGTTTCGCCAGGCCGCGCTCGACGCGGTCGTCGCCGGCGCGTCCGTGGCGCTGACGCCCGAGCTGGTGAAGGCGCGCGCGCGGGAGATGTGGGAGCGGATGCTGCACTCGCTCTCGCACCGCGGCATCTCGCGCGAGACCTACCTGCAGCTGCTGGGGCGCGAGGAGGCGGAGATCCTGGCGGAGATGGAGCCGGAAGCCGAGCAGGCGCTGCGGCGCGAGGCCGTCATCACCGCAGTGGTGTCCGCCGAGGGCGTGGCTCCCTCCGAGGAGGACGTGCTGGAGGCGCTTGCCCCGACCGCCGAGCGCGAGGGGATCGACCCTCACGAGCTGCTCGAGCGGCTGCGCGGCGCCGGACGGCTGGAGGAGCTGCGCGAGGAGGTGGCGGCGCGCCAGGCGATCGACCTCCTCGCCGCGAGCGCCAAGCCGATCGCGCTTGCGCAGGCGCAGGCGCGCGAGCAGCTGTGGACGCCGGAGAAGGCCGAGCGAGAGCTGGCGGGGGCGCAGCAGGGGCCCGCGCAGGCGCCCGCGCGGCTGTGGACCCCGACCGACCAGACCCCGGCAAGCTAGCCTTCTCAAAGGATTCCGGTCGGCGAGGCGAAACAAAGGGCGGGACTATGAGCGGAAGGCGAGGAGCATGAGCCCACTGGTGCCGATGGTCGTCGAGCAGACCTCGCGTGGCGAGCGCGCGTTCGACATCTACAGCCGCCTGCTGAACGAGCGGATCATCTTCCTGGGCACGCCCGTGGACGACCAGATCGCCAACCTGATCGTGGCGCAGCTCCTGCACCTGGAGTCCGAGGACCCCGAGAAGGACGTCTCGCTTTACATCAACTCGCCGGGCGGCTCGGTGTACGCGGGCCTGGCGATCTACGACACGATGCAGTTCATCAAGCCCGACGTGCAGACGATCTGCGTGGGCATCGCGATGTCGATGGGGGCGCTGCTGCTGGCGGGCGGCGCGGAGGGCAAGCGCATGGCGCTGCCCAACGCGAAGATCCTGATCCACCAGGTGTCCTCGAGCTTCGAAGGCCAGGCGACGGACATCGAGATCCACGCCAAAGAGATCATCGACGTGCGCAGGCGCCTGGACGAGATCATCGCCAAGCACACCCACCGCGACCTCGAGCAGGTGCGCACGGACACCGAGCGCGACTACTTCATGAGCTCGGAAGAGGCCAAGGAGTATGGCATCATCGATCGTGTGATCTCCGAGCATTAGCGGGTATCGCACGGAGGAGCCTGACGCGGGAGACCAAGGGATATGGCCAGACCCACCGATTCCAACGAGCAGCTGCTGTGCAGCTTCTGCGGCAAGTCCCAGCGGCAGGTCAAGAAGCTGATCGCCGGCCCGGGCGTGTACATCTGCGACGAGTGCATCGACCTGTGCAACGAGATCATCGACGAGGAGCTGTCCGCCCCGCCGGCGTTCGACATCGAGAACCTGCCCAAGCCGCGCGAGATCTACGAAGTGCTCGACGAGTACGTGGTCGGGCAGGACCCCTCCAAGCGCACGCTGTCGGTGGCCGTCTACAACCACTACAAGCGCGTGCAGATGATGATGTCCGGCGACACGGACATCGAGCTGCAGAAGTCCAACATCCTGCTGCTCGGCCCCACCGGCTGCGGCAAGACGCTGCTCGCGCAGACGCTCGCGCGGATCCTCAACGTGCCGTTCGCGATCGCCGACGCGACCGCGCTGACGGAGGCGGGCTACGTCGGCGAGGACGTGGAGAACATCCTCTTGAAGCTGATCCAGGCGGCCGACTACGACGTCAAGAAGGCGGAAACGGGGATTATCTACATCGACGAGGTCGACAAGATCGCGCGCAAGGCCGACAACCCGTCGATCACGCGCGACGTCTCCGGCGAGGGCGTGCAGCAGGCGCTGTTGAAGATCCTCGAGGGCACGCAGGCGTCGGTGCCGCCGCAGGGCGGGCGCAAGCACCCCCACCAGGAGTTCCTGACGATCGACACGACCAACGTGCTGTTCGTGTGCGGCGGCGCGTTCGCCAACCTCGACAAGGTGATCGAGCGGCGCATCGGGCACAAAGGCGTGGGCTTCGCCGCCGCGATCGAGGCCAAGGCCGAGCGCGACACGGGCGAGGTGTTCGAGCACTGCCTGCCCGAGGACCTGATCGAGTACGGGCTGATCCCCGAGTTCATCGGGCGCCTGCCCGTGATGAGCGCCGTGCACCAGCTCACCCGCGACGACCTCGTGTCGATCCTGATCGAGCCGCGCAACGCGCTCGTCAAGCAGTTCCAGCGCTTCTTCGCCTTCGACGGCATCGAGCTGGTGTTCAGCGAGGACTCGCTGGTGGCGGTCGCCGAGAAGGGCCTGGAGCGCGAAACGGGCGCGCGCGGGCTACGCTCGATCATCGAGGAGATACTGCTGGAGGTGCAGTTCGAGCTGCCCTCGCGCCGCGACGTGAAGAAGTGCGTGGTCACCAAGGAGACGGTCGAGCGCGGGCTGACGCCGACGCTCGTCACCGAAGCCGCTCCGGAGGAGGCCGAGGACGCGCCGCTGCGGGAGGAGTCGGCGTAGCCGCCGCCCGCTACCATCGCGGTCGTGGCGCGTTCATCAAGATCGTCGAAGTCCGCCGCGGAGCGCCTGCGCGCGCTGCCGTGGGCCGTGCTGCTGCAGGCCGGCTTCGTGATCGCCAGGCGCTGGCGGGGGCTCTCGCAGAAGGACCGCGCGCGTCTGAGCAGCCTGGTTCGCGACTCGCGCGGCAGGCTCGGCAACCTCAGCGAGAAGGAGCGGGCGGAGCTGCGCAAGCTGACCGGCAGGCTAGACCTGAAGGGCATGGGCGGCGAATTCGCGAGCCTCGCGCGCAGCGGAAGCCGGCGCAAGCGCCGCCGCGGGTGAGACGCGGCGCGCGGGGGAGCTGAGAGCGGCGCGATGCCCGACGAGTTGGACGAGCTGTCCACGCAGGAGTTGCACGACCGCGCCGTCCGCAGGGCGGAGCGGCACCTGGACGTCAAGTTCTTCTGGAGGCTTTTGAAGCTGATCCCCGCCGCCGAGGTGGCCAGCGGCGACGAGGGCGAGGGCGAGTACGACGCGCAGTTCCTGAAAGGCAAGCTGCTCGACGCGCTGCGCAGCGGCGACGGCGCGCGCGCGGAGGCGCTGCGTCCGGTGTTCATCGACTACCTGCGCGAGCACGCCGACGCGTAGGCGCGCCGGCGGCGCCGCGGTCAAGGACAGGACGATGGACGGCTCCAAGCCCACACGCTGGACGGAGGCGCAGGCCGAGCGCCAGCTGCGCTCGCTGGAGCTGTTCGGGATGCGCTTCGGCCTGGACAGGATGCGCAGGATGACGACCGCGCTGGGCTCGCCCGAGCGGAGCTTCGAGACGGTCCACGTGCTGGGGACCAACGGCAAGTCCTCGACCACGCGCATGATCGCCGCGATCCTCGAACGCCACGGGCTGCGCGTCGGCGCCTACCTGTCCCCGCACCTGGTCTCCTGGCGCGAGCGCGTGCTGCTCGAAGGGCGGGAGCTGGACGCGGACTCGTTCGCCGCCGCGGTCGCGCGCGCGTCGTGGGCGGCCGATCACGTCAACCACACGCTCGTGGAGGGCGATCGCGTCACGCAGTTCGAACTGCTGACAGCCGCGGCGCTGTGGGAGATGGCCCGCCGGCGCGTGGACGTGGCGGTGATGGAGGCCGGGCTGGGCGGGCGCTACGACGCCACCAGCGTGATCGAGTCGAAGATCACGGTGCTGACCAACGTGGGGCTCGAGCACACCCGCTGGCTGGGGCCGACGATCACGGACATCGCCGAGGAGAAGCTGGCGGCCGTGCAGCCGCACGCGGTGCTCGTGCTCGGCGAGGACCTGCACCCCGACGCGCTGGCCGTGGCCGAGCGGATCGCGCGCGAGCGCTCCGCCCGGATCGTGCGCGCACATGCGGCGAGCGACGCGGGCGAGCGGGACGAGCTGGGCGCGCGCGGCGTCTTCCAGCGGCGCAACTTCGCGCTCGCGCGCACCGCCGCCGAGGCGTGCCTGCGCGCGGCGGGCATCCCGCTGAGCGAGCCGGCCGTGGCGCAGGCCGCCGCGGGCACGCGCGTCCCCGGGCGCCTGCAGCCGATCGACGGGACGCCCCCCACCGTGCTCGACGGCGCGCACAACCCGCACGCGGTGGCGGCGCTCGTGGCCTCGCTGCCGGAGGTGCTGCCCGCGGACGCGCCGCTGGCGCTCGTGCTGGGCGTGCTCGAGGACAAGGATGCGGCGGCGATGCTCGCGCAGCTGCTGCCCGTCAGCGCACGCGCGTGGTTCACCGCCCCGCCGAGCAGCCGCGCGCTATCGCCCGCGGCGCTGCACTCGCTCGCGCGCCAGCTCCGCTACGAGAACAGCGAGTGCGAGCCCGCGCCCGCGCGCGCGCTGGAGCAGGCGCGACGCTGGGCGCTGGCGCACGGCGGCGCTGTGCTCGCCACCGGCTCGGTGTACCTCGTCGGCGAGCTGCTCGCTGGTGCCGGGCAGGATGCGCAGCTCGACGGCACGGCCGCCGGCGAGCCGGACCAGACGCCGCGACGGAGCCTCGGCGGATGAACGACGAGACCCGGCACACCCCGTCCGTGCTCGCGATGATCGGTGGCGTGGCCGTGTTCGTGGCGCTCGTGATCCTCGTGTTTTTCGCTGCAGGCTACGGATTCGGCCGTCTATTTCTCTAAACTCAGCCGGCCGATGCTCCCCCTGGCATATTTCGGAATCGAAAGCAGCGGCGTGAATCTCGTCGTCGATCTGCTGATTCTGTTCGTCGTCGTCCTGTACTTCTCGTTGGTGTACTGGACCTACGCCGACGCGCGCCGGCGCATCGAGGATCCGATGCTCATCGGCTGCGCGTTCGTCGCCTCGCTGTTCCCGTTCGTCGGCCCGATCGTGTACATGGTGGTGCGCCCGCCCGAGTACCTGGAGGACGTGCGCGAGCGCGAACTCGAGACGCAGGCGGCGCAGGCGCGGATCAGCCAGCTCGAGCAGACGCTGTGCCCGTACTGCAGCTATCGCGTGGAGAGCGACTTCATCCGCTGCCCCAGCTGCCTGCGCAAGCTCAAGGAGCCGTGCGTCAACTGCTCGCGCCCGCTCGACCAGACGTGGACGATCTGCCCCTACTGCGAGGCCGACGTCCCAGGGCTCGCGCCCACGCGATCGCGCCGCCGCCGCGGCAAGTCGGCGCTGGAGAGCCAGCTTGCCGACCTGGAGCCGAGCGCCGGCGAGCTAGAGAAGGACGCGGCGGGCGAGCCTGCGAAGGGCGCCCTCGCCTCCGAGACGCTTGCGCCGGAGACCGCGCTCGCGCCGGATGCGGCGCTCGCCTCCGAGCCTACGCTGGCCTCCGAGCCCGCCATCGCTCCGCGCCGCTCCCCCCGCGCGGGCCGCTCCTCGCGCCCGCGCCCCAGCTCGTAGAGCAGACAGACACCCTCCGACCACGAAAGTGAGCGCATGGACCGAACGCTGATACTGGTGAAGCCCGACGCCTTCGCGCGGGGACTGACGGGCGAGATCATCGCCCGTTTCGAGCGCAAGGGGCTGCGCATCCTCGCGCTGCGCCACATGACCGTCGCGCGCGAGCTGGCCGAGCGCCACTACGCCGAGCACGCCGAGCGGCCGTTCTTCGGCGAGCTGGTGGAGTTCATCACCTCCGGGCCGATCGTGGCGATGGTGCTGGAGGGCACCGACGCGGTCAGGGCGGCGCGCCAGGCGATCGGTGCGACCAACCCGCTGGAGGCGGCGCCCGGCTCGATCCGCGGCGACTTCGCGATCGAGATGGGCGCGAACATGGTCCACGGCTCGGACTCGCCCGAGTCCGCCGCCCGCGAGGCGGCGCTGTTCTTCCCGGAGCTTTCCTAGCTGTCTGCGTCGCCGATGGGTGAGCGCCTGCCCGTCGTGCTCGCCTCGCGCTCGCCCCAGCGCAGGGCGCTGCTGGAGAGCCTGGGCGTGGCCTTCACGGTGCGCGCCAGTGACGCGCCGGAGATCGAGCAGGGGGAGGACCCGGCGGCGGTGGCGGTGGAGAACGCGCTGCGCAAGGCCCGCGGCGCGAGCCGCGCGGGCGCGCGCGAGGCGGTGATCGGCTGCGACACGATCGTCGTGCTCGACGGCGTCATCTACGGCAAGCCGCCCGACGCCGACGCCGCGCGCGCGACGATGACGGCGCTCGGCGGCAGGACGCACGAGGTTCTGAGCGGCCTCGCGGTGCTGCTCCCCGGCGAGGAGCGCACGGCGCTCGCGCGCACGCGCGTGAGCTTCCGCGCGCTCGACGCCGGGCTGCTCGACTGGTACGTGGCCACCGGCGAGTGGGGCGGGCGCTCCGGCGGCTATGCGATCCAGGGAGCGACCGGGGCGCGCCTGGCGCTGGCGCTGGACGGCGAGGAGGACAACGTCGTGGGCCTGCCGCTGGCCACGCTGCTCGCGCTGTATCCCGAGCTGTGCGCGGGCTAGCGGCGAGGGGCGCGACGCCTGGATCGCCCGCCGCCGGCCGGCCGCAGGAGCGCCCGCTCCCCGCCTGGGCGTTTCCCCTGCAAATGCGCTGCCACGCGCCTCGCCCGCGGATTGGCGTTCGCTAGACTGGCGCGCGGGCATGCCGCGGTAGCGCCGCAGGCACAAGCCGGCCGCGGGATCGCTGCGGCGCTGGACCCAAGGCGTGCCTCCCTCCATCGATGAGCATCTTCAGCTATCTGACAGGCTTCGGCGGCCGCGACATGGCGGTCGACCTGGGAACTGCGAACACCCTCGTCTACGTGCGCGGGCGCGGGATCGTGCTGTCGGAGCCGAGCGTGGTGGCGATCGACTCGCGCTCGGGCGAAGTGCACGCGGTGGGCATCGAGGCCAAGCGCATGCTCGGGCGCACGCCCGGGACGATCCAGGCGATCCGCCCGCTGAAGGACGGCGTGATCGCCGACTTCGACGTGACCGAGCAGATGCTCCGCCACTTCATCCAGAAGGTCCACCAGAACCGCTGGGCGCACCCGCGCGTGGTCGTGTGCGTGCCCTCGGGCGTCACGGGCGTGGAGAAGCGCGCGGTCGAGGAGGCGTGCCTGTCGGCGGGCGCGCGCACCGCCTACCTGATCGAGGAGCCGATGGCCGCGGCGATCGGCGCGGGGCTGCCGGTGGGCGAGCCGACCGGCTCGATGGTGGTGGACATCGGCGGCGGCACCTCCGAGGTCGCCGTGATCTCGCTAGGCGGGATCGTCGTCTCGCAGTCGATCCGCGTGGGCGGCGACGAGATGGACGAGTCGATCATCAACTACGCCAAGAAGGAGTACAAGCTGCTGATCGGGCAGCAGACGGCGGAGGAGCTGAAGCTGGAGATCGGCTCCGCGTGCCCGATGTCCGAGGAGCTGCAGGCGGAGATCCGCGGCCGCGACATGGTCGCCGGGCTGCCCAAGACGGTCGTGCTGACCAGCGAGGAGATCCGCCAGGCGCTCGCGGAACCGCTCAACCAGATCATCGACGCGGTCAAGGAGACGCTCGACCGCACCCCGCCGGAGCTGGCCTCGGACATCATGGACCGGGGGATCATGCTGGCGGGCGGCGGCTCGCTGCTTCAGGGTCTGGACGAGCGCCTGCGCGAGGAGACGCAGATGCCCGCGCACCTGGCCGAGTCGCCGCTGACGTGCGTGGCCGTGGGCTCGGGGCGCTCGCTGGAGGAGTTCGAGGCGATCCACCGCTCCAACCGCACGTCGCGCAACCGCCGCCGCCGCTAAGCGTGTGTGACGGACCGCCTGCTTCGTGGGTACTCTGTCGGGCGAACGCTCCGCTGTCGGACGAACCCTTCGGAAGGTAGACATCGGTGTACGACAAGACGGTACGGCGTCGACGGGCGGTGCTTGCGCTGCTCGTGGTGCTCTCCCTGCTGCTGCTGACGGCCTACTTCGGCGAGGCCCCCAACGGCCGCCTGCACGCGGTGCAGCGTGACTTCCTGGCCGTCGTCTCGCCGATCCAGAACGGGGCGAACAAGGCGCTGAAGCCGGTACGCGACATCTTCGGCTGGTTCGGCGAAACCCTGCACGCCAAAGGTCAGCGGGGCGAACTGCTCAAGCAGAACGAGCGGCTGCGCAAGGAGCTGGTCGCAGACCAGGCCGAAAAACGCGCGTACCGCGAGCTGACCTCGCTGTACCACCTCGACCAGCTGGGCGTCAACGACTACCACCCGGTGACTGCCACGGTCGTCGGCAAAACCCCCAACATCTGGTATGCGACGGTGACGATCGACAAGGGCGCCTCCGCGGGCGTGCAGGTCAACGACCCGGTGATCAACGGCGAAGGTCTCGTCGGCAAGGTCGCGCAGGTCGCGGGCGACGGCGCGCTGGTGGACCTCATCACCGACAGCTCGATGGGGGTCTCGGCGCGGATCGGCACGAGCCACGCGACCGGCCTGCTGCAGCCGAAGGTGGGCGAACCCAACGACCTGCTGCTCCAGTACCTGCCGGCTAACACGCACGCCAACGCCGGCGAATGGGTGGTCACCTCGGGCACCGTCGGCAGCGGCGAATCGCTGTACCCGCCTGGCATCGTGATCGGGCAGGTCACCTCCACCAACGAAGAAAGCGGCTACACGTCCGTCAACGTGCACCCGGTCGCCAACCTCCACGACCTCGACATCGTGCAGGTCCTGACGGCGGGCGCCGGCACGCGCCCGTCGCAGCTGACGACGCTGATCGCCAACCTTCCGCCCGGCCAGAGCAGCGGCCCGTCGGGCGAACAGCTGGCCTCCACGCAGGTGGGCGAATGACGGGCGCCTCCTCGGGCACGCTGGCGCTGCGCGTGAGCGCGTTCGCGGTGCTCGTCGTGTTCTTCCAGATCGGCGTCGTCTCAGAGGTGCCGGTGTTCGGCGTGAACGTCGAACTGGCCTCGCTGCTGGTCGCCTTCGTGGGGCTGCTGTGCGGCTCCACCGTGGGCGCGGCGTGCGGCTTCGCGGTCGGCCTGCTGATCGACCTTGCGCTGCTGCAGACGCTCGGCCTGACCTCGCTGGTGTTCACGCTCGTGGGCTACTGGTGCGGGCGCCTGCGTGAGCTGCGCGACCCGCAGGCGGCGCTCACGCCGCTGGTGGTCGGCGCGGGCGCGTCGCTGCTCGCGCTGGCGGGCTACTCGCTGATGGAGTTCATGCTCGGGGTCGACGCTCCCGTCAGCTTCGAGCTGCTGCGCCAGATCGTGCTGGGCGTGGTCGTAAACACGATCGTCGCGCTGCCGGTGTGGGCGCTCACGCGCCGCGTGCTGGAGAGCGCGCTGCCCGAGGACCCA
>Ga0335075_10010726_pt1 | contig 13908 bp, 6 predicted proteins | sample Lox_Sample_24_FD_206723 | JGI IMG/M metagenome (GOLD analysis project Ga0335075, IMG submission 206723) | Soil microbial communities from Loxahatchee National Wildlife Refuge, Florida, United States - Lox_Sample_2.4 | ecosystem: Environmental > Terrestrial > Soil > Wetlands | place: USA: Florida...
ACCCGAGGACTCGATGTGCGCCACGCTCAGCCGCCAGCGGAACGGCTCGCCGCGCTCGGGCACGCGGATCGCTTCGTGGGTGACGCCGCCGCCGTTCCTCCAGGGCAGGGACTTGAAGGCGCCGTGTCGAATGACTTGCATGGGCTAGAATCATACTGAACTCATGCAGGCCGAATACGACGTGATCATCGTTGGGGCGGGCGCCGCCGGCCTTGCCGCAGGAGCCAGGCTCGCAAGCTCGGGTGAGCGCGTCGCGATCATCGAAGCGCGCGATCGGGTGGGCGGGCGCATCTTCACGCGCAGGCTCGCCGGCGCACGAGCCGGTGCATCCACACCCATCGAGCTGGGCGCAGAATTCATTCATGGTCTGCCATCGGTCACCTGGTCGCTTCTGAAGGAAGCGGGGCTGTCGGCTTATGAGCTCGACGGCTCGGCGCTCACGTTCGCGAACGGCGCGTGGCCTGCCACGACCGGCTCCGCGGCGCATCGGGTGCTTGCGGACATGATGCGGTGGCTCGAGGCGAGACCCGGTTGCGACATGAGCTTCGCCGATTACCTCGCGGCACGGCCGGTCGATGCCGAGAGCGCCGCGGCGGCGGGGAGGTTCGTCGAGGGGTTCAACGCCGCCGACAGCCGCCGCATTGGAATCGCATCGCTTGCCGCTCAGCAGCGCGCCGAGGACGAGATCCACGCCGACCGCGTGTTCCGGATCGGCGAGGGATACGATGCCCTCGCCGGCCATCTCGTATCACGCTTCCGCGGTGCGGGGGGCGAGCTCGTGCTCGCCTCGCCCGCCAGGCGCATCGGCTGGCGGCGGGGGGCCGTGACAGTGCAGCTCGAGCCGGCGCGCGGCGCGCCCAGGGAGCTGTGCGCGAAGCGCGCGCTCATCACCGTCCCTCTGGGGGTGCTGCAGGCCGAGTCCATCGAATTCGAGCCGCGTCCCGCCGATGTGCTGGCACAGGCGCATCGACTCGCGATGGGTGAGGCGATGCGCATCGTGCTGGTCTTTCGCAATCGCTTCTGGCGCGATCGGCGCAATCTCTCCCTGCCGCCGCACGTTCGGCGCGAGCTTTGCGATCTGAGCTTCCTGTTCACGCCAGGCGAGCTGCCGCCGACCTGGTGGACGCCGAGCCCGCTGCCCGCGCCCGTGCTCACCGCGTGGATGGGGGGCCCCAAGGCCGCCGCCTTCAGGGGCTCGGCCGCGGCGGGCGGCGATGGGGGGCGCGCGCTGCCGGGCCGGTGCCTATCGACCCTTGCCAAGGTATTCGCGCTGCCGGCGGCCGAGCTCGAGAGTCTGCTTTCGAGCTGGCACTGGCACGACTGGTCGGCGGACGAGTACACGCGCGGTGCATACAGCTACGTGCCGGCGGGCGCGCTGGATGCGCCCGAGCGGCTCGCGAGGCCGCTCGAGAACACGCTGTTCTTTGCCGGCGAGCACACCGACACCAGCGGCCATTGGGGCACGGTGCACGCGGCGCTCGCGAGCGGTGTGCGCGCCGCCGGGCAGATTCTGAGCGCACCGGATTGAGATTCACTGGTGCGGACTCCGCCCTGGCGGCAGGCGCGCTGCGCCTGCCTTCGCGGCCTCTCTGCTATATTGCCCCGGACGAAACACGACGAGGCAACCCCGGCTCGCTGAATTGCACTCGGCGCCGCGAGTCTGTAGGGCCGGCGGCGCAACTCGAGTATTGAGCCGCCGATGGCGCCGGCCAGCTCAGTCCTACAGGCGGTCTCGCCCGCAGGGCGACAGCACGCACTGCCCTTCGGCCCTATGGTAGGCGAATACGCCAGGGTGATTTCCTTCGAGCGCGAACGATCTTCAAAAGAGGACCTCCCACCTTGTTGACCGAGCACGACATCTATCTCTTCCGCGAGGGAACTCACGGGGCCCTGTACGAGCAGCTCGGCTGCCATCTGCTGGCAGGCGGCGGCGCGGCGTTTCGCGTCTGGGCGCCGAACGCCGGCAAGGTATCGGTGATCGGGGACTGGAACGGCTGGGGGGCGCGCGAGGATGCCCTCTCTGCACGCTGGGATGGATCGGGAATCTGGGAGGGCGAGATCCCCGCCGCGCAGCGCGGCCAGGCGTACAAATACCGCATCAGCTCCCGGTGGAGCGAGTTCACGGCGGAGAAGGCCGATCCTTTCGGCTTCTATTGCGAGCTGCCCCCGGCAACGGGCTCGCGCGTCTGGTCGCTCGAGTGGGAGTGGCGCGACGGCGAATGGATGGCCTCGCGCGCCGCGCGCAACGGCCTCGCCGCGCCCATCTCCATCTACGAGGTGCACCTCGGCTCCTGGCGCCGCAAGAACGGCAATCTGCCGAACTACCGCGAGCTCGCTCCCGAGCTCGCGGACTATCTGCGCGACACCGGATTCACGCACGTGGAGCTGATGCCGCTCACCGAGCATCCGTTCTACGGCTCCTGGGGATATCAAACCACCGGCTACTTCGCGCCCACCGCGCGCTACGGGACGCCCCAGGATCTTATGTACTTCGTCGACCATTTGCACCAGAAGGGAATCGGCGTGATCCTCGACTGGGTGCCGTCGCACTTTCCCGCCGATGCGCACGGGCTCATCTACTTCGACGGCACCCATCTGTACGAGCACGCCGACTCGCGTCAGGGCTTTCACCCCGAGTGGAACTCGGCCATCTTCAATTACGGCCGCAACGAGGTGCGCGCCTTCCTGATCTCCTCGGCGCTCTTCTGGTTCCGGCACTATCACCTCGACGGACTGCGCGTCGACGCCGTCGCGTCGATGCTCTATCTGGACTATGCGCGCAAGGAGGGAGAGTGGATTCCGAATCGCTTCGGCGGCAGGGAGAATCTCGAGGCGACCGATTTTCTGCGCGCCTTGAACAAGGCGGTATACCGCGATCACCCGGACGTCGCCATGATCGCCGAGGAATCCACCGCATGGCCGATGGTCTCGCAGCCTACCAGCACCGGCGGACTTGGTTTCGGATTCAAATGGAACATGGGCTGGATGCATGATACGCTGAATTACATGGAAAAGGACCCGGCTTATCGCCGCTGGCATCACGACAAGCTTACCTTCGGCATGATGTATGCCTACTCGGAGAATTTCGTGCTGCCGCTGTCGCATGACGAGGTCGTCTACGGCAAGGGATCGCTCATCGGCAAGATGCCGGGGGATGACTGGCAGAAGTTCGCCAACCTGCGTGCGCTGTTCGGCTACATGTGGGGGCATCCCGGCAAGAAGCTCGTTTTCATGGGCGCCGAGTTCGCACAGCGGCGCGAATGGACGCACGAGGGCGAGCTCGAATGGTGGGTCAGCGCACTGCCCGAGCATGCCGGCGTGCAGCGCCTGGTGCGCGACGTGAATGCGGTCTATCGCAGCGAGCCCGCGTTGCATCGGATCGACTTCAGTGCGGACGGATTCGAGTGGCTCGATGTCGACAACGCCGAGGCGAGCGTCTTCGCCTTTCTGCGCAAGGCGCCCGGCAGCGCACCCGTGATGGTGGTCAGCAACTTCACGCCGGTGCCGCGCAACAATTATCTGGTCGGGGTTCCCGAGCGCGGACTCTGGCGCGAGATCTTCAACAGCGACGCGCGCGAATACGGCGGTGCGGGCTGGGGCAACATGGGGGCGGTCGAGTCGGCGCCGGTGAGCACGCACGGGCGCGTCGAGTCGGTCAATCTCACCTTGCCGCCGCTCGCCACCTTGATGCTGCGCTGGGAGCCGCGTGGCTGAGAGGAAGGACAAGACCACATCGGCGGCGCGCACCGGCCGGGTGCGCACCGAGGACCGGGCGCGCATCGACGGCCGCACGCACGCCGACGGCCGCACGCACGCCGACGGCCGGGTACGCGCCGTGATCGATGCCCTGATGCCGCGCGTCGACGCCGGGCGCTTCCCCGCCAAGTGCATCGCCGGCGAAGCGGTGGAGATCGAAGCGCATTGCTTCGCCGACGGCCACGACAAGCTGCGCGTGGTGCTCGCCTGGCAGCCCTCGGATGCCGCCGCGGCCTACGAGCTCGACATGCAGGCGCAGGGAAACGATGCGTGGACCGCGCAGTTCACGCCTCCCGCCCCCGGACGCTATCGATGCACCGTGACGGCGTGGGTCGACCACTTCGCCTCCTGGCGCGATGAGCTCGAGCGCCGCGACGACCTCGCCGACCTTCGCGTCGCCCTGCAGGTGGGCGCCGCCCTCGTGTCCGAAGCCGCGGCGCGCGCGCGCGCGGGCGATGCGGCGATCCTCGAGGATTGGGCGGCACTGCTCCTGAAGAGCGCGCGGCCGCAAGCGGCCGTCGACGCGCCGTCGCTCAAGGCGCTCGCGCTCGACCCCGCCCGCGCGCAGGTGCTCGAGCGCTACGCCGACCGCGCGCTTGCCGATTCGGCCTCGCTCGAGATCGTTGCGGACCGCAAGCGCGCCGGCTTCAGCAGCTGGTACGAGCTTTTTCCGCGTTCCGCCTCGCCCGACCCCGCGCGGCACGGGAACTTCAGGGACGTCGAGGCACGGCTCCCCTACGTCGCGGAAATGGGCTTCGACGTGCTGTACTTCCCTCCGATCCAGCCGATCGGTCGCGCGCACCGCAAGGGCGCGAACAATGCCGTCGAGGCCCGATCGGGCGATGTCGGCAGTCCCTGGGCCATCGGCTCCGCGGAGGGCGGCCACAAGCAGATCCTGCCGCAGCTCGGCACGCTCGAGGACTTCAGGCGCCTGCTGGCCGCCGCGCGCGATCTCGGCATCGAGGTCGCGCTGGATCTCGCCTTCCAGTGCGCGCCGGACCACCCCTACGTGCAGAGCCATCCGCAGTGGTTCAAGCACCGCCCCGACGGCAGCGTGCAGTATGCGGAGAATCCGCCGAAGAAATACCAGGACATCTATCCCTTCGATTTCGAGACTCAGGACTGGTGCGCGCTGTGGGAGGAGCTCAGGAGCATCGTCGATTTCTGGCTCGAGCAGGGCGTGCGCATATTTCGCGTGGACAATCCGCACACCAAGCCGTTTCGCTTCTGGGAGTGGCTGATCGAGGAGGTGCGGCGCACGGCCCCCGATGTGATCTTCCTCGCGGAGGCGTTCACGCGCCCCAGGGTCATGCACCGGCTCGCGAAGCTCGGCTTCACGCAGTCGTACACCTATTTCACCTGGCGCAATACCAAGCGCGAGCTCACCGACTACTTCACCGAGCTTGCGAGCAGTCCGTCGCGCAACTACTTCCGGCCGAACCTGTGGCCGAACACGCCCGACATCCTGCACGAGACGCTGCAGTCGGGCGTGCGCGCGGCATACGCGGCGAGGCTCGTGCTGGCGGCGACGCTGTCCGCCAATTACGGCATCTACGGCCCGACCTTCGAGCTGATGGAGAGCACGCCGCGCGAGCCGGGGAGCGAGGAGTACCTCGACTCGGAGAAATATCAGCTGCGCCACTGGACTTTGGACCGGCCCGACAGCTTGAGATCCCTCATCGCCCGCATCAACCGCATACGGCGCGAGAACGCGGCGCTGCACTCGGATGGCTCGCTGCGCTTCTGCGCCCTCGACAACCCGCAGCTCATCGGCTATCTGAAGAGCGAGGCGGCGGGGAACGTCATTCTCACGGTGGTAAACTTGGATCCCCATCACGTGCAATCCGGCTGGATCGAGCTCGACATGGGCTCGCTCGGCATCGACGCTGCGGCGCCGTATCAGGTCCACGACCTGCTGAGCGATCAGCGTTACCAGTGGCGCGGCGGCCGGAATTACGTGATGCTCGATCCGCAGCGCATGCCGGCGCACATCTTCAGGCTGCGGCGCCGGCTGCGCACCGAGCATGACTTCGATTACTTCATGTAGACGCCGAGGAAGCGATGAACGATGTCGCCCAAACCGCCGCGAAGGACCCTGCGACGCTCCCGGGACTCGAGTCGGGCGACCCGCTCTGGTACAAGGATGCGGTCATCTACCAGCTCAACGTGAAGTCGTTCCTGGATTCGAACGACGATGGCATCGGCGACTTTCCCGGCCTCACCTCGAAGCTCGGCTACATCCGCGACCTCGGCGTAAACACCATCTGGCTGATGCCGTTCTACCCCTCGCCGCTCAGGGACGATGGCTACGACATCTCCGACTACCAGAACATCCATCCGCAGTATGGCACTCTGCAGGACTTCCGCATCATGCTGGGCGAGGCGCATCGCCTCGGACTGAAGGTGGTGACCGAGCTCGTGATCAATCACACCTCGGATCAGCATCCCTGGTTCCAGGCCGCGCGCCGCGCCCCGCCCGGGTCCGCGGAGCGCGATTTCTACGTGTGGAGCGATACCGACCAGAAATACCTCGGCACGCGCATCATCTTCATCGATACCGAGACCTCGAACTGGGCGTTCGACCCCGTGGCCAAGGCGTACTACTGGCACCGCTTCTTCAGCCATCAGCCGGATCTGAACTTCGACAACCCGCGCGTCATGGATGCGGTGCTCGAGATCATGCGGTTCTGGCTCGACATGGGGGTGGATGGTTTTCGCCTCGATGCGATCCCCTATCTGGTCGAGCGCGAGGGCACCAATAACGAGAACCTCCCCGAGACGCATCAGGTGATCAAGCGCCTGCGCGCGGCCATCGACGCGAATTACAAGAACCGCTTCCTGCTGGCCGAAGCCAACCAGTGGCCGGAGGACGTGCGCGAGTACTTCGGCGACGGCGATGAGTGCCACATGGCCTATCACTTCCCGCTGATGCCGCGCATCTACATGTCGATCGCCCAGGAGGACCGCTATCCGATCACCGAGATCATGCAGCAGACTCCGGACCTGCCGGACAGCTGCCAGTGGGCGGTGTTCCTGCGCAACCACGACGAGCTGACGCTCGAGATGGTGACCAGCAAGGAGCGCGACTACATGTACAACACCTACGCATCCGACGTGCGGGCGCGCATCAACCTCGGCATCCGCCGGCGGCTCGCGACGCTGATGGAGAACGATCGCGATCGCATCAAGCTGATGAACAGTCTGCTGTTGTCGATGCCGGGCTCTCCCATCATGTATTATGGCGATGAGATCGGCATGGGCGACAACGTGTTCATCGGCGACCGCAACGGCGTGCGCACCCCCATGCAGTGGAGCCCGGATCGCAATGCCGGATTCTCGCGCGCCGATCCGCAGCGGCTGTACTTGCCGCCGATCATGGACCCGATCTACGGCTACCCGTCGATCAACGTCGAGGCGCAGTCGCGCGACCCGAGCTCGCTTCTCAGCTGGACCAAGCGCATGCTCGCCGTCCGCAAGACCAGCCAGGCGTTCGGACGCGGCGCGCGGCGCTTCCTGCGGCCCGGCAACCGCAAGATCCTCGCTTACCTGCGCGAGCACCGCGAGGACAGCATCCTGTGCGTCGCGAATCTCTCGCGCTCCGCGCAGCCGGTGGAGCTCGATCTCTCCGAGTTCAAGGGGCGGGTGCCGGTCGAGATGCTGGGCCGCACGACCTTCCCGCCGATCGGCGACCTGCCGTATCTGCTCACGCTGAGCGCCTACGGCTTTTACTGGTTCGCCCTGACGACCGACGCCGAGGCGCCGTCCTGGCACGAGCAGATCATGTCGCTGGACGAGCGTCCGGTACTGGTTCTGTTCGACGGCTGGAGCAGTTTCTTCCGCGACCGCGTGGTGCCGTGGCGCATCGGCATGGCGGAGAAGACGCGGGCGCAGCTCGAGACCGATACGCTGCCGCGCTTCATCGAGACGCAGCGCTGGTACGGCGAGAAGGGCACGCCCGTCGAGCGTGCACGCATCGTCGATCACGTGATCTGGCAGGAAGGCAAGATCAGCTGGCTGGTCGCGCTCGTCGACGTGCTCGCCGGCGGCGCCACCGCGAGCTACTTTCTGCCCGTGGCGCTCGCCTGGGAGGATCGCGACGAGGAGCGCCTGCGCGCCTTGACCAGCGCCGCCATCGCCAAGGTCCGCCAGCAGGCGAGCGTCGGCGTCATGGGGGATGCCTTTGCCGACGAGACGTTCTGCCGCGCCCTGGTGAGCGCCATGCACGCACCGCGCGAGATCGCCACCGCACAGGGCAGGATGCAATTCCGGCCGACGGCGGCATTCGAGCGGCTGGCCGGGACGGATTTCTCCTCGCTCCCGGCCGCCCGCCCGCAGGGCTCGAGCTCGAACACGGTGGTGGTGATGGGCGAGCGGCTGATCCTGAAGGGCTACCGGCGCCTGCGCGCCGGCGTGAGCCCCGAGCTCGAGATGGGTCTGTACCTCACGGACGTCGTGCACTACGCCAACTGCGCGCCGCTCGCCGGCTTCCTGGAGTACCGGGACAAGGACGGGCAGACGCGCCTGCTCGCCATGCTGCAAGCCTACGTCGCCAACCAGGGCGACGGCTGGAGCTACGCACTCGATTACCTCAGACGCCATCTGGAGGAGCAGCGTACGGCGCCCGCGACCGATGCGTTGCCGGACAATGCCCACGAGGCATTCCTGACGCTCATCCGCGTGCTCGCCGTGCGCACCGCGGAGCTGCACCGCGCCTTGGCCACGCGTACCAAGGATCCCGTGTTCGCCCCGGAGAGTCTGACGCGCGCTGATGTCGACGCCTACCGGCAGCGCGCCGGCGAGGAAGCGAGGAGCGCGTTGTCGCTGCTAAAGACCCAGCTGGGCGAGCTCACGCCCGGCGAGCGGGAGCAGGCAGGGGCGATCCTCGCCCGACAGGATCAGCTGCTCCGGCGCATCGATGCCTTGGCCTCCGGGGATGCACGCGGCACGAAGATCCGCATTCACGGCGACTACCACCTGGGACAGGTGCTGCTCACCCGCAATGACTTCATCCTCATCGACTTCGAGGGCGAGCCGGGGCATGACCTCGAGCAGCGGCGCGCCAAGCAATCGCCCTTGCGCGATGTCGCCGGCATGCTGCGCTCCTTCAGCTACGTCGAGCACAGCGCCCTGCGCGCCGCGGCGCAGCACGACGTCGAATATGGCAGGCTGGCCCCGCTCGCGCATTCCTGGGCGGTCGAAGTACGCGCCGCCTTCCTGGCGGCCTACGACGCGGCGGCGCGCGGGGCGTCGCTGTATGCGGAGCTCACGCCGGGCCGCGGGCTTCTCGGCCTGTTCGAGCTGGAGAAGGCGCTGTACGAGCTGCGCTACGAGCTCGGCAACCGTCCGGGCTGGGCCGGCATCCCCCTGCAGGGCATCCTCGAGTCGGGTGCTCTATGATCGTCGATTGCGAGTGCCCGGGAGGCTTGCATGCATAACCTCGATTTCTTGCCCGAGACGGGGGATCAGTTCCTGCACCAGGCCGCGGAGCTGCTGCCCAAGCTGGCCGTCGCGCTCGGCATCGTCCTGCTCGGCTGGCTCATCGCCAAGGCGTTGCGCTTCGCGGTCGAGCGCGGTCTCAAGGCGGTCAACTTCAACGTGCTCACCGAGCGCGCGGGCACCGATCATTTCCTGCAGCAGGGCGGTTTGCGCGGCGACACCACCACCTTGTTCGGGTTGTTCGCGTACTGGTGGGTTCTGCTGTCGGCGCTGATGGCCGCGTGCGACAAGGTGGGCCTCACCTATCTCACCGACCTGCTGCACCGTTTCCTGCTGTACGCGCCCAAGCTGCTGATCGCGATGCTCATCGCCATCTTCGGCTCTTACTTCGCGCGTTTCGTCTGCAACGCGGTTGCCACCTACTGCATCGAGGCGCGTATCCCGGACGCCGATCTTCTGGGAAGGATCGCGCAATATCTCATCATGGCGTTCGTCGTCATGATCGCCCTGAGCCAGATCGAGGTGGGCGGGGATATCGTCCAGCGCACCTTCCTCGTGATCCTCGGCGGCGTCGTGCTCGCCCTGGCTCTCGCATTCGGCCTCGGCGGCAAGGATTGGGCGGCCGCATTGCTCGAGCGCTGGTGGCCGCGCCAGGACAAGGATCACTGACGATGCGCAGGCCCCGGCGAGGTTTCGCGGCGGCGCGGCGGGCACCGCTGAAATGTCCGGCGGCGGCGGCCGGTCTGCTGCGGGAATCGCCGTGAAAATCAGGCGGCGCCTGCGAGGCGCATACATCAACACAAGGAGACGTCCCATGTCGCAATCAGCATCGATTCGCCGAGTTCCCACCTTCCTCATGCTTGCCGCCGCACTGATGTGCACGTCGCTCGCCCTGGCCGACGACATGGTGTCGTTCGCGACCGGCGGATACGCCAGGGGGCTGCGCACCATGGCCGAGATGCACAAGATCGACACCAACGGCGACGGCAAGGTGTCCAAGGAAGAGTGGCTCGCCTACCAGGACAAGGTCTTCGACGCCCTGGACAAGAACAAGACGGGCGTCATCGATGAGAAGGAGTTTCTCGCCCCATCGAGCGAAATGGCCACCTTCGCCACGGGCGGCTACGCGCGCGGGCTGCAGACCAAGGCTATGATGCACAAGATCGATACCGACGGGGACGGCACCGTCTCTCACGACGAGTGGATCGCCTACCAGACCAAGGTGTTCGACATGATGGACAAGAATCACTCCGGGTCCTTGGGGCCGCAGGAGTTCCTCGGCAAGTAGCGGCCCGCCGCTCCCGCCGCGCCGTCGACCGTGCCGGGCGCGCCGCCGCGCGGTCGACGGGCGCGGTCTCGTGCCGGGCCGCCGGCAGCGCCTGCCTGCCCGGCCGGGCAAAAAAATACCCCAGGTCCTTCCGAACCCGGGGTTATTTTCGTTACTCACTTATTGTTGTCGATTATTCGGCTGCTTCTGTATCCCCCGCCGGTACCGCATCATCCGCCTCGCCCATGCCGCCGCTCACGTCCATGAAACTGCGGCGGCGGGTATCGTCCGAAGCGCGTCGCCGCCGGGCATGATACGCGAATCCGGTGCCCGCGGGAATGAGGCGCCCGACGATCACGTTCTCCTTCAGCCCGCGCAGGTCGTCCTTCAACCCCCGCACCGCCGCCTCCGTGAGCACGCGCGTGGTCTCCTGGAAGGAGGCCGCCGAGATGAACGACTCGGTGGCGAGCGATGCCTTGGTGATGCCGAGCAATAAGGGCTCCCAGGTCGACTGGTGCTTGCCCTCGGTCTTCTGCTTGGCAATGACGTCGAGCAGCCGGCCGCGATCCATCTGCTCGCCGCGCAGCAGGGCGGAATCGCCCGTCTCGAGCACCTCGATCTTGCGCAGCATCTGCCGCACGATGACCTCGATGTGCTTGTCGTTGATCTTCACGCCCTGCAGGCGGTACACGTCCTGGATCTCGCGCACCAGGTAGTTGGCCAGCGCCTCGACGCCCTGCAGCCGCAATATGTCATGCGGATTCGGCTCGCCGTCGGCGATGACCTCGCCCTTCTCCACCTGCTCGCCCTCGAACACGTTGAGATGACGCCATTTCGGAATCAGCTCCTCGTACTTCTCGTTCTGCTCGTTGGTGATGATCAAGCGGCGCTTGCCCTTGGTCTCCTTGCCGAAGCTGACCGTGCCGGAGCGCTCGGCCAGAATGGCCGAGTCCTTGGGCTTGCGCGCCTCGAACAGGTCCGCCACCCGCGGCAGACCGCCGGTGATGTCGCGGGTCTTGGAGGACTCCTGCGGGATGCGTGCGATCACATCGCCCACCGACACCTTGGCCCCGTCCTCGAGGCTGACGATGGCGCCCGCCGGCAGCGCGTACACCGCCGGAATGTCGGTGTTGGCGAAGGTCACTTCCTTGCCCTTGGCATTGGTCAAGCGCACCACCGGGCGCAGATCCTTGCCGCCCGAGCCGCGCAGCTTCGGATCCAGCACCACCGTCGAGGTGAGGCCGGTGATGTCGTCCACCTGGGTCGTCACGGTGATGCCGTCGACGAAGTCGGAGAACTTGATCATGCCGGCGACTTCCGTCACCACGGGGTGGGTATGCGGATCCCAGTTGGCCACCGACTGGCCGGCCGTGACCGTGTCCCCGTCGTTGACCGTGATGGTGGCGCCGTACGGGATCTTGTAGCGCTCGCGCTCGCGGCCGAACTCATCGACCACGCCGAGCTCGCCGGAACGCGATACCGCGACCAGGTGGCCCTTCTCGTGGCGCACCGTCTTGATGTTGTGCAGGCGCACCGTGCCCTTGGACTTGACCTCCACGCCGTTGGCCGCCGCCGCCCGCGAGGCGGCGCCGCCGACGTGGAAGGTGCGCATGGTGAGCTGCGTCCCCGGCTCGCCGATCGACTGCGCCGCGATCACGCCCACGGCCTCGCCGATGTTGATGCGGTGGCCGCGGCCCAGATCCCGCCCGTAGCACTGGGCGCACACGCCATAGCGGGTCTCGCAGGTGATCGGCGAGCGCACCATGACCTGGTCGATGCCCATCTTCTCCAGGAGCTTGACCAGCTTCTCATCGATCAGCACGCCGGCCTTGACCAGCACCTCGCCGCTCGAGGCGACGACCACGTCCTCGGACGCCACGCGGCCGAGCACGCGCTCGCCCAGGCCCTCGACCACATCGCCGCCCTCGACGATCGGGGTGATGGACAGGCCATTCGCGGTGCCGCAGTCGATCTCCGTGACCACGAGGTCCTGCGCGACGTCGACCAGACGCCGCGTGAGGTAGCCCGAGTTCGCCGTCTTCAAGGCGGTGTCCGCCAGGCCCTTGCGGGCGCCGTGGGTCGAGATGAAGTACTGCAGGACGTTCAGCCCTTCGCGGAAGTTCGCCGTGATCGGCGTCTCGATGATCGAGCCGTCGGGCTTCGCCATCAGGCCGCGCATGCCGGCGAGCTGGCGGATCTGCGCCGCGGAGCCGCGCGCGCCGGAGTCGGCCATCATGAAGATCGAGTTGAACGACTTCTGGCGGACCTTGTTGCCCTTGGTGTCAGTCACCTCGTCGGTGCCGAGCTTCTCCATCATGGCCTTCGCCACTTGATCGTTGGTGCGCGACCAGATGTCGACCACCTTGTTGTAGCGCTCGCCGTTGGTCACCAACCCTGAGGAGTACTGCTCCTGGATCTCCTTCACCTCGCGCTCGGCGGTGGACAGGATCTTGGTCTTGTTCTGCGGCACCACCATGTCGTCGACGCCGATCGACACGCCCGCGCGGGTCGCGTAGTGGAATCCCGTGTACATCAGCTGGTCGGCGAACACCACGGTCTCCTTCAGGCCGACGGTGCGGTAGCACGCATTGATCGTCGCGGAGATGGTCTTCTTGGTCATGTCCTGGTTGATCGCATCGAAGGACAGGCCCTTCGGCAGGATCTCGGACAGCAGCGAGCGGCCCACGGTGGTGTCGACCACGCGGGTGTTGGCCTGCAGCTGCCCCTCGGAGTTGCGGACGTGCTCGGTCAGGCGCACCTTGACCTTCGCCTGCAGATCGATGTTGCGGCTCTCATAGGCCCGATGCACTTCGCCCACGTCGCCGAACGCCATGCCCTCGCCGCGCGCGCCCACGCGCTCGCGGGTCATGTAGTACAGCCCGAGCACCACGTCCTGCGAGGGCACGATGATCGGATCGCCGTTCGCGGGCGAGAGGATGTTGTTGGACGACATCATCAAGGCGCGCGCCTCGAGCTGCGCCTCGATGGAGAGCGGCACGTGCACCGCCATCTGGTCGCCGTCGAAGTCGGCGTTGAACGCCGTGCAGACGAGCGGGTGCAGCTGAATGGCCTTGCCCTCGATCAGCACCGGCTCGAACGCCTGGATGCCCAGGCGATGCAGGGTCGGGGCGCGGTTCAGGAGCACGGGATGCTCGCGGATCACTTCCTCGAGAATGTCCCACACTTCCGGGCCCTCGCGCTCCACCAGGCGCTTGGCCGCCTTGATGGTCGAGGCCTCGCCGCGCAGCTGCAGCTTGGAGAAGATGAACGGCTTGAACAGCTCGAGCGCCATCTTCTTCGGCAAGCCGCACTGATGCAGGCGCAGGGTCGGGCCGACCACGATGACCGAGCGGCCCGAGTAGTCCACGCGCTTGCCCAAGAGGTTCTGCCGGAAGCGGCCCTGCTTGCCCTTGATCATGTCCGCGAGGGACTTGAGCGGCCGCTTGTTC
>Ga0335075_10010727_pt1 | contig 13907 bp, 13 predicted proteins | sample Lox_Sample_24_FD_206723 | JGI IMG/M metagenome (GOLD analysis project Ga0335075, IMG submission 206723) | Soil microbial communities from Loxahatchee National Wildlife Refuge, Florida, United States - Lox_Sample_2.4 | ecosystem: Environmental > Terrestrial > Soil > Wetlands | place: USA...
CGTCGAACGCCGCCACAGCTACCTCGGTAACATCTGCCCGGCAGAGTACGAGACGCTCTGGACAACTACCCATTCCGCCTTCCAACTCGCATAACGATGGCTCTAAGCGACGGGGACAGATCAATCGGGCATGATAATGGCTCCCGGGGTCTCCTCCGCACTGCTGGGCCCCGTTGGCGCCGTGGTGACAACCCTCGCCGCACGCCGGAAGCTGAAACAATACGAACAACAGACCGCGCAGGTCTACTCGTGCACGCGGCGATAGGACAGGTTTCCCGGACGTTCCCCGCCAGGTGCCCGCCGCGGCGAATCAGGTTGGGGCATCGTCTCCGTTCGCGGCGGCTTCGAGGGCTGCTGCGACCGCCTCGAACTCCGCGAGCGCCGCGGTGAGATCTTCGACGATCTCTCTGGCGATGATCTCGGGCGCCGGAAGGTTATCGGCGTCGTCGAGCGACTCATCACGCAGCCAGGTGATGTCTAGGTTGACCTTGTCGCGCGCAATGAGTTCCTCGTAGGTGAACGATTTCCATCTCTCCGACTCGACACGTTCGTCGCGAGGCTTTCCGCTGAGAAACAAGTCGACGAAATCGTCGAGGTGGTGGCGGCGCAACGGATTCTGCTTGAGAGTGAAGTGCTGATTGGTGCGCAGGTCGTAGACCCAGAGCTTCGTAGTCCACGGCTGCTCGGATGCCGGCTTCTTGTCGAAAAAGAGCACGTTGGCCTTTACACCTTGAGCGTAGAAAATGCCGGTGGGCAAGCGAAGGATCGTATGTAGGTCGAAGTCGGCCAACAGCTTTCGTCGTAACGTCTCGCCGGCGCCGCCCTCGAAGAGGACGTTGTCCGGAAGGACGACGGCGGCGCGGCCGTTGATGTCGAGAATGGTCATGATGTGCTGCAGGAAATTGAGCTGCTTGTTGCTGGTCGTGACGACGAAGTCCTGCCGTTCGATCTCGATGTCCTCGCGCACCTCCCGACCACCGGCACCGACCATCGTCAACGATGACTTGCGGCCAAACGGCGGGTTAGTCAGCACCACCGACCAGCGCCGACCAGGGTCAGAGATGAGTGCGTCACGAACATCGATCAGTGAGTCGCCGTCAGCAGTTCCGATGCCGTGGAGCAGCAGGTTCATCGCCGCCAGTCGCGCCGTTCCGTCGACCAGCTCATAGCCGGTGACGAAATCGTCACGCAGGTGTTTGCGCTTCGTCGGGGTGAGGTTCTCGGCCCCTTGCACGGCATGTTCATGGGCGACGAGAAGGAACCCACCCGTGCCACAGGCCGGGTCGACAACCATGTCGGCAGGCGTGGGGTCGATGACGTCGACGATTGCCCGGATGAGGTCACGGGGGGTGAAATACTGGCCGGCGCCCGACCCCTTGTCAGAGGCGCCCTTTGAGAGCAGCGCCTCGTACGCGTCGCCTTTGAGATCTGTGCCGGAGGCAGACCAGTTCTCTTTGTCGATCAAATCCACAATGAGGCGTTTGAGTTTCGCCGGGTCCTGAATTCTGTTCTGCGCCTTACGGAAAATCGTGCCAAGGGTGCCCGGCTGTTGTGCTAATCCGACGAGGATCTTCGTGTATTGAACTTCGAGATCGGTTCCTTCGGCGTCGAGGAGCTTTTGCCAGGAGTATTCGTCGGGAACGATCTGCTGCGGGTTGAGCTTTCTGGTCGCCCGCTCGTGTGCCATCTTCAGGAACAGCAGGTAGGTGAGTTGTTCGGTGTACTCAATGACACCAACGCCATCGTCACGGAGCACGTTGCAGTACGCCCAGAGTTTGTCGACCAGGCGCCGGGACTCAGACATAGTCGTTTGCCCTTCTGGTCAGCTATGCACGACGAGGTTCGGCGCGCCCTGATAGATCGCGTCTCCGGCCAATAGATCCAGCCGCTTGGCGATGGCACAGGCAGCTACCCATCGATCGCCGGTGTGCTCTCTGCCCTGTAAGCCATGGCCGAGCCTGCGGCACTCGGCAGCTAGCTCTGCATACGCGTCAACCACTTCGTTGTCAGGACGGATCGTGGGCGTACGGTCAAGAATCTCGATCGCTTCGGCCATCCGTCGATTACCCCACTGGGCGCTTCGCGCGCCCGCAAGCACCTCAGCTCTGGTCTGAAATGAAATGAGCACACGCCGGCCGGTCAGGTATTGGCGCCAACCTGCGACACGTGAATCATTGTTAGCCCGGCGTAGGTACATCAGGCTGAAGACGTCGGTATCGACCACCGCCGCCGCTACTTGATTCACGAACGCGCCGCCTCAAGAAACGCCTGGAATTCGTCGTCAGTAAGGTCGATCCCGCCGTCGATGTCTGGTCCGGGGGCGCTGGCCAGGATCTCGTCGAGGGTCGTAACGCTGCGGTCCATGTACTCGGCTGCCGGATCGTCAACACGCGAGATGCTGGCATTGTCCAGCACGACGAGCCGGCCCGATTCATGTAGCACGGCCTCACCCCGCGCAACGACCCACTGGCCAACCAGTTGTGCTGCGGTGGTATCGCTTTGGACATGCTTCAGGTCGACGGTTTGATCGACGTCGTCGCGGACACGAAACTCGTGTGACCGTAGATCAACTTTCTCGAGTCGGCCGGTGGCAGTCATGATGCCTCCTGGGTGAACGCGTACGGGTGTCCACGTTTCGGGGTGCATCGCCGACGAGACAATCCGCACGTCGGGTCGCGAAGGCGAGCCCAGGACTACCGTGGGCGCTGCGGCTTGAACGGCGTTGACTAACTTGCCGACGCTCTCCGCGATCAGGTCGGTCGCCCAATCAGGGCGACGGTCCTCTCCCATAGCCTGCACAATTTCCCACAGGCGTTCGTCCGCCACGGCTTGTTCGGGCAGGTCGACGTCGAGTTTGTCGGTCGGCCCCTTGCTGAATCGGAGGACAGTGCTTCCGGGTTCAACTGCATGAAGCCGCAGTTGCGAGAGTTCCTCCATGAACTGCCTCGTACGGCCGGGCCCGGGCATATTGATTACGTCGCGGCTGATTCGAGTGGTCAATTCCTGCAGAGCAGTCGCGAGGGCAGCTAGGTCCTTGACCGCAATCTCGCCGCTGGGGGCGGGAGCGTCAACAAGACGGAGCTCGATCTCCTTGATCATCGCAGCTACCTCCTTAATCCATGCTCCGGCGAATCGTCACCACGGTATAGCGCACGACGTCCAGAACAATTCTGCCCTCACCAGGAGGAACGCTCCCCCGATGATCCCAGCGGCCTCCGACACGTCGCTGTACTCACCATGGGAAGTCACCATCACTCAATAACCCGGCGTTCCCACTCATCGAAGGTCCGGTCGTCCGTGAGCGACAAACCAGACTTCGCGGCGGTCAGACGCCCGGAGAAGGCTGTGGCAAGTAGGGAACGCCGGAGAGCTGACAACCTGGTAAGTGCCCGAATTCGCGCTTCCGTTACGGCCGCAAGGGCATCGCGGGATTCACGCACACGCGCAACCACAGTCGCCTGCTCAGCGAGTGAGGTCATAGGGATGCTCACTGCACCAAGATCTTTCTGGTTGACCTTATAGATCCCAGCGGTGGTCTTTGCGGATGCCTCCACTTGTCGGCGCACGGTAGTTGAATTCCAAACCAATGCGAGATACTCGGGGTCAAGCTGCCCTCTGTCGGGTCGCGCACGAATCAAAGTATCCGGAAAGGCTACGGGGTCGGGCTCGTCAGTCACCAGCCCGCCGAGACCTACCAGGCGAAGGCTTCCATTTCCACGTGAAATGAGGAAGTCACCGCGTTCGACCAGAAACCGGGACGCATCTGATTGTGTCCACGCACCTTCCTTGCGCGCGTTGAGATCAACCCGTCCCTCGCGAAGCGCAGTAAGACGCAGAACAGGAAATCCGCCGGTCTGAGTTGGAACGGAACGACCGTTGGACAGCCCGGACTTCAATGTGCTGGCGAACGGCACCGTGACGGTGGCGACTTTCATGAGTGCTGCATCGAGCAGCCGACCGTAGAGAACCGACTCCCGGGATTCCGCCGATTTGAGGTATGACTGCGCGGCGTCGAGACGAGAGAGATGGTCTTCGAGGAGATCGACGATTCGACGCTGCTCATCGGAAGGCGGCAGTGGCAGCATGATTCTCTTAAGTTTGGTCACGCTAAGGGTGTGCAACCCACTCGTCGAGCTCGCGATTCGGGCCAGCTCCGCTCTATTCGACGGGGAGTTCCAAACGAGGCCGAGGAACCGTTCGTTTAGCAGACACCCAGGGCGAACGCGTATGAGGTGGTTCTGATGGACGGCGTCTTTGATGGAACCGTCCCAAACTGCCGCACGTCCGATTTGACTCGCGCTCCCATTTCCCTCGACGACGAGAAGGTCACCCCGACGAAGCCGGTACCTTTCGAGTTCGCCGTCGAATAACTCGATTGCATGGATCTCTTCAAGCTTCAGCCCCTGCGCCGTCACGTTGGCAACGCGGAGAAAGGGGAAGGCGTTACGCTGCGGCGATCGCTTCGGCTGCTTCTGGATGCCGCCCTGAATCTCTGCCACGTCCCCCAACGAAACCATCGGCCAGTTCATGCGGTCAGCTCCGCGTTGAGCTGATTAACGAGATCGCCTGCCCGGTCACCCAAATCACGCAGCGCCCCATCGGTCCCGCCCCGCTCGATGAAGGGCGCGTCGTCAAGGTCTTCCACGCGTATACCGGCGGAGTTGGCGATCACCGACACCATCCGGTCCAGCCACCAGCGCTCGGTGTCGTTGAACACCACACCAGCCTGCTCCTGTTGCGCCAACCACGCCGCGTATTTCTCATGCACTCGCTCACCGTAGGGAACGAGTTCGTCGTCGACGCCGATGGTGTAGCGGATCAGTGGAACGAGATCGGTGAGGGTGTGCGTGGCACAGTTCCGCACCTTGGGCGCGTCGATCGCGGCGTAGGCGTTCCAGATGATGTCGGGAGTCCAGTTGTGCGGCGGCCGAGCGATGCGGGCAGCGAGCCCCTGGATATAGGCGAAGTCGATTCGATGCTCACCGGCCTCATAAGCAACCTGAATCGCGGTGATTTCGTCGCGATGCTCATCAAGGTAGGCCCGCCACGACTCCACGATCGACCGGGCGCGATCGGTATCGACCACTCCCCCGGCTTCGACGAGTTCGTCGCTGCTGACCTCGTCGATGACCCGGTCGTGGGCGGCGCGGAGTTCGAGTATGCGGTTGCGCAGTTCCGGGTTGGCCGCGATCGGCTCGATGGCCTGCTCGATCGCGTCGGCCGATCCAGTGGACGGATCGACCGAGTCCACGAGCGCCCTGACGATGTCGCGGACAGGTTGGCCGGCGACCTCGTCGAGTTCCTGCCGTTCCTCATCGGTAAGCGCGAGTTCCAGTTTCGCCAGCCGCGACGCCAGGGTTGCCGCTTCATCCTCGGTGAAGGTCAGGGCAGCGGCCTTGTCGAGGAGCTTCTTGAGGCTGACCGACTTCTGCCGATTCAGTGGTGGCTCGACGAAGGGGTGCTCGGTCACGCCGATCGCATCGACGATGACGAACCGGGTCTTGTTTTCCGCGTCGGGCGTGACTGCCTGAAAGTCGGCTGAGGCGATTGTGCGTGCGCCACGACCTTTCATCTGCTCGAAGTATTGGGCGGAGCGCACATCACGCATGAAGAACACGCATTCCAGCGGTTTGACGTCGGTTCCGGTGGCGATCATGTCGACGGTTACCGCGATACGTAGCGACGGGCTCGTCCGCAGCGCCTGGAGCTGTTCTTTGGCGTTGCGGACGTTGTAGGTGATCTTTGCGGCGAAGTCGTTGCCCTTGCCGAACACTTCGCGGACCTGCCTGACGATCTCCTCCGCGTGGTTGTCGTCCTTGGCGAAGATCAATGTCTTCGGTACCGTGGTTCGTCCCGGGAAGATCTCGGTGAAGAGCCGATCGCGGAAAGTTTCCAGAACGGTGCGGATCTGGTCGGTGGCGGTCACGGCGCGGTCCAGGTGTGCGGCGGTGTAGTCCAAGTCGTCGTCGAGGATTTCGAGTCTTTGTTCCCGCGTGCGGCGGTCCACTTTCGGCACGATCATTCCGGCTTCGATCCGAGAACCCTGTTCGCTGATCTGGGTGCGGATTCGGAAGATGTCGAAATCCACATTCACTCCGTCGGCGACTGATTCGGGGTAGGTGTATTCGGAAACGAGATTCTGGCGGAAGAATCCGAAGGTCTGCTTGCCCGGCGTTGCAGTTAGACCAATGATGTGTGCGTCGAAGTACTCCAAGACGCCGCGCCAGACTCCGTAGATACTTCGGTGGGCCTCATCGACGATGACCAGATCGAACGTTTCCGGGGGAAGTGCGTCGCTGTACGACACGGTGACCGGAACATCCGGAATGAAGTCATCGAGGTTGGGGTCGTCGACGTCGCTGACCTCGCCGTCGTTAAGGAACTTGTAGACCCTCTGGATGGTCGAGATCGTCACCTTGGTCGAACCGAGTAGCCCCGCGCTGGACAGCTTGGTGACGTTGTACAGCTCGGTGAAGCGGCGTCCGTCGTCCGGCGTGCGGTAATTCTGGAACTCCGCCAGCGTCTGATCGGCGAGGTTGTTGCGGTCGACCAAGAACAGGATCCGGTTGAAGCCACCGTGTTTCAGCAGCCGGTAGGACTCGGTGACCGCGGTGTAGGTCTTACCTGCCCCGGTGGCCATCTGTACCAGTGATCGATCGAACTGCTGATCGGCGAGGCTCTTCTCGATTCCGTTGATGGCATTGATCTGTGCTGGGCGCAGCGGGTCGGTATCCAGGGGCGGGAGGTTGCGGACCTTGGCGCGCCACGTCGGGCGCTCGGGCTCGGCATCGGCGTCACGCACGATGCGGGCCAACGTTGCCGGTTTGGGAAAGTTAAAAAGTAGACGCGCCCGCGGCTCGGGATCGAAGCCGTTGGTGAAGTGTGTCTCCACCCCCGATGCCTCGAACACGAACGGCAGCCGGCCGTCCCGTGTCTTCGCGGCGAGGCGCACATCGGCCGGAAGCCCATCGGCGTACATGGCCGACTGCCACTCAACGCCTGACAGGGGCGTACCCATTGGTTTGGCCTCGATGACGCCGACCACGGTCTTCTCCACGTACAGCAGGTAGTCGACCCGGCCGTGCCCGGGCTTCATCACGACCTCCCGCACAGCGATGCCTTGTCCCGCGAACAGATTGAGATCCTTTTTGTCCTGGACCTTCCAGCCCGCTTGGGTCAGTTGCTGGTCGATACGCACACGGGCACGCGTCTCCGCGGGGAGAACGCTGGCACCGTCCTCATTACTCATGGCGTGACAAACGTTACCGACACCGCCCCAATCTTTGCCGATCATTCATCGGCTGTATGTTCTCCCTCGACCACGGCGACCTGCGAGCGGCAAGCACAGTCACCTGTCGACACTTAGGTCACCCTAACTCCGCTACCTCCCCGGACATCACACCTCTTGCACACAGGTCACGAAACGATAACGCAATTTCGGCCGTATCTAACTGGTGAGGTATCCCTTAGCATCAATTTCATGCCAGCGAAACGATGCCCGAGATGTAGCGCGGAGATGCCCAGTAGCACCTGGCCACCCAAGCCCGGACGTCCCTCGATTTGGTGCTCCCAACAATGCCGGCGAGCGGCCTACGAGGAGCGCCGTGCGGCCAAGAACGGCGCGGTTTCGGTGCGGGTCGAGGTGGTCGAGAAACCCATCGAGCGGATCGTCGAACGCGTCCGGATCGAGACAAGGGAGGTCCATTCCAGTCCAGCCGAGGCCGCTCAGGTCGTGCTGAGGTCACCCCGCGCGTGCCGCACTGTTTTGGAGTCGTTGGCCGCTGAAGCGGACTCAGGACGGTTGAACGCCGCCACGTATGCCCCGACGCTGCGCGCCGCTCAGCGCTTGCTCGATTCGCTCAGGCGGGCGCGACTCATCAATGGCTAAGGTGGAGCCGTCCAGCCATTCCGAGCCTTTGCGGCCGATGCGAAATTCGCAGGGTCAAGCGGAGCAAGGGGGCCATCCACGATGGCCCCCGGGCTCAGCCGCCGCCCGGCCCGAGTGATGCCGTTGTGAAGCAGCCGATTTCACGTTGTTTCACTGCGTTCCGGTATTTAGCGGTAATCGCGTGTGTCGCAGCGACATTCGACAAAATTTATTCACCTGACCGTCGTATAGCGCCATTGGGCGGCTCACCGTTCTAGACATGAAACGACGCGAGACGGATCGCCGTGAGGCGCGGCCCGCCGAGACGGCTGCCGGCGGGCAGTCCGCGATCAGCGCTTCAGAATGAGCTGGGAAGCGCTCGCTTGGGCGAAAGACTCGGACATCGCGCATCCGGTCGCGAAGTTCATTCTCGTCCTGCTGGCAAACAAGGCGGACGAAAACTTCTCGTGCTACCCCTCCATTCGCACACTCATGGCTGAATCCGGTGCCGGCAGAAGCACGATCTTGCGTGCGCTGAGCCATCTGGAGACGCGCGGGTTCATGAGCCGGCGTCCGCAATTCCACGACTCTGGGGCCCGCCGTTCAACCCGCTACTACCTGAATCACCCTCGAGCGCCACACCTTTTACCCGGTCCCGATCCGGGACCTCCCCGTCCCGCAGCGGGACCGGGGCCGTCTCGCAGTGAGACGGGGACGGTGTCAAAGTGGCACCCCCCGAGGGTCCCACAGCGGGACCCCTTGAACCCATCAACCGAATCACCATCCGAACCGGGCAACGCCGCGGTACTGGTCTTGGAGTCTGTGACCAGAGCGTGGAAACTCGGGACCCACGACGCGCGCAGTCTTCGACCGGCCATCGAGTCTGCCCTGGAGCGCGGCTGGCTGGCCGCTGATCTCACCGACCTTCTGATCCGGAACCTGAACGGGGCGCGTGATCCAGTTCGGGTGCTGGCCCGACGTCTCGCTGATCTCCGACAGCCACCTGACCCGCCCGTAACCAGCGTGCCGTGGTGTGGTGAATGCGAGGACGCGCATTCTCGCACCATCACGGTCACCGAGCCAGACGGAACAGAAGCAGCACAGTTTTGTCCACAGTGCAGCCCACAAGTCCACAGGATCCGATCATCCGAAGAACAATCCGTCCAAAATTGTGGAAAGGTGGTGAATTATCTTGGAGAACAACGTGTTCAGTGACCTTCCCCTGCTGCTCGCCGTACCCCGCGCCGCCCAGCTGCTCGGGATCAGCCGGGCCGCAGCCTATCGATTGGTGGCCTCCGGCGAGCTGCCGGTTCGTCGGCTCGGCGGCCGCATCTACGTTGTAACCGACGGCCTACGCGAACTGGTCGCATCGTGAAAGGCACGGTGCTTCAGCGCGGTTCGGTGTGGTATTACAAGTTTCGCCTCCCCGAGCGTGACCCGTCGACCGGGCGGTATCCCTGGATCACCAAAGGAGGCTTCGACACCGAGCGCGAGGCCTGGAAAGCCTGCCGAGACGCCATGCGCGACGCCGACCGCGGCCGAGTCGTCAAGCCGTCGACCCGCACGGTTGCGCAGTTCCTCACCGAATGGCTCGCCGCGGTCAAACCCGCACTCGATGCCACGACATGGCGCAGCTGGAGCGACTACGCGCGCACTTACGTCGTCCCCCACATCGGCGCCGAGCGTCTGCAACGACTCGACGAACCCCAACTGCTCAGGCTCTACGCCAGGCTGCTCACAGAGGGCCGCGTTAAGCGCGACAACGACTCCGTGATGTACGCCTACTGGTCAGAGCGCAACGCCGCTGGCAACCCGCCCACATCACGGCAGCTGTCCGAGGCATGCAATGCAACCATTCACGCGGCTCGCACCGCCGTCCGGCGCTATCGGGCAGGCATAGTGCCCAGACCGGTCTCGCCGGGGCTGGCGCCGAAGACCGTCCGCAACGTCCACGCCTTCCTGCACCGAGCACTCGTCGACGCCGTGGCGTGGAAATACATCACCGACAACCCGGCCAGCAACGTCAAACCACCGCGCCGGCCACGAACCCGCCGCACGGTGTGGAAACCCGAGGAGATCCGGACCTTCCTCGCCTCAATCCGCGATGACCGGTTCGCGGCGCTGTTCTTGCTAGAACTCACGGCCGGCATTCGACGCGGCCAGGTATGCGGTTTGAAGTGGTCCGACGTCGATCTGAACTCGGGCGTAATCACCGTGCACGACAATCGCGTGGTGGTCGGCGGCCGGGCGCTCGACAAAGCCGGTGGCAAGACCCGGAACGCCGACCAGACAATTTCCATCGACCGCGCCACTGTCGCGGCGCTACGCCGTTGGCGCCAGCTCCAAGACAGCGAACGCGAATTCTTCGGCGACGCCTACCACCCCGGCGACTACCTGTTCACCTACCAGGACGGCCGGCCGCCACATCCCGACACGATCCGCCAACGCTTCGACAGACTCGCGGCTGCGGCGGGCCTATCGCGCATCACCTTCCACGATCTGCGCCACTCCTACGCCACCGGCGCGCTGCGGGCCGGCATCAGCCCGAAAGTGATCAGCGAGCGGATCGGCCACGCCAACGTCGGGTTCTTCCTGGAGACCTACGCCCATGTGCTGGGAAACGACGACCGCGAGGCCGCGGAACAGGCCGCCGAATTCCTGCTCGACGCCGCGTGGCAGGACGGCGAGGACGCGGGTTGACTGTCCTGCGCCTTCGCATGTTGCATATAACCCCAGAGTTATATTAATGTCGATACCCTGGGATGTGATCCTGCTGGAGGAGGTCGAAGCCTGGTACTTCTCACTCGACGACGAAGCGATGACAGCGGTCACCGGGGCCATCGACCTGCTCGAGCTGGAAGGACCAACGCTAGGCCGGCCAACGGTGGACAAGGTCAAGGGATCGAAGTTCCACAGCATGAAGGAGCTACCGCCAGCCGGTACCAGCATCCGGATTCTGTTCATCTTCGATCCGCGGCGTCAGGAGATCCTATTGCTCGGCGGGGACAAGGCGGGCAACTGGAAGAGCTGGTACGACGACAACATTCCGGTGGCCGAGCGGCGGTATGAGAACTGGCTGGCGAACGAGGGAGGTGAATGATCGTGGCACGCAACTGGCGTGAGATTCGTGCGGAAGCCATCGCGCAGGGAAGGGTGGACCCGGCCCGCGCCGATGCCGCGCGCAAGGAAATGCACGACGCCGTGCAGGCACAGCGCCTTGCCGACATACGCAAGGCGCATGGACATGCCCGCCAGGCCGACGTCGCCGCCATCATGGGCGTTTCCCAAGCTCGGGTATCGAAGTTGGAGAGCGGCGACCTTTCGCACACTGAACTCGGCACGCTGCAGTCGTACGTGGCCGCACTCGGGGGAAGTCTGCGGATCGTTGCCGAATTCGGCGAAAGCAACGTTGAACTGACGGCCTAACGTGATCTTTGTGCGCTGTGGGCCTCTTCCACCGCGCAGGATCTATGCTGGCTCGGACGACGGCTGAGTGACGCCGATCTGCCGCTTTATCCGCGGGGAGAGAATGACCATCAAAACTGTTGATCGAAAGCGGCTCTGGGGCCGGTCCGGCAATAGGTGCGCGATTTGCAACGCGCGGCTGCTGCAAGAGACGGAGATGGGCGTAGCTGTCATCCTCGGCGAGGAAGCGCACATTGTTGCGCGAGAGGCGGATGGGCCAAGGGGAGATAGCCCGCTGACGGCCGCGCAGCGCGATGAGTACTCAAATTTGATACTCCTGTGTCCAACCGACCACGCCCGAATTGACGCGATGCCGACCGGTCCCGCTGATTACCCAATCGAGCCGCTTCTTGAACTCAAGCGCAGGCATGAACAGAAAGTTCACGACGCACTAGGTTTTGACGCACAGGCACAACTCAATGAGGAAAACTGGGCGAGTCTTATCGATCATTTTCTGACACGTATCCAGTTGGATAGATGGGGATTCTTCAGCGGGAATTTGATGGATCCAGCGGGGCCATCGATGAGAAATGACGACCGAAAACGCATGGCGGACTTGCGTGATTGGCTCATAAGCCGCATATGGCCGGAAGGACACAACCACCTCCGTGAACTCTTACGAGGCATTGGCGAGGTAATCAACGACCTACTTCTGCTTTTGGAAAGGAACTCCGAGGACAATCCCCTCATGGATGACTCTGTCCGGCTGGCGAAAGACTATAAGCAGTTGGGTCGTTGGGATCCGGAGGAGTACAAACGACTGCTCGACGATTACACGTACAACTTAGATTTGGTACAGAACCTGGTGCTTGAGCTCGCCAGATTCAGCAATGCCATTTGTGACGCGATTCGAGCCGAAATCGACGGGCGCTTTAGGTTCGACGAGGGAGTCCTCATCGTCATAAATGGGCCGACAGAAACTTTCGAGTTCGAGCGAATACGCCCCGAATTTCGGCCTGAGGATTACCGTGGCCGTAAACACCCTTATCCTCGACTCGAGGAATTCAAGCATGAGCGTTTCACTCGTGACGGCTGGTTAGGGGATAAGCCTGCCGGCGCCGATAGGCCGTAGCTGAGGCCCCCGCTCGAAGTCCGCGCGTCTATGTGACGCCAGTTACGAATTGCTTCACCCACTCAGGTATAGCATTCTCTTCAAGCCCCGCGAACTTGGAAATGACGCGATCGTCGTCCTTTTCCAGCGTGAACACCGAGCGAACCCGACCAACGATCTCCTCGGAGTAGTCCACAGGCGTGATGATGCTCGACTCTGAGAGCGGGAAATTCGTAGCGAGAAGCGAGGCGACCAGTAGATCGGTGGGCGGCAGACCAAACCCCATAAGCACGAGTTCCTCTGCATTGCGGAGGGCATGTGCTGCCTGCCGCCAGACCAATTGAAGCGTTTGATTGACGTAGTACGGACTCTTCACGGTCGTCGGCGGCACGATCATGGGGACACGATCTGATTCGGCCGGGGAACCGTCATCGACGCTTCCCGAGACGGCTTGAACGTCCCATTTCTCTGCGCGATGAATCGGTACAGCGCTATGCCCACTTGACTCGTAACCCACTTCATAAACAATGTCGCCGGGCGGACCGCCAGGGCCTGAGTAGCGCCAGTTGAGGGAACCGTGCATCTTGAGTAGTCTCAGGCCCTCGTCTGTCTTCTCACGACCCAAAACCATGTTGTCGCGCGCGTTCATGAAAGTAATTGGTACCGAATACATCGGCGCCAACGCGTGGTTGGTGAACACGGCATGCGCGATCTCAACGACAAGGTCGTAGTTGAACGTGATCACCGTGCACGAGTTGTTCTGCCAGTAGCGAACCAAGGCTTGCAACCAATCGGGACACGGCGACTGAAGGGCTCGTAGCTGTAGTTTCCATAACACGTCGTAGACGGTGTCCGTGAGGGTAATAAACCCCCAGCGGTTGAGCGCTCGTTCGGCTTCAGTGAGCCACGGCGGCGCCTCGACCAGGTAGCTCAACCATTGCTCGAAATTCTCGGCAAGCGGCGTACCGACGCCTGGGATCGGACGTTCGTTCTTGGCGTCGAGTTCAGACCGCACATGACGGGACAATTCGTCCATCACCGGCATCACCGCGCTGACCGCCTTGCTAAACCCTGCGCCCAAAACGAAGACCTTGGTCATGGGGATGCTTCCTTCACTCCGACTGGTCGACTTCTACCTCCCTGAGCCGTCTGGTCGACCCAGCAGCAGCATCCCCTACAACGCCGCTGAGCGGCAACGTGCCGACGCTCCGGCCCGGCCAACGCGTTCATCTGTCGCTGGAGCCCGCTGCGTACAAGCCCGCAACGGTTCCGACAGCGCGCTTCGGACAGTCTTCGGACAGTGCTTCGGACAGTCGTTAACGGCGCTAATGTTCCCAAAAGTGTTCCCATCGGGCATGAAAATGGCTCCCGGAGAAGTCTCCGGGAGCCATTTCACCTGGTAGCGGGGACAGGATTCGAACCTGCGACCTCTGGGTTATGAGCCAGCCGGTCGCTGTCTCCCCCGGTACGCGCGGTCTCATACCTGCAGGCCAGCGACGTTCAGCTGTCCGACCTGTCTCGCCC
>Ga0335075_10010728_pt1 | contig 13906 bp, 9 predicted proteins | sample Lox_Sample_24_FD_206723 | JGI IMG/M metagenome (GOLD analysis project Ga0335075, IMG submission 206723) | Soil microbial communities from Loxahatchee National Wildlife Refuge, Florida, United States - Lox_Sample_2.4 | ecosystem: Environmental > Terrestrial > Soil > Wetlands | place: USA: Florida...
ACCCATCCACCCCCCTTTGGGAAAGGGTAGAATGATTTCCTAAGTCCCCTAAAACTTGCATGACCAATCTTAAGCGGGGGGTGTCGTCACCGATGTTATCTCGAAGCACAACTATTTTTGGTGCAGTTCTCAAATCGGGGTCGCGACGTCATGGACATGCCAAGATCTCTGTCCTGATGGCTTCGATATTTGCCTAAACTATTATCCGGAGGTTGGGAGTGGCATCGGCAATTGTCGGCAGCGAGGAATCTAATGGCCTTGTATACTGCATGTGTGGTGGTAGTCTCAGGGCTATTGGAGACTATTATCTACGCAGCCGAAAATTCTCAACGTTGCCAAAACGCCCACTTCCACGCCACACTCGTTTAACGTTATTAAGGGGAGACAAAACTCCGTAAATGCCCAGAAGCGCTGTATGCCAAAAAGATGCCACTCACAGCCGATACTCTACCTAGTCATTCCTCACCACCCTCACCTTCAAAACCGCGCCAGAACCCACCCACACTACGACAGCGATCACGTGCCTATTTCTCTCACACAATCTCAACACAACATGCCTCCGTCCCCCTCTTGGTCTGCTGCCTCATCTCCGGCCTCACCGACTCGGTCGCGTACAACGCGTGGTCAGCATTCATCAGCATGCAAACCGGCAACACCGTCTTTCTCGGCCTCGGCGCCTCCAACCAGCCTCTATCGAAGCCGTACGGCTGGGCCAAGAGCCTCGTGAGCATCGTCTGCTTCTTCATCGGCTGCGTGTGCTTCAGCCGCGCCATGCGCGCCAGAGGCAGAGGCACGACGCGCGGCGCGCTGCTGGCGAGCTTCACGGTGCAGGCAGCGCTTATGTTTGTCGCGGCGGGGCTGGTGCAGGGCAAGGTCGTGCCAGTGCCGATTGACGGGCGGGGGGATCCAGATTTCATCGAGTTGCTGCCGATTGGGCTTTTGGCGTTTCAGGGCGGGGGCCAGCTTGTCGCGAGTCGGTTACTTGGGTTCAATGAGATTCCGACGGTCGTGCTGACAAGCGTGTATTGTGACCTTGGGATGGATGAGAAGCTGTTGGGGAAGAAGAACGACAAGCGGAACCATAGGGTTGGGGCGGTGGTGTTCATCTTGTTAGGTGCGATTGCGGGAGGTTGGATTAATCGGAGTCAGGCAGGAATGGCGACGGCGGTGTGGGTTTCGGCGGCGTTGAAGTTGGGGATTGCGGTTTCTTGGATCTTTTGGAGGAGAGAGGAGTAGGAGGGGAATTGAAGAATGAGTTAATGGATGCATGAATGGATGAATGAATTAATGAATGACACAGCTTACGGGGTCCTGGCGGTGGGCAGAAGTGATTCTCAAGGGTTGGCTTTGTTTCTTCTTTGGCAAACTGGCTGACTGGCAGATTCTCGCACTAAATGAAGAACAGAAGTTACCTCAGCCACTGCCATCTGCCACAGTCACAACTCTACGAGACCCAATCAAAAGCAGATATTCCCCTGCCTCCTCCTCCTTCCTATGTTTACAGTTGGCCCCCGTCCCTTCTTCAGCGCTACTGTTGTGATTTTGAGCAAGTCCGCATCGGCGTAGCAGTCACTGGCATGTCATTGGTGCCTCCTCTGGCCTCGGCAGTAGCTATACCTAGTGTATGTGGCCTCCGCATGTTTGATTCCTTAGTGTCAGCTCTTACCGCCCTCAGTCATTGGCTCTTCCTCAATGGCGGCTCTTAGTCATTGTGGAGTGGCCTGGTCGCGGTGGCATGATCGTAATATCGTAGATCCTAGAAATAATCGAAAAGTCGGAGTATCGTTAAGGGCACAACAGCGGATGCTCTAAAAAGGGCTTCGACTTCGCGCTTCTTATACGCAAAATTGTCTAACAGAAATCTGAGTGATTACCAGATGGTTGGTCAAGTAAACAGGTCGAGACGACCTCAACCTGTCAGACACCGAAATAGGCCTGCAATACTGTAAATGGTACACCATGACCTGCCCAGTCAAACCAAGGCCATTCGTACGCTTTCCCATGCTGCCAAGAATTGTACAAGTATATGGTCAAACGAGGTCTCGTAACATTCGCTGAGCCTCGCCGGATACCCGTCTTTCAGCATCGCTAGCATTTATAGCGTGTTCAAACGATTCTGAGCATTTCTGAATACCTGCAGAGTAGCCCATTATCCACGTTACACGGTTAAAGTGCTAGGCTCACTTCTTGGTTGAATCCAGGCGCCGTGCTGCCGCAAAAGGTCAGGCATAGTAATCTGTATCTGTTCGGCAGCATTCCAGTTATTAGTTCCAGTCAGAATTATGCTTCCAAGGCTTGGGGAATAAGCTCGGTCGTCTCTGATATATGGCTGACCGTAGGGCCATTCCGGAACTCCCATAGCTTGCTGAGTAAGTTGTTGGCTATCAGAATTGACCACACTTGAGCTCGTTTCAGAGTAGCGAGTCATACTCGAGCCGGCTTCGATCTGTTGCAGAAGAGGACTCGCAATTTCTGAAACGGCTGAGGCAGCCATGGGCGCGTCGGCTGATGGTTCGGTGTTGCTTGCAGTGTGTAGATTGCTTTCTGAAGAACGGTGAAAGTCGCGGCCAAACCGTTCTACCAGACGAGGGATTGCCATTTCGACAGCTGCATTGAGCATTTCCTGTTCATACCAGCCCAATTGGATTGTGCTTTGCAGGATCAGGCGCGAAAGCATCTGTGGCGCCCGCTCCTGGAAATAATCTAAAAAATCCTGGACGGCTTCAGGTGCTCCAGTGTTGGCATAGGGGGAGTTGGGCGCCCGTGCATCAGGGAAGATAATTCCGAATATTTCATACCACACTTTGCGAGGACACTTGCCAGGGGATCTCTTGTGCACAGCGTCCCTCTGCTCTGTTGTCATTTTCTCCTTGAACGGAAGCTCTTGAACATCGCACGGCGTGGTCTCACGAGTATGTTCCTCTTGTAAGTCTTGACGCTCGAACTCTTCTCCACAACGGGGACAGTAACATGCTGGTCGCGTATGTACACGGTATAGGTGTTGCTTCATGCGTGCAATATCTCTCAAGAGCGTGCTGGAGCATCCACGATAATTTGTCTCGATGTCATTCCTCTCCGAGTATCGCATGGGATCGTACTTTGCATATGGACAGGCAAAGAGCCTACCGTTCGAGTCATCCCCCTCGGGGTTAAGTCGCAGTCGCTTATTATCGTCGTCACTGCTTGGAAAGTCGTCTGGGTCTTGATCTGCCTGTCTTCGACGTTTGCCTAAGGACTTAGCGTTGGGTGCTGATCCGCGAGACTCACGCTGCATTCGATGCCTCCTCTGGCCAGATGTTGAAATTGGCCGCTGGCCTGGCCTGGACCTCACTTGACCGTTTTGAGATCGCCAATTCGATACGTACTCATGTATGAGCTGCTGCACAAACGTCTCTTGTAGGCGTGCTGCCTCTGCCGGAAGTGCTATGGCCTGCCATTCGTAAGTCATACTCCTAATCGAGGAGGTTTCCGAATGAAACTCTGTGGCGGAGAGTGCTGGAGGCTCGTGATCGCGAAGGCCACCCAGATTAGGGTTTTGCGTTGCCTCGTTGTTGGTGGCAGAGAATGTAGAATCCCCGTTGCGGCTTTCCTGCCTGAAAGATTGAAGCTGCAACTGGGCTATTTGAGGTCGGAGCTCGATTTCAAGCTCCGAAGACTTGTCACGGAGGCTTGAATTCAGTCCAGAGTCAGTCCCAAAACGAGGAAGAAAAAGGTCGCTGCTTCTAGCAGTAGGGAGTACTCCTTGGTAAGTATTCGTGTTCGCGGTGTTCTCAAAATCCTCAAGCCTGCTTCGTAACGGCGAAAGGGAAGGATCCGGTGTGGTTGCAAGTCCGCAGTCGGATTTAGTTGATCCCAATGCTGAGACATTTGTTCCATGCTCCGAACCTGTTTCCTCTGTGGCGGATATTGCTTGAAGGCTACGGCAGAGCAAAAGGCCTTGCATGGTGTCGGGATGCTGTTCTTTGTCGTCGCTAGGAGGCGAACGTACCCCAAGCTCAGATCCCAAATAGAATGGCCCAGAGTTGGATTGTGTCTGGTCTAGGTGCGCCGGTGGGTGCAATCTTTCCTTTCCCATTTTAGGTTTCTCATGCTCGAGGGGTTCGAATGGGGTTTGCAGTTCGAGCGGTGTTGAGTGATAAATATGTAAGTCCTCAACTCCTCCCCCAACAAGGGTTGCAGAGGGGACATCTTCGGCTTCAGGTATTGGCGGTAAATCTTTGCTTCCTGTACGTTGCTCGGACCGCACAGTAGATCTAGCAGGTTTGATCAGCATCAAATCTCTTTGCCTGCTTTAAAGCGAAGCCAGACGACTTACTCAGATGTGAGCATTTCTATATCCCCGTCTTCGAGTACGACGCCGCAACCGCGTTTGGGAGGCGTGCTGTTGCCAACTTGAGCTTGGTCAGTGGTGCTGCGCCGGTTTCGTTTCCTCGGCCTAGCACGAGTCACCACTTTCGTGTGTTTATGCTGTTCGAACCATTTGTTTGACCTATTAGATTAGGAATATGTCACCACCAAATCTCCTAACGACAGACTCACTTAGTGATAAGCGTTTCAAAATTTTCGTGTGTGTGCATCCTCTTTAAATGCTGTTTGAAATTATCAAACCTCGGCCACTCTTTGTCAGGGTTCGCGCATCTCTCTCCAAAACACTTATATTCTTTGTGTTGGCCATGCTGTGGCGGGATCTTGTGGACGCTTTTTTGATGTCTCATGAGGTCGTGAATAGTTGCAAAACCCTCCGTTCGTGAGCAGTCAGGCACCTTACATATGTGTTCCTTGTTGTGACGAGCTTTGTGTCTCCTGATATGTCTGTTAGAGCTGAGCCCTGCAGTGTGTCATGTTAAAACGTACCCGTACTCTGACTGAGTCCTACTTTCATGAGTACATCCCTCTTTCTCACATGGTAAAGAGTTTCTCTCTTGCTGCGGCTGTATCGAATATCCGGCAACAGGTTCTCCAAAGCCATAGTGAAACGGCTCATAGCTAAGCCTATCCAGACGATGATCGGGATCCGACAAATGCTGAGACATGTCAGAGCCAAAAACCGAGCGTCCATCATTGTGCGTTGCGGTAGATAAGGAATGATATCCTTCGTCTGAGCCGGCCATTATGCTAGTGAGATCATCTACCGGTATCCGGTCCTTCTTAGAGGTTAACAGCTGATATACCAAGTAGCAAGACTGAGGATTACCGTTAGGGACGGCCTTTGCACTGGGCGAAGTCTATGGATATCTCTATGCCTGGCCAACGGCTTCGGAGGAGGCATCAACCGTAGCGGTTCCCATGGGGAATCCAAATCAATAATGCCGGCACTTCCTTTCGGGGACGACTCTCGTGGAAAGCTGCTCCTCTCCGCACCGTGATCCGAAGCAGGTGAAGCGGCCGAGTCCCCTGTCGTAGGGATGGCCTCATGTTGGGTATAGCTGAGGCCGTTCAACACATCTTCTATGCAGGCCATACTTTGTACTCGGTGAAGGCCAAAATGATGGGCTAGCAAATGGCAAGCATAGGCAAATGACGGTTACCTTGGTGGAAGCCAAAGGCAATCGGAATGCTGCAGTAGAAATAGCGGAACTTATGAGAAAGGCATTAACACGCTCATATACAAGTCCCACAACATGCACCTACAAGAAAACACAGTCACATTATTGGTCCATTGCCCAATGCACCGATGTGTGCGCAAATGCACAACTGTGCACTCAGCCCCGCCAATCAAGGCAGGCACACCCCGGAACAGGGATAACCCATTGGCTGCCTCACTTGCTAAGCGTGTACTACCGTCATACACGTGATAAGGGAGCCGCATGGCCCGGAGGGAACGTAGGGAATTATCCTACTCTGCTCTGACAAGAACGAGTAGCGGATACCTGATCGCAGCCATGCGCCTTTCTCGAGTCCGATCGGTCTTGGCAGCACAGTAGAACCGAAGGGTGGGCCAGCCACGGGGGCGGGGTGGGTTCAACACAACAACATTTGTTGGATGAAAGACCTGGCCAGGAGCTGCAGGCATTAGAGTTGATCCAAGCTCGCGCTCTGACCATCAGCTCGTACATGAGATAGGGCTTTAGCCGATCAGCTCTCTTACTATCCACGAGTGTCTGACCATGGATCCAATATCTGCTGCAGGCATCGGCCTGGGCGTCGCATCGCTGGCGCTGCAGCTGTTTTCAGGATGCATCCAAGCATATCAGATCTTCCTCGATGCGGCAGGTATGCCCGAGGACTTTGAACATCTGCGTGTTCGGATGCGCATCGAGCAGGTTCGTCTCCTGAACTGGGGAGAAAAAGCAGGACTCCTTGAAGATATGCTTGAGCAACCTAGCGTGGTCCTTCAGTTGCATCGTAATCTCATAATTGACATCCTCTTTGAGATTCAACGACTGTTCAAGGGATGCTTGAAGATCAAAGAAAAGTTCGACAATCTTATGCCTGTAAGACAAAGCCAGACTGCAGATCTTGCCGTTCAGGATTCGAATTCAGTTTCCCCAAGAGGGATAAATGCGTTACTCAGGAGGACGCTCAAGGTCCTGGAGAAGACTCCACAGGTGCCGAAGAGACTCCAATGGGCTATAGTGGAGCAAGACAAGTTCGAAGAACTAATCGAGAAGCTTATCAGCTACAATGACTCTGTTGTATCGTTGCTCGACCGAGCATCCATAGACCAGCTACATGAGATGCAAGTTCAAACACAGCTTGTCATGCTACAGCTCAGCAACAAGATAGATGATCTGAAGCAACTCTCATTGGCGATGCAAGTGAAAACGAACACTGACACGCAATTGGCGTACGCATACAAGAGCACCTGGAGCATTTCAGCAACAGCTGCTAGCCGGTCAGACGACGGCACAAGCCTTTCGCAACTTGCCATCTTCAAAGTACAGCAGACCTCTATCGAGAGCCATAGTTTGGATCAGAGCTCTAGGCCAATCGACAGAAAGCTCGTTACTTTAGCAAGTAGCAGCACATCGCGATCCCAAGCGACCTACCGTGGCGAACAGGTCTGGGTAGAATGGAAGGAATGGGACCTGAATCACCAGCTACCCACTTGGGACAGCATGATCGAAGAGCGCGTCAAGAAGCTCGCTGCCCTACTAAGCTTGACAGACAAACCCAAGGAATTCAGAGCGCCAATCTGCGTAGGATACTTCGACGAACGAGACGAGGACACCGCCCGCTACGGCCTCATATACAACCAGCCTGATAATTCAGCAAAAGCGGCCGTGCCGACTTCACTTCTTGATCTGATCAAGACCTCTGAAGAGCCATCCCTGACACAACGAACTGCCCTAGCCCACACCCTCACACAGAGCCTCCTGTACCTCCACAGCGTCAACTGGCTCCACAAAGGCTTCCGAAGCGACAACATCGTCTTCTTCACCCCACCTAATCAGACACCAGACTACGCCACACCCATTGTATCAGGCTTCGAATACGCGCGCCCTGACCTTCCCGAAGAACTAACGGAGAAACCAGCGGAGAACTTCTCGCATGACCTCTACCGCCATCCCGACGCTCTCGCCAACCCGACCTCTCGCTCCAAGAAATCATGGGACATCTACAGCCTCGGCATCGTCCTCTTCGAAATCGCACTCTGGCAGCCCATCTCCTCCATCGTCTCCGTGCACGAAGGTCAGAAAGGCGCTCGGACGAAACTCCGGAAGACGCGGGACAGGCTACTCGAGGATGCATTCCTGAGGAAGCTCGGCGCAAGAGTCGGCGAGAGGTATCGAGACGTCGTTCGGAGATGTATCGCAGGTGGAGCGAGCCTGGGGATTAGCAACGGGACAGACGAGTCGGATCCGAATGTCGGGGCTGATATGCTGCAGGTCTTCTCGGCTGAGATCGTCGGGAAGCTGGCGGGTATACAGCTATGATCTTCTATTGCGCGCTGTGCCCGGACGGTGTTTGCGTTGGCGTGGGAGCCTGATCTTCAACCATAAAATGACCTTGCGAAGGCTACAGGTGCGCCACACCAAGCGGAGGCCATGAGCGGTTTCGAAATATCTTCCAGAAATCACCCAGTCAACGTTGCCCGATCAAGTCACTCCCGCTGATATAAATGGTAGAAGCTTTTTTGCGCTTCCTAGATCTCGGACTAGGCAACACCAACCCACGACTCTAGTTCTCCAGTTCTATTATCAACGCCAAAATCTGCAGATGTCCTAGCTCTAGGTGTCCAGAAAGCCCACAGTCCAGCGTCTACTCGCGATAGATATCCGCATCGAACTTCCCAAACCGATCGCATCCTTCAACGTCCCTGTTGACGAACGCTGACACCGAAGTTCCGGGACACGGGAAGGTGCCATATCCGTCATCATCAATCTGGACCTCCTTCTCCTCGAACCCCAGGACATCGGCTCACGCCTGTTCGCCATGCATGTCCCCGGCCGCCATCTTGATCTGTCCTAGCCTCGCATTACTCATCACACACGCGAGTCCCGCGGGCTTGTCCCAAGTCCCGCGCCAACAGACAGGGAAAGCCCATCATGCTACCGAAGGCAGCGGTGTTCCCAGCCACGAAGAAAATCGCAAACTCGCCCACCGCGGAGCGAGGACGCTCGCGTTAATAGACTGGCACACATCACCGTCACAGAGCCTGAGATCCTCGGAAAAATGTGAGAGAAGGCCAGGCGTATCGGAAGTGTGACAGTGGTGGGCCTGATCTTATATAACATGATCCGCTACCCAATCACGCCAAAGCTCGACTTGAGTAGATACGGAGAATCAGAGTGCCTTGCGGATGAGCTGCTCAGAGTACCTCAATCGGCTCGTGGATATCGGTTTCTCCGGCATGAGCAGGCTGGTTTTCGATTAAGGCGATAAAGCATCGACTGACGATCGTTATCATAGGCCGGTAATTGCTTGGAAATGTTGGTGCACGGAGTGTCGCGATGAGATGGTAGTCGCGACCAAATTCACCGTAGACTACGGCGTCATTGAGTAGAAGGACTCAAAAGAGAAGATCATCTCGAACTCTGGCGGGAACGGGAGTAAATCGCTTAAGCTGTTGCTCGAGGCTTCGCTCAAAAAGCTGAGGATTGATAATGTCGACGTTATGTATTTGCACTGTAAGCCTACTATGAGCTGTCATATTGGCGACCTGCTGACAGAATCTAGGGTGGGAATTCACGGTCTCGATTCCCGAACTCATGAACTCCCTTAACGATATGGTACGCGCCGGCAAGGTGCTCTATTTCGGCGTCTCCGACGCCCCGGCCAGGATCATCTCCAAGGCCAACCAATATGCGCGGGATTTTGGCCTAGGGCAATTCGTCGTCTATCAGAGCGCGAGATCATTTCTGTGTGTGCGAATGAGCAGATGGGCTTGTGCCCATGGGTTGCCCTTGGAGATGGGAAGCTCAAGAGCGGTGAAGACAGGAGGAAAAGTGAAGGGAGTGGAGCAGGCGATGTGAGCGAGCAGCAGATCAAGGTCTCTGCGGCGGTGGAGAAGCTGACCAAGAAGAAAGGCATGAGCATCACCGGAGTTGCTTTAGCTTATGTCATGCAACAAAGCGCCATATAATTTTTCCATCTGCGGCGGACGAAAGACAGACCATTTGAAGGGCAACATTGACGCTCTAGCGCTCAGTCTGTCAGACAAGGAGATGGCGGAGATTGACAATGCATGGCCTTTTGATGTCGGCTTTCCCTTGAGTTTCTTGAGCTTCTTGAGCCAGACGCCAGCGGGAGCCGAGAGGCCGGGTGTGTGGCCCTCTCGAGGCAAGGTGGATGGTTTGACTATATTGAGGCGCGGTAGGGACGAGGGATCGTCTGGTTAGTAGTAATCAAATCGAATAGTCAAGATGAATCAAGAACCAATTCGAGACCGGTCAAATGTGCTTCTGCTCATTCCGCAGATACGATGTCCGTTCTGGACCTATACGACAAGATCTAGTAGACCGATTCATCAACCTTTAGGCGTCCCTTGCCCCTTTCCTACCAAGAACTGATTCGTCTCGACTTCCAACCCTAAAGTTCCTTCAAGCAGAAACTAATGTGGAAATTGCTCTAATGTATTAGAGAGCTTCTCTAACCCAGATATTCGCCCTTTCAAACCGATTGATCTTGATGCCACGAGGCCGCATATGATCAAAAGGGCCTCTCTAGCAACAGCTTTAATGGAAAGGATTGCTGATCGCCAAGTTTAGCAAGCACCAAACGAGTTACGGATCAACGCCTAGCTGGCAATAGGGTAACATGCAATTCTCTTGTTCTGAGCCTCATCGAGAAGAGTTAGCCTGCAATGAACGCGAGACAGGGCGTGAGGCGTGAGAATTGCGGACGAGCAAGATCCGAACAGATTTACACTGTACGCCCTCAGGATTTTATATCGCTTTCGCAGACTGGTGCTCTTAGCGCCGCTGGATGCACGTCCGATATTTGTACCGTGGAAGGACTTTGGATAAAACTCGTTCGCTTTGTACCCTAATAGTAGACACACCGGCCCAATGCATAATGATATCCTCAACTCGAACCTAAATGTATCCCAAGGTAGGAATCGGTGACGCCATCTGCCCTTCATGCTGAATGCTATAGCGGCGGCCCCTTATGACATGGCCGATCTAACGTTGCTCTCATCCATCCCCTCACGACTTTCAGGCCTTTGTCGCTTTGCTTCAGGTCCGTCCAGGCCGGCCGCAGCTGCTTTCCTCTTTTCCTTCTCACGCTGATATTCCTCCTTCCGCCGTTCTTTCTCCTTCTTTTCGTTTTCGCGTCGGTGAGCCTTTGACTCAAATTCGTGCCAATCACCCTGCATATCCTTCAGCTCCACGGCTTGTTCGGCAAGAGGCTCTTCTTCCGTGAAGTATGGGTAGTTAAGTACTTCCTCAGCCGTAGGCCGTTTTGCAGGGTCGTAGCGGAACATCTGCTGCACTAGATCCATGGCCGCTGGAGAGAAGATGTCCTTGAACGTGGTCTCAAAGACCCGTTTCCGACGCTCAGACGGCTGCATCAATTCGAACCAGGGCATCTCGATAATATTCGGCCATTCGCTGCGAGTCGGCGTTCCAAGCAGATTGTACAGCTTTTCAAGCTGGTTCAATTCGCTTCCTTCACCGGGAAAAACGGCCTTCTTTGTGAACATCTCCACAAAGACGCAAGCCGCTGACCAAATGTCGACGGCAGGACCATATTGTGTTTCACCAAGGAGGAGCTCTGGAGGCCGGTACCAGATAGTGATGACCCGATTTGTATAGTCCAATTGGCGGGATTTGGTATAGAAGCGGGCAAGACCAAAATCGGCAAATTTCAACTCCCCAGTGTTCGAGATGAGAATGTTGGCGGCCTTAATGTCGCGATGGAGGACGCCTCGTCTGTGTAAGAAGTCTAGACCCTGAAACATCTGCATTGCCAGGTGTTTCTTGTGTCCTTCCGTCAGTTTGAAAGTCGGATGGTTAATCAGACCTGTCAGGTCATGCGAGAGGTACTCGAAGACCATAAAACACTCATTCTTCTCAACCATAACTTCCTGCAGTGCTACCACATGTTTATGGCGTAGATGTTGGAGGAGCCGAATCTCCCTCACGGCCGTGATGGGGAATCCGTCCCGCTCGCCTTCCATCCTTATCTTTTTCAAGGCCACTTCGTCCTTGGTGTAAATGTGTATCGCTTTGAACACTTTCCCATATGTCCCTGCGCCAATGACCGACTCGTTTCCAGGCTTGCGATAATATATGGAATCGGAGGCTTCCATCTCGGGAGGGAGTGTGGGCCTTGGTTTGACGACTTTCTGCGGTCTTCTGGGTGGGGATCGTGAGCGAATGGGCCTGCGATCCTGCCGATAATCTGGGCCTCGATCGTCTCGAGGCCTCCTATCATCTCTGTAATCGTTTCTGCGATCATCCCGGCGATCGTCTCGTCGGTTGTCTCGGCGATCGTCTTTTCTATCATTGCGTTGGTCGTACCGTTGTTTAGGATGAGTAGGAGGTTGTCTAATTTTCGCCTCGTCATGTTCCGGGCGTGAGGAATCTTTGAATTTCGAATTTAAATCTGGTGGAGGCTTAGCTGGAGAAATTGGAGGTGGTTTCGACTTGAAAGCGAAGCTGAATTTAGAAGCATCCTTTTGCTGAGTATTACCGTGATGTTTTCCGCCTGCCCCAGGCTTGGATTCTTTCTTCTCATCCTCCACCTGCAAATCCTTCGAAGGTCGGAACGGATTGTCATCTTCATCAGCAGCCGGCGTAAGCGAGTCTCGTGATTGTTGATGAGATAGCGCAGGCGAAGTTTGAATAGAGTTCGGATTGCTGCCTGAGAAGTTCTGGTGTGGTCCACCGCGCTTTGCGCCCGGCGCTGTCCATTGTAGGTTGCTGAAATGTCCTCCGCGCGCTCCTCGCGATGATGAAGGTGCGAAAGGTTGGGGTGCAGGACCTGAGAATCTACGGTCAGGACCTTGTTGTTGGAAGTGACCGCCCCGGTGAGGAGTGTGATTTCCACGAAATGAATGCTGTTGGAAGCCTTGCTGTGAATGGGGGCCGCCATACTGCTGCGGCTGCTGGTTATGGTAATATTGGTTTTGAGGGCCATTTGGCCCAGGATAACTATTCTGTCGATACGGTGGGGATTGATTGTGCATCGGCCTGTAGAGGGTCAAAGTCAGCGAGTATACCGAAAAAATGTGCAGGGAATATTTTTACCCCTGATGGCCCTGGAACTGTTGGCCACTCCACCCTCCTCGGCTACCATGAAATGGAGAGCCGGATTGTGGCGATCCATGATAAGAACTGTTTGGAGTCATGAATGGTGGCGAGCTCTGGTAAGAAGATCGCGTGTCGACCATCGGCCGAGGAGGGCGATTTTGGTGCATCATGTTATTGTTATGCCCTCCAAAATTACCTCGCATCGGAGCATGATTACCCATCAAATCGTGGCCACCTTGATAGTTCTGGCCTTGTGTGGATAAAGAAGGGTTATCCACGATGGACTGGATTCTTTGTGGATGATTCATCTTCTCAGATGCCCAAGGTTCGGTGGCTTGTGATAGTTTTTGTGTCTTTAAGGCACGCGCCGAATAAGGCGACAGTTCTCTTTTGTCGATGTCAGGTTTCCGCTTTCTGTGGTGGCTGGCCGGCGAAATGCGGGTTGGAGGACTGCGAGAGCGTCGAGGCGGAGATCGTGATCGTCTATCAAAATTGCGAGGCGGAGATCTAGATCTTGATCTATCACGCCTGCGATGCGACGGAACGTAGGAATCGGACGAAGGAATTTGCGACCGACGGCCAGAGCGCGCGTCTCTGCTAGGTGAAGACCTGCGAGATGAGAAGGCTCGGTCAGTACCAGCAGGTCGTCTATCTCTAGGTTCCGACCGCTCTCGACTGCGACTGTCTCTGCGATGAGGAGGAACGTAACGATCACTGCGTGCTGGCGAGGGACTTCGTGTTCGTCTGCGTTTTGGTGGTTTAGTTGGTGACGGATCGCGTGGACGGGCAGTTCTGTCCTCTAAACCTCGGGATCGCTGTGGAGAAGGTTGCTTGGGCTTGGATGCTCGCCGCGGCGAGGGTGAGGCCTTGCGGGGTCGAGGATGCTTAGACTCCCTCACTGGCTCTCGGTTGCTTGATGGTCTATATGATTCTGCAGCTCGGGAATCCGGGCCTCGATATCTATCCTCTGGGTCCTCACGCCTGATAAATGGGGGTGTACGAGGCCTGCGCTCACTCCTGTTGGAGTCTCGATATCGTGGTGCAGCTCTGTCACGAGCTTCCTCTTCGGCTCTCCAGTGGTCCCTCATTGGCGGAGTCCGTCGAGACCTCGCCATGTAATCCTCGGAGGCATTGGTGAGGAGGTGGTGGTTGTTGTGGGATTGAGCGTTGACAGGTAGAAGGTTTGGGTTTCGGTGATCTGCGCGGGTCCAAGACTCGGATCAGTTGAAGTGCAGGGCCGACATGGGAAAAGCGAGAATCTTACCTGT
>Ga0335075_10010729_pt1 | contig 13905 bp, 17 predicted proteins | sample Lox_Sample_24_FD_206723 | JGI IMG/M metagenome (GOLD analysis project Ga0335075, IMG submission 206723) | Soil microbial communities from Loxahatchee National Wildlife Refuge, Florida, United States - Lox_Sample_2.4 | ecosystem: Environmental > Terrestrial > Soil > Wetlands | place: USA...
CCCAGCAGAGTGATTTCCAGTACACCGGTTTCCACCAGCGACCGCACCTCGGCCAGGATGTCCTTCGGGCTGCGGTCGACCTCCTTACCCCGCAACGACGGCACAATGCAGAAGGTGCAATTGTTGTTACAGCCAACGGAGATGGAAACCCAAGCAGCGTAAGCAGATTCGCGAGCAGCAGGCAGTGACGACGGAAACTCCCGCAATGCCTCGGCGATTTCCACCTGGGCAACCCTGTTGTGACGGGCCCGGTCGAGCAGCGCGGGCAACGATCCGATGTTGTGAGTGCCGAAGACGACGTCGACCCACGGCGCCTTGCGCAGCACCGCGTCTTTGTCCTTCTGGGCCAGGCAGCCGCCCACCGCGATCTGCATGTCGGGGTTGCTGCGCTTCCGCGGGGCCAGGTGGCTGAGGTTGCCGTACAGCTTGTTGTCGGCGTTCTCGCGCACCGCGCAGGTGTTGAAGACCACCACATCGGCGTCCGCACCGTCAGGCGCGCGCCGGTAGCCGGCAGCTTCCAGCAGACCCGCCAACCGCTCCGAGTCATGGACATTCATCTGGCATCCGTAGGTACGGACCTGGTAGGTGCGGCGCGACACCGACGGCGAGCATTGAGCCGCCGCGTCCGATGCCACCGTCGAAGTCACGGGGCCATGGTACGGCGGATTCGCCTCGCGCCTAGACGCGCCTGCGCTCCCGCTCTGCGGCCAGCTCAGCGCTGACCACGTCGTAGGCCATCGTCTGGTCGAACCCGCGGCGCGCCAGCATCGCCGCCAGCCGGCGGCTCACCCGGGCGTCATCGTCGTCGCCCAGGTTCTCCCGCCGCAGCTTGACCCGCACCAGCTGCTCGGCGCGGCCGCGCTCGGCAGCGGGGTTGATGCCGCCGAGCACTGAGGTGATCACGTCGTTGTCGACTCCCCTAGTATGCAGCTCAGCGGCCAACGCGCGCTTGCCTTTTCCCGCGTTCGCCCGGCGCAAGTGCACCCACCGTTCGGCGAAGCCGGCGTCGTCGATCAACCCGACGTCGGTCAGCCGCTCCAGCACCCGGGTGCTGACATCGTCGGGATAGCCGCGCTTGGCCAGCTGACCCGCCAGCTCGGCGCGAGTGCGTGCCCGCGCGGTGAGCAGGCGCAGGCATAGCGCCCGCGCCAGCTCCTCGCGAGACGGCTCAGAAATCGACGGGGGCGGGCAAGACGCTGTCATCGGTCAAGCCATCGGTCACCACTGCGCCAATGCCGAGCTTTTCTTTGATCTTCTTCTCGATCTCGTTGGCTACGTCGGCGTTCTCCAGCAAGAAGTTGCGGGCGTTCTCCTTGCCCTGACCCAGCTGCTCGCCCTCGTAGGTGAACCAGGACCCGGATTTGCGGATGAAGCCCTGATCCACGCCCATGTCGATCAGTGAGCCTTCTTTGCTGATGCCCTTGCCGTAGAGGATGTCGAACTCGGCCTGTTTGAAGGGTGACGCTACTTTGTTCTTGACGACCTTGACCCGGGTGCGGTTACCCACCGCATCGGTACCATCCTTGAGTGTCTCAATTCGCCTGACGTCCAACCGAACCGAGGCATAGAATTTCAAAGCCTTTCCACCAGTGGTTGTTTCGGGAGAGCCGAACATTACGCCGATCTTCTCGCGCAGCTGGTTGATGAAGATCGCCGTGGTACCCGAATTGTTCAGCGCGCCAGTCATTTTCCGCAGCGCCTGACTCATCAGCCGGGCCTGCAATCCGACATGGCTGTCGCCCATCTCGCCTTCGATCTCTGCCCGCGGCACCAGCGCGGCCACCGAGTCGATGACCAGGATGTCCAGCGCGCCGGAGCGGATCAGCATGTCAGCGATCTCCAGCGCCTGTTCACCAGTGTCGGGCTGGCTGACCAGCAGCGAATCGGTGTCCACACCGAGTTTCTGGGCGTACTCGGGGTCCAGGGCGTGCTCGGCGTCGATGAACGCCGCGATGCCGCCGGCGGCCTGGGCGTTGGCCACCGCGTGCAGTGCGACGGTGGTCTTACCCGAGGACTCCGGGCCGTAGATCTCCACGATGCGGCCGCGGGGCAGGCCGCCGATGCCCAAGGCAACGTCCAGTGCGATCGAGCCGGTCGGGATGACCGAGATCGGCTGGCGCACCTCATCGCCGAGGCGCATCACCGAGCCTTTGCCGTAATTCTTCTCGATCTGGGCCATCGCCAGTTCGAGGGCCTTCTCGCGGTCAGGGGCTTGCGTCATGGTGCTACCTCTCGGTGTAGTCGGTGTTCTCCTCGACCGGTATCGGTCAGTTGGCCGCGACGTTAAAGCAGCCCACCGACAAGTCCGCGTCTGTCGAACGCTCACTACAGTAGCGAACAGATGTTCGAAGGCAAGAAGACGCGCCGTGTCTTCATCGAGATTGCATTGCTGGCTGTGCCCGCCTGCCCCGACCACGACCCTCAGCGCGATCTAGCGAACGTACGACCCGCGGGTCACCACTGTTCGCGAGGGACGTCGAAGTCGACGCACAGCGCCCGCCACACGTCGCGCGGGTCCACGCCGTCCTCGATCGCCTGTGCGCCGGTGCGCCCGTCGAAGCCGGTCAGCACGTGATCGGCCAGCACCGAGGCGCCGTAGGTGACGCCGAAACGCAAGGTGATCAGCTCGTGAAACTCCGTCAGCCGCACGCCAACGAAACTACCCGGACTCAGGCCAACCAGCGGCCGCGAGCGCTTGATGGCAAACCCGCACCGGATCGGCGACGTCGGTGACGCCGGCCGCGGCACGCCGGGCGGCTGCGCGGTAGGTCGGCGTGGAGAGCACCTCATGGACGGCTGCGACCAGTGCCTCGGCGGTCAACGGCCGAACCAGCCGCCCACTGCCCTGGCGCACCACCCGGTTGGCGATCTCCCACTGATCCCCTCCACCGGGAATCATCACCAGCGGCACACCGGCCAGCAGTGTCTTGGCCACCATCCCGTGCCCGCCGCCACAGATCGCCAGATCGGCATGGGCGAGCAACTCGTCTTGGCGTCCCAGCCCGGCCACCGCCCACGGCGGCACCGTCAGATCGGGTCCATTCAGCCGCGACACCACCACCCGTGCGCCGACCGGCAAACCGGTTCCGGGTACTAGGCAGTCCAGGGCGGTCTGGGCCATCCCCCGCGTCCCGGTCAACGCCGTCGACGGCGCGACCAGCACGACCGGCCCGCAGCCGGGTGGGATCGGCAGCAGCTGCTCGGTCGGTTCGAAGTGCAGCGGACCTACCAGGACGGCTTCGGCCGGCCAGTCCGGGCGCGGAACCTCCAGGGCGGGCAGTGTGGCGATCAGCCGCCGGAGCGGCCCGGGATCGATGGCCGACAGACCGATCTCGATGCGGACCTCCGCCCGCTGACGTATCCCGTCGCGCCAGGATCGGGCGGTCAGCGCCCGCATGACGGCGTCCCGCAGCCGGCCTCCGATGCCGGTACCGGGCGCGAGTCCGCTCCCCAGCGGCGGCAGGCCCTTCGACGGCAGGTACAGCGGATGCGGGTTCAGCTCGATCCACGGGATTCCCAGCAACTCGGCGGCCATCCCGCCGCAGGCGGTGATCACATCGGACACCACGAGGTCCGGCGCCAGCTCCCGTAGCTGCGGAACGTTGAGCACGGCCATCCGCGCGGCGCGCTGGTGGATCTTGGCGCCGGCGTCACGGTCGTCGTCATCCGCGGTCGGGTCGAGACCCGCCAGTTCGACGGCGTCGACGTCGGCCGCGCGCGCAGTCTCAAGCCATTCGGTGCCGGTGAGCAGGGTCGGCGTGTCGCCGGCTGCCGAGAAAAGTCGGCACAGCGCGATGGCCGGAAACGAGTGCCCGGGGTCCGGTCCGGCGACCACGGCGACGCGCATCGCCCTACCCTGCCACAGTGACTGGCCGCCCGAATCGTCGTTAGGCTGGTGATCATGACCGAGCAGACTCTCGAAAACACCCGCACAGTCGAAGGCTTCCTGAATGCGCTGCAGGACGCGGACCTCGAAACCGCAGGGGCCGCCTTGGCCGAGGACCTGGTGTACCAGAACGTCGGGTTACCCACGATCTACGGGCGCAACAGGGCGATAAAGCTCTTCAGCTCGTTGGGAGGCGCCAGCGCGTTCGAGGTCAAGATTCATCGGATCGCCGCCGACGGCGCCGCTGTGCTCACCGAACGCACCGACGCGCTGATCTTCGGGCCGCTCCGGCTGCAGTTCTGGGTCTGCGGCGTGTTCGAGGTCCACGACGGCCAGATCACGCTGTGGCGGGACTATTTCGACTTCTTCGACATGCTCAAAGCGACGGTACGAGGTCTGGTCGGGTTGGTGGTGCCATCGCTGCGGGCGTCGTTCTGACCCCGCCGGTTTGCGGCAGAGTTCGATGAGCGAGGGCACCGTCCGCCGGCGGCCCAACGCGCTGCAGTATGTCCGGTACTGCTACGGCGGGCGCCTGCCCGACTCGATGCGGGACTGGGTGCGCAACGATCTGGCCGGCAAGGGCGCCGCCGCGCGGATGATGATCCGGGTCGCCATTCCGGCGGTGTTGGTGCTTGCTCCGTTCTGGCTGATCCCGACGACGCTGGACGTCCACCTGAGCATGACGCTGCCGATCCTCATCCCGTTCGTGTATTTCTCGCATGCGCTCAACAAGGTGTGGCGCCGCCACATGCTGCAGGTGCACAACCTCGACCCGGACCTGGTCGACGAACGCCGTCGCCAGCGCGATGCCCATATCCACCAGGCCTACATCGAACGCTACGGCCCCCGGCCCGAGTCCGCCCCGCCCCGCGGGAAAGACACCTAGCCGTCAACTGCGCGGCAAGCCGCCCAGTTCGTCGAAGGCTTGCGCCCACCCGACCAGCCGATCCGTCGCACCGACCAGCTCGTCGCGGTAACGCTGCCGTGAAACCGGCGATCCTGCCGCTGAAGCCGGCGGCTCGGTATTAGCCGAGGACACCAATTGTGCTGCGGCAGTGACCATTTCGTTGTATTGACGCACGCCGGCGCCCAATTGGGCGGTGAATGCGTTGATGGTGGGCACCAGGTACGAGCGTGATTGCGGAGTGCAGTCCACCGCCCGCTCCATCGACACCACCTCGGCGGCGGTGGCCGCCATGGCGGCCGAGCTTTTGTTGGCCGCCGCGGTCAGGTCGCGGATCTCGCTGGCGGGCAGCATGTTGCCCCGTTCCAGGACGCCGAGCAGCGAGAAGAAGCCCCGCTCGGAGGCTCCCAGCGCGAACATCGCCGACCGCGCGGCCGAACTCGGCGGGGGCAGTCGTCGGCCGGTGGCAGGCCGTTGCGCCGGCAGCGGCTCCCCGCGCAGCCAGCGGTAGCGAAGCAGCAACAAGGTCGCCGGAATCGCCTCCGCGACCGCGATCGAGCCGGTGATCACCAGCAGCAACGCAAACCAGCCCCACGCCGCCAGCACCGCCGTCAGCACACCCCAGAACACGCATCCGGCGCTGAATATCAGGCCCCACCGCAGTGCACGCCTGCGCTGACGCAGCAGCCGCGCCCGCGGATCGGTGGCGGCGCTGATTTTGCGCGCCACCAGATCGGAAAGCTCGTTGGCGGTGTCGAAGCCGCGCTGCAGCAACCCGCGCCATGGCCCGCTGCCTACAGCGCCGCGACCGGAGCCCACCGCCATTTCGCTCCGCTCGTTCTACTGCTGGCCGATGGGTTTCTCGGCGGGCGCAGTCTTTGGCGCGGTCGCCGGAGTGCTCGGGGCGGTCGCCGGAGTGCCCGAGGCCGCCGCGCGGTCGCCGCCAGACCCCCCAGCCGGCAATGCCTCGCCGCGCATCGATGCGCGGATCTGCTCCAACCGCGAATGGCCGGCCATCTGAACACCGGCCTGCTCGACCTCGAGCATGCGGCCCTGAACAGAGTTCTGCGCCAGTTCGGCGGCGCCCAGCGCGTTGGCGTAGCGACGCTCGATCTTGTCGCGCACCTCATCGAGGCTTGGAGTGTTGCCCGGAGCGGCGATCTCGCTCATCGACCGCAGCGACGCGCTGACCTGCTCCTGCATCTTGGCCTGCTCGAGCTGGCTGAGCAGCTTGGTGCGCTCGGCGATCTTCCGCTGAAGCACCATCGCGTTCTGCTCGACGGCCTTCTTGGCTTGCGCGGCGGCGGAAAGCGCTTGGTCGTGCAGTCCCTTGAGGTCTTCCACGCTCTGCTCGGCGGTCACCAACTGGGCCGCGAACGCCTCGGCGGCATTGTTGTACTCGGTTGCCTTGGCGGTGTCTCCGGCCGCGGTGGCCTGATCGGCCAGTGTGACCGCCTGCCGCACGTTGACCTGAAGCTTTTCAATATCGGCCAGCTGTCGGTTGAGCCGCATCTCGAGTTGGCGCTGGTTGCCGATCACTTGGGCGGCTTGCTGGGTCAACGCTTGGTGCTGACGCTGCGCTTCCTCGATGGCCTGCTGGATTTGCACCTTGGGGTCGGCGTGCTCGTCGATCTTCGCGTTGAACAGCGCCATGACGTATTTCCACGCTTTGACGAACGGATTGGCCATTGGATTAGCTCCGCCTTCGTGTCTAGATGTCTGCCAGATGGACTTCTGCGCTCACCCTGAGGCTCAATTTATCGGTTCCAGGCGAATTGCCACACCCTTGCTGCGCACACGCGTCACCGGCCGGGCTAGGCGATGGCCAGTGAGACGACCGGCGGAATGACGACCCTCGTGCTGGCATCGATATTCGCTGCGCTGGCCGCTAAGGCAGTCGGCTGCTCCCGGCGTGCCAATTGCTCACCCGCGTCGAGCAGCAACTGTGACAACGGCACATCCAGCGCGTCGCAGATCGCGCTTAGCAACTCGCTGGACGCCTCCTTGCGACCGCGCTCGACCTCGGACAGGTAACCCAGGCTGACCCGCGCAGCGTCTGACACTTCTCGCAGCGTCCGGCCTTGTTTGGTTCGGGCCAGACGCAGCACGTCGCCGAGAACCTCGCGCAGCAATGACGGCATCGCGCTCTCCTTAAGTCCGCTCAGCTGAGATGTTCATCAGGTCAACGACCGCCGCGCGGCCGTTGGTTCCCGCGGCGGTCAGGCAGCTGCGACCAGCGCGCGCAGCCTGCTGATCGACTCGCGCACCGCCGAGATGCGGATATCCCAGCGCGTCCCGCTGAACTGCAGCTGGACCACCTCGGTGACCGAGTAGTCATCGGGCCCGGCCAGGCCCATGAACACCGTGCCTACCTTGTGCCCGCCATGCGGCTCTGGTCCGGCCACGCCGGTCAGCCCGACCCCCCAGGTGGCGTCACAGCGTTGGCGCGCGCCGACCGCCAGCGCCCGGGCGGTTGGGCCGGCCACCGGGCCGACGTCGTCGAGAATCTGGGGTGCGACGCCGGCCAGCACCACCTTGGTTTGCTCGGTGTAAGTAATCAGGCCGCCGCGCAGGACGTCGCTGGCGCCGGTCACCCCCGCGAGGGTGGCGGCGAGCAACCCGGCGGTCAGTGACTCGGCGGTGGCGACGCTCTGCTTGCGGACCGTCAGATCAGCCACCAATCCGCGGGCGTCGTCAGTCAGTAGCGGGTCGTCCACGGACATCCCTTGCGGCCGACGCGACGTAGTCCACCCCGGTGACCAAGGTCAGCACAATCGCGGCCGCCATCACGACCGACGCGGCCACCAGCCACGATCCCGATAGCGGCAACACAAACAATCCGATCGCCACTGCCTGCACGAGGGTTTTGAGTTTGCCGCCGCGACTGGCGGGGATGACGCCGCGGCGCAGCACGACAAACCGCAACACGGTGATCCCGACCTCGCGAGTCAGGATCACCGCCGTCACCCACCACGGCAGATCACCGAGCATCGACAGCCCGATCAACGCCGCGCCGACGAGCGTCTTGTCCGCGATCGGGTCGGCCATCGTGCCGAATTCGGTCACCATGCCGTAATTGCGCGCCAGCGCGCCATCGAAGCGATCGGTGATGACAGCGACGGCGAAGATCACGAAAGCAACAATGCGGCTGACGGTTTCGTGACCATTCCCGGCGAATAGCGCCAACAGAAACACTGGGACCAGCACCAGCCGCAAAAGCGTGAGCATGTTGGCCAGGTTGGTGACGCGGACGCGCGGGACCACCGGACCGGTTTGAGGCTGCCCCGACACGGCAAACAGAATATCGGTTGTCGAGCCGCTGGGGCTGATTGCCCGCTCTTCCCCGCAAGCCGAAACCGAGCCGATACTGTGCACCCTTGACATCCTCCCCGTCCTAACGGCCGGGGATTCCCGGCTCGGCAAGCACCCGGACCTCGAGGAGATCTGAATGTCTAACAGCTTCAGCGCCGGCAGGGTTGAGACCAGCCCTGTCCAGAATGACTCTGGCAGCCCGTGAGCGCCGCGGGCGGTCCCTCGGCCAACCAGCCGGTGATCCGACGCGCGCGGACCTCTGACGTGCCGGCGATCAAGCAGCTGGTCGACACCTACGCCGGCAAGATCCTGCTGGAAAAGAACCTGGTGACGCTGTATGAAGCCGTCCAGGAGTTCTGGGTGGCCGAAGATCAGGGCCGGGTCATCGGCTGCGGCGCGCTGCACGTGCTGTGGGCCGATCTCGGCGAGGTGCGCACGGTGGCCGTCGACCCCTCGCTGACCGGCCAGGGCATCGGTCACGCCATCGTCGACAAGCTTCTCGACGTCGCCCGGGAACTGCAGCTGCGGCGGTTGTTCGTGCTGACCTTCGAGACCGAGTTCTTCGGCCGGCACGGGTTCACCGAGATCGAAGGAACGCCGGTCACCGCCGAGGTGTACGACGAGATGTGCCGCTCGTATGACATCGGTGTCGCTGAATTCCTCGACCTGAGCTACGTCAAGCCCAACATCCTGGGCAACTCGCGGATGCTGCTGGTGCTCCAGAAATGACCGACGCTGACGCCCTGCGCGATGCCCTGGACCGGTGGAAGGCAGGCATCGACGCACACCAGCCCGAACGGGTCTCCGAGGTATTTACCGAGGACGCCATCTTTCAGGGTCTGCGCCCGTACAGCGTTGGCCGCCAAGGAGTCATCGACTATTACGCGAGCCAACCGGTGGGCCTGACGGTCGAATACCAGATCCTTGCAACCCGACGGCTGGCACCAGACCAGGTGCTTGGATACGTGCACGCCGACTTCGCATTTCCGGACGGGCGCATAGCCAGCGTGTTCCTCGGTGTGCTGGTCAAGAACAACGGGGACGGCTGGAGCATCGCCTACTACCAGGCGTCCAAGCTCGACTAACCCTCGTCGTCGGTGTCGGCGCCGCCGTCCGCACCGCGGATCGACATCAGCGTCGCGGCCAGCTCGTCGGGCTTGACCAGCACGTCGCGGGCTTTCGATCCTTCACTGGGGCCGACGATCCCGCGGGTCTCCATCAGGTCCATCAGGCGCCCGGCTTTGGCGAACCCGACCCGAAGCTTGCGCTGCAGCATCGAGGTCGAGCCGAACTGGCTGGACACCACCAACTCCACGGCTTGCAGGAAGACGTCCATGTCATCACCGATATCGGGGTCGACGTCGGTGCGTTCGCCGGTGGGCTTGGCGGTGGTGACGCCGTCGGTGTACTGGGGTTCGGCCTGTTCCTTGCAGGCGGTGACGACGGCGTGGATCTCCTCGTCGGTGATGTAGGCGCCCTGCAGGCGGATCGGTTTGCTCGCGCCCATCGGCAGAAACAGGCCATCACCCATGCCGATCAGTTTCTCGGCGCCCGCCTGGTCCAGGATCACCCTGCTGTCGATGAGCGACGACGTCATAAACGCCAGCCGGGACGGCACATTGGTCTTGATCAGCCCGGTGACCACGTCGACCGACGGCCGCTGGGTGGCCAGCACCAGGTGGATGCCGGCGGCGCGCGCCTTCTGGGTGATCCGCACGACGGCGTCCTCGACGTCGCGCGGCGCGGTCATCATCAGGTCGGCCAGCTCGTCGACGATCGCGACCACGTAAGGGTAGGGCCGGTATTCGCGCTGGCTGCCCAACGGCGCGGTGATGGCGCCGGATCGCACCTTGTCGTTGAAGTCGTCGATATGACGCACCCGCGACGCCTGCATGTCCTGGTAGCGCTGTTCCATCTCCTCGACCAGCCAGGCCAGCGCCGCCGCCGCTTTCTTCGGCTGGGTGATGATCGGCGTGATCAGATGCGGAATCCCTTCATAGGGCGTCAATTCCACCATCTTCGGGTCGATCAGGATCATCCTGACTTCTTCCGGGGTGGCCCGCGCCAGCAGCGACACCAGCATGGAGTTGACGAAGCTGGACTTGCCGGACCCGGTCGAACCGGCGACCAGCAGATGCGGCATCTTGGCCAGGTTCCACGAAATGTATTCGCCCTCAATGTCTTTGCCCAGCGCGATCACCAGAGGATCGTGATCGCGCCGGGTCGACGGCGCGGTGAGCACATCGGCCAGCCGCACCATCTCGCGATCGGAGTTGGGCACCTCGATGCCGACCGCGGACTTGCCGGGGATCGGCGCCAGCATCCGGACGCTCTCGGTCGCCACCGCGTAGGCGATGTTCTTCTGCAGCGCGGTGATCTTCTCCACCTTCACGCCGGGCCCCAGCTCCACCTCGTAGCGGGTGACCGTTGGCCCGCGGGTGCAGCCGGTGACGGCCGCATCGACCTTGAACTGCTCTAGCACCGAGGTGATCGCTTCGGCCATGTGATCGTTGGCGGAACTGCGTCTCTTGGGCGGATCACCGGCCACCAGCAGGGTCAGCGACGGCAGCGTGTAGGGCCCCTCGACGACCCGGTCGAGCAGCAAAGTTTCTTGGTTCCGACCAGATCTAGCCCCACGACGGCGGCTGCGCGAGACAGCGGGTTCCGGCACTGTCGGGCTGTCGTCCGGACCAACCGGAGAGCACCCGGAGGGCCACGCCTGCGCTTCGTCGTCCCTGTAGACCGACGGGTCGTCGTAATAACCGTCGGAAAAGTCCTCGGCGACACCGCTTTCCACATTTGGGTCGGCCTCATAAGCCTCGCTCTCGGGTTCGAGACCGTCGAACATCCGGGTGCCGAACATCGAGCGCACGGTATCGGGCACCTCCCGGATGGTGGTGCCGGTCAACAGCAGCAATCCGAACAACGCACCGATGAACAGCAGCGGTGCGCAGATCCACGGGGTCAACCCCTCCGAGAGCGGTCCCCCGATCGCGAAGCCGATAAATCCCGCCGCGCTCGCGCGCCCAGCCGGACTGTTCGGCGAGCCGGCCCACAAGTGCCACAAGCCCAGCACCGGCAATGCGACCATCGCCGCGCCCAGAACCAGTCGCGGGCGCGCCTCCGGATTGGGCTCGGTGCGCATCAACAGCACCGCGACGGCGGCGGTAACCACCGGCAGCAGCACGACGGCCGAACCGATGAACATCCGCAGCACCGAGTCGACCCACGCGCCGACCGGGCGGGCGGCGTCGAACCAGGAGCTGGCGGCGATGACGACCGCAAGCCCCAGCAAGGCCAGGGCAATCCCATCTCGGCGGTGACCCGGGTCGATGTCGCGGGCCCGGCCGACCGATCGCGCCGTGCTGCCGGTCCCCTTGGCCACCATCAGCCATGTCGCGCGGATGGCCCGCCCGCACGTCAGTCCGACGTTGGTCACCAGCGAGTGATCGCGGCGCCTGTTGGATCTGCGGGGCGCCTTGACCGGCCTGCGGCGCCGCTGCCCCGACCGAGATCCGGCCTTTGACCTGCTCGTTCGGGCGCCGGATCGGGCGACAGTCTTGCTAGCCATGCTGGCAAGCCTAAACGCAAATGCACCATCTGCACCATCCGCCACACTGGTTAAGACCGTCTGGCCGCCGAACCGAGCGTTTAATCGCTGAAACGGCGAAGTAGGGTGACAGCCGTCACCCGAAAGCTCCCAGGAGGCCCCGCATGCCCGTCGTCGTCGTCGCCACCATGACCGTCAAACCCGAATCGGTCGACACCGTGCGCGAGATCCTCACCCGCGCGGTCAACGACGTGCACGACGAGCCGGGTTGTCAGCTGTACTCGCTGCACGAGTCCGGCGACACCTTCGTCTTCGTCGAGCAATGGGCCGACGAAGCGGCGCTCAAGACCCACAGCAACGCGCCGGCAATCGGCAAGATGTTCGGCGCGGCCGGCGAGCACCTGGCCGGAGCACCGGACATCAAGACGCTCCGGCCCGTCCCGGCGGGCGATCCCGGCAAAGGCCAGTTGCGCCCGCAATGACCCGCCCCCTGGAAGACAAGGTCGCCTTCATCACCGGCGCGGCGCGGGGCCAGGGACGTGCGCATGCCGTGCGGCTGGCCGTCGACGGCGCGAGCATTATCGCCGTCGATCTGTGCGACCAGATCGCCAGTGTCCCGTATCCGCTGGCCACTCCCGATGATCTGGCGGCCACCGTCAAACTGGTCGAGGACACTGGCTCTCGCATCGTGGCCAAGCAGGGCGACGTCCGTGACCGGACATCGTTGTCGTCCGCGCTGCAAGCGGGCCTGGACGAGTTTGGCCGGCTCGACATCGTGGTGGCCAACGCCGGGATCGCACCGATGCAATCGGGCGCCGACGGTTGGCGCGACGTCATCGACGTCAATCTCACCGGCGTGCACCACACCGTGGAGGTGGCGATACCCACGCTGATCGCCCAGGGCGCCGGCGGGTCGATCGTGCTGATCAGTTCGGCCGCCGGCCTGGCCGGTATCGGCAGCGGCGACGCGGGTTCCATCGGCTACGCGGCGGCTAAACACGGTTTGGTCGGGTTGATGCGCGTCTACGCGAATCTACTTGCTCCCCATAGCATCCGGGTCAACTCGGTGCATCCGGCCGGTGTCGACACCCCGATGATCAACAACGAGTTCACCCGACGGTGGCTGGCCCAGCTGGTCGCCGAGTCCGCCTCGCCGCCGGACATGAGCAACGCGCTGCCCGTGCAGGTCCTCACACCAGACGACGTCGCCAACGCGGTGGCATGGCTGGTCTCCGATCAGGCGCGCTACATCACCGGTATCACCCTGCCGGTCGATGCCGGCTACCTGAACAAGCGTTGACGTGGCGCGAAATCCCGCGGCGCAGACCGCTTTCGGCCCGATGGTGTTGGCCGCAATGGAACAAAGCGAAGCTCCCGGGCGTCGGCTGGTTGACGACGACCTGGCGGCGCGATTTTTGCCGGCGCCGACACGGTGGCTGGTCACCGCGACACCACCCGCGCTGATGCGACGCCTGATGATGGCCGCGATGGAGCGTGACGGCCCGGGGCTGTGGGCCAACATGACCTGCCGCAAGCGCTATATCAGTGACAAGGTCAGCGAAGCACTCGACAGCATCGACGCGGTGGTCGTCCTCGGCGCGGGGTTGGACACCCTTGCTTACCGGTTGGCGCGCAAAACGCGCATCCCGATCTTTGAGGTTGACCAACCGGTGAACATCGACCGCAAGGCCGCGGCCGTGCGACGGGTGCTGGGCCAGGTGCCGGACTCGGTTCAGTTGGTGCCGTTGGACTTTGAGCGCGACAACGTGCTCACTGTATTGGCCGAACGTGGTTACCGAACCGATCGCCGCACTTTCTTCATTTGGGAAGCCGTGACCCAGTACCTCACCGCCGACGCGGTCCACGCCACCCTCGACAGCCTGCGGCCGGCGGTATCGGGAAGCCGTCTGCTATTCACCTATGTCCGCCGCGATTTCATCGACGGCGTCAACTTCTTCGGCGCCAGGCAGCTCTACCGCAGGTTTCGGGAACGGCAACAGCTGTGGCGATTCGGGTTGCAGCCCGATGAGGTTGCGGCCTTTCTGGACGGACACGGTTGGCGGTTGGTCGAGCAGCTCGGACCCGAGCAGATCGTGCAGCGCTACGTTGAGCCGACCGGTCGCAACCTGACCGCATCACAGGTTGAGTGGTCGGCGTACGCCGACAAGGCTTAGCCGCCTCAGTCATCGCGAACGCGAGTAGGCGTAGATCCGACACGCCGCGTCGGGAGCATCCCCAGGTCAGCCCGATAAC
>Ga0335075_10010730_pt1 | contig 13905 bp, 12 predicted proteins | sample Lox_Sample_24_FD_206723 | JGI IMG/M metagenome (GOLD analysis project Ga0335075, IMG submission 206723) | Soil microbial communities from Loxahatchee National Wildlife Refuge, Florida, United States - Lox_Sample_2.4 | ecosystem: Environmental > Terrestrial > Soil > Wetlands | place: USA...
TTTCACCAGAATGGATTAAGAACAGCTCTACAAGGTGCTTTACATATTACAGGCTCAAATTGGAGAAGGGGAGTGTCGGGCTTCTCCTTAAGAGGTGTGTAAAGAGCACCAATAGGGACAACTAGTCGTGAAGCTTCCTAATATCTATAAGTAATTTTGATGTTCTGAGTCTCGAGCGCTTTGACATACCATTCGCGAGCTGGGAAAGACATTCCAGCTAAGTCGGATGCCGTCCCGATCTTCTACTTCGCTCCATTGCTCCTTCAAAGCTTCATAGTCCATATTTGATGAGCTCCAAAGATTCCTCCTTGTCTGTGCTGCTGCTTTGGTAGGAGTGACGTGCCGTAAGTATTAGTCTTCCACTGCAGCTGGGAATGAAGCTTCGACTACGAGGCTCTGTTTGCCGTATGCTTTGTTGGTATTCGAAGCATCTGTAGCGGGGAGAAAGTTCAGAACCTGCCAGCTTGCTTAATCTGCCTCACATTGGCTTAGAGCCTCATATTTCTGGACAAAATAATTTAGCGTCTAGAGCTTACCCTTATCGGCCCTTAGCTCCTCCCACAACTGGCCATCTTTAATTTCGAAAATCTACGCTGAAAACGCGACAACAACAACGACTTACAGGAAGTCTTTACATAGTCGTCAAGATGCGTATGTTATGCTCAAACTGCTTAGAACGAACAAGCTAACAATTTAAAGCTCCAAAGCTTGATCCAAATGAGATCAAAATCATGTATGTTACCCAGTACCGAATTTCGAATCTTCGCGCATGAACGAAGTCGGCAGAACCTCCTTTGTAAAATTTTACACTAACTTTGCACAGCCATCTAAGGGCGACCGGTGGTGAAGTGGGAGCTTCCTCCGCTCTCGCTCCAAAGATTGGCCCTCTGGGTCTTTCCCCTAAAAAGGTCGGAGAAGATATTGCGAAGGCCACAGGTGATTGGGTATGCAGCACTCATACCGAAAGCTTGATTTATGGACTTGTCTAATATGATCTTGGGTAACAGAAAGGGCTGCGAGTCACAGTTAAGCTCACCATTCAAAATCGTCAAGCTGCCGTATCGGTAGTCCCGTCCGCATCATCTCTTATCATCAAAGCCCTGAAGGAGCCACCGCGGGACAGAAAGAAGGAGAAGAACATCAAGCATAGCAAGTCTATAACTCTGGATGAGGTCATTGAGATTGCTCGGACAATGAGGTTCAAATCGCTTGCTAAGGAATTAAAGGGCACAGTGAAGGAGATTCTTGGTACGGCGTTCAGTGTAGGCTGTCAAGTTGATGGAAGAAGTCCGAAGGATGTCAGTGATGATATTGAAAACGGAGAGATTGAAAGTCAGTTCCTCAAAAACCTTAGACTTCGTGCTCTTGGTGCTATGCTAATCCTCGAACAGTTCCTGACGAGTGAAAGGCTAAATGCTGCCTACTTCTAATTGCATTGTAACAAGGACTTGCTTTACGCCTCCTAGTGGGAAATGGCATTGAATCCTCTGAACATTGAAACGTGATGCAAACCTATATTGCAAATCAGTCCCACGTGCAACCAGGCCACTTGTCAAACACTCTGGCCCTTACCCCCTTTCCCTTGTGGATTGGTTCAATCTGTGGTATCGGCCTATTTTTGAAGCAAGGAGATGAGAAGTACCAGACGGTCTACTCAACGCTGCATTCTGTCCTTCGGGCGTAGATGTAGTGTTCCAAATCTTTCTGTCTACATACAATGAAGGGAAAGATCTAGCACTGTAGCAGATTTCGCCAATGATTCAATGAAAATATCTAGAGCTAGAATGGCGCTCCCAGGCAGAGCTGAAGATGGTTTCAGCTGTCCAAGTTCGAGTTAAAACACCATTGCATAGTTAGTGATTAGTTATGGGATCCACATGGTCAAATCAGTGGCACTCCGCCTTGCTAAGTGAAGTTTTTAAGTAACGAAGAATGATTTCTGCAAAGTTCTCAATGCTGCGGGCCAACTAAGGCAGACTTTGACCATAGATTCTTTCCGGCAGGGGGATAGTCGACTCATGTATATTTTCAGCTCAAGTACTGCTAATCAGCATCAATATGCGAAAAGCTGACATCTAAATTTGAGATCGTATTTGGTGTATATAAATAGATGTTCTACTTCTAATCGCTTACAGTTGGGTAACGGCGAGATTGGAGCAAGACAACCTATGCCGTTGATGACTGTAAACCCCTGCTCAGTCGAGAACGCCTTGCATGACTAGACGTACAATTCAACAGCTGCCACCTTACCGTCCTACAATACAACTACTTTGCTAAAACACAATGCCATCTATGACAGACGGAGTTATTTGACTTCGACTTATACTATATATCACAAGTCCGATACGCAGTGAAACGATTAAGCACCCTGTAGCGGAAGCCAAAAGCCTGCTGTTCGAGCTGGATAGCGAGCTCTCGCAACACAACCTTCCCCCCTCCTCCACGAAACCAGGCCTCGCCGGTATCTTTGAGTGCCATCGAAATACCTGACTGAGGCTTCAGTACGACACTAATAGAGATGAGCTGCACACGTGCTGCGATCTGTTTCCGTGCTGGCATTGGCCCATGTTGGAATTCTTGAGCGAAGATAGTTAAGCGTCTTCGCATGTGCAATCTATGCCGCCCACATCTAACTTGAGCAGCCGGCAGATATAGCGATGCCTCAAGCCGCCCTACAACAGCAGCGGATAAGTCCGGCAGGGCACCGTTTACCCCACATGAGTCCATATGAACCAACAAGGCTGCAGCCATTGCCGTATCGAGGATCGCACGGTCAGCGTACATCGACAACTCTGTTACCTCTGCAGCGGGCATATCCTACCCATCAGACATCACCAGAATCTCAAAAGTTCCAAAGCCCTGCCACACATGTGACGGCGGGCCACACGCATAGCACGTCGGAGCATATGCTGCGAAGGAAGACTCCAAATGGCACACTTGCAGCTGGCTATGATGGTACTCCAGTACAATGGTCAACTAAACCACCCGCGGCGAAGCATGTCGTGCTTCCAATGTCTCGCCCAGCAATAAGAGAACCCTCTTCCCTGAAGGCTGACCCTCACATAGTTGACCAATCTGGACAAGGAAGCTATGACATGAGCTTGCATCATCAGCCCACAACATTACCGGTGCATGGCATTATTGGCACACCAATTGGTGCAACTGGAGATTGGACACACCTGCCTCCTCTGATAGGCGTGTCTAATTCAATATTTGACCGCATTCCCATGCACCAGGCTCCCACATACTTTCTCTGTGATGTTAACGCAATGCAAGTCCCTACAGTTCTTCAACCACCATATCAGCCATGCTCAGGTCCTACATCATCCAATGATGGTGGCTTTTATGGTCCCTACTGGCCTGATGGTAAGTTCGTGCCATATAGGCCAGCAGCTACGCGTCATATCGCATATCATAATTCAAACCAAACCGAGGTGCCTCTGCACAAGTCATCATCTTTCTTGCATGATGATTTTAGGAAATCTCAGCAGAATTTTATGGAGTCTCACTATGCAGACAACTTTTGCCACCGACAGAGGCTTCCTAGTCTAGGAAGGGCCGATGAGAATGACACAAATTTTATCACTAGCAAGTCTCAGTTTGCTGGACAAGAGCAAATAGCTTTACCAGAGGCTGGTGGCCTTCAGTCTCCAAGGCAGCGCAGCACGTACAACCCGACATTATTGTTCAATGGGAAGCAACAGAACGCCCAGTTCAAAGAAAAGGCACTGGCTTGGGCGCATGGTGTCTACGTCGAACTTTTGGCCTATCTGCAACATACTAGGAGAAGTAGTCAATACTCAAGGCGGCCCCCTGGGTTAGGTAGATCATATTCACAAGCAAGCATATATCCTAAACCGCCTAGGCAATCATCTTTCAGCTCCCTGATGCGGCCTTCTACGGATTATTACGGTAAAACGGAAGGGAGGTCTGCCGGTATGCATAATGCTGTTGCCAGTACCGGTCGTCGCAGCTCTCTCCCACTCACCAGTCAAATAGAACAGAAACGGACATCTGGAAACCCGGCAACTGTTGAAAGTGCTAAATATGCCCTCGAAATGCTTACAAATCTGTGCCAAGAGAGTGAGTGGCGTTGGATTGATGGCATGCTGCTTGGTGGCTGCCTAGCGTACGGCTTGGAGGATTATCATAAAGCTCTAGATTGGTATACAAAGATTATATCCATTGATCCAAGGTGAGCAGAAATTTACAGTCCAAAACACCCCTTGACTAGAATACCCTAAAGCTAACGTATGATTTCCATAGTCATGTCGAAGCCATCTCAAACCTTGCAGCTACATTATTGTCGCTTAACAGGAGGGAAGAAGCTGAACAACACTGGCTACAATCTGTCAAGCTTCGTCCCAGTTATTTCGAAGCTGTGGAGCATCTGATTGGTTTGCTTTGTGCAGAGCATCGGGGGCCTGAGGCTGTGGGTATCATAGAATTTGTTGAGCGGTCGCTTCGCATATCTGGTCTTGAAACACAACAAGATGAAATCTCAACCCCTGATAGCAACTCTTTTGCACCGCGAAAGCATAATCAGCGACATACTTCAAATGAGTCGACAGGTGCGTGCTGGTCTGCTAACTCCAACCCGGCGCCCGGAGAGAGTGTTGCAGAAGACGATTCTATGAATCAATCCGGATTTGGGTCCAGCGGATATGCCATCCCAGGTTCCGAGAATGGGAGAATGCTTGCACTTGTGCATGCAAAGGGAAACATGCTCTACGCTTTAGGCGATATCACAGGCGCAGAGCACGCATTCGAAGATGCTGTTCTCATAGGTGCAGGCAGACGACTGCATGGTATTCGAGGTTTAATCCAGAAAATTTTGAATGTCTTGTCAATGAACGAAGGTGGTACTTCTGCTGGGCGGAAAGGTTTGACAGGATCACCATTGCTTCTACCTCCCGACAAGGCTCTCCGGACCGCCAAACTGGTGTTCACAAGACATGGAGAACTCCCAGGGCTTTGGTATGTCCCTGAAGGCATTGCTAAGAATGCTGCCATATCAACCACAAGCAACTCCTTACTGTCGCTTGCGAAGATTTTTCAGGATGGCATGTCCAGCACTCAGTCGCTGAAAGTTCCACGAAGACCTTCTGGAGTTGGTGATATTTTGGCTTTATATTATCTGTCACTGTCATTGCAGCCAAGTCCATCGACTGCAAATAACGTTGGTATTCTACTCGCAAGTGTACAACAGACTGTCTCAATGCCTTCTACAATTTCGAATGACCACCCTTTCATTCAGGCGATTCCTGGCGTTGTTCCTGGAAGTGGAATTGCTCTAGCTTTAGCGTACTACAATTATGGCTTGAATCTTGATTCGAGGCACGCTCATCTTTACACTAACCTTGGCAGTCTCCTGAAAGATATCGGCCAGCTCACGGCTGCAATAAAGATGTATGAACATGCGGTCGCGTGCGACAGCCATTTTGATATAGGTAAGTCGCCTAGTTATCTTTTAGATTCCAGACTCGAAAGTAGATTACTGAGTGTCCACAAGCGCTTGCCAACCTTGCAAATGCTGTAAAAGACCAAGGACGGATCAGCGATGCCATCGAGTACTACAAACGGGCCGTCACTTCAAGTCCTGATTTTGCAGAGGCAGTATGTGGCCTTGCAAATGCTTTGAATTCTGTTTGCGACTGGACTGGCAGAGGTGGTGTCCTTCTTGAGGGAGGGCGCCTTGACCGTTGGCACGTTGATGATAAAGGAATGCTCTGCGACGCCGAAGCTCAAGGAACTAGTGCAGGATGGATGAAACGCGTAGTAGAGATCGTTGGCAAGCAGTTGGAGGAGGGGGCTAATTGGGGCCGAGGAATTCTCCAAGATCAAGTTTTGCAGTCAATCCTTCGACAGCTGGAAATTGCAGACTCTGGTGATGGGTGGTCTGAAGAGAAGCACAGGAGCCTGCAAGCTACACTGGGCTCATGGGCCGGAAAAGTATGGGAAGGGGCCCGTATCGTGAGGCTGGTAGAGCGAGCAATGAAGAGGGCTATGCACCGATGGTACCGAGATAAGTTCATACTCAAGAAGACCCTTCCTCGGTCCTCTTATTCCCGACCGCAACTTCCGAGTGTTCTATCAATACCGGGAGCGCCAACGGTACTCCCTTTCCACACCTTTACATGCCCCCTCTCTGCCAAGGACATCAGGATGATCTCCCAGCGGAATGCTCTTCGAATATCCTGCTCAACACTGCGAGCACCATGGCTTCCAGACTCCGTTTATCCACCCCCACCGCCTCCAAATCCTAATCTCAACATAGGATACGTATCATCGGATTTCAATAATCATCCGCTTGCGCATTTAATGCAGTCTGTCTTTGGCCTACACGATTCCTCGAAGGCCAAGGCATTTTGCTATGCTACGACGGCCAGTGATCATTCTGTGCATAGGGAGCAGATTGAGCGCGAGGCGCCAGTCTTCCATGACTCGAGCAACTGGTCTTCTGATGTGCTTATTCAACAAATAGTGAAGGATGAGATTCACATTTTGGTCAACCTGAACGGCTATACCAGGGGAGCTCGGAATGAAGTGTTCGCCGCACGGCCAGCCCCGATTCAGATGTCTTTCATGGGTTTTGCTGGCACTCTTGGCGCAGAGTGGTGTGACTATCTCCTTGCTGATAAAACCGCTATACCTCTCGAAACTTTGCGTCCATGGAGACGTAACGTCGAACTAGAGGATCAGATACGCGATGATCAATCCATTGAAGAGGAAGGTTGGGTCTATTCGGAAAACATCATTTTCTGTCGAGATACTTTCTTTTGTTGTGACCATCGTCAGAGCAGCCCCGATCCCCAGATCCCTTGGCATGAGGAGCAGAAAAGACGATGGGGAATGAGAAAAGAGCTTTTTCCTAATTTGTCTGATGATGCTATCATCCTCGGTAACTTCAATCAGCTTTACAAGGTCCGTCATTGTATTCTACCAGCTTTACTGTGCAATGTACTGATGTAACCTATATTATATAGATCGAGCCTACGACTTTCCGTACCTGGCTTCGTATCTTGGCGCGGGTTCCAAAGGCCATCCTTTGGCTTCTACGCTTCCCGGATCTAGGCGAAAGCAATCTAAAACGCACCGCAAGATTGTGGGCCGGCGAAGAGGTTGCATCACGGATCTGGTTTACAGATGTGGCTCCCAAAAACCAGCACATCTCAAGGGCCCGTGTGTGCGATCTTTTCCTGGATACTCCTGAGTGCAATGCTCATACAACTGCCGCTGATGTGCTTTGGTCAGCGACACCATTATTAACATTACCCAGATACAAATACAAGATGTGCTCTCGTATGGCGGCTTCAATCCTGAGAGGGGCTCTACCAAAGACTATTGAGGGTAAACAGGCTGCTATGGAGCTCATCGCGGGAGATGAGAATCAGTATGAACAGTTTGCAGTAATACTGGCAAGCGGACTGAGTTATGACAAATCCGGTGCAGGCACTGGAAGGCTGACTGAAATACGCAAGTTGCTGTACGAAAGCCGGTCGACCTGCGCATTGTTTGACACCAAGAGATGGGTCTCGGACCTCGAATTAGCCTATCAAGAAGCGTGGCGAAGGTGGGTTGACGGTGTTGGTGGCGATATCTATCTTTGATATACGGAAGAACTTGCATACAGGAAAACGTTGTACAATTGGCCATGGGTTGCGCTGCATCTCTTCTATCAAGATGGCGTGTCGTGAAAGGCAAAGCGACGGAGTAATTGCGTCCAGCGATAATGGCGTTCAATATTAAGGGTCAGGCGCTGGGAAAGTAGACTTGGGTACAAATATGGACTGCTTGGAAATAGCGCATTTAGCACAGGATGGGAAGTTAGAATGCAGCCTGGCTGTACGGCTTGAAGTGATACCCCTGATTAGCAGATGTTTGGTTGACGTAGGAGGTTAGAGCTATGTAATAATGGGAATAGCTACTTGGTCAAGAGACAAGATGGTAACGTATTATCAGTCTGGCTTATTAGTTTATTGTCCATGCAAATCACGATGCGCTCCTATCCGGGATGCATCAACTTCTGCTCCCTGGCAGAGCATGATAAAGAGGTCACAGCGGTGAAAGGAAAAGGAAAGGAGTAGACTTACTAGTGTAGCTACCAAAGTGCCGATAGAGCGGCAGCGTTAAGGGCGGTATTTGCCGGACGGGTTCGGCTTGGCAGCCGTTGCCGTTGTCCACGCCGTTTTGATCAGTGACGGAATGAGCCTATTCTACCGGGTCCCCTAGCAGATCGACGTCCTAATCTGGGTCAGATAGCGAAAATCCGGATTTATTGTGCGCCGAAGTGATGGATTGACAAATGTGTGCGTTCAGCTGGCTTGGAGGCAGCCACTGCGATGAGGCACAGCGGCTCTTGTAGCGACTTCGTCAAGAATTACTTGAAGCGGCATAGAGCGCTGTGCGAGGGGGCGGCAGGTGCAGCGATGATGCAGACACGGATATTACTTGAGGCCTGGGTGCTGGGAGAGGGTGAGAGAGTGTGGGACTCGGGGGCGATCTGTGCTCTAGCAGTGATCGTCTGAACAGTCGCGCAGACGGGCCACTCACAGCGCCCCATCTCCCCCTTCGTCATGCCATTCGTAGGTCATGCTGGAAGACAATAAACGGCGTGGCCGTCGATCTAGGCGGGCAAGCTAGTCCATTTGCGGCTCCCATATGTTAAAACTCAAAATCTATTCTTGTGTTGTGTGGAATTTCTATGAAACTCTGTTCTGGAGATAAAAGAACCTGCGTTGAATCGCGAAATTGGCCCCCAAGGGTCCAAGGTGTTGTGCTTTGCTTCATCCATATTACCCACCCCAGCGATCTCGCCTCTCACTACTCGTTTAGATGCACCATGAAATGGCAGCGGAGTACGATGTATGGGGCTCTCATTCGTATCCCTTGGAGTTCTCGTACCATTCCCACGGATATACACTGACCCATCATCTAACGTTGTTACTCAGACACTGGGATCAGCCTTGAGATCCGGGTGGGGGAGAGAGGCAATGGATTGTACTATCGAAACCCTCCCCGGCTTTGAGACAGTTGCAATTCGCAAATTATCCCCAAAAACAAAATAGAAGGCACTGTCCACTGTTGAGCCACTGTCTTGGCGTCTAACTCTCAGGTATCGTCAATATAGCATCCATGACCGAATGGAACATATATTACAGTTATATAGGCGGAATCGAGGATCCAGCATCGATGTTGAAGATGGGGATGGGGCAAGTCCCGAGGAGCAGACTCGCAAATCTTCGCTTCCGGCGGGAGATATCAGACATCCATGCCAGCGAATCGCATATCTTGTAATGGTCGCTGCCTATCCCCACCGTCAAGCCATGAAGCCCACCATTCAAGTAGCGCACGCAGGGTTACAGGGCTAGAACAACCCTCCACTGGTTCTGGGTCCACACCACTGGGGCGCGACGATGTTCGGCAGGCCAATCTCCCGACCGGCTACCAGCCACAGGCGATCCGCGGACGATCTCATGGTTCCACGCCAGCCCCAAGCCCCGTATGCCCTTTCCCTTCCCCTTCCCTTTCCCATCACATCGATTCACTAACTATGAACTGTTTCATTGCACCTTACCCTATTCAAACAGCGGCTTAACCACTACGCTGTCCAGATCCTGCTGTCCCTAGATCGAGATCTCACTACCACCACTATTCTCAACTATTTCCCCATTTTATCCCATCCACCCATTGACCCCCGTCTTTCCATCTAATATTAACCGCCAGTGATGATGGCGGTGAATCGCGTGCACGAATTCCAAATGCTGCCATTTCATCCCATCTCATCTCATCTCATCTCTGCTGCTGAATAATGATGTAGTATTGTTATACACGTGCGGTAGTACTCTACGGCTTTCCAATATGCCGCAAAGACTATCTGAATTGCCCATACATAAGCACGCGCACAAAACGCTACTGCATGGAAGGTCCCTGTTCTTGCGTATTCTTACTCCAAAGCCTAGGATCTATGGGCCTCAACATCCAACTTAGGATTTCTGGCATTGATTCTCCTGCGTAAGGGATCTCAAGAGATCTGAGTCCTGGAAAAGATCCATCTCGTGCCGTGATTCTGATTAGAGACTGGGAAAAAAAAAAAATAAAAAAAAGTGTGGCTGCCGTTCAACCACAATTGGCAGCGGCAGCAGCAGCAGCAACGCCGGAAATGCTCTAAGCGCCTGAGCACAACCTAGACGGAACAATAATGAGATGGGCTAGATCAATAGTAGTAACAGTGGATTGAGTTATCGATCGCTACATAATTTATTGCTCAGTGGTGGAGACAGTGGTGATCGACGAAAGCGCCCCAGGGCAATAATCAATGACATTTCCGCTTAGCCCTGTACGATATCCCGGAGCGACAATAGATCCTGGATTAGCTGATGACATGGTTGACACGGCCATGGACCACAAACGGCTGAATAAAAAACGGTCATTGCTCTTTATTGACGCTCTACAAGTTTCTTTGCCTTACTGATCAGGGATAAACCCAGACGACGCTTGCGGCTGGGGACTGGAACTGGCCAAGTCAGTTAGTAGTATTGTAGGCAGAGCATCCGTATCCGGCACGCAAATAGCATCTCAGCGGAGGGGCGCGGATCCGTGGCTACGGCCTATGTATGTCCAACCTAAGCATGCAAGCAGAAAGATTGCTGCAGTTGGTGAGGAGTAGTAGTAGTGGCAGCAGGGACGACAGCATTTTTACGGGCAGGCATCAAGAAATGGTACCCTGCAACATTGCTGCCGTGTTGCGGAACCCAAAACAGCACAACGCCTGAGGGGGACACTTTGCATCACCACCCGCTCCGATGTAACGATCAAGGGATATCCCCGTCGGTATATCGACATGGAAGAGAACCCAGCTGAGCGGATCATTCAATGGGTGCCACAGCCACCCGTGGAGATCAACAAGGAACCCCAGGCCTCGTTCAGTGCGCATCACAAACACATCACAGCGCATCAACCCCAAAGCAGGACCCCGGCCAGCGTCGAGCCCCATGTCCAGTGTACTAATGGGGGGTAGTGGCCTCACTGGTACGCTTGCAACGCTGCTGGGCGACCCTCCTCAGTGCCCTCTCTGCGGCAAGTTGAAAGTCATAAGCCCACCTCTAGCCCCCTGCCCCACGACGTCTTCATCACGCATTCGCTATCGCCATCATTCTTCAGCAGCCGTCGTCGCTCTACATACATACATATCATCCCACGGTCTATCTGTACGAACCTCCGACCACATCTATTCGTCCCAGCTGAGGTGTCCCCCTGTGGTGGTGGAAAACAACGCATATCAAAGAACAGCTCCAGCAATCTACTCTCTCTCTCTCCGGTCCGCATCTGTATCTTGTCGTTGAAAGGAAGGGTGCGGCTCGCTTTGCTTTTTACTACCCATTCCCAAGCAGCCTCGGACAAGTGGGAATTGAAAGCAGCCAGAGAACGAGGAAAGGACGGGTCCAGCTGAGCAGAACTAGACCCAGGGCAACCAAGCCTCCCTTCCATAGAGTTCTCGATTTCTCAATCGGAGCAAGCCAGCCCTCGCCAGTCTGCACCAACTTCAACTTAGCCCCTCCGCAACTGCTCCTACCACACTAGCGGCATCTACTTTCTATCCGTCCCCATTCTGTCTCACTCCCGAATCCGTCGAGACTAGACTAGTCCAGATCTCCGGTCAGCCCTTCATCGTTCTGTTCTGCACTGGCTCTCCCATATCTACCTTATTCTTCCGAGGAGTGGCCGCTGTCCTACTACTACTATTTACTACTTCCTACCTTATATCATCTCAACTGCCCTTGGTCGGTCCTACAGTTACAGCCCTATACTTTTTGTTCCTCTTGTAAAAAAGAATATCCATTATCACCAAGTTCTTTCATCTCTTCACTCCTCTGTACCGCTGCTCTACTCAATCCTGAAAGTCTTCCACTACGTCTATTGTCTACTCTACTGCTATTACAACGACGAGCGGGCGTTCAAGTCATCAATCTTGATTTTATGTGCAAAACTTGCGCTTCAGTTTGACCAGCCTTGTCCATAAGATGGTCCCTCATCGAAGAGGTCCTTGGTCGCAAGCCGAAGATAATTACTTGATTCAACTGGTTCATACCCAAGGAGCACTGAACTGGGTCCGGGTTGCACAGCACATCGGCTCTCGATCGCCGAAGCAATGCCGGGAGCGTTATCACCAGAACCTGAAGCCATCTTTAAATCATGAGCCAATCAGTCCCGAAGAAGGGCTTCTGATTGAGCGTCTGGTTGCCGAGATGGGGAAACGGTGGGCTGAAATCGCACGGAGACTTGATGGCCGGAGCGATAATGCTGTAAAGAATTGGTGGAATGGTAGCATGAACAGGAGAAGGCGCCTCGTTGGCCGTCGCAGAGCGGCAACACCTTGTCCCCAACAATTCGATGAGACTTTAGAGCCTTGGTCCTTCGCGCGGCCACGAGCACCAATGCAGCATGCTCTCACAGTCACTCCGGACTTTTCACCAATTCACAGGCACAACGATATGTCTCTACCATCCCCTTCAACATCAGATGCTTCAAGAGCCGATTCAATTGACGCGGCACCATCACTTGTTTCAGACTCTGGGTCGACCTTGTCCATCTCGCCCAGAGCTTTGCCATCTCCGGGCATAGAACTGCCACCGCTGAATTGCATGGAGTATTCCGCCTCGAGACGACCAAGTCTACCGGTACTACCGATTAGCTCGAACGGCTTCATCTCAGAGGCAGATTCACAGGCACATTCCGTCTCCGCTCGTTTCCAAAGCGATGCCAAGTATCCCAACCCCAGTAGTTTTCAAACACCCTTCTTCAGATGTGTCGAGCAGTACCCTACACATCGACCGCAACAGTCTTATGTCGAACCACGCTCTCAATTCTTCGCCACGTCACCTGCTCCAATACATTTACCGTCACTTCAATCACTTGGATCCGTCTCGGAAAAGCAACGACTCGAACGAGATTCTCGTATGAACCTGTCTTCTCTATTAGTGTAAAAGGTCGAGGGTTGCGGCTGTTTTGAATGGCAAAGTACGCTCTTTTGAGAAGTTTCTTACTCTATTGAGCCGAAATGGTCTCAAGCTTTAAGCGTCTACATATAATGTCTCTTTTTATATTATTGCTTATATGGCCCCAAAGCCTAATATCATAGCCAGCACTACTATTTTCGATCAAAGTTTCTTGTATCTAGATACCAAAACCTGCCAGGCTATGGTATACATGCTAGCTGTATATATGGAGTAGTCGGCCTCGAAAATAGTTTAATGAGAGATGATAAATAACATTTGTATCACTCAGAACAGTGAACATTCTTCTGAGAGCTGTACACATGCGGAATCCACGAACATCTGCTTGTGTTCCCTACCAAACACCGGAAAACTAGATAGAAGTACATTATGTAAAGGCGAGCCTCGCTCAGACTTTCCTACACCGAAACGCAGCGGAGGGCTACTGGGGAAAGACAGTAGGGTGTTGCGTTGTCTTGGTGGCGCTTGCCGTTGAACCCCAATCGGTCTGATGTAACCTAATCGTTGAGCGGTTGATGATCCCAGAAGACGGAACATACGTCTGCCATGCTATGCAGATTTGGTAAAATCGAAACATCTTTGCAGGGCAATGATCGGCAGAGGGCCAACTGTTTCGACCCAGGGAAGACGAGCCGTCCGTGGCTTGGCGTGCACTAGCCTGTTCTCCCCCCCCTCCCAAAATCGTTGGGTCCCGGGACGGATCGCTATATTGTAATTTTGCGCTAGCAATGATTTGCTCCGTCCCTTCGCAAATACTTTGTAACCTCCGTGCATTACAGGTCCGACACGTTGACATGTGTGATCTGTTTGACAGAAGTTGAGACATGTCATGGGAAGTTCCACTGGAATGAGGGGAAGTAATCGCGGGCGTTACGCAATCGAAGACGCA
>Ga0335075_10010731_pt1 | contig 13904 bp, 15 predicted proteins | sample Lox_Sample_24_FD_206723 | JGI IMG/M metagenome (GOLD analysis project Ga0335075, IMG submission 206723) | Soil microbial communities from Loxahatchee National Wildlife Refuge, Florida, United States - Lox_Sample_2.4 | ecosystem: Environmental > Terrestrial > Soil > Wetlands | place: USA...
GCGCCGGAGCGGTCGGCTGACAGCCCAGAGCGCGTCGTAGCCGCCACCTCGATTCCGGCGGACCAGCAGGCGCTTGACATCGGGCCAGAGACCAGGGATCTGTTCGCCAGCAAGCTGGCCGACGCGCAGACAGTTTTCTGGAACGGCCCGCTCGGCCTATTCGAGATCCCCCAGTTCGCCGACGGCACGCTCGCCGTCGCCAAGGCGGTAGCAGCTAGCTCTGGCTTCACGATGGTGGGCGGCGGAGACACAGCTGCGGCCGTCCGTTCACTCGGCTTCGACGAGGCAGACTTCGACCACATCTCTACCGGCGGCGGAGCGAGCCTCGAGTTCCTCGAAGGCAAAACGCTCCCCGGCCTCGCCGCCCTGGAATCCGGCCAGCCGTAAGCCCTGCAAGCCATGACCGTTGGTGTCGTCCGGCGTCTCGGGTATGCGTGTTACGGCGTAGCGAAGTCCGCCGCGGCAGGGTAAGTCAGGCGGTCTCGCACTGCGACCACCCCGTCAGCGTGCCGAACGCGACCTAGTAGTCGCATCGCGTCCTCCCGCCTGGGCACCGATCCAGTCATGGTCACGATCCCCGCTGTGACACTCACGTCCAGGTCACTGGCATCGGGCACGAGCTCAGCGGCGATCTTGGCCACTTCCTCGGCTATGCCGGCATCTGGCCGGTCGAACACGCTGAGCACATCGCACCTGCTCACGATGCCTATCAGCCGGCCACCGGCGTCGACGACCGGCAGCCGCTTGATCTGCCGTTCCCGCATCAGTCGCGCAGCCTGGCTTACATACTCCTGGGGACCGATGCACACCGCCGGTGCCGTCATCAGCCGCCGCGCGGTCACCGCCGTTGCCTTCGTCTCCTCACCCAGCCGCCAGCTCAGCCGGATCAGGCCGCCTGGCAGCTCCGGGTCGGTCAGCTTGACGAGCAGATCGGCTTCGGAAACCACGCCGAGCACCCGGCCGCCGTCGTCGATGACCGGGCAGGCACTGACGCCGAAGTGCCGCAGTGCCGTGACGATTTCCTTGAAGTCAGCCTCTTCGCGAACGGCGACGACCTTGACCGTCATCACGTCATGGACGGTTACGCTCATGGCTCCTCCCTGAGCCTCTTGCTATCGACCCGAGCGTCAGCAGTCCTTGCCGCGGACGATCACGACCGGGCAGGGTGAGTGGGCTGCGCAGTGCTGGCTCACCGAGCCGAGCAGCGCGCCGGCGAAACCACCGTGTCCGCGGCTGCCGACGACGAGCAGGTCAGCGCCTTTGGCGGCGTCCAGTAGTACCTCGGCGGGGTGACCTTCGGCCACCTGAGTAGTGACCCGAACCGAGCTCGCCGCGTCCACCAGGTCCGTGACCGCCTCCGTGACTACCTTTGCAGCGATCTCGTCGAAGTTCACCGGGTCGGCCGCCGATACTGGCACCCATCCATATCCGCCGTACATGGCCGGACAGTGCCATGCGATGACTGCCTCGACCGTGCTGCCGCTGAGCGCCGCCTGGCGCACTGCCCATTTCAGGGCTGCCTTAGCCGGAGCTGATCCGTCCACGCCCACGACGATCCGCCCGCCTGAGTGTTCGACCTGCCACGTCATTTCGTCCGCCTTCTCTCTCACCTGAGCTTCAGCATCGCGCGCGAGTCCCCCGGGTTGCAGAGGCTCCTCGACGGGGAACGAGGGACCTTGGTCCTCAGCATCTGCCAGGCCGGTGTTACCGGAGCTGGCGCAACATCGGATCAGCGGGAACGCCATCCGGCAGTGCGCCGTCGACGGGACGCGACTCCGCAGCCGACCGGGTCCGGCGGACACGGGCAGCGTCTGCTTCCCGGCTCAGAAACGCGCCGAGTTCCTCGATTGTGCTCATCAGCGGGGCGGGGAACACGACCGTGGTGTTCTTGTCCACCCCGATCTCAACCAGGCTCTGCAGGTTTCGAAGCTGCAGAGCGAGCGGGTGAGCCATCATTGTGTCCGAGGCCTCGCCGAGCGCCGCAGCGGCCAGCGACTCGCCCTCGGCGTTAATGATCTTCGCGCGCTTCTCCCGCTCTGCCTCGGCCTGCCTGGCCATGGCCCGCTTCATGCTGTCGGGCAGCTGAATATCCTTCAGCTCGACGAGGGTGACCTCCACCCCCCAGTCGGCGGTTGTGGCATCGAGGATCTTGCGGATGTCGAGATTGATGGCATCCGTCTCGGCCAGCGTCTGATCCAGCGTGTGCTGACCGACCACCTTGCGCAGCGTAGTCTGAGCGATCTGGTTGATCGCCGCGTGCACGTTCTCGATCGCCAGCACCGACTTGACCGCATCGACCACTCGGAAGTAAGCAACCGCCGACACGTCCACGCTGACGTTGTCGCGCGTGATGATGCCCTGCGACTGGATCGGCATCGTCACGATCCGCAGGGACACCTTACGAAGCTGGTCGATAACCGGGATGATCAGCCGGAGTCCCGGCGATCGCGACCCGCGGAACCGGCCGAGCCGGAACAGCACGCCCTGCTCGTACTGCCATACGAGGCGCACCGCCAGCAGAAGTCCGAGCAGGACGAGGACAGCGACTATAACGAGGACGAGTGTCAGAGTGTTCATGTCATGCTCCGTTGGTAGCTCAGCCGCAGCCTGACGCCACCCGGTTGCCTGTGCGAGGGTCGAAGGTCCTCTGACAACTGGGTCGCTGGACAGCAATTGGTCACCGTCAGGGTGCTGAGATAGGGGCAACTGCCGGGGTCGTCGTGCTGGCCGGGGTCCCGGATGTCGGCGCAACTGTCGGGGTCGTCGTAGCGGTCGGCGTTGCCGTCGGCGTCGTCGTAGCGGTCGGCGTTGCCGTCGGCGTCGTCGTGGCCGTCGGGGTCACGGTGGCTGTGGTCGTGGCGGTCGGGGTCACTGTCGGCAGCGGCGTCGGGGTGGCGGACCGCGTCGGCGCGGATGTTGTCGATGCCGGCGGCTGGACCGGGCGGACGAGGCTGGGACCGGGGATGTGCCGGCCGGTGAGCATCAGTGCGATCGCCAGCGCCGCGACGACGCCGACGACGACTGCACCGCCGGCCGAGACACCGGCAGCGAAGGCCCGGCGCTCACGCCGGTACTCGGTGCTGCGACGCTCGCGCAGCCAGGCGGGGAGCGCGCCACGGCGGGCGGCCCAGCTGTTGAACGGCGCAGCGGCCATGCCCAGCGTGGGCACGAACAGCAAGCCGGCCAGCAGCGGGCCGCTGAGCGTGCTTGTTTTGGTGAGCGCACCGGCGATCCCGGCCGCGCCGCAGAGCGCCAGAATCGTCTCCGCCCAGTTGGCGCGCAGCGCGTGCCACCAGCTGGTCCGCTCACTGGTCTTCGGGGTGCGCAGGAAGGCGGCCTTCTTCGCGAACAGGGCGAGGACCGAGGCGCGGGCGACCACGAGCGAGGTGGACTGCCAGATGAAGAACGCGCCGATGGCGTCGCGCCACGACGCGCCGGTGCTGCTGCGCAGCAGCGCGATCGCACGGAGGAGGCCGAGCAGGATGAGCACGGGGACAGCGGCGACCAGGAACACCGTCAGCTTGCGGAAGAGCTGTCCGCCGCCGGTTGCCAGGTTCGCCGCGCCGGCTAGCAGGAAGATGAGGAACAGCAGGCCGAGCAGGTCGCCGTACCACTGCAACGCGCCGGACAAGTACGACCAGCGCTGCCCGGCCGACAGGTGGTTCTCTCTCGTTTCCGGACCGGGGAGCAGTGATCTCCAGTGCATGCGCAGCAGCTGGATCCCGCCGAAGCACCAGCGGTACCGCTGGCCCTTGAGCGCCTCGAACGTCAGCGGCATGATCCCGCGGCCGCCGGACTCGTCGACGTGCATGCCGGACCAGCCTGCGCGGAGCAGCCTGAGCGAGACTTCCGCGTCTTCGGTGATGCACCATTCATCCCAGCCGCCGAGCTCATCGAGGGCGACCCTCCTGATCAAGCCCATGGTCCCGGCGAAGATCGCGCCGTCGCGTTCGTTCCTTGAGGGCTGGGAAACGGCGAAAAAGTACTTGTACGAGTAGTAGAGGCGCCGGTAGTAGCGGGCGTGCTGCCAGTCGCGGTAGTCCTGCGGCGCCTGCACGAACCCGATCCACGGGTCGGCGAACAGCGGTACGCAGTCGCGCAGCCAGTCCGGCGCGACCTGGTAGTCGGAGTCGACGACGCCGATGATCTCGGCGTCCGGGTGGGTAAGATGCGCAAGCGCGTAGTTGAGCGCGCCCGACTTGTAGCCCGGCCAGTTCTCCAGGTGCTTGAACGTGACGCCGTGCCGCTGGCACCAGGACTCCACCGGGCGCCACAGCCGCTCGTCGTCGGTGTTGTCATCGATAACGACGATCTGCACGCGCGGGTAGTCGAGGCGCTGCAGCGCGCGGAGCGTCTCGATGACCATGCCCGGCGGTTCGTTGTGCGCCGGGACATGCACGCTGACGAGCGGCGGAGCGTTGTCGGGTCTCGGGACCACCGCCCGGAGTATCGCGGTGGGTACTCGCTGGCGCGGGTCGCGAAGCGGTTTCCTGCGGTGCCAGTGCGCGGTGCCGAGCGCGTCGCAGAGCTCCCACAGGTAAGCGCAGCACATCAGCGCGGCGATCACCTCAAGGGACCACAGCAGCACGCCGCCGACCGTGCTGGCTGCGCCGAGGTGGCTGGCGAAGGTCCACTCCAGCGCGTAGACCAGGTAGACCGCGAAGAGGTAGGTGGAGGACGCCCAGCACAGGTGCGCTCGCGCTGACCAGTTCCTGGTGACCGGGAGCCAGAGCAGGCCGGCCAGCGCCACGGCGGCTCCGCCGATGACGAGATTGGCTTGTGTCGCTTTCAGCAGGAACAGCACGCCGGCCGCGGCAGCGGCGACCAGCGCGGACCCGGTGACGGCCAGGATGACCCGCCATATCGCGGCCAGGACACCCGTCCGCGCATGATGCCGGGACGGCAGGAAAAGGGCGGCCGAGCCGAGCGGCGCGGCGACCATCCCGGCAATGACCAGAGCCTCAAGCATGAAAACCTCTCACGCCTCGGACAGCCGGGTGGCCGCCGCGGCAAACGCCGCGAGGGCGGACGGGTCATCTTCCAGGCGCCAGTTCTGGTGGTACTCCCCGGCATGCTGCGCCTCGTCGAACCAGACCACCCCGGCAAGGCGCTCCGCGCGGACGCCCGCGAACAGGGCGTCGATCTGGCTCTCCCGGTCCGGGGTCGTGCCCACGGCTGTTTCCGCAATCAGCAGCGGCGCGCTGCTGAACGTGCGAATGTCCGCGATAGTCGAGCCGAATACCGAGTCAAACGTGTTCGTGGCCCGGAAGTAGTAGCCGTCGATGCCGGTCCAGTCGACCCACGCCGCGCCCGGCCACCACCGGATCAGCGAGCTCGCCGCCCCTGTGACGGAGTTGACCGTCCACAACCAGGTGACGTTAGCCGCTCCGGCGGCGCGGAAGACCCGCACAACATGCCGCCAGGCGGCGACGAAGGTCGCAGGCGGCGTGTGACCGTCGCCCCAGGAGTACCAGGTGCCGTTCATCTCGTGCCCGAAGGACAAGATCACCGGATGGCCGAACGCGACGACGGCGTCCGCGTACGAGCGCAGGAATGTGTCCGAGCCGCCCGCGGCAATAGAGGCGAGGCTCACGCCGTTCGGCTGAAGCTGAACGAGTACATAGGCGTCGTGGTCCCAGGCCGCCTGCGCGAATGAGGCGCTGAACGGTTCGCGCCAGGACGAGTAGTAGACGATGATCCGGGGCTTGACGCCGGTCGCATTGGTGAACTCCGTGATCCGCGACCAGCTGCCGGGTGCTCCCGGTTCATAGACGCCGACCAGCGGGCTTGCCGGGGCGGGAACCGGTGTCAGGGGCTGCCGCGCCGTCAGCGGGGTCAGGCATCCCGTCACAGCCAGCAAGACGGCGATGACGCCCAGCGCCGAAGCGATGAGCGGCCTACGGAATCCGGATGTCATGGCACTCGCGGGCCTGCTCGATGTCTTCTTGCGTCAGGTCTGATTCGCGTACCCGGCTCACGGTCGTCCAGTGCCTGCCGACGGGACACCACTGGGACCTGTCCATGCCAAGTCGTATCGCCTTGAAAGACACGCCCGGGATCCAGATCGTCGTGAACAAGTGACCTTGGCTGCACCGCACGATCACGTCGCTGCCTGCCTGGCCCTGGCGTACGCGAACCAGCGTCCAGACGATGAGGACACCGGCAACAGCCAGCGCTATCACCAACCCTGTACTCATATTTCGAGTCTTGCCAGCATCCTGGGTGCGCGTAGAGGCGAACGTCCCGCGAACCGGCCCGCGTCGCGGAAGCGGTTGCGCTCATCCGTGTGTCACAGTCCCGCTACCGGTCAGGTCAAGGCTGTTGAACCCGGGCACGACCCGCGACTGCGACGAGGAGATAGCTATTGCTCTCCGTCGCCCCGGAAAGGTGACACCTGAAGTCGGCTTACCGGAAGGCGACGACGCAGGCCGCGGCGAGGACCGCGAGGGTGAGCGCGATGGTCAAGCCCTGCAAGCGCGTCAGCCATGGCCGACCCGCCAGGTGCCGTGCGGATAGCCCGGTCATGCCATCATCACGGGTTTCGCCTGGCTGCCCCGCCGTGGCGCCTGGCGGCATCCCGGGCTGCAGCTCGGGCGTGGCCGTCTGCGCGGCGTCGTAGTCCTCGATCAGCGGCCCCGGGTCGATACCGACGACCCTGGCGATGTCGCGGATGTTGCCCCGGGCATAGAAGTCGCCCATGCTGGAGGAGTAGTCGTCGTGCTCGATATCGGCGATGATGACCGCCCGGATCCGGGTGCGCTCGCTGACCTCCGTCACGGTCAGGCCCGCCTTCTCGCGCGCTTGCGCGAGCGTGTCGCCGATGCTCATCGCTCTTCTCCGCAGTCGCCGCCCAGTTGCTGCTAGCAGCGCCGAGCCGCTACCTGGGCAGGGTCTCCACGGCGAGAGTGCCGGGCCCGCGCCGGTTCCCGTAGAGGCCAACGTCCCGGCGACTGCGGCTAACGCGATAAGACGACCAAGACCTCGGCAGCGCCCGCTCGATCTCGGCGGCGTGGCAGGCCTGGCTCCGATGCATCAGGCCGTAGGTGAATGTGTCCTGCCCTGCCGCCCGGGCCGTTGCGGCGAGCTTAAGCAGCACCACTCTCGCGACGACCCTGATGACGAGACATCAGGCCTCCCCTCCACGACTGGCCTGCGAATTCATGGCCTTCGTCATCCGGTCTCAGGACCAAAGGTCAGCGCCGTCACTGGCCGATCCGGCCTTTGCTGGAATGCGGAGAAGCGCGTTCTCTTTCAGGCCGCGACGGGCAGGCATGACGCCTGGCGCGGCCAAGGGAGGAAGGGATGATGAAAAGGTCAATTCGGCGCGCAGCGCTCGGCGCCGGGGCGCTTGCCCTCGCAGTGGCGGTGGGGTGCGGCTGCGGCCAGGCCCGGACGGCCAGTGCCGCTCCGTTACGGCCGGCCGGCCGCGGCATCGGCGCGGCCGAATCAGGGACAGCGGGCGCATCAGGAACAGCGGCCGCTTCGGGGACGTACGTGCCGCCGAGCAACCCGCTGCGTTACGGCGAAGCCGGCCCAGCCGTCAAGAGCGTGCAGCGGCGGCTCGCTCAGCTGCACTACTATCCGGGCCGCGTCGATGGCGTCTACGGGCCAGACACGCAGGAAGCAGCCTGGGCGTTCCGCGAGGTGCAGGGACTGCGGGTAAGTGTCAGCACCGAGGCGGAGCCGATCACCCGGGCCTTCGAAAAGGCCTTGGTGCATCCGCGACAGCCGCAGGTACTGATCCGCAACGGTCCCAGGAACCGGGTTGAGATCAACCAGAACATCCAGGTGCTTGTGCTGTACAGGAAAGGCAAGCCGGTCCTGATCGCGCACACCTCTACGGGCGGCGGTTACTACTACCCGTGCCCTGGCGATCCGGGCGCGACCTGCGGGCCTGCCATCACGCCGGACGGCAGTTACCATGCCCTGTGGTTCTACCCGGGCTGGATGACGGTTCCGCTGGGCACCATGTACAACCCGGTGTTCTTCATCGACTCCGCCTATGCCATCCACGGTGACATCCCGGTGCCCTGGTACCCGGTCTCGCATGGCTGCGTGCGGCTGTGGATGGACATCGCCTCGTGGTTCCACAACCGCCTGAGCGTGGGCGGCACACGACCAACGCCGATCTACATCCGGGGCTCAGCACCGCCGTACCCGGATTCCAACTGAGGCCGTGCACGTCCGAGGAACCCGGCCCGGCCTCGATTCCTAAGCCACGCTGCGTCGCCGGGCAGGGTTCCTGCGCAGCCTGCGACGCTCGTCCTCGGTCAGCCCGCCCCAGATTCCGTCTCGGATGTCCGCCCTCAATGCACACGACAGGCACTGGCGGCGGACCGGGCACCCGGCGCAGATCGCTTTGGCTGCCTTTTCCCTCAGCTCCCGCTCGGCTCGCTGCTCGCCCTCCGGGGCGAAGAACAACGCGGCAGCGTCGCCTCGGCATGCGGCGTGGGCTTCCCAGCTCATTTCGGCCCCTTTGTACATCGCTTCGCGTCCTGCCAGCTCAGCACAGCAAACCGCAACGGTGAGGGTCAGAGTCGAAAGGCCCGGAACCGGCGGCGTGCAGGGAACGTCATCTGTGCCGCGGACGCGGGTCCCAGGCGGGCCGCGGTCAGTACCTCGGTCAGGGTAGCGGGGTAGGAACGGCTCTGCCCGGTGGCCGCTGCGGCAGCAAGCATCATGACATGGGAAAAGGAAGGCTTCGGGTATATCTCGGCGCAGCGCCGGGCGTGGGCAAGACCTACGCCATGCTGGCTGAGGCGCAGCGCCGCAGCGCTCGCGGGACGGACGTGGTCGTAGCGCTCGTCGAAGCCCACGGCCGCCGGCTGACCGCCGCGACGGCCGACGGGCTGGAGATGGTACCGCGGCGCACGCTGGCTTACCGCGGCGCGAGTTTCACCGAGATGGACATCGACGGGCTTGACGCAACACGAGACCCTGCCAGATGAGGTCGCGCGCCGGGCCGGGCAGGTCGAGCTGGTCGACATGACCCCGGAGGCACTGCGCCGACGGATGGCTCATGGCAACGTCAACCCACCGGACCGGATCGACGCTGCGCTCACCCGCTACTTCCGGCCAGAAACCTGACCGCGCTGCGCGAACTGGCCCTGCTGTGGCTCGCCGGCCGAGTGGAGGAGGGGCTGCAGCAGTACCGTGCCGAGCACGGCATCGCCGCGCGGCCGGCGGCTGAGCGGCCAGGACCAGCGGGTGCTGGCCTCGTGCGCGGAGCAGGTCGTCGAAGGAGTTGTCCAGCGCCGCCAGGCAGAGCAAGATGCCCGCGCCACCAAGCAGATGACCGGCTCCCGTTCCCGTGCAGCAGTGATCGCAGCGACCACCAGGAAAGCGGGCGACCTGGTCGCCGCAGCCCAGGCGGCCCTGGCCAAGCTGGACGAACCGGATCCGCGCACCCCGGCAGAGAACGCCGACCTGGGCCCGCAGCGCACGGAACTTCGTCACTGGGCTGGCCGGTGCTCGCCCTAGGTCGAGGTATAAGGCGCCGTTGGTCCCGAAGGGCTGGGAAGTTGGGCCCTGCCGGCCAACCTCGTTAGCCGGTCAGCATGCTGACATGACGATGAGCTCGGTCTATCCGCGACCTGATAGCACCGCCCGGCTACCCGAAACAGTCCCCGCACGGGTCACCGCGAGTCCCGGAATCGACTGGCGGGCAGCGCGCCAGGCAGAGCGAGCCTGCTGCTGCGCCGCGAAGCCAGCGGTGATGGCTGTCATGCCCGCCAACGATCGCCGTCCGGGTCCGACCGAACTGCTTTTGTGCGGGCATCACTACCGCGCTTCCAAATCTGCGCTCGCTGCCGCTGGCGCCACGGTGCTGTACATGAACGGGAGCCGGGTGGCCGACTCAGCCGACTGGGCGCTGACCCAGGCGTGAACGACCTTGTCACTCGCGCCGCCTCGTGCTGCACCAGGCCAGACATGACCGGCTTTCAGCTCATCGCTTCCGCCCGATGCCATTGGTCTCTCCTGGCGAGGGAACAATGACAGCAGGCAGCCTGGCCGCCGGCGGCTACGTTCCTCGGTATCTGCGCACTGACACTGCAAAGGGGGCGTCATGCAGCGACTGAAGCCGATGGATGCCCAGTTCGTCGAAGCGGAGAACGAGGACCGGCATGCCTCGTTCGCGATCGCCTCGGTCGCCACCTTCGAAGGCCCTTCTCCGAGCTATGACGAATTCTGCAGTTCCGTGGAACGCCGGCTGCCGCTGGTGCCGATCTACCGCCGCAAGCTGCGTGAGGTGCCATTCAGGCTCGGACCCCCGGTTTGGGTAGACGATCCCGGTTTCGACCTCAGGTACCACATCCGGCACACTGCGCTGCCTGCGCCAGGCGGCGATGCGCAGCTCAGCAAGCTGATCGCGCGGGTGATGGCGCAGCGGCTTGACCGGGACTTCCCGCTGTGGGAGTACTGGCTCGTCGACGGGCTCGCCGACGGCCGCTGGGCGCTGATCTCGAAGGTGCACCACTGCATGGTCGACGGCGTTTCCGGCACCGACCTGTACCGGGTGGTCTTCGATCTGTCGCCCGAGCCATCCCCGCTGCCCGCTGCGGACATCTCGCCGGCCCCTGCCGAGCCGACCGGGCTGGCGCTCGCTGGCTCGGCCGCGGCCGACCTGGTGGCACGGCCCGCCAGGGGTGCCATCGCCCTGGCCGGCGCCCTGGCCAGGCCGGGACAGGGCCTTCGGCAGGTGCTGCAGACGGCACGCGCGGTCTCTCGGCTCGCGGCCTCCTTCTGGCCAGCTACCACATCGTCGCTGAGCGGCTCCATCGGTCGCCAGCGGCGCTACGCCTGGGCCCGTGCATCGCTGACCGATGTCAAGACGATCAAGGGCCAGCTTGGCGGGACCGTGAACGATGTGGTGCTGGCCGCGATCAGCAGCGGCTTCCGCGCGCTCCTTCTCTCTCGCGGCGAGCAGCCCCGCCCCCACATGGTTCCGTCGCTGATACCGGTGTCGCTGCGCGCCCCCGGCGAGGCGAGCAGCTACGACAACCGGGTATCCGCAGTCATTGCCGACTTGCCCGTTCACCTGGCTGATCCGCTGGACCGGCTCGCCGTCATCCGGGCGGAGATGTCAGAGCTCAAGTCAGTCCGCGAAGCATCAGCTGCCGAGGCACTGATCACCCTCGGCAACTTCACGCCGTTCCCGCTCGCTTCCCTCACGGTCCGCCTCGCCTACCGGCTGCCGCAACGGGAGATCGTCACCGTGACCACCAACGTGCCCGGTCCCCAGCAGCCGCTGTATGGCATCGGCCGCAAGCTCGTGGAGATCATTCCCTATGTTCCGATCGCCACAAGCCTGCGCACTGGCGTCTCGATCTTCAGCTATTGCGGTCAGCTGACCTTCGGGATAACCGGCGACTATGCGACCACCCCCGACATCGCCGTCCTGGCACGCGGGATCGAGGACGGCGTCGGCGAGCTGCTGGAGGCAGCGCTGCAACGGCGGGCTGGCGACGCTGCGTGAGCAGGCCGCCCGCCTCACCTCAGCCAACGGCCAGTGGCCCTGCACGTCAGCACGACTTAGACGGCGGGCCTGGCGTGTCCCGCTGGGCCAATATCGGCGGGCCGGTGCACTATGCCGACTTTGGCGGGCCGCCCCGCGCACCGCTCATCGTCTGCGTGCACGGCCTGGCCGGCTCGGCCGTGAACTGGTCGGCAGGCCCGATCTGCTGATCGCGGCGATGTTCGCCGCCGGAGGGCTGCCAGGCCTCGGACCGGCGCTTCTTCGCGGAGTTCATCTGCTGCCGCCTGAAGCGATCGTGGCAAGGACCTTGTCCCTGTGCTGCCACGACCCCTCGCGGGTGCCGGCCGACGTGGTCGCCTGGCACATCGCGCTCGCCCGGCGCCGGGCGCGGTTCCCCGAGGCTGGTCATGACATGGGAATAGCGACCAGGTCGGTCATCGCGACCGCCGGCCCGGGCGGGCAGTCCTACCGCGAGGGCATCACCGCAGTGCGCTGCCCAGTGCTACTGCTGCACGGCGAGCGCGACCGGCTGGTCCCGCTCTCGGCCGCCCGGGCAGCCGCCCGCGCCCGTCTGTCCTGGTCACTGGTCGTGCTGCCGGACGTAGGTCACGTTCCCCAGCTCGAGGCACCGCGCGAGTGCGCGGATGTGATCCTGGCCTGGCTGGGCGCCGCCCGCCAGCCCGCGGCGCAAGCGGCATCCCCGCCCCCGCCGGCACCGACCGCCTCATCGCTGATCCGGCGCCTCCTACGGGACCGGCGCAGTCCCAGGGCGCCTGTTACCGAGACGGTAGTGCGCCTTGATGACTGGGCCGGAAGGTGCGCAGCCGGAGGCTGTTGGACACCACGAACACCGAGCTGAAGGCCATGGCCGCGGCGGAGATGAGCGGGTTGAGGAATCCCAGCGCGGCTAGCGGCAGAGCGGCGACGTTGTAGGCGAAGGCCCAGAAGAGGTTGCCCTCGATAGTGCGCAGGGTGCGCCGGGCCAGGGCGACCGCCTCGGGAACGGCCCGCAGGTCACCGCGGACCAGCGTCAGGTCGGACGCCTCGATCGCGATGTCGGCGCCGGTGCCCATGGCCAGGCCCAGGTCGGCCTGCGCCAGTGCGGCCGCGTCATTCACCCCGTCGCCGACCATGGCCACCACCCGGCCGGCGGCCTGCAGTCGCCTGATTGCCTCGGCCTTGCCCGCAGGCAGGACGCCGGCAATGACCTCGTCGATGCCAACCTGACCTGCCACCGCCGCGGCGGCCCGGGCGTTGTCGCCGGTGAGCAGCACCGGGCGCAGGCGCATCCGGCGCAGCTCGGCGATCGCCTGACCCGAAGTGGGCTTGACAGTGTCGGAGACCGCCAGCAGTCCGCGGACCTGCCCGTCCCAGCCGGCGTAGACCGTTGTCTGACCGGTGGCCTCGGCCTCCAGCGCATGAGCGGCCAGGACCGCCGGGACCTGCTGCGTGCACTCCTGCTCCAGCCAGGCCTGTCGTCCGGCCGCCACGGCGTGCCCGTCGGCAACGCCTGACACGCCCAGCCCAGGGTGGCTGACGAAGCCGGTGACTGCGGGCAGGCCGCCGCCCAGCCGGTCCACCGCGCCCGCGGCAATCGCTGCGCCGATCGGGTGCTCGGAGGCGTCCTCCACCGCGCCCACCAGCCTCAGCAGCTCGCTGGCGTCCTGGCCAGGCGCGGGAACCACTGCCACCAGGCTCATCCGCCCGGCGGTCACGGTGCCGGTCTTGTCCAGCACCACGGTGTCGATCTTCCGGGTTGACTCCAGCACCTCCGGGCCCTTGATCAGGATGCCGAGCTGGGCACCGCGGCCGGTACCGACCAGCAGCGCCGTCGGCGTCGCCAGTCCCAGCGCGCACGGGCAGGCGATGATCAGCACGGCCACCGCAGCGGTAACCGCCGCGACCACGGGCTGCCCGAGCGACAGCCAGGTGATCAGCGTCACGACCGCGATCCCGATCACCACGGGAACGAAGACTCCGGACACCCGGTCGGCAAGCCGCTGCGCTGCGGCCTTCCCGTTCTGCGCGTCCTCTACCAGCCGGGCCATCTGCGCCAGCTGGGTGTCGGATCCCACCCGGGTCGCCCGGACTACCAGGCGCCCGCTGGCGTTCACCGTCGCGCCGGTCACCGGGTCACCGACCGTGACTTCCACGGGAACGGGCTCGCCGGTCAGCATCGAGGCATCCACCGCCGAGTAGCCAGCCTCCACGACGCCGTCGGCAGCGATCTTCTCCCCCGGCCGGACCACGAACTGGTCACCGGCGGCGAGCTGGCCGACCGGTACCCGGACCTCGGCGCCGTCCCGTAGCACCGCTACGTCCCTGGCGCCCATCGACAACAGCGCGGCCAGCGCTGCTCCCGACTGCCGCCTGGCCCGGGCCTCGAGGTAACGGCCTGCTAGGACCAGGACCGTGACACCTGCGGCCA
>Ga0335075_10010732_pt1 | contig 13903 bp, 12 predicted proteins | sample Lox_Sample_24_FD_206723 | JGI IMG/M metagenome (GOLD analysis project Ga0335075, IMG submission 206723) | Soil microbial communities from Loxahatchee National Wildlife Refuge, Florida, United States - Lox_Sample_2.4 | ecosystem: Environmental > Terrestrial > Soil > Wetlands | place: USA...
AAGGGCGGTCATGCCACCGCCACGATCGAGCTGCACGATACGGGCAGCGGCGCCTGCACCGGCACGTTGAAGCTGATCGTCCAGGAGAAGGTCAAGCACGGCAAGCACAGGCTCGCCAAGCACGAGACGATCGCGACCGGCTCGTTCTCGATCGCGGCCGGCAAGACCGGCACGGTGCAGCTCGCGCTCAACCCGGCCGGCCGCGCCCTGCTGGCCAAGGATCGCGGGCGGCTGGCGGCCAGCCTGACGCTGAACATCCCAACCTCCTCGTCACCGCAAACGGTGACCGCGAGCGTGGTGCTGGTCCAGCAGAAGGCCAAGCCCAAGCGACGCTGATCGGTCCAAGCGACGCCGATCGCTGGACGCCGGCGCCGTTACGCGGCGAGGGCTCACCGGCGAGTGCTGCTATGGCGGCGCCGGCCGGCGAGCTCATCGCCGGCCGGACGCTCGGAACCTCGCAGGTCCACCGCTGCTATGCGCTCTCCTCGACGGGACCATGACCCCGACGGTGCTGCTCCCTCTCCGTCTCCGCCTCGTCGCGAGGACCCGCTCAGCATCTGGCCGACGCCACCATTGACGATGCCCTGACGTCGCGATAGTCACGTCGGCTTGACATCATCGGAGCGGGAGGCTATATCGGCCCGGGTACGGCGACCAGCGGACCGGTCAGACTTCTGACAGCGGTCTCTGATCGCAAAAAGATGGACGGCTCCCGGCAGGGACTCCCATTTGTCGCGGCGAGCGTGGTCTACTCGCTGGTCAGCGCGCCGAGCACGTCCAGCCGCGCGGCCCGGCGCGCTGGCAGCTGGGCCGCGAGCACGCCGGCGAACCCGGCGGCGATCAGCAGCAGGATCAGCGTGCCGACCGGGATCGACAGCACATAGCCCGAGCCCGACAGCGCGAAGCTCGTCACGAGAATCGCGCCGACGACGCCGAGCACGAGGCCCATGACGCCGCCGATCAGCGCGGTGATCAGCGACTCGTAGCGGATCATCTGGCGGATCTGCCGGCGCGAGGTGCCGATCGCGCGCATCATCCCGAGCTCGTGCGTGCGCTCGTAGATCGACAGGATCAGCGTGTTGACGATCCCGAACAGCGACACCAGCACCGACAGCGCGAGCAGCACGTACACGAGCACCAAAAACGTGTTGACTTTGTTGCTCTGTTCTGCCGTGAACTGCGCCGCGGTCTGGGTGCGCGTCTGCGGGAAGCTGCGGCGCAGCAGCGCGTCGATGCCGGCGCGCGTCTGCGCCTGGTTTGAGCCGGGCGCGTAGGTGACGAAGTCCACGCCGTCTTCGCGCTGCCCGAACGCCGTGCGCGCGAGCGAGCGGGAGATCGTCAGGTTGGACAGCAGCCCGAGCACTTCTTCTTTGACGATCCCGCGCACGGTCAACGTCACTTCCCGGCTCGAGGGCGTCAGCACGCGCAGGCGATCGCCGACCTGCAGGTGGTGCGCGCTGGCGAACTTCTTGGAGATGACCGTCCCCTGCTGACCGAGCGTCGCGAGCGTCGCCTGCGAGCCGTGTTCCCATTCGATCTTGTACATACGCCCAAACGATTCCGGTTCGATCGCGGTCAGGCGGCCGGCTTCTTCGATCACGGGCGCCTTGGGCTGGGACAGGTCGCGCACCGTGCCTTTCGTGAACGCGACCGCGGTCACCTCGCCGACCCCGGGGATGGTCCTGACCGCCGGCGCGATCACGCCCGGGATCCCCTGTTCGCTCTGGGAGTTCTGGACGATCAGGTTGCCGGCGAACGAGCGGTGCACGGCGGCGTCGATCGTCGCCTTCGTGCCGGCGGCGAGCACCGAGATGAACGCGACCAGCCCGAGCCCGACGGTCAGCGCGAGCGCGGTCACGAGCGTGCGCCCGGGCTGGCGGATCGAGTTCTCGCGCGCGAGGCGCCCCATGATGCCGCGCCAGCTGACGATCAGTCCGAGCCCGCGGCCGAGCGCGGGGATGATGCGGTAGTGACGGGCCGGGCGCTCGCCCCCGCGGCGCAGCCTGACCCACAGCCTGACCGCGCGGGCGGTCCATAGGATCACGAGCACCAGCCCGACCCCGTGCCCGAGCACGCCGCCCAGCGCAAACACCACGATCAGCCCGATGACGAACCGGATCACCAGCATGCGCCGGGTTGGCAGCGGTCGTGGCGGGATCTGCACGCCCTCGCGCATTGCCGCAATCGGCGGCACCCGCGTGGCGCGCATCGCCGGGAACAGGCCCGCGAGCACGGTCACGACGATGCCGACAGCCAGCGAGACGATCACCGTGCGCGGCTCGAGCACGGTGCCGTTGTCGGGCAGGTCCGCGCCGAATGCCTTGAACAGCCCGTCGAGCGCCGGCGCCAGAGCGATCCCGCCGAGCAGCCCGAGCACCGCGCCGCCGACGCCGAGCAGCAGGCCTTCGGCGACGACCGAGCGCATGATCTGCGCGCGCGAGGCGCCGAGCGTGCGCAGCAGGCCGAACTCGCGCGTGCGCTGGGTCACGGTGATCGAGAACGTGTTGAAGATGATGAACGCGCCGACAACCAGCGCGACGTAGGCGAAGATCAGCAGGAACGTGCGCAGAAACCCGAGGTCTTCTTCGAGTTCGGCCGTCTGGTTGGCGGCTTCCTGGGCCCCGGTGCGCACCGTCAGGGTGTGGGGCAGCGCGGCGCGCACGCGCGTGGCCAGTTCCTGGGGGGAGACGCCTGGATTGGTCGCGACGTTGATGCTGTCGTACTGACCCTGCTTGTTGGCTACGTACTGCGCCTGTTCGGGAATGAGCAGCGCCACGGTCGTGCCGCCGAAGGATTCGCTGCCGGCGAACTTCGCGATCCCGGCGAGCGTGTATGTCCGCGCCGGCGCGCGGCCGGCGATCACGATCCGCTGACCGAGGTGCAGGTGCTCGCGCTGGACGGTCGCCTGGTCGAGCGCGACCTCGTCGGCGGCGTTCGGCAGGTGGCCCTTGGTCGCGGTGAACGACTCGAAGCGCGGCGGCTGCAGTGCCACCACCAGCGACGCCGCATGCCCGCTGGTGAGCCGGCTGTCGGCGGTCGTGAGCAGCGTCGCCCTGGTCGAGATGTCGCCGGAGGCCGCGGCCACCCCCGATACCGCACGTACGCGCGCGAGCGTATGTTCGTCGATCTGCGAGGACTGCGAGCGCGTTCCGCGTCCGAGCGCTTCGCGCTCGGTCACGACGACCGCCTTGTTGCGGTAGGAGCTCGCGAACACTTCCGCGAACGCGTGGTTGATCGTGTCGGTCAGGATGTACGTGCCCGCCATCAGCGCCACACCGAGCGCGATCGCGATGCCGGTCAGCAGCGCGCGCACCTTGCGCTGGGCGAACCCGCGCAGGATCAGCTTGCTCATCGGCGGCCAGCCTCCGTCGGGCAGATGGCCTCCGTCGGGCCGATGCCGTTGCCCTCCGTCGGGCTGCTCGCCTCCATCAGCCGACGGCCTTCATCAGATCGAGCGCCTGCTCGGTGCTGGCCGCCTGGCCGTCGTGCACGATCTGCCCGTCGGCGAGCACGAGCAGCCGATCGGCAAACGACGCCGCGTGCGCGTCGTGGGTGACCATCACGACCGTCTGACCGAAGTCGTCGACCGCGTGGCGCAGCAGTTGCAGCACGTCGTCGGAGGATTTGGAGTCGAGGTTGCCGGACGGCTCGTCGGCGAACACCACCGCCGGGCGTGAGATCAGCGCGCGCGCGACCGCCACGCGCTGCTGCTGTCCGCCGGAGAGCTCGGCCGGCCGGTGGCTGAGGCGATCGCGGATGCCGACGGTGTCGATCAGGTGATCGAACCACTCACGGTCGACCTCGCGCCCGGCGATCGACAGCGGCAGCAGGATGTTCTCTTCGCCGTTCAGCACCGGCAGCAGGTTGAACGTCTGAAAGATGAACCCGATCCGGTCGCGGCGCAGCTGCGTGAGCTCGCGATCGTCGAGCCCGGTCAGCTCGATGCCGGCGACGCTGACCGTTCCCGAGGTGGGGTGATCGAGCCCCGCGAGCAGGTGCATGAGCGTGGACTTGCCCGACCCCGACGGGCCCATGATCGCCGCGAACCGTCCCGCGGGGAACTGCACCGTGACGCCCACGAGCGCGTCGACGGCCGCCTCGCCCTCGCCGTAGCGGCGGTGCAGGTCATTGGCCTGCACGATCGTCCGATCGTCGGAGCTCACTGACGCGGCGGCCGGATCGTCGGTATTGGCGGCACCGCCGTTTTCGGGGGCTGGGTCGGTTTTGTCTGTCATGGCCAGCACTCTACGCATGGGCGCTGCTGGGTAGCCAGCTGAACCGCCACCAGGCGAAGGCCGCGGCGGCGATGCCCCAGGCGGCGAGCACGAGCAGGTCGCCGAGCGATATCGCGCCGCCGAAGGACGTGTGGACGGACGCGAGCTGCAGGCCGGCCGCGAGGTGCTCGACGGGGAACAGCTCGCCGACCGTATGCAGCGTGCCGCTGAGGTTGGCGGTCGGGATGAATACGCCCGAGACGAACCACAGCGGCATCATTGTCGCCTGAATGATCGGCTGGGCTGCGTCCGGGGTGCCGATCAGACCCGAGACCGCGTACCCGATGCACGCGAACGCGAGCGTGCCGATGACCGCGGTGCACGCGATCGCGGCAATCGCGGCGGGCGCCATGCCGACCCCGTATGCGACCTTGCCAATCGCGAGCAATAGGGTGGCCATGATCGCGGCGATCGCCACCGTCGAGAGCGCCTGGCCGGCGATCAGCACCGCCGGCGGGACCGGAGTCGCGCGGCGGCGCTTGAGCACGCCGGTCTCGCGCAGCGTGGCGATCGAGATGACGAGGTTGGCGTACGCGGCGACGACGATCGACATCGCGAGGATGCCGGGCACGTAGAAGCGCGACAGCTTGACATGCACGCCGTCGATCGTCGTCGAGCCGTGACCGAACACGCCCGTGAATATCACGAGCAGCACGATCGGAAAGAAGAACGTAAAGAACCGCGCGCGGGGGTTGCGCAGGCCGGCGCGCAGGTCGTAGCGCACCTGGTGGGCGAGCAGCGCGAGCGGGCCGCGGGAGGCGGCGGAGCTCAGGGGCATAGTCGTCAGCTCCCTGTCTGCCCGGTGGCCTGGTGGCGGCGGTATGCGCGGATGAGGTATTTGACTAGGAAGAACATCGTCAGCTCCTTGGTTGGTCGTTGGTTGTGGGACTGGGCTCGTTGGTGGTTGGGTCGGGGTCGTCGGTTGTGAGATCGAGGTAGACGTCTTCGAGCGTCGGCCGGCGCACCTCGAGGTCGTCGAGCTTCAGCCCACGCGCAAGCGCCCAGCCGGAGAGCGCGTGCAGATCGGCGGCGACGCTCGAGCTGGGCAGCACGATCCGTCCGTCCGGACCCTGGTCGGCGTGCCCGGCGAGCGTCGCCGGGAGCTCGCCGAGACGCATCTCGTGCGGTGGCGCAAACGTGATCTGGGCGACTGACAGCTGGCGGTCGCCGAGCGTGTGTGGCGTGCCCTGAGCGATGATCTCACCGGCGGCGATCACCGCGATCCGGTCGGCCAGGCGTTCGGCCTCCTCCATGTAGTGGGTCGTCAGGAAGACCGTCTTGCCGAGATCGCGCAGGCCGGCGATCACCTCCCATGCGGCGCGCCGCGCGGAGGGATCGAAACCGGTCGTCGGCTCGTCGAGGAAGATCAGCTCGGGGTCGCCGACCAGCGCGAGCGCGACGTCCAGGCGTCGGCGCTGACCGCCCGAGAGCGCGCTCGCGCGCTCCTGCGCCTGCTCGCTCAGTCCGACGAGCGCGAGCGTCTCATCGACGCTGCGGGGCGCGCGGTAGTAGCCGGCATAGAGACAGAGGCACTCGCGCACGGTCAGGCCCGGCTCGGCCTCTGACTCCTGCAGCACGATTCCGATCCGCTCCCGCCACGCCGATGGTGCGCGCCATGGGTTGATACCGAGCACCTGCACACGACCCGCGCCGGCCTGGCGAAAGCCCTCGAGGATCTCCACGGTCGTCGTCTTGCCCGCCCCGTTGGGCCCGAGGAACGCGAAAATCTCGCCGCGGCGTACCTCCAGGTCGATCCCGCGCACCGCCTCGTTCTCGCCGTAGCGCTTGTGCAGCGCGCGGATCGAGATGACCGGGTCCTCGGGGATCGAGCTGACCGAGCTGCCCTGGTCCTCGGCGGGCGTCGGTGAGAGCGCGGCGTCGCGTTGGAGCGCGGCGTCGTGGCGGGCGTTCGCAACGTCTGGTGGGAGCGCGGCGTCGCGCTGGGCGACGGCGGCGTCGAGTGAGTTCGTGAGCATGTCCAGAACGCTAGGCGCTGGCCGGCTGTCTTTCATCGGCCCGCGGGTCGAACTTCACGCTCCACCCACGGGTGGAGGATCGGACGCTGAGGCTCCACCCACCGGTCGATGACACAGACCCCCGAGCCGCCTATCGTTGGTGGCACACCATGATTGCGATCTATAGATGGTTCACCGGCAGCAGGTTCGGCCCGAGCGAGGCGTCGGCGTCCGCCGAGGCGATCGTGTTGCGTTGCTTCGGTGTCGCCTACCTGGTGGCATTTCTGGTGGAGACGTTCACGAGCAAGCCGTATCCCGGACTGCACGGCCGCGGCGCGGTGATCCTGGCGGCGACGATCGCGTTCGTCGCGGCGGCGGTGAGCTCTCAGCCACAGAGAGCGTGCATATCCGCGCGGCGGCGTGTCGCCGCGCTCCTGGCCATGACGGCGGCGGCGGCGGTACTCGCCGTGGTGCAGCCGCACGGCATCTGGACGGCGGCGCCGATCTTCGTCGCGATCGTGGCCGCGGTGCGGCTGAAGCGGCTGCCCGGCGTCCTGACGCTCGCCTGCTCGCTGGTGGTGCTCGTCGCCATCTCGCTGATCGCGGGGCACGGCGGGTCGCTGTCGCTTCCAATCGTCGCCGTCGTGATCTTTCTGTGGCTGCGACTGATGCGCCAGCTGCGCGAGCAGGGCAATGTCTTGGCCGAGTCGCGCGCCGCTCAGGCGCGCGCCGCCGAGCGCAGCCGGCTCGCGCGCGAGATGCACGACGTGCTCGCGCACTCGCTCTCGGCGCTGGCGCTGCAACTGGAGAGCACTCGCCTGCTGGCGCGTGACCGCGGCGTAGATCGCGACCTTATGCGCGCGCTCGACCAGGCCCATGGCCTCGCCGCCGGCGGGTTGCAGGACGCACGGCGCGCGATTGCGACCGCGCGCGGCGATGAGCTGCCCGGACCCGAGCGGATCGGGGTGCTCGCGGACGCGTTCGAGGAGCAGAGCGGCCTGCCGGTTGCTGTCGAGGTTCGCGGGGAGCCGCACGAGCTCGCACCCGACGCGCGACTGGCGGTGTATCGGACGGCTCAGGAGGCGCTCACCAACGTGCGTCGCCACACCACGGCCGAGCATGTCGAGATCGAGCTGTCCTATCTGCCCGATGGAACGGTTCTGGTCGTCGAGGATCATGCCCGCACAGGCGCGCCTGCGCCCGCCGGGCTCGCGCTTGCCGGCGATGGCTATGGCCTGACAGGAATGCGCGAGCGAGCCGAGCTGCTCGGCGGTGAGCTGCGCGCCGAGCCGACCGACGATGGGTTCCGCGTCGAGCTGCGGCTGCCGGTATGAGCTCGGGCGGTCGACCGACGGGGAGCAAGCGCGCGGCGGTGCGCGTTCTGCTGGCCGACGATCAGCGCCTCGTGCGCGAGAGCCTCGGCACGCTGCTCAGCCTGCTCGAGGATGTCGAGCTCGTGGCCAGCGCGGCAGACGGCGAGGAGGCGATCGAGCTCGCCGAGCGCCACCGGCCTGAGGTTGTGCTGATGGACCTGCGCATGCCGCGCCTGGACGGGATCGAAGCGACGCGAGCGCTGCGCGAACGCCAGCCCGACATGCGCGTGATCGCGCTCACCACCTTCGCCGACGACGAGAGCGTCCTGGGCGCGCTGCGCGCCGGTGCGCGCGGCTATCTCACCAAGGATGCCGGCAGCGAGGACATCCGCACGGCGATCCTCACGGTCGCGGGCGGCGATGCGTCACTGGACCCCGCCGTGCAGCATCATGTCGTCGCCGCGCTGGCGAGCAGCGGGGAGGCGGACCGGGCAGATGACGATGTGCTCGCGACCGCCGATCTGCCCGATGACCTGACGCCGCGCGAGGCGGAGGTGCTCGTGTTGATCGCCGACGGTCTGACGAACGCCGAAATCGCCGAACGGCTCGTCGTCAGCCCGACGACGGTCAAGTCCCACGTCAACCACCTGTTCACCAAGGCCGGTCTGCGCGATCGCGCCCAGGCCGTCAACTACGCCTACCGCACCGGGATCGCGACGCCGCCTGCTGAGCGCGCCGCGCGATGATTGACTCAACAAGATGACTGACTCAAACGCGATGACCGACCCGACATGGACACGGACGCCGATCGAGTACCGCTGGATCGCGCTGGACGAATACGCATAGATGCCGGCTGCATTGGATAATCGACCAACCGACCGACAGGAGGCTGCAGATGACTGACACCGACATGCAGATCACGCAAGTGGGCGCCGTGATGGTCCCGGTCAGCGATCAGGATCAGGCGATCGCGTTCTACACGGACAAGCTCGGATTCGAGACACGGGCAGACACCCCGTTCGGGCGCGGCGAACGCTGGGTGGAAGTGGCGCCGCCGGGCGCGAGCACGACGCTCGCTCTCGTGCCCCCACGTGAAGGCGAATCGACCGGGATCGAGATGCGGGTGGCGTTCGCGACCGAGGACGCTGACGCCGACCATGCGCAGATGCAGGCCCGCGGGGTCGACGTGGATGAGGCGGTCATGCGGATGGGCGATCCGGTGCCACCGATGTTCTTCTTCCGCGATCTCGACGGCAACAGGTTCATGGCCGTTCAGCGAAGCTGACCACCGGCAGGCGTTCCGCGGCCACGCACCGCGCCGCCGCGCAGTGCCACTCACGGGCAGTCTCTAAACTGGCCGGACCTCCAGGAGAGGTGGCCGAGTGGCTGAAGGCACTCGCCTGCTAAGCGAGTATGGGGGTCAAACTCCATCGCGGGTTCGAATCCCGCCCTCTCCGTAGTTACAAATACCCTGTAAACACGGGCTTTTGACGAGCGTGGTGAGGGGGGTCGTCGGCGCCCCAAGGCCCATCCCGCGACGGGGTATGGAAGCGTTTTGGAAGCGCGGGACCGGAAGCGCGGGACCAGTCGACGCCCGGGTCGACGCCCGATTCGCCTGAAGCGAGCCAAGCCGGACGGCCCTACCCCGGGGCGAGACGGCTGTCCAGGCCTTGACACTCTCGCTGGCCGGCCTATTAGCAGTGCAGAAAACTCACTCAACGTCAGGAGTACAAACCAAGACAGACATCTGGAGGTAAGACGATGGCACTCATCAGATGGGAGCCCGCTCGGGAGATGCAGTCGATTCAGCAGGAGATGAACCGGCTGTTCAATACCTTCTTTGACCCGACCACAAGCAACGGCGATCGCCCGGGTTGGGCTCCGCCGATGGATCTCCTCGAGCGGGACGATCACTTCCTCTTGCGAGTCGACGTTCCCGGTATCGCCGAGGATGACATCCAAATCGAGCTCGAGGACAACGTACTGACGATCTCCGGGGAGCGCGCCTCCGTGGACGAGCGGGACAAGGACGGCTACCGCCGCGTCGAGCGAGTGGCCGGTCGGTTTGCTCGCTCACTCACCCTGCCGGACGGCATCGATCCCGGCAGCATCCAAGCGCACCTGGACAAGGGCGTGCTCGAGCTGCAGATCCCCAAGCCCGAGCAGCGCAAGCCCCGGCGAGTCGCGATCAACGTCGGCGACCGTACCGGCGTGATCGACGCGAGACAAAACGGAAACGGCACGTGGAACGCCGACAGCGGTCAGGAGCAAGCGACCGCACCTGCCGGCGAGCCCGTGACTGCGGGCGCAAGCGGATAACGCAAGCGCGAGCGGATGTTCAGGGCATCTGCGTTCAGGAGGCTCTGCGTCTAGGGTCTGCGGCCGCCGCGCGGAGCTTGCCGAGCGCGCGGTTTTCGATCTGGCGGACGCGCTCGGCGCTCACACCCAGCCGCCGGGCTACCTGGCGCAGGCTTTCCTCCGGCCCGTCCAGACCGTAGCGTGCCCGCAGAACCTCGCGTTCACGGTCGCTGAGGCCGCTCAGTAGGTCGCGCAACTCCGCAACGACGATGCTGGTGACGACGTGCTCGTACTCGTCCTCGGCGAGCGGATCGGCGATCAGCTCGCCAAACGCGCCGATCTCGCCCTCCTCGCCTCGGACCGGCTCCTCGAGCGCCTTCGGCGGGCGATCGGCCGAAATGAGGTTGGCAAGCTGGAGCGCATCGAGCCCTGTGCGCTCGCCCAGTTGCGCGAGCGTAACGCTCGTGCCCTGCGCCTGCAGGCCCGCGTATGCGTCCTTGATCCTGGAGAGCTGACGCAACGCACGGTCGGACATCACGACAGGACGGGTAAGCTCGGCCACCAACTGCTGCATCGCCTGGCGCACCCACCACGAGGCATAGCCCCAAAACGGAACGCCCAGCGACGGGTCATAGCGCTCCAGCGCACGCAACAATCCGGCGACGCCCTCCTGCACCAGCTCCGTTCGCGTGATCTGCCGCGAGCCACGGTAGTTGCGCGCGACACTGCCGATCAGCGGCAGAAACGCCTCGACCAACTGCGCTCGAGCGTCGCGGTCCCCGTCGATCGCTTCCCGCACCAGCCGCCGCTCGACCGGCGCCGGCAGCCGGGGACGCTGCCCGAGCTCGTGGATGTACCCGCTCGACACCGCACGAGCGGTAGAGCCGGCCTGCTCAAGCTCGCGAGCGAGCGTCCGGTCCAGAGCGCGGCCCCGATGCGCCTCGGACACGATCGCGTCGCTCTCGGCGACGCTGAAGCCCTCCTCGTGCTCCGCCTCTACGTCCGTACGGGCTGTCGGCCCCGTGGCAGTGCTCGGGGCGTGGGCTCTGTTTCTGCTGTCCAGCATCTCACGCTGTCCGGAATCTCACGGGCTGCGAAGCCCAGCATTTTATATAGCGTCTCAGGGGCCGTCACTCCGCCTCCTCCGGTCTCAGGGGCCGTCGTCACTCCGCCTCCTTCGCCGCGGCCACCGCGAACACGATATGCCGGCGGGCCAGGGTCAGGTAGGGGAACAGCTCGACCGGGCCGCCCTGTAGCGGCTCGACCGTGACTTCGGTCAACGTCAGAAAATCGCGCTCGGGGGCGTTGAGCACGTCGGAGACGCGGCTGCGGTAGCCATCGCGGGCGAGCGTCAGCTCGCCGACGATCCGGTGGCGCTCGGTCTCGATCCGGATGCGCTCGCGGCGGTGGTCGATCCCTTCCAGCTCGGCGTCCTCGCCGAGCGCTGGGGACTCGGGCGGCTGGGACTCGGGCGATGTCGGCGACTTTGGTGAGGACGACCCGGGTGCGACGGACTCGGGCTGGGTGGGGTCGGTGCTCACGCGTGCATTATCGCGTGACCGTGTACGTACGCGTGACGGTCGTGCGCAGACCGGTCGGTCCGACGGCGACGATATGCACGGTCGCGATCATCGTCCGGTGATGTCCCAGGGCCCGGCGCAGGCGGCTCAGTGCGCGGTTGCCGACTCGCAGGCGCACGTGTCCCGGGGCGATCCGCGGCAGCGAACGTGCCTCGGCGAGGAGTGCGACCGCATCGCGCGAGGAGGAGCCGGGCCGCACCGGCGCGAGCATTGCGGTCACGAGGATCTTGCAGCCGCGTTCGCAGCTGACCAGCAGCGCGAGCGCCCGCCGCGCGAGCACGCCCGAGCTGCGTGACAGGCTGATGTGCAGCACCGGCGGGACGTTCAGCGGCGGCGGCCAGGCGCTCGCCGGCACGCAGCCCACCCCGGCGGGCGTGGCCGGGTCGAAGCGCTCGACGCGGTTGTTGTTCGTGTCGGCCACGTATACGCTGCCTTCGCAACCGACCGTGATCGCACTGGGCTGGGAGAATTCGCCCAGGCCGACGCCGCGGGAGCCCCACTTGGCGAGGTAGTGGCCGGATTCGTCGAACACCTCGACACGGTTGTTGGTCGCGTCGACCACGTACACGCGCCCGGCGGCGTCGACCGCCACGCCGGTCGGGTTGTGCAGCCGTCCGTCGGCCGAGCCGAGCCCGCCGAAGGCGCCGATGTAGGCCCCGCTCGCGGAGAGCTCGACGATGCGGTTGTTGTCGGTGTCGGCCACGAACACGTTCCCCGACGGAGCGACCGCGACCGCCTGCGGATGGTTGAACTCGCCCGGTCCCTCGCCCGGCGAGCCGTTGCCTGCGCCCGCACCGACCTTCGCCAGCAGCGTGCCCGCAGAGGAGTAGATGAGGACACGGTTGTGGTCCGTGTCCGCCACGTATACGTCGCCTGTGCCGGACGTCGCGACCGAGCTGACGCCGCTCAGTCCCGCCCCGCCGATGTCGGCCGGACCGCCGAGTTCGGACAGGTATGCGCCTTCGCCCCATAGTCGTGTCACGCGTGTGTTGCCGGTGTCGGCGACATACACCGACCCGTTGGCGGCGAACGCGATGCCTTCGGGCGCCAGATAGCCGGGCTTGTACCCGCCGGTGTCAGTCCAGGAGCCGAGGTAGGTCCCTCCACCCTGGGCGAACGACAGGATGCGGTTGTCGTCGGTGTCGGCCACGTACAGGCGCCCGGTCGGATCGACCGCCACCCCGCGGGGCGCAACGAACGCGTCCGGGACGTCGCGCGCGGGGGTGCCGATCGTGCGCAGGTAGTTGCCGCCCGAGTCGAACACCTCGATCCGGTCGTTGGCGGTGTCGGCGACGTAGGTGTCGCCCGCGGGATCGCTGGCCAGCGCGCGCGGAAACGCCAGCTGGCCGGGACCGGTGCCGAAGCTGCCCCATTCGCCGGCCGGCCCGAGCTCGGGGTTGAGCTTGACGATGCGATGGTTGATGTCATCGGCGACATACACGTCCCCGGCGGCGTCCAGGGCGATGCCATAGGGAAAGCCGAAGTGTCCGGGGCCGGTGCCGTAGGAGCCGACCGACTCCTCGAATTCGCCGTTCACGGTGAACTTCTCAATGCGATGGTTGTCGTCGTCGGCGACCAGCACCTCGGTCGCGTTGGCGGCGATCCCGCGCGGGTATGCGAACTGGCCGGGGCCGCTGCCGTATTCGCCCCATTCGATCGGTTCTTCGCCGTTGAGGTTGAACCGCTCGATGCGATTGTTGCCGGAGTCGGCGACGTACACGTATTCGCCGGCCACCGCGATCCCGCCGCCCGGGGGCTGGGTGTAGTTCTGGGAGGAGCCGAAGTTGAAGTCGCCCAGTTCTGAGCCTTTGTGGCCCCAGTCCTTGATGAACTGGCCTTCGGAGTTGAACTTCTCGATCCGATCGTGCGCAGAGTCGACCACGTAGACGTTGCCCGCGGCATCGGTCGCCAGGCCGCCGATCGGTCCGAACTGGCCGTGTCCGCCACCGTATGAGCCCCACTCGCCGAGATACTGGCCGGCGGCGTTGAACTTCTGCACGACATAGCTCAGCTGATCGGCCACGTACACGTCCCCGGCCGCGTCGACCGCGACGGCCTCGGGGAAGCGCAGGACAGATTCGGCGCGCTGCCCGACGATCGCGGCGGATGCGTACGGGCAGGCGGGGGCTGGGCCCGATCCGGGACAGGCTTCGCCGTGGGCCACGGCCGGCAGGGCAAGGCCGCACGCGAGGGCCAGCAGCGCGATCTGTGCGAGACGACCGGGAGAGAGCGTCATCGGTAGATCACAACACGCGATCGAGTGAGACGGAGCGTCCGATCGCAGAATGGTTACACGTGCGCGTGCGCGCGAGAGGGGGCCGTGGATGTGGGGGGCGTGGATGTGGGGCGTGCGCGAGGATGTCTACTTCAAAACTTTGTGCACCATGGTGCACAAGCTCTGTTTTTGATCACCTACGACCCGCATCTTCAATCACCTATAACCCGCCTCTTCAATCACCTACAACCCGTCTCTTCATGTTCCG
>Ga0335075_10010733_pt1 | contig 13902 bp, 13 predicted proteins | sample Lox_Sample_24_FD_206723 | JGI IMG/M metagenome (GOLD analysis project Ga0335075, IMG submission 206723) | Soil microbial communities from Loxahatchee National Wildlife Refuge, Florida, United States - Lox_Sample_2.4 | ecosystem: Environmental > Terrestrial > Soil > Wetlands | place: USA...
GCGCGTCCCACCGCGTCCGAGGGCAGCGTGGGCGTGCGCAGCACGCGCCCGGCGATACGCGCCGCCGCTTCTTCGATATCCGCAAGCGTCAAAATGGCAGCCGACCCGGAAGTCTCAGTCCGGAGACCGTTTAAGAATGCGCTGCGGTGAGTCGGAGGCGCCGCAGGCGCCGGTCCGGCGCGGCTTTCGAGAACCGGAGCGGAGCGGCCTCAAAGGGCCGTGAGCACCGGAAGCGAAGAAAGCCACGTCGGACGACCACCGCAGTAGCATTCGCACATGGTCTCTCAGACGTATTTGACGCCGAGGATCTCGTAGAGCCGGTCGCCGCTCGGCGCCGGCACCGAAACGGTATCGCCGACCTTGCGGCCGATCAGCGCCTTGGCGAGCGGCGAGGAGACGGAGATCCGGCCGTTCTTGATGTCCGCCTCGTGCTGGCCGACGATCTGGAAGGTCGATTCCTTCTCGGAATCCTCCTCGACCACCCAGACATGGGCGCCGAACTTGACGTTGTCGCCAGAGAGCTGCGAGGGGTCGATCACCTCGGCCGAATTGGTGATCTCCTCGAGCTCCGCGATCCGTCCCTCGATGAAGGACTGGCGCTCGCGCGCGGCATGGTATTCGGCGTTCTCGGAGAGATCGCCGTGGGTGCGCGCCTCCGCGATCGCACGGATGATGGCAGGCCGCTCGACACCCTTGAGGTGGCGAAGCTCCTCCTCCAGCCGCTGCAGGCCCCCGGCCGTCATCGGGAATTTCTGGACCATCGAACCCCAAATCTCAGGCAAAAGGTCAACAAACTCCCCCGCAGCCGGGCGGAACCCGGGCCACGGAGGCTCAAAACGTCGCGTCAAAGTAAGACTGAAGCGGCGTCACTTCAAGCGCGCCTGCACGGAGTGCGGCGATCGCGTGGACCGCCGCCCGGGCGCCCGCCAGCGTCGTGTAGTGGGGCACGCCGTGGGTGAGCGCGCTCCGGCGGATGTCGAAGCTGTCGGCGACCGATTGCGGGCCGGAGGCGGTATTGACCACGAGGTCGATCTCGCCCGAGCGGATCGCATCGACGCAATGCGGCCTCCCTTCGAGCACCTTGTTCACCACCCTGACCGCGAGCCCCGCCTCGCGGATGCGCCCCGCGGTGCCGCGCGTCGCAAGGACGGAAAAACCCATCTCGATGAGGCGGCGGGCGAGCGGGACGAGGGCGGTCTTGTCGGAATCCTTGACGGAGAGGAAGGCGGTGCCGGCGAGCGGCAGGCGCACGCCGGCGCCGAGCTGGGACTTGGCGAAGGCGCGCTCGAAGCTCGCGTCGATCCCCATCACTTCGCCCGTCGATTTCATTTCGGGTCCGAGGATCGTGTCGACATCGGGGAAGCGGGCGAAGGGGAACACCGCCTCCTTCACCGCCACGTGCCGCGCCACCGCCTGGCCGTCGAGGCGGAACTCGGCGAGCCGGGCGCCGGCCATCACCCGCGCCGCGATCTTGGCGACCGGCACGCCGGTGGCCTTGGCGACGAAGGGAATGGTGCGCGAGGCGCGCGGGTTCACCTCGAGCACGTGCACGACATCGCCCTGGATCGCGTACTGCACGTTCATCAGCCCGACGACGCCGAGGGCGGCGGCGATCGCTCCCGTCTCCGCCTTCAGCTCGGTCACGATCGCGGGCGAGAGCGTGTAGGGCGGCAGCGCGCAGGCCGAATCGCCGGAATGGATGCCGGCCTCCTCGATATGCTCCATCACGCCCGCGACATAGACGCTCTCGCCGTCGGCGATGCAGTCCACGTCCACCTCGATCGCATCGGCGAGATAGCGGTCGATCAGCACCGGGTTCTCGCCCGAGACGCGCACCGCCTCGCGCACGTAGCGCGCGAGCCCGGCGCGGTCATGGACGATCTGCATCGCCCGCCCGCCGAGCACGTAGCTCGGCCGGATCACCACCGGGTAGCCGATGCGCTCGGCGATCAGCTCCGCCTCCTCGAGCGAGCGCGCGGTGCCGTTCTCGGGCTGGCGGAGGCCCAGCCGCTGGAGCAGCTTCTGGAAGCGCTCGCGGTCCTCGGCGACGTCGATCGCATCCGCGCTCGTGCCCAGGATCGGCACGCCGGCGCGGGCGAGCGCCTGCGAGAGCTTGAGCGGCGTCTGGCCGCCGTACTGCACGATGCAGCCGACGAGTTTTCCCGCGCTCTGCTCGCGGCGGATCAGCGCCAGCACGTCCTCGGCGTCGAGCGGCTCGAAATAGAGCCGGTCCGAGGTGTCGTAATCGGTCGAGACGGTCTCCGGGTTGCAGTTGACCATGATGGTCTCGAACCCGGCCTCCTTGAGCGCGTAGGCGGCGTGCACGCAGCAATAGTCGAACTCGATGCCCTGGCCGATGCGGTTCGGCCCGCCGCCCAGGATGATTATTTTTTCCCGCTCCGTGGGATCTGCCTCGCACTGCGGCCCGCCGAACCCGCCGTCGTAGGTCGAGTACATATAGGGCGTGGCGGAGGCGAACTCGCCCGCGCAGGTGTCGATCCGCTTGTACGCGGGGGTCACGCCAAGGCGCGTGCGCAAGCCCCGCACCATCGCCTCGGTGGGGCCGGCCAGCTCGGCGAGCCGCCGGTCGGAGAAGCCGAGCGCCTTGAGCCGGCGCAAGCCCGCCGCGTCCTGCGGCAATCCCGCCTCGGCCACCTCCCGCTCGGCCGCGACGATGCGCTCGAGCTCGCGCAGGAACCACGGATCGAAGCGCGTCGCCGCCTCTATCTCCTCGACACGGAGCCCGGCCCGCAGCGCCTCGGCCGCCATCAGCAGCCGGTCCGGGCGCGGCGCCGAGAGGGCGGCGCGGAACGCGTCCGCCCCGCCGTCGCCCGGACGGGCGACCGGATCGAGGCCGGAAAGACCGGTCTCCATGCTCCGCAAGCCCTTCTGCAGCGCCTCGCAGAAGCTGCCGCCGATCGCCATCGCCTCGCCCACCGATTTCATGCTGGTGGTGAGAAGTGCAGGCGTGCCGGGGAATTTCTCGAAGGTGAAGCGCGGCAGCTTGACGACGACGTAATCGATCGTCGGCTCGAAGCTCGCCGGCGTCGTCCGCGTGATGTCGTTCGCAAGCTCGTCGAGCGTGTAGCCCACCGCGAGCTTGGCCGCGATCTTGGCGATCGGGAACCCGGTCGCCTTCGAGGCGAGCGCCGAGGAGCGCGAGACGCGCGGGTTCATCTCGATGATCACCATCCGCCCGTCCGCGGGGTCGATCGCGAACTGCACGTTCGATCCCCCGGTATCGACGCCGATCGCGCGCAGGCACGCGATCGAGGCGTCGCGCATAAGCTGGTATTCCTTGTCGGTGAGCGTGAGCGCCGGCGCCACGGTCACGGAATCGCCGGTATGCACGCCCATCGGATCGACGTTCTCGATCGAGCAGACGATGATGCAATTGTCGGCCCGGTCGCGCACGACCTCCATCTCGAACTCTTTCCACCCGAGCACGCTTTCCTCGACCAGCACCTCGCCGGCCGGCGAGGCGTCGAGCCCGCCCTGGACGATCGCGTCGAACTCCTCGCGGTTGTAGGCGATGCCGCCGCCGGTCCCGCCCAGCGTGAAGCTCGGGCGGATCACGGCAGGCAGCCCGATCGTCGCAAGCCCCGCGCGCGCCTCCTCGAGCGAGCGGGCGATCGCGCTCCGCGGCGAGCAGAGCCCGATCGCGGTCATCGCCTCGCGGAATTTCTGCCTATCCTCGGCCCGCTCGATCACCTCTTCGCGCGCCCCGATCAATTCGACCCCATATCGTTCGAGCGTGCCGTCGCGCGCGAGCGCCATCGCCGCATTGAGCGCGGTCTGCCCGCCCATGGTCGGCAGGAGCGCGTCGGGTCTCTCTCTCGCGATGATCCGGGTAACGATCTCGGGCGTGATCGGCTCGATATAGGTCGCGTCCGCGAGCCCCGGGTCGGTCATGATCGTCGCGGGGTTGGAATTCACCAGGACGACGCGAAACCCCTCCTCGCGCAAGCTCTTGCAGGCCTGCGCGCCGGAATAGTCGAACTCGCAGGCCTGGCCGATGATGATCGGTCCGGCCCCGATGATCAGGATCGTTTCGAGATCAGTACGCTTGGGCAAGGGGGCGGCCTATTTCCCGCCACGATCGGCGTCCGCCGCCTGGCGCGCGCGCTTCTTGATCCATTCCCAGCCCCGCTTCGGCAGCCATCCGTCCGAATCGGCGGGATCGACGGCCATGACGAGGAATTTCCCCTCGCCGACGAGCGGCTTCAGTTTCGCGCTGATCGCGTCGGCATCGAGGTCGCTCTGTAGGAGAAACGTGGCGGGAAGATAGTTCCACCAGCCCGCGAAGTCGGTACCGTCCCGGATGAATTCCTGAACCTTCCCGATATCGATGTCGGGGTCGGAGAAATCGAACACGGCGATATAGGTTCGTCTAGCCATTGCCTTCCTCGGTGTCGGTCCCTGATTCGCTGCCGTCCCGGTCCGCGACCTCCCGCTCGGAGGCGTTTTCGCCCAGGTTCTTGCTGAGCGGCCCTGCCACTAGAGCATGTTCACCCTGACTGAACATGCTCTAAGTTGTTTTTCCGAGCGGATTCACGCGCCCCTGGATCGCTTCGCGATTCCAGTCAGGCGCGATCCGCTCTAGTCCCTTCCGAATCACCGGGTCCACCTCGTTGTCGCCGATCAGGTCGAGCATCCGATGAGCAAGCTCGAACCGTTCGAACCTGAGCAGCCTGGGCGCACGCAGGATAGCATAGAGGACGACGAACAGCGCGGCGGCGGCGAATAGCGAGCCGATCGCCGCGAGCAGCCAGCGCAATGCGCCGCCGGCGGCCAGCGCGCCGCCGAGGCAGGCGAGCGCGAACGCGAGCATGGCGGCGAACATGAACGGCACGGGGTAGGACACCGTGACGCTGCGGACCACCTCGCGGAAGGCGCGCGGGTTCAGCATCCTCCCTCGATCATCGCCTCCAGCTTCCCCTCCTCGATCATCGTCATGAAGCGGCGGAAGAGGTAGTGCGCGTCGGTCGGGCCGGGGCTCGCCTCGGGATGGTACTGCACGGCGAAGGCCGGGCGGTCGGTGCAGGCGATGCCCTCGTTGGTGCCGTCGAAGAGGCTCACGTGCGTGACCCGCACCGTCTCGGGCAGCGTCTCCGGATCGACCGCGAAGCCATGGTTCTGGCTGGTGATCTCGACTTTGCCCGTCGCGAGGTCCTTCACCGGCTGGTTGGCGCCGCGATGGCCGCGCGCGAGCTTGAAGGTGCGTGCGCCGAGGGCCAGCGCCAGCAGCTGATGTCCGAGGCAGATGCCGAAGAGCGGCACCCCGGCGGCGAGCACGCGCCGGATCGCCGGCACCGCGTATTCCCCGGTCGCCGCCGGGTCGCCCGGGCCGTTGGAGAGGAACACCCCGTCCGGCGCAAGCCGGAGTATCTCCTCCGCGGTCGTGCTCGCCGGCACCACCGTCACGCGGCAGCCGGCCGAGGCGAGCGAGCGGAGGATGTTGCGCTTGGCCCCATAATCGACCGCAACGACATGGTGGCGCGGCTCGCTCTGGCGCCCGTAGCCCTCGGGCCAGGCCCAGCGCGTCTCGTCCCACGCATACATCTGCGTGGTCGAGACCTCGCGGGCGAGGTCCATCCCCTCGAGCCCGGGCCAGGAAGCCGCAACCGAAGCGAGGCCCTCGATGTCGAAGCGCCCGTCCTCGGGGAAAGCAAGGACGCCCGAAGGCGCGCCGCCGTCGCGAATGCGGATCGTGAGCGCGCGCGTGTCGATGCCGGCGAGGCCGGGCACGCCATGGGAGCGAAGCCAGGAATCGAGCTTCTGGCGCGCGCGCCAGTTCGAGGGCTCGGTCACGTCCTGGCGCACGATCAGGCCGCGCGCAGCCGGGCTCGCCGCCTCGATGTCCTCCGGATTGGTCCCGACATTGCCGATATGGGGGAAGGTGAAGGTGATGATCTGCCCGGCGTAGGAGGGGTCGGTCAGCGTCTCCTGGTAGCCGGTCATGCCGGTGTTGAAGCAGATTTCTCCCACCGCCTCGGCCGCGCTATGGGCGCCGAAGCCCCGACCCCAGAAGACGCTGCCGTCCGCGAGCACGAGCGCCGCCGTCGCGCCCGGCGGCGGCTCGGCGCGGTCGGGCGTGCCCGGTCGCGAAGAGGCGGAAGCCGGGCCGGGAAGATCGGCGAGCGCGAGGCCGGTGGCGCCGATCAGCCGCGGCCAGTGCCTTGTGGGAATCGCGCGGGCCTGGCGCCATTTGCGCACCGCCTCGGTGCTGACGCCGGTGAGCGAAGCTGCCGCCTCGAGCCCGCCGAGGCGCTGGATGATGTCGTCCACGGAGACGGTCATGCCCAGGACATAGGGGAACTTTTTTCCGCCCGCAAGAGGATGCTTCCGGCCGGGAAATTTCTTCCTCGCCGCTCTGCCGGGGCGCGCGCGGGCACGCTATAGGGTAGAGGGGAAAAAGGGGGATTGGGGATGGGCCTGCGCGATTCCTTCACCGAGGCACTCAAGACGGCGATGAAGGCGGGCGACGCGGCGCGGACCTCGAGCCTGCGGATGATCCTCGCCAAGCTGAAGGACACCGACATCGCCGCCCGCCCGAACGGGCCCGTGGGCGAGGCGGAAATCCAGGCCATGCTGCGCGGGATGATCAAGCCGCGCCAGGATGCGATCGCCCTCTACCGCCAGGGCAAGCGGCCCGACCTCGTCGCCAAGGAGGAGGCGGAGATCAAGGTCATCGAGGAGTTCCTTCCCGCCGCCCTCGAAGGCGAGGCGCTGGACCGCGCCGTGGACGCCGCGATCGGCGAGACCGAAGCCGCGGGCCTCAAGGACATGGGCAAGGTGATGGCGGCGCTGAAATCCGCCCACGGCGCCGCCATCGATCTCGGCCGCGCGGGGCCGCTCGTGAAGGCCCGGCTCGCCCCCTGATGGCCCTTCCCGCCGCCTTCCTCGAAGATCTCCGGGCGCGCTCGCCGCTCCCCGAGCTCATCGGCCGCCGCGTCCGCCTCGCCCGCTCGGGCCGCCAGTTGAAGGGCTGCTGCCCCTTCCACGACGAGAAGACGCCGAGTTTTTACGTCTATGACGATCATTTCCACTGTTTCGGCTGCGGCGCCCATGGCGATGCAATCAGCTTCGTCATGCAGAGCCAGGGCCTCGGCTTCATGGAGGCGATCGAGCAACTCGCCGCCGCCGCCGGTCTCTCGGTCCCGCTCCCGAGCCCCGAGGCGGCGGCCGCCGAGGAGGCCCGGCAGGACCTTTTTTCCGTCCTCGAGGCTGCCGCGCGCGCCTTCACCCGCAAGCTCTTCCTCCCCGAGGGCAAGGCGGCACTTGCCTATCTCACGGGCCGCGGCCTCGATCTCGAGACGATCCGCGCCTTCGGATTGGGCTGGTCGGGCGACGGACGGGGCCAATTGGCGGCCGAATTGGCCCGCGAAGGCATCTCTTCGGAGCGCCTCGCCGCCGCGGGTCTTCTCAAGCAAGTTTCAGAATCAAAGTATTCCGACTTTTTCTTCAACCGGATTACCTTCCCGATTCGCAATAGGATGGGCCAGATCGTGGGTACCGGCGGCCGCGTCCTCGGCGAGGGACAGCCCAAATATCTGAACGGCCCGGAGACCGAGATTTTCGTCAAGCGCCGCGCCCTCTACGGCATCGATCGCGCCCGCACCCACTTCCGCTCGGGCCCTCCTTTGGTCGTCGAGGGCTACATGGACGTGATCGCGCTCCACCAGGCCGGCTTCCCGACCGCAATCGCCCCGCTCGGCACCGCGCTCACCGAGGAGCAGCTCGAGCTGCTCTGGCGCCATGCCCCCGCGCCCGTGATCTGCTTCGACGGCGACGCCGCCGGCGCGCGCGCGGCCGAGCGCGTCATCGAGCTCGCCCTCCCGCTCATCGCGCCGGGGCGCACGCTCGCTTTCGTCGAGCTGCCGGCGGGCGAGGATCCCGACAGCCTCATCCGCCACGGCGGCGCCACCGCCTTCCGCGACGCGATCGCCGAGCCCATGCCGCTCTTCCGCGCGCTCTATCGCCTCGTCCGCGGCCGCGCAGGCGTTGCCACCCCCGAGCAGCGCGCCAGCCTGCGCGCGGAGCTCGAGGCGGCAGCCGGCCGCATCGGCGACACCCGCCTCGCCCGCGAATACCGCCGCACCCTCCTCGATCTTTCCTTCGCAGGTCGCGGCGCCCGGCCGGTCGCCGCGCCTTCCGTGCGCCCGGAGCCGCGCGCGGTCATCGCCCGACGGCCGGGCGCGCTCGTTGCGCTCCTGATCCGCACGCCCGCGCTCCTTCCGGAGGTCGAGGAGGAGTTCGCGTCGCTCGCCCTGCCGCCCCGGCTCGATCGGCTGCGCACGGCTATTTTGCAATGGTGGGAGGGGCTTCCGCCGCTTGACTCGGCCGGCCTCATCGCCCACCTGCACGCGGTCGGTCTCGCGGCGGAAACCACGCAGGCGCTGGGACTCGGGCGGAGCGGGAGCAGGCGTGACGATTCTCGGGAGGCGGCACGCGCGTTGTGGCGGGAGATTTTCGACAAGCTGGTGATCGAGCCCCGGCTGGAACAGGATCTCGCGGCCGCCGTCCGCTCCTTCCAGGAGAACCCGAGCGCCGAAATGCAGCTTCAGGTGATCGCGCGGAAGGAAGCGCTCGACGCCGTGCGTCGCGGCGGGGCGGAGGAGCTGGCCGAATGACGAAGAGCGAGCGCGTGCGTGCGGTTGCTTCCGGCGCAGGAATTTGACGGAGTGAGCGAAACGATGGCGACCAAGCCGGCCGTGAACACCGAGACCGCGCCCGCCGACCAGGACGCGGACACCACCCTGCTCGACACCCAGTCGGCGGCCGTCAAGCGCCTGATCGCGCGGGGCAAGGAGCGCGGCTACATCACCTTCGACGAGCTCAATGCCGTTCTGCCGCCGGACCAGAACAGCTCCGAGCAGATCGAAGACGTGATGGCGATGCTCAACGAGCTCGGCATGCAGGTCGTCGAGAGCGAGGAGAGCGAGGAGACCGAGGCGCCGGCGCCCCCGCCCGAAAAGACCGAGGAGACGGAGGAAGAGCCCGCCGGCAACCTCGACGAGGAAAGCCTCGGCCGCACCGACGATCCGGTGCGCATGTACCTCCGCGAGATGGGCAGCGTCGAGCTGCTTTCGCGCGAGGGCGAGATCGCGATCGCCAAGCGCATCGAGGCCGGGCGCGAAATGATGATCGGCGGGCTCTGCGAGAGCCCGCTCACCTTCCGCGCGATCATCGCCTGGCACGACGCGCTCAAGGCCGGACGGATGCTGCTGCGCGACATCGTCGATCTCGAGGCGACGCAGGGCGCCGGCGTCCCCCCGGTCGACGGCGCCGGCGGCCCGCCGGTCGAGGGCGCGAGCGATCCCGCCGCCGTGGGCGCGGCGCCCCCGCCCGTGCCGGCCACCGCCGAGCCCGCCTTCGAGGCGCCCGACGAGGGCGAGGAGGGCGAGGAGGGGGACGGCTCGGCGATGTCGCTCTCCGCGCTCGAGGAGAAGCTCAAGCCCGAGGTGCTCGCCACCTTCGAGGAGATCGCGGGCCTCTACAAGAAGCTCTCGAAGATGCAGAGCCGGCGGCTCGAAAGCATCACCAGTGGCGAGGAGCTGCGCGTGCGCTCCGAGAAGACCTATGAGCGCAGCCGCGAGGAGCTGGTGCGCAATGTCGAGCAGGTGCGGCTGCACAACAACCGCATCGAGGAGCTGGTGGAGCAGCTCAAGGCGCTGAACCACCGGCTCACCGCGTTCGAAGGAAGGCTGCTTCGGCTTGCCGAATCCTGCAAGGTGAGCCGCGAGGACTTCCTCGCCCAGTACCGCGGCCACGAGCTCGACCCGGCATGGCTGGAGCGGATCACCGCATTGCCCGGCAAGGGCTGGAAGAGCTTCATCGCCCGGCACGGCGGCGAGATCGCCAAGATCCGGGCCGACATCTCGGTGGTTGCGACCGACGCCGGCCTGCCGATCGGCGAGTTCCGCCGCGTCTACTTCACGGTGAGCCGCGGCGAGCGCGATTCGGCGCGTGCCAAGAAGGAGATGATCGAGGCCAATCTCCGCCTGGTGATCTCGATCGCCAAGAAATACACCAACCGCGGCCTGCAGTTCCTCGATCTGATCCAGGAGGGCAATATCGGGCTGATGAAGGCGGTCGATAAGTTCGAATATCGCCGCGGCTACAAGTTCAGCACCTACGCGACCTGGTGGATCCGCCAGGCGATCACCCGCTCGATCGCCGACCAGGCGCGCACCATCCGCATCCCCGTGCACATGATCGAGACGATCAACAAGCTCGTCCGCACCTCGCGCCAGATGCTGCACGAGATCGGCCGCGAGCCGCAGCCCGAGGAGCTTGCGGAGAAGCTCGGCATGCCGCTCGAGAAGGTGCGCAAGGTGCTGAAGATCGCGAAAGAGCCGATCAGCCTCGAAACCCCGATCGGCGACGAGGAGGACAGCCATCTCGGCGACTTCATCGAGGACAAGACGGCGATCATCCCGCTCGATGCCGCGATCCACGCCAACCTGCGCGACGCGACCACGCGCGTGCTCTCGACGCTCACCCCGCGCGAGGAGCGCGTTCTGCGCATGCGCTTCGGCATCGGCATGAACACCGACCACACGCTCGAGGAAGTCGGCCAGCAGTTCAACGTGACGCGCGAGCGCATCCGCCAGATCGAGGCGAAGGCGCTGCGCAAGCTCAAGCATCCGAGCCGCAGCCGCAAGCTGCGCAGCTTCCTCGACGACTGAGCCTCGATGGAGCCGGTCGTCCGGATCGGGGTGACGGTCACCTTCCTCCGGATGGAAGCGCCGCCCGCCGAGCCCGCGCCCGCGCTGCCGGGAGATGCCGCGGTGGTGCCGCTCGTGCGCCCGACCGTGCCCTTCTACCGCTACCTCTACGACACGGTAGGCGGGGCCTATCTCTGGTGGCTGCGCCGCGCCATCCCATCCTCCGACCTTGCTTCGATCATCCGCCACCCGCTGCTCAAGGTCTACGTGCTCTACCAGGGCGGCGAGCCGGCCGGGTTCTTCGAGCTCGACCGGCGCCCGTCGCCGGACGTCAATCTCGGCTATTTCGGGCTGATGCCGCACGCGGTCGGGCGCGGCCTCGGCCACGGCTTCCTGCGCGCGGCCGTGGACGAGGCCTGGCGCGGCCGGCCGCGGCTCCTCACCGTCAACACCTGCACCGCGGACCACCCGCGCGCGCTGCCGCTCTACCGCCGCGTCGGCTTCACGCCCATCCGTCAGGTTCCCGAGCTCTGGGAGGTGCCGGTCCGCCTCGGCATGCGCATCCCCGACGCCTTGCGCGTGTGAGGCCGAGGCGCGGCGGCCTACTCGTCGGCAGCGGCGCCGTAGCCCAGGATCGAGCGAAGGAAGAGGCGCGTGCGCGGCTCGCGCGGCCGCATGAGGATCTCGCTCGGCGGTCCCTGCTCGAGGATGCGCCCCTCGTAGAAGAAGCAGACGCGGTCAGAGACTTCGCGCGCGAACCGCATCTCGTGGGTGACCAGGATCATCGTGAGGTCGTGCTCATGGGCGAGCCGGGCGATCACGCCCAGCACCTCGCCCACGAGCTCGGGGTCGAGCGCGGAGGTCGGCTCGTCGAAGAGCAGCACGCTCGGGCGCATCGCGAGCGCGCGGGCGATCGCCACCCGCTGCTGCTGCCCGCCGGAGAGCTGGCTCGGGAAGGCGCGGGCCTTGTCGGCGAGCCCAACCATCTCGAGGAGGTCGAGCGCCCGGGCGACCGCTTCCTTCTTCGGCAGGCGCAGCACAACGACCGGCGCCTCGATCAGGTTGCGCAGCACGCTCATGTGCGGGAAGAGGTTGAAGCTCTGGAAGACCATGCCCACGCGCGAGCGGATTTCCCGCAGATGCCGCTCGGAGGCGCGGAACGGCCCTTTCCCGCCCGGCTCGTCGTAGGGCATGCCGTCCACCTCCACGCTTCCTCCCTGCACCGGCTCGAGCGCCATGAGGATGCGCAGGACCGTCGACTTGCCGCAGCCGCTCGGGCCGATCAGCGTCACCTTCTCGCCTTTGCGGACGCTGAAATCGAAGCCGTCGAGCACCGTGATCGGGCCGTACCGCTTGATCACGCGGGCGAAGCGGACGATCGGCCGGTCGGGCTCCGGTTCCGTCATTGCATGGGGATTCCGGTCTTCGGCAGGGCAGCCTCGAGCCGGCGGATCCCCGCCGAGCAGACCATGGTGAGCAGCAGGAAGATCAGCCCGACCAGGCTGAGGGGCACGAGATAGCGGAACGTGCGGTCGCCGATGGTCGTGGCGAGATCGAGCATCTCGACCACCGTGACCGTCGAGAGGATCGGGGTGTCCTTGAGCATCGAGACGAGATAGGTGCCGAGCGCCGGCACGATGCGCGGGATCGCCTGCGGGATGACGACGTCGCGATAGATGCGCGCGCGAGAGAGATTGAGCGCGGTCGCGGCCTCCCATTGCCCGCGTCCGATGGCGTCGAGCCCGGCGCGGTACACTTCCGAGGTATAGGCGGCGTATTGCAGGCCGAGCGCGAGCGCGCCGGTGAGGAAGGCGGGGAGCACGATCCCGTAGTCCGGCAGGACGAAGAAGAGGAAATAGAGCTGCACGAGCAGCGGAGTGTCGCGGATGAACTCGACGAAGAGCGCGGTCGGCCAGACGATGAGCCGCGTCTGGGTGCGGCGGAGAAGTGCGAGCGCGAGGCCGAGGACGAGAGCCACGACGAAGCCGAGCAGCGTCGCCTCGATCGTTACCTCGAGCCCGATGCCGAGGATCGGCAGGATGGAAAGGGCGAAGGCGAGCGGGCTCGCGAGATCCCAGTGGATGCCGTACATCATGCCCGGGCGTGCCGCGGGATCGCGGCCCCCCGGCGCAGCCATGCCTCGATCCCGCGCATGACGCCCATGAGCACGAGCGCCATGGCGAAGTAGAGCAGCAGGGTGAGTGTGTAGATCGGCGCGCTCGCGAGCGTCAGGTTGCGCAGCTCCTGGGCATGAAACGTGAGGTCGCTGATGGTGATCGTCGAAACCAGAGCAGTGTCCTTGAGATTCTGCACGGCGAGGCTGCCGAGCGGCGGCATCATCTCGGGCAGGGCCTGCGGCAGGACGATCCGCCAGAGCGTGTGGCGGCGGCTGAAATTGAGCGCCTGCGCGGCCTCGTGCTGCTCGCGCGGGACGGCGAGGATGGCGCCGCGCACGACCTCGGCGGCATAGGCGCCGATATTGAGCGAGAGGCCGAGCACGCCGGTCTCGATCGGCGTGAGCGAGGGGCCGATCAGCGGCAGCGCGTAGTAGAGCCAGAACAGCTGCACGAGCAGCGAGGTGCCGCGGAAAATCTCGATATAGACGAAGGCGATCGCGGAGGCGAAGCGGCCGCCGGCGGCGCGCGCCATGCCGGCGGCGAAGGCGGCGAGGCCACCCAGCACCGTGGAGGCGGCGCCGATCTCCGCCGTGATCCTGGCGCCGGCGAGCAGGGGACCCAGATAGTGCACCCACGGCATCGTTTGGCTCCTCTCGCTTCCTCGAGGCGCCGGGCGGCCCGGGAGCGCGGAGCTTTTCCGCCATCGCACTCCCGGCCCGGCGTGGCGAGCCGCCTTGCGCCCTTGGCGGCCGGCTTTACACCTTTCCCGTGCAGAGCTCGGCGGTCGTCACCTTTCTTGCGTCCGCGATGCTTTCCGCGCTCAGGCCGGCATCGGAGAGGATCTTCGCCCAGCCATCGGTCGCCTTGAATGCGGTGAGCGCCTGGTCGTAGGCGGCGAGGAGGGCCGTGTCACTCTTGCGGAAGCTGAAGCCGCCGTAGCTGCGGACCGACTTGCCGTTGACGATCGGGTCGGTGAACGGCGCGGCGGCCTCCACCGCCTTGCTGTGCGCCGCGAGCCGGGCGACGGTGAGCTCGGTCGCCGCGTACGCGGCAGCGCGCCCGTTGGCCACGGTGGAGAGCGCGTCGGCGTTGGCGTCGATCATCACGATCTGGCT
>Ga0335075_10010734_pt1 | contig 13902 bp, 12 predicted proteins | sample Lox_Sample_24_FD_206723 | JGI IMG/M metagenome (GOLD analysis project Ga0335075, IMG submission 206723) | Soil microbial communities from Loxahatchee National Wildlife Refuge, Florida, United States - Lox_Sample_2.4 | ecosystem: Environmental > Terrestrial > Soil > Wetlands | place: USA...
CCGCTCTCCGGCGTCGGCATCCTGGTGGTGGTGATCTGCGCGCTGCTGCTCGTCTTCGAGGTGAAGGGCGGGCTGCCCGCCTCCGCCGGCAAGGCGCTGGTCGCGTTCGCGCTCTTCGTCACCGCGGTGGTATTCGCCGTCGCCTCGATTGCCAACAACAACCTGCAGGACCTGAAGACCGGCCAGCTCGTCGATGCAACGCCGTCCCTGCAGCAATGGGCGTTGGTCGTCGGCGTCATCGCGGGCGCGCTCGTCATTCCGCCGGTGCTCGATCTGGTCAATCACGCCTACGGCTTTCTCGGCGCTCCGGGCGTCAACCCGGCGCACGCGTTGCCGGCGCCCCAGGCGGGCCTCATCTCCGCGCTGGCGCAGGGTGTCATTCAAAACAACATCGACTGGAGCGCCCTCGGGGTCGGCGGCCTCATCGGCGCGGCCTGCATCGCCTTCGATCTGCTGCTGCGGCGCACGGTGAAGGGGGCCTGCCTGCCGCCGCTCGCCGTCGGACTCGGGATCTATCTGCCGACCATGAGCACGCTCATGATCGTCGTCGGCTCCATCGTCGGTTGGGTGTTCAATCGCAGCGCCGCCCACGGACCGAGATGCGCCGCCACCCAGCAGCTCGGCGTGCTCCTCGCCTCCGGGCTCATCGTCGGGGAGAGCCTGCTCGGCGTGGTCTTCGCGGCGGCGGTCGCCTTCTCCGGCAATCCCTACCCCATCGGCCTGGTCGGGGAGCGCTTCGCGACGGCCTCGATGTGGCTCGGCGGGGCGGCCTTCGCGGCCATCGTCTGGCTGCTCTATCGCTGGGTGGGGCGCCTCGCGCGCGAGTGACGGCGATCAGGCACAGGGACGTGCATCAAAGACGGCGCTGGCCGCTCACTTCGGCGCCGGCGCCCTCGGGAAGCCCCGCATAGTAGAAGACGGCGAGGGCGCCGAAGGCACCCATCAGCACCAGCGCCAGGCGGAAGTCGAACGGCTCCAGGTTGGCCGCGTGACGCAGCAGGCGGCTGAAGTTGAGGAGGAGCGCCGCGAGCGCCACCCCGACGCCGTTGGCAACATACATCGCGAGCGATGAGAGGATGCTCGCCGAGGAGTGCTCGCCGGGGCCGATCTCGGCGAAGGACATGTAGGTCATGGCCGAGAACTGCAGCGAGCGGCTGGCGCCGGAGAGGAGCAGGATGGCGCCCGTCAGCCACGCCGGCAGGCCGGGCGAGATGAGCGCGCACGCGGCGATCCCGGCCGCGGTGATCGCGCCGTTCACCAGCAGCACCTTGCGCATGCCGAAGCGCCTGACGATCGGGTTGGTGACCATCTTCATGAGGAAGTTCGCCAGCATGTAGACGAGGAGCAGCAGACCCGAGTCGAGCGGGGAGAGGCCGAAGCCGACCTCGAGCATCAGCGGCAGGAGGAAGGGCGTGGCGGTGATCGCCGCGCGCGAAATGCCGCCGCCGGAGACGCAGGAGACGAAGAAGGCGTGGCGGCGCAGAGGATCGAGGCGCACCGCCGGCTGCGCCGACGACTCCAGGTGCCGCAGCGCCAGGTACCCGGCGACGAAAGCGACGCCGAGGAGCGCGATCACGGTCGGCACCTCGATCCGCGGCGCGCCGGCGACATCGAAGCCATAGGTGAGGGCGCCGATCGCCAGCGCCAGGAGGAAAATCCCGCGGGTGTCGAACGGGCCGCCGTGCTCCTCGCCGCGGTGGTTGGGAATCATCGCCAGCGTCAGCGCGATGGCCGCGATGCCGAAGGGCAGGTTGATATAGAAGATCCACCGCCAGGAGGAGGCACTGGTGATGAAGCCGCCGAGCGGCGGTCCGATGACCGGCGCGATCAGACTCGGCCAGACGAGTGTCGACAGGGTCTGCATCAGCTCGCGCTTCTCGCTGTTGCGCAGCACGATCATCCGCCCGACCGGCGACATCATCGCCGCCGAGCCGCCCTGCACCAGACGCCAGGCGATGAAGGAGCCGAAGCTGCCGGCGATGCCGCAGGTCATCGATGAGAGCGTGAAGAGCGCGATCGCGGCGCAGAAGAGATTGCGGGTGCCGAGGCGGTCGGCGAGCCAGCCGCTCGCCGGAATGCATACCGCCGCGGCGAGCGCGTAGGCGGTGATGCCCTCGCTCATGCGGCTGGCGGTGACCGCGAAGCTCCGCGCCATCGCCGGCAACGCCGTCACGATGATGGTGCCGTCGAGGTTCTGCATGAACTGCGCGCAGGCGACGACGAGCGCAATCTGCAGCGAGGGCCGCGTGATGGCGGCCCTCAGCTCACGGAGAGGGGGCATCCCGGTATTGTACCGGGTCCGCCGTCAGCGCTGGGCGTGCGCGCCGCCGACCCGACCCGCGATGCCGTCGGCGAGCTGGCCGAGGAGCGTGCTCATCGCTTCGGCCTCGCCCTGCGCCGAGGACGCGGCGGCCACGGTGAGGTGCACCGAGCGGCGCAGCACGGGGTTGGATTGGGTGCCCTGCAGCAGTGTCCAGTCGGCGTCGAGCACGACTTCGCCCGCCTGCGGCTGGAAAGTCAGGATGTCGACCACCAGGCCCCGGGCACCCGGCGGCGCCGGCGACTCGGGCGCGATCACCGTTCCCGAGGGCAGCCGCTGCGAGAGGTCCTGAGTCAACACCCGGCGGATCATCTCGCCGAGGTCCCCGGCCCAGCGGTCCTGTGAGGAGATCTCGAGCTGATTGTCGCTTTCGCCGCGCACCATCGATTCGCGGTCGAGCGCCGGCGGAATGTGCACCGCATCCACTTTCACCGGCGCGCCGGCGCCGCCCTGGTCCGCGGCGGGCGAGCCGCCGGCGGGCGCCGGATCGAGTGCGAAGAAACGCGTCGGCGGGCTCGAGGCGCAGCCGGCGAGCATCAGCAGGGCGAGGAGCGGGATCAGACGGTTCTTCTTCATTGGGAGTCTCCTGCGCGTCCCCGGATCAGAGCCTCCGGATGCCGGTCGAGGTATTCCGCCAGCGAGCGGACCGCGCGCGCGGTCTCGGTGATCTCCTGGACGGTATCGGCGAGGCCGTTCTGCGTGGCCGTGCCGCTCATCAGCCGGTTCGCCGATTTCGCCGTGGCATCGAGGTCGCCCGCCGCCCGGCGCAGGCGCGCGATGACCACCGGTACCTGCGGTCCGGCCTTGGCGGTCATGCCGTGGATCTGCCGCAGCGCCGCATCGAGCTGCACGACCGCATCCTTCAGCTTCGGCGAGGAGGTCAGGGCGTTCACATGCTCCGTAATGCTCAGCAGGTTGGCCGAGATCTTCTCGATCGGCACCTTGTTGATGCGCGTGACGATGCTGCTGATGCCGCCTGCGGACGCTGTCGGGATCAGCGGCAGTCCATCGGCCACGACCCGCCCGGCCGGCGGCTTCGCCCCGGGGACGATCTCGAGGCTCACCACGTAGCTGCCGACGAGCGGCGGATCGCGGTCGAGCTTCGCCTGCAACCCTTTGCCGATGAGGCGCGCGATCTCGTCCGACACTTCGGTTGCATTGGGACTGCTGCTCGTGCCTTTGGCGTGGAAGAGCGAAGGATAGATCGCGAGCGTGGCCGGAGTCGACAGGTCACCCGTCGCCGGGTCATAGGCGAAGCCGACGTCGCGCACTTCGCCGACGGTGAAGCCGCGCAGGGTCACCGGATCGCCGCCGGCGAGCGAGCCGGCCTCGGTCCCGAGGGAGACCTCGTAGAGGAGCGGCCGCGCGCTCGCGGGCGCGATGGGCTGCCGGTCGAGCCCGCGGAAGCGGGTCGCGCGCGCGCCGGGTCCCGGGTCCATGACGATGGTCGGCCCGGTGAGGAGCGAGCCGAGCGATGACAGCTGCTCGAGGGAGGGGTTGGCGCCCTGCAGCCAGAAGCGCGTGCCCGTGGTGAGGAACTTGGCGGCCGGGCGGTCGATCGAGACCGTCACGATGACCCCCGTGCCGGCGGAGTTGAGCGCGATGTCCGTGACGTGGCCCACCTGCGTACCCCGCAGCAGGACATCCGTGTTCTGCTCCTTCATCTGGTGCGCATCGTTGAAGGTGATGGTGACGCTGGTGCCCCCGGTGAGGAGCGCCCGCACCCCCAGCCAGATGACCACGAGCAGCGCCGCGATCGGTATCGCCCAGATCCAACCCGGCCACCAGCCGTGACGCACGCCGGCGTGGACCCGTTCGGGCTCTTCAGGCCGTTCGCTCATGGACGTCCCACATCAGGCGAGGATCGAAAGTCACCGAGGCCACCATGGTGAGGAAGGTCATCATCATGAAGGCGGTCGCCCCCCAGCCGGCCGTCTCGGAGCCGAGCGAGCCGAAGTGGATGAGCGGCACGAAGAAGACGATGGCGAAGGGATCGGTCTTCGACCAGCGGCCCATCTCGGCGATGACGCGCAGCACCTTCGTCTTGGCGACCAGGTGCCGGCGCGAGCCCCGCCACACCGACAGCACGCACCAGCCGAGGGCGAAGATCTTCGCCGCCGGAGTCAGGATGCTGGTGCAGAAGATGAGCACGCCGAGCGGGTAGAGGCCCGCCTTGAAGAGGTCCTGGATGCCGGTGTAGATGGTGTAGCGCTCCTGCGTCCCCAGGTGGTCGGAGATGTTCATGGGGTAGATGTTGGCGGGAAAGATGAGCACCAGCGCGGCGATGAGCAGCGCGCCCGTCCACAGCGCCGCATCGAGCTTGCGGGTGCGCAGGCGCGCGCCGCAGCGCGGACAGCGCCGCCCCTCGTGCGACAGCGGCTGAACGAGATCGCAGGTCGTGCATCCCAACATGGGCTCGTCGCGGCCGGCGCGTGTCTCGCCGCCGATCGCCCGCCAGACCGTGCGCGCATCGAGGGTGGCCCGCGACAGCATCGTCATGAAGGCGGTCGCGATGAAGCAGGCGCCGCCCGGCTCGATGATGACGTGCGCCTGATCGATGTTGATCAGGCGGAAGTAGCCGATGCAGCCGGCGAGCAGGTACACATCGATCATGGCCCAGGGATCGAGCCAGAGCGACCAGCGGAACGCGGCCCCGAGCCAGGAGGGCCGGCGATCGAGCTTGAGCGCCGCGAGCACCGCGGTCAGCAGGCCGAAGCGCAGGAACGGGAACACGATGATGAACAGCGAGCTCAAGCCGGCGAGCAGGATCCAACGTCGCTCCCACAACTGACCAATGCCCGCGGCGGTGATGTTCTGCGAGTGCATGCCCAGAAGGTCCACGCGCAACAGCGGCAGCACGTTGACCGGGAAGAGCAGCAGCAGCGTCGCGAGCGAGCAGGCGAGCGCCGCGCCGATGCTGCGCCCGTTGGTCTTCTCGAGGTCGCTCCGGCAGCGGATGCAGACGGCGGTATCGCGCCGCAGCAGCCGCGGGATTTCCTCCAGAGTACCGCAATCGGGACATGCGATCGTCACATGTCGGGGCAGTAGCAACAGTGGTACCCGGGATTGACTTTTACGGCGCATCACTTCGACAATGCGTGGGCTCGGCGCCTTGGAAAGGCCGGGGGGACTGGGATGCAGCCGTATCTTCTCGCGCCGCACGTGTATCCGTGCGTCAGCGGGCAACACGTGGTCCTGATGGACCTCGAGCGCGACAAGTACGTAGCAGTCATCCCCGCGCACCGACTGGCTGCCTGGGTACGCGGTTGGCCCGTTGGCGCGGCGCTGCCTGCCGACTCACCTCATCGCGTGGACCCGGGCGCCGACGCTCTCGTCTCGCAGATGCTCGCTCACGGGATGCTGGTCAGCGATCCGCATGTCGGCAAGCCGGCGGTTCCCGTCGCAGCCACCCGGGCCGTGCGCAGCCTGGTGGAGTTCGATCTCGATACCCGCCCGAAGGGGGGCGCCGGGCTCCTCTGGCGCTTCGGCAGAAGTTGGGCGCACGCGCAGCTCTCCCTCAAGCTGCGTCCCATCCAGTCGATCGTCGAGGCGGTCCGTGAGCGCAGGGCGCGCCGGGCGGCGAGCGGCCGCGGGGATGCCGACCCGGCCCGGCTGCGCGCCCTGGTGACCGCCTTCACGCGGCTGCGGCCGCTTTTCTACACGCTGCGGTCCGCTTGTCTGCTCGATTCCCTGACGCTGGTGCATTTCCTCGGCGCCGAGGGCATACACCCCGACTGGGTGTTTGGCGTCAAGACGGAGCCCTTCGACGCGCACTGTTGGGTTCAGCAGGGCGAGACCGTCCTCAACGACGCTGCGGACCGGGTGCGGCAGTACTCACCCATACTGGTCGTGTAGGCGGCTGTGTTCCGCTACGTGGCTTTCGTCTGGAACGATCGGGATCCCGCGGTCAGGGAGTCCGCGCAAGCCCTGCTGCAGCGGCATTCCGCCGCGGGGCAGGAGTGGCACGTGCCCTTGCGCGGCAGCGGCGTGGAGGTGCGCCATGCGAAGAGCGGCCCGAGCTCCTGCCGCGCATATGTCCTCGCCGAGGGCGGCGGCGTCGTGCTGGGGAATCTCTTCGCACGCCCGCCGGAGGGTGTTTCCACGCCCGCGCCGCCCGAGCTCGGCGCGGCCGACAGCCGCGCGATCCTCGACACTGACGGCCGTCACCTGATCGAGAGCTTCTGGGGACGCTACGCCGCCTTCCTGCACGATGCGCCGGCGCGGGCGACCTGGGTGGTGCGCGACCCGTCGGGCGGCATGCCGTGCTATCTCGTCCGCAGCCGCGGCGTCGACATCTACTTCTCCCGGATCGAGGACATCATCGCGCTCCTCGATACACCGCCCGAAGTCAACTGGTCCTACCTCATCGCGGCCGTCTGCTTCCTGCGGGAGCATTCCCAGGGCACGGCGCTGCGCGAAGTCACCCAGGTGCTGGCGGGTGAGTGCGTCGAAACGCGCGCCGGCGTCTGCAAGCGGCTCTTCTATTGGGACCCGCTGCGGATCGCCAACACGGAGGTGATCGAAGACCTCGATACGGCGGTCGCGGCGATGCGGCAGTGCGTGCGGGATGTCGTGCACGCGTGGGCGTCCTGCTACGGCCATCTGCTGCTCTCCCTCTCCGGCGGCCTCGATTCCTCCATCGTGCTCGCGTGTCTGCGGGATGCGCCGTCGCGGCCGCGGCTCACCTGTTTCCACTACTATCCGCTGGGTGCCGACCTGGATGAGCGCGCTTACGCGCGCGCCGCCGCAGCGGCTGCGGGGTTGGAGCTGATCGAGCGTCCGCGCGATTCCTCCTTCAGCCTGCAGCCGCTGCTCGGCATCGAGCGGGCGCCGGAGCCGACCAACTACCCTTATTTCCTCGAGCACAGCCGGCTCGATGCCCAGCTCGCCGCCGAGTGCGGCGCCGCCGCGGTGGTCATCGGGTATGGAGGCGACCAGCTCTTCTATCAGGAGCGCGCCGAGTGGGCGCCGGGGGACTTCCTCCACCGCCGCGGACCGCGGCCGGCCGTGCTGCGCGTCGCGCTCGATGCCGCGCAGATGGATCAGATCTCGGTCTGGCGCGTCCTGGGGCAGGCGGTCTCCGGCTACCTCGTGCACCAGCGCTGGAGCATCCTGCAGGAGGCGGGCCGGATGCGGCCGCTGCTCGTGCCGTCGGTGGTCGCGGAGGCGAAGCGCAGCGCCGCATACCTCCATCCGCTGCTGCGTCATCCGCGGGGCGCGCCGAGCGGCAAGCTCTGGCACGCGCACCAGATCAGCCAGCCGTTCGATTTCTACGATCCCTTGGGACGCGAAGGCGATGCGGAGCGGATCTCACCGCTCTTCTCGCAGCCGGTGATGGAGCTCTGCCTGCGCATTCCAACCTATGTGCTGACTCAGGGCGGCTGGGACCGCGCGGTGGCGCGCCGGGCGTTCTACGATGAGCTGCCGCCCCGGATCCGCAACCGCCGCAACAAGGGCGGCATCGAGGAGCACCTGCGCCTCACCCTGGAGCACAACCGCGGCTTCCTGCGCGAGCTGCTGTTGGACGGAGCCCTGGTGAGGCAGGGGGTCGTCGACCGGGGGCGTCTCGCCGAGGTGCTCTCCGGCCGCGCCACCCGCATCGCCGCGGGCTCCGGCGAGATCCTCGAGTACGCCGGAGTCGAAGCCTGGCTGCGGGGCTGGCGGGTGTAGGATATGATCTACAAAAAGGGGGGTATTCGCCCCCACGCGCATTTCTCTGGGTAGAGGGATAGGGATTGGAAAAGCGAGACATGGGCGAGGTCAAGCGCTTTCCCCTTCAGGGGCGGGCCGACGAATTCGTGGAGCGGTTGTGCCGGACGCATGAGGCGCAGCTGCTGGCCTATCTCACCCAGATGCTGGGCAGGCCCGAGGTGGCGCGCGAGGTGGCGCAGGACGCCTTCGAGCAAATGCACCGGACGTATCGCCCCGAGCAGGTGCTGTTTCCGCGGGCCATGCTCTTCAAGGTGGCGACGAATTTCGCGCTGATGCATCTGCGGCGGCGGCGTCTGGAGAACGCCATGATCACCGGCTCGGCGGGCATGGAGGAGGTACCCGACCACCGCATGGGTCCGGACCGGCAGGCGATGGCGGACCAGATTGGGCAACATTTAGCCAATGTCATCAAAGAGTTGCGACCAAATCTTCGCAGTGTTTTTGTGATGGCACACGTACAAGGCAAACCCCGGAGGGAGATCGCCGCCGCGCTCGGCATCTCGGAGAAACGGGTCGACAAGCGCATGACCAAGGCCCTCAAAACCTGCCGCGACCGCCTGGCTTCGCGCGGCATCGATCTGGCGGAGGTTGAGTAGTGAGTCCCTGGAGTCTCTACAGGCAGAGCCGGGTCCGCCGTCAGGCGGCCGTCTGGCACACCCGCCTCTGCCGCGGACTCTCCATGCTGCAGCGCCAGGACTTCGAGGCCTGGATCGCGGGGCCGGCAAACGCGCGGGAATTCAACGCCCAGCGGTATCTGCTCGACGTCTCGATGGAGCTCAAGGGACGCTCGCGCGCGGAGGTCCTCGACAGCGTCGAGGCGAGACCCGCCCCTTCCCGCGTTTCGCCGCGGGGACAGCTCGGTCCCGGCCGCCTCTGGGCGTCGGGCGCGGTAACCGCCAGCGTCATGGCCGTCGCCATCGGATGGTCGGTGCTGCGTAGCGAGGGCTACGTGCCGCAGAGCTATCAATCCGCCACCGGACAGGTTCGCAACGTGGTTTTGCCGGACGGCAGCATCGTCGGTCTCAACACGCAGACGGAGCTCGAGTGGGTGGGCAGCCCGAGCGATCGCCGGGTGCGCCTGATCCGCGGCGAGGCTTACTTCCAGGTGGTCCATGACCCCAGCCGGCCTTTCCGCATCATGCTCGCGCACAGCCAGGTGCAGGTACTCGGTACGCGTTTTGACGTCTACCAGATGGCGAGCGGTGACGTCCGTGTCAGCGTCATCAGCGGCATGGTGGCCGTCGAGGCGCTTGATGACGGTCAGGGAGTACCGTCCTGGAGCAGACGCCTGACGTCCGGCCAGCAGATCGAATACTCGCCGGTGGGCCTGGTGGCCGACGTGCACTCCATCGTGGCGCCGAAGGTCATCCGCTGGCGCGAGGGCATGCTGGAGACCCAGGGTGAGCCGCTGAAGGACTTCGTCAGCGACCTCAGCCGCTACACCACCAAGCGCATCGTGATCGCCGATCCACGCGCGGCGATTCAGCAGGTCGGCGGCGCCTTCAGCGTCCGCAACATCGACTCCACGCTCGACCGTCTCAGCCGGATCGCCCCCGTCAGCGTTACGCACCAACGGGACGAGGACATCCTGGGCTACCGGCCGATGCCCGCCAAGCCGGTCTCGGGCGCGGCGGCCGAGCGCTGAGGTCGATTTTTCATACGGGCTTTCCGGACCATCACAAACTAAAGAGGATAACCAGCATGTTGATTCTTACGAGGCGCGTGGGTGAGACCGTCATGATCGGGGACGACGTGACGATCACCGTTCTCGGGGTCAAGGGCAATCAGGTGCGCGTCGGTATCAATGCGCCGAAGAGCATCGCGGTGCATCGCGAGGAGATCTACGAGCGCATCAAGAGAGAGCACGCCGCCGAGGCCGCCGAAAAGCAGAAAACGGGTTTCGCATCGGCTCCTCCCGCCTGACGGGGGTTGCGGGGGGTGACGTCGCGGATGGATTCCCCGGGGAGCCCGGGGGACGTCCGCGACGACTGCTGCCGTGGGGTGTTAACATACAATAACAATGCGCTACCAGCACTCGAGGGAAGAAAGCGCGGCAATCCTGCGGCGGGCGCTGCAGCTGATGTCTCCTCACAAGGCCGGATACCATCCGGTGAGCTACGCGGTGTGGTACGAGCATGCCGCCGACCTCAACCCGGGCCTCACCCGGGAGCTCGACAGGCTTCTTGCCGCGGACAACGTGCTCTCGGATGCCGAGATATGCCGGCTCCATGCCCTGCACATCGCCGGGCGCGACGTCCAGGCCTTCGAGCTGGCGCAGAATCAGCTGCGCGAAGTGCTCGGGGAGTCCGAGAAGGAGGCGGCGCACGCGGAGCGGTCGGTCAAGCGCTTCACCACGACCCTGGATGACGCCATCGAGGAGGCGCGCCGGCACGAGGGCACCGAGACCTTCGTCGAGAAGGTGAACCGGGTGCTGGCCGAGGCCTCCATGCTGCAGAGCGTTCTCGGCGTGCTGCACCAGCAGCTCGCCAAGCAGCGCGAGGAGGTCGACCACGTGATGGAGCGCCTGGAGCGTGCCCAGACGGAGCCGCTGCGCGATCCGCTCACCGGCCTCAACAACCTGCACGGCCTGCGCCGCGCCCTCGAGGCGCGGGAGACCGCCGAGCTCGCCGGTGTCGCCTTCCTCGCCGTCGACGTCGATCATTTCAAGCGCGTCAACGACACCCACGGGCACGTCATCGGCGACAAAGTGCTCGCCCGGGTCGCCGAGATCCTGCGCGAGCACCTGACGGGCGAGGACATGGCCGCCCGCCTCGGGGGCGATGAGTTCGCGATGTTCCTGCCCGGCAAATCCCTGGATGCGGCCGCCGCTCTGGCCGAGGACGTCCGCGCCACTGCCACGCGCACCATCATCACCCGCGCCGATGGAATGCAATACGTCGGTGCCGTGACGCTGTCGATCGGTGTCGCGATCGGGGAGCCTGGCGATACGCTGGAGTCGCTGCGCCACCGCGCCGATGAAGCGCTCTACGATGCCAAGGACGCTGGCCGTAACCGGATTGCGCTGGCCGGGCAGGAGCCCGGATCCAGCGCTAACACTCAGTCACGTTGACCGCCAGGCCGCCCTGGGACGTCTCCTTGTAGATCGTCGACATGTCGGCGCCGGTCTGGCGCATGGTGGCGATCACGTGATCGAGCGAGACCTTGTGCGAGCCGTCGCCGCGCATCGCCAGCCGCGCCGCATTGATCGCCTTCACCGCGCCCATGGCGTTGCGCTCGATGCAGGGGATCTGGACCAGGCCGCCGACCGGGTCGCAGGTCAGGCCGAGGTTGTGCTCCATGCCGATCTCGGCCGCATTCTCGATCTGCTCGTTGCTGCCCTGTAGCGCCGCCACCAGTCCCGCGGCGGCCATGGAGCAGGCGACCCCGACCTCGCCCTGGCATCCCATCTCCGCGCCGGAGATCGAGGCGTTGCGCTTGTAGAGCATGCCGATGGCGGCCGCGGCGAGCAGGAAGCGGATGACCCCTTCATCGCTCGCGCCGGGCTCGAAGCGGCGGTAGAAGTGCAGCACCGCGGGCACGATGCCCGCCGCGCCGTTGGTCGGCGCCGTGACGACCCGGCCGCCGGCGGCGTTCTCCTCGTTGACGGCGAGAGCGAACGCGTTCACCCAGTCCATGGCATCGAGCGGCTTGGAGGGACCGCTCTCGGAGAGCACGCGGTAGAGCTTCGGCGCGCGCCGCCGCACCTTGAGGGGGCCGGGCAGCACGCCGCTCTGATGGAAGCCGCGCTCGACACAACCCTGCATCACTTCCCAGAGGTGCAGCACTCCCGCGCGCACCCGCTCCTCGCCGGCCCACGCGCGCTCGTTGGCCAGCACGAGCTCGAAGAGCTCGAGCCCATGCTCGCGGCAGAGCGCGAGCAGCTCCGCGCCGGAGTTGAAAGGATAGGGCGGTTGCGGCCTCTCGGTCGCCTCGCGCGCCTGGCTCTCGCCGCCGCGGACGATGAAGCCGCCGCCGATCGAGTAGTACTCCTCTTCGCGCAGGGTCTTGCCGTCGGCGGCGGCGGCCGTGAACCGCATGCCGTTGGGATGTCCGGGCAGGCGCTCGCTGCGCAGGAGCAGGAGCCGTGTCTTCTCGTCGAACTCGATCTCGTGGCGGCCGAGGAGGCGGATGCGCTTCTCGGACCGAATGCGCTGCAGCGTCGGCTCGATGCTGTCCGGATCGACGGTCTCGGGATCGGCGCCCTCGAGCCCGACCAGCACCGCGCGGTCGGTCCCGTGGCCGAGGCCCGTGAGAGCCAGCGAGCCGTAGAGGCGCGCCGTCACCTGCTGCGTCGCGGACAGAAGTCCGTCGCGCTCCAGGCCCAGCACGAACTCGTGCGCGGCACGCATCGGCCCCATGGTGTGGGAGCTCGAAGGGCCGATGCCGACTTTGAAGATGTCGAAGACGCTTAGGGACATGAGAAGACCTCCTTGCCCATTATCGGTCAAACCGGGTAGCCGCACCTGTCCTGCTGCGACGGTCCCGGGCTCATTGGCGACCCCGCATGCGGCGCAGCTCCTTCCTTTGATGCTTGTCTGGACGCTCCTCCGGACGGGGCGTCATAGCGGCGGCTAGACGCATACGCTGCGTATGCAGCTCACGCCTTTGGCGGCTGGCGTCCGTTTCCGTGTAGCACTTGACGGCTTCACTGGCTGGTCCGCGCCGCTCCGGGATGGCCGCTACGACACATTCGAAGTCGACCGCGCCCCGGGTGAAGGTCACGGAATCTCCGGGCCGCACGCCGTGTGAGGGGCGCACCCGTGCGCCATTGACGTGCACCCTGCCGCCGCCGACGGCCTGCGCGGCCAGCGACCGGGATTTGAAGAGGCGCACGCCGAACAGCCAGCGGTCGATGCGCGCAGCGCCCGGGTTGCTCACAACACCCGCCGCCCGGCCTTGACGACCGAGCGGCGCGGATTGAAGCCGGTCCAGTAGCCGAGCTCTTCCGGCTCCCCGATGCTCCAGACGACGAAGTCGGCAGCCTGGCCGGCTGCAATCGTGCCGCGCTCCGCCTGCATCCCCAGCGCGCGGGCGGCATGCCGGGTCACTCCCGCCAGCGCCTCCTCGCAAGTCATGCCGAACATCCGGGTGGCCATGCTCATCGCCAGGAGAAGGGAGCTGCCGGGTGCCGAGCCCGGGTTGCAGTCCGTGGCGACGGCCATGCTGGCGCCGGCCGCACGCAGCGCCGCCAGGGGCGGCTTGCGCTCCTCGGCCAGGCAGAAGAAGGCGACCGGCAGCAGCACCGCCACGGTGCCCGATGCCGCCAGAGCCTCGGCTTCCGCCGCGGTCGCATACTCCAGATGATCGCAGGAGAGGGCCCCGCGGCGCGCCGCCAGGAGGCTCCCCCCGAGGTTGGACAGCTGCTCGGCATGCATCTTTACCCTGAGACCCAGGCGGCCGGCAGCATCGAAGAGCCTCTCGGCCTGTTCGATGCAAAATCCGATGTTTTCGCAGAAGATGTCGACGGCATCCACCAAACTTTCTGCATGCAATCGTGGCAGCCACTCCGCGGCGATGTCATCAACATAGGCGTCGGCCCGGCCGGCATACTCCGGCGGAAGGGCGTGGGCGGCGAGGAGTGTCGTGCTGATGGTGACGGGCAGTGCGTGCGCGAGTGACCGCGCGACCCGAAGCATCTTGGCCTCATCCTCCAGCGTCAGGCCGTACCCCGACTTGATTTCGACCGTGGTGACGCCTTCGGCGAGCAGTGCCTGCAACCGCGGCAGGCTCTCATCGAAGAGCTGTTGCGGCGAGGCGGCCCGCACCGCGCGCATGCTGGAGAGTATCCCGCCCCCGGCGCGGGCGATCTCCTGGTAGGAGCGTCCCCGCAGCCGCTCGGCATACTCCGTGGCCCGCGTGCCGGCGAACAC